>Ga0247718_1000242_pt1 | contig 14219 bp, 9 predicted proteins | sample 21E_DmetaG_FD_189045 | JGI IMG/M metagenome (GOLD analysis project Ga0247718, IMG submission 189045) | Soil microbial communities from hillslope of Landscape Evolution Observatory, University of Arizona, Oracle, AZ, United States - 2-1-E_D | ecosystem: Engineered > Artificial ecosystem > Mesocosm...
CCTCCTGGCTCCGCCGCCCTCCGTTCGCTATGCTAGAGGCACTCCGACGGAGACCCCCAACCCCACACTGCCCATGAAACGTCTCCTGTTGTCGCTCGTCCTCCTGGCCTCGCCCGCGGCCGCGCAGGACGTGACCATCCCGCACACCACCTTCCAGCTCCCCAACGGGCTGCGGGTGATCGTGAACGAGGACCACTCCACCCCCATCGTCGCGGTGAACGTCTGGTACCACGTGGGCTCCGGGTACGAGCAGGCCGGGCGCACGGGGTTCGCGCACCTCTTCGAGCACATCATGTTCGAGGGGAGCAAGAACGTCCCCGAGGGGGAGTTCGACAACCTCCTGGAGTCGGTGGGGGCGAGCAACAACGGCTCCACCAACCCCGACCGCACCAACTACTACGAGGTGCTCCCCTCCAACGCGCTGGAGCTGGCGCTCTGGCTGGAGGCGGACCGGATGGGAACGCTCCTGGAGACGATGGGGCAGAAGAAGCTCGACGTGCAGCGCGACGTGGTCAAGAACGAGCGGCGCGAGCGGTACGAGAACGCCCCGTACGGGATGTTCCTGGAGACGGCCTTCGCGGCGCTCTACCCGCAGGGGCACCCGTACTCCTGGACCACCATCGGGTCCATGGCCGACCTCTCCGCGGCCACCCTGCAGGACGTGGAAGGCTTCTTCCGGCGCTTCTACACCCCCAACAACGCCGTGCTGGCCGTCTCGGGAGACGTGAAGGCCGACGAGGTGCGCCGGCTGGCGGAGAAGTACTTCGGGTGGATCCCGCGCGGCCCGGAGGTGGCGCGGCCGAACGTCCCGGTCCCGCCCATCCCGGCCACCCGCTACATCACCCTGGAGGACCGGGTGACGCTCCCGCAGCTCAACCTGGCGTGGCGCGGCGCGCGGCGCTTCGACCGGGACGACGCGGCGCTGGACGCGCTCGCCGCCATCCTGGCCGACGGAAAGACCAGCCGGCTCTTCAAGCGGCTCGTCTACGACCAGCAGATCGCGCAGCAGGTCCAGGGCTCCCACTGGTCGCAGCTCCTCTCCGGCGACCTCATGCTCCGCGTCACCGGGAAGCCGGGGACGCAGCTCGACGTGCTGGAGAGGGCGGTGGACGAGGAGATCGCGAAGCTCGCCGCCGCGCCGCCCCCGGCCGAGGAGCTGCAGCGGGTGGTGACCAGCCTGGAGACCCAGTTCGTCCGCTCCCTGGAGACGGTGGGCGGGAAGGCGGAGCAGCTCAACGCCTACATGTACTACGCGGGAGACCCGGGGTACGTGGAGAAGGATCTGGCCCGCTACCGCGCCCTCACCCCGGCCGACGTGCAGCGCGTGGCCCGGGAGTACCTGGCAGGGAAGAACCGCGTCGTCGTCAGCATCGTCCCCACCGGGAAGACCGAGCTCGCCGCAAAGGAGACCGACCGATGAACCGCAGAGCCGCGATCCTCACGGCACTTCTCCTCGCGGGGTGCGCGCCGTCCGCGCCGGTGGAGGCCCCGGCACCCGCGCCCACAGCCGCCGCGAATGCCGACACCGTCCGGGCGGTGTCCCCGCCCGCGACGTATCCCACCACGCCGCCCAGGCCGGGCCCCGCGCCCACGGTGCGGGTCCCCGCGCCGGTGCGCCGCACGCTGCCGAACGGGCTCACGGTGCTGTACGTGCAGCGCACCGAGCTCCCCACCGTGCAGGCCACCCTGGTGACCCGTGGGGGGCAGACGGACGACCCGGCCGAGCGCCCGGGGCTCGCCTCCTTCACCGCCAACATGCTCGACGAGGGCGCGGGCGGGAAGAACGCGCTGGAGCTGGCGGACGCCCTCGACGCGCTGGGCGCCACGCTGGTCACCGGCGCGAGCTGGGACGCCGCGCAGGTGAGCCTCTACTCGCTCCGGAGCCGCCTTCCCCAGGCACTCGGCCTCATGGCGGACGTCGTGGTGCGCCCCGACTTTCCCGCCAACGAGGTGGCGCGGATCCGCGACCAGACGGTCACCGAGCTGACCCGCGCCCGCGACAACCCGGGCGTGGTGGCGTCGCGCGCCTTCCCGGCGCTCGTCTACGGGAGCCGGCACCCGTACGGCCGCCTGGCCAGCACGGCGGGGGTCCGCGGGCTGGACCGGCAGGCGCTCTCCTCCTTCCATCGCCGCTTCTACCGGCCGGGGAGCTCCACCCTGGTGCTGGTGGGCGACGTGGACCCCGCCACCGTGCACCCGCTGGTGGAGCGGGCCTTCGGGAGCTGGGCCGCCGGGACGGCGCCGGGGCTCCCCACGCTCGCCGCGCCCACGGTGGCGGGGACGCGCATCTACCTGATCGACAAGCCGGGCGCGGCGCAGTCGGAGATCCGCATCGGCCACCCGGGCGTGGCGCGCAGCCACCCCGACTACTTCCCGCTGGTGGTGCTGAACACCCTGCTGGGCGGCTCCTTCACCAGCCGGCTCAACCAGAACCTGCGCGAGGCGCACGGCTACACCTACGGGGCGGGCTCCTCCTTCGCCATGCGGCGGGGCGCGGGCCCCTTCACGGCGAGCGCGGCGGTGGTCACCGCCAAGACGGACAGCGCGCTGATCGAGTTCTTCCGGGAGCTCAACCGCATCCGCTCCGAGCCGGTCCCCGCCGAAGAGCTGGAGCGCGCCAAGAACTTCCTGGCGCTGGGGCTCCCGCGGCAGATCGAGACCAACGCCTCGCTGGCCGGCACCCTCGCCGACCTGGCGGTGCACGGGCTGGACGCGAGCTTCTACGACACCTACGTCCAGCGGATCATGGCGGTGACCCCGGACGACGTCCGCCGGGTCGCCAACCAGCACGTGCGCCCCGGGCAGGCGGTGGTCGTGGTGGTGGGCGACCGGAGCGTCATCCAGCCGGGGATCCAGGCCGCGGGGATCGCCGCGGTGGAGCTGCGCGAGATCGGGGAGTTCGTGCAGTAGCCGCGGGCGGGTGCCGCGCGAAGAGGGCGGGGGTCTCCGGGCCGCCGCCCTCTTCGTTTGGGCGGGTGGCGTTTCTTGACGCCATCCGGCGGGCCCTCTATTTTGCGGGCTCTCCATCTTCCGGAACCCGACGCCCCGTATGCCCGAAGGCCTGCTGAACGCCCCGATGATGCTCCTCGCCGGCTCGGCCAACCCCGGCCTGAGCCAGGAGATCGCAGAGAACCTGGGGATTCCGCTGGGGGGCGTCACCATCCGGCGCTTCGCCGACGGCGAGATCTTGACGCGGATCGACGACAACGTCCGGGGGCGCGACCTGTACATCGTGCAGCCCACCTGCCCCCCGGCCGACAACCTGATGGAGCTCCTCCTCCTGATCGACGCGGCGCGGCGGGCCTCCGCGGCGCGGATCACGGCGGTGGTCCCGTACTTCGGGTACGCGCGGCAGGACCGGAAGGACCAGCCGCGGGTGGCCATCGGTGCGAAGCTGGTCGCCAACATGATCACCACCGCGGGAGCGCACCGTCTCCTGGGGGTGGACTTCCACCAGCACCAGCTCCAGGGCTTCTTCGACATCCCGGTCGACCACCTCTACGCCAACCCCGTCATCACCCGGTACTTCCGCGAGAAGAACCTCACCAACCTGGTGGTGGTGGCGCCGGACGTGGGCTCGGCCAAGATGGCGCGCGGCACCGCCAAGCGCCTCGGGGCCACCATCGGGATCATCGACAAGCGGCGCCCGACGGCCAACGTGGCGGAGGTGCTGCACGTGATCGGCGAGGTGGAGGGGCGGGACTGCCTGATCGCCGACGACATGGTGGACACCGCGGGGACCATGGCCGAGGCGGTCCACGCCCTCAAGGCGCGCGGGGCGCGCGACGTGTACTGCGCCGCGACCCACGCCCTCCTCTCCGGACCCGCGGTGGAACGGCTCTCGCAGGCGCCCCTCAAGGAGCTGGTGGTGACCAACACCATCCCCGTTCCGGAGGAGAAGCGTTTCCCGCAGCTCACGGTGCTCTCGGTGGCGGACCTGATCGCCCGCGCGATCCGGTACACCCACTTCAACGAGTCCGTGAGCTCGCTGTTCGACTGACGCGGCGGGAGACGCGGAGCCTCCGCATCCCCGTTCCGAACCAGGAGGAAGCTACATGCAGACCGCGACGCTGAACGCCCGTCCCCGCACCGAGCGCGGGAAGAACGCCGCCCGCAAGATCCGCCAGACCGGGCGGGTCCCGGCCGTCCTCTACGGCCACGGCGAGCAGCCCCGGGAGCTCTCGGTAGACGCGCACGAGCTGGAGAAGCTCCTCGCCGTCATCAACGCGGAGAACACCCTCATCGACCTGGCCATCGAGGGGGGAGAGACCACCCGCGCGCTCATCCGCGAGGTGCAGACGCACCCCTATCGCCCCGACATCTTCCACCTCGACCTGTTCCACGTGCACGCCGGGGAGAAGATCCACCTGAAGGTGCCGGTGCGGCTCACCGGGAACCCGGTGGGGGTCCGCATCTCGGGGGGCGTCCTCGACCAGGTGATCTACGACCTGGACGTGGAGTGCCTCCCGGGCGACATCCCCGACGCGGTGGAGGTGGACGTGAGCGGGCTGGACATCGGCGAGTCGGTGCGGGTGCAGGACGTCTCCGTCCCCAGGGTGAAGGTGCTGCACGACCCGGAGCTCCCGGTCGCCTCGGTGGTGCAGCCGACGCTGGAGGCGCCCCCGGAGACGCCGGAGACGCACGGCGGGCCCGGGAACGTCATCGAGCCCGAGCTGATCCGCGGGAGCCGCGGGCCGGTGGCGGACGCCTCGGAACAGGACTGAGGCGCCCTGTTCGGTCTCTTTCGGCGGGAGAGGGAGGAGAGCGCGCCCGTGTCGGGGCTCAAGGTGGTGGTGGGGCTCGGGAACCCGGGCCCCGAGTACGCCGACACCCGGCACAACGTGGGGTGGTGGCTCCTGGACTCCCTGGCCGAGGCGTGGGGCTTCGGCCGCTTCAAGCGCGAGAAGGAGGCCGCGGTGGCGAGCGGGCGGGTGGGGGCGCACTCCGTCCGCCTGCTCAAGCCGCTGACCTACATGAACCTGAGCGGGCGCGCGGTGGCTCCGCTCAAGCGAATGAAGGCGCTCGACCTCTCGCGCGACCTGCTGGTGGTGGTGGACGACGTGGCGCTTCCGCCGGGGAAGGTCCGCTTCCGCCCGGAGGGGAGCCCCGGGGGGCACAACGGGCTCAAGTCCATCGAGCAGGCGCTGGGGACCCGCACCTACCCCCGTCTCCGGATCGGGGTGGGGGAGAAGCCCCCCGGATGGGACCTGGCCGACTGGGTGCTGTCCCGGCCGCCGCGGGCGGACCGGGACGCCGTCCGGGAGCGCTTCCCCGAGCTGGTGGAGGCGGTGGGCGCCTGGATGGACGAAGGGATCGAGGCGGTGATGAGCCGCTACAACCGCTGACGGGCCGTTCTTTCACGGCATCCTTCCGGCCGCCCGGCTCCGGACGGCCTTTCAACACTCCAAACGGAGGAGCACAGTGACGGATCTCACAGGGTGGCTCTGGATCCTGGGCCTGGTGGGGCTGGGGTTCTCGCTCACCACGTACTCGTACGTCCGGCGCCAGTCGCCGGGGAACGAGATCATGCGCGGGCTGGCGGAGCAGATCGAGCTGGGCGCCATGGCGTTCCTGCGGCGTGAATACACCGTCCTGGCGGTGTTCGTGGTGATCGTCGGCGTGCTCCTGGGGCTGGCCATCGGCTGGGAGACGTCGGGCGCCTTCTTCTTCGGCGCCCTCTCCTCCATGGTGGCGGGCTTCATCGGGATGAAGGCGGCCACCAAGGCCAACGTGCGGACCGCCGAGGCGGCCCGCAGCTCCGGGCAGGGGCTGGCGCTCCGCATGGCGTTCAGCGGCGGCGCGGTGATGGGGCTGGCGGTGGCCTCGCTGGGGCTCTTCGGCGTGGCGCTCCTCTACTGGATCTACATCGAGCAGAGGGGCGCCTTCATGGCCGAGGAGTACGTCGGCTTCTCGGAGATCGTCTCCGGGTTCGCCATGGGCGCCTCCAGCATCGCGCTCTTCGCCCGCGTGGGCGGCGGCATCTACACCAAGGCGGCCGACGTGGGCGCCGACCTGGTGGGGAAGGTGGAGGCCGGCATCCCCGAGGACGACCCGCGCAACCCCGCGACCATCGCCGACAACGTGGGCGACAACGTGGGCGACACGGCGGGGATGGGGGCGGACATCTTCGAGTCGTACGTGGGCTCGGTGATCGCCACCATCGCCATCGGCGCCACCAGCGCGCTGTACGCGGCGAACCGCCTGGAGGCCATCTCGCTTCCCATCATCACCATCGGCGTCGGGCTGGTGGCCTCCCTGATCGGCATCTTCCTGATGCGGACCCTGGAGAAGAGCAACCCCGCCTCGGCACTCCGGAACGTGACCCTCATCGCCAGCGGGATCTTCCTGGTGGCAATGTACTTCGTGGTGCGGGGGATGGGCTTCGACCTCCAGGACCCGTCCACGGGCCAGGTGCTGGACGGCCTCGGGCCGTTCTGGGCGCTGCTCTCCGGCTCCGTCGTGGGGATCCTGATCGGTCTGGTGACCGAGTACTACACCGCCGCCGGCCCGGTCCGGCGCATCGCGCAGTCCTCCGAGACGGGCTCCGCCACCAACATCATCGCCGGTCTGGCCGTCGGCATGGAGTCCGCGGTGGCTCCGATCCTCCTCATCTGCATTGCGATCTGGGTCTCGTTCGCCACGGCGGGGCTCTACGGCATCGGCATCGCGGCGGTGGGGATGCTCGCCACGGTGGGCGTGACCATGTCGGTGGACGCGTACGGGCCCATCGCCGACAACGCGGGCGGCATCGCCGAGATGAGCCACCTGGGGCCGGAGACGCGCCGGATCACCGACGGGCTGGACGCCATCGGCAACACCACCGCGGCCATCGGGAAGGGCTTCGCCATCGGCTCGGCGGCGCTCACCGCGCTGGCGCTCTTCTCCGCCTACTCCTCTGCGGTGGGGCTGCAGGCCACCGGGATCAACCTGGTGAACCCGTACGTGGTGATCGGTCTCCTCATCGGCGGCGTGGTCCCCTTCTACGTGGGCGCGCTCACCATGACGGCGGTGGGCCGCGCGGCGCAGGGAATGGTGGAGGAGGTGCGGCGGCAGTTCCGGGAAATCCCGGGGCTCATGGAGGGGACGGCGAAGCCCGACTCCGCCCGCTGCGTGGACATCTCCACCCGCGCGGCGCTCCGCGAGATGGTCCTCCCCGGGCTGGTGGCGGTGATCACCCCGGTGGCGGTCGGCGCGCTCCTGGGCGTCGAGGCGCTCGGCGGGCTCCTGGGCGGCGCCACGGTGGCGGGGGTGCTCATGGCGCTCTTCATGTCCAACGCGGGCGGCGCCTGGGACAACGCCAAGAAGTACATCGAGGGCGGCGCGCACGGTGGGAAGGGCTCCGAGCCGCACAAGGCGGCGGTGGTGGGCGACACCGTGGGCGACCCGTTCAAGGACACCTCGGGTCCGTCCATGAACATCCTCATCAAGCTGATGAGCGTGGTCTCGCTGGTGCTCGCGCCCTGGTTCGTGAGCCTGCACGGCGGCGCGCCCGATACGGACGCGGCCGGAGGTGCCGACGTGGCGCCCGCCGCGGAGCCGATCAGCGCGCTCATCGACGGCGCGCAGCAGTGGGTCTCGGCGCTGCTGGGGTGAGTCGGGCGGCGGGGGTCCGCGTTGACGGGACCCCCGCCACCGGGTAGATTGGTTTCTTCCGGCCGGGCGCCCAACCAGGCGCCCGGCCTGTTCGTTTGCTGAAACTTCGCGAACCGAAATGCTCAAGCTCGGCATCGTGGGGCTCCCCAACGTGGGGAAGTCCACCCTCTTCAATGCGCTGACCGCGGCCGGCGCGGACGCCGCCAACTACCCCTTCTGCACGGTGGAGCCCAACGTGGGGATGGTGGAGGTCCCCGACGCGCGCGTCGACCTGCTGGCGGAGAAGGTGCAGCCGCAGCGGGTGGTGCGCGCGGCGGTGCAGTTCGTGGACATCGCGGGGCTGGTGAAGGGCGCCTCGGAGGGGGAGGGGCTGGGAAACCAGTTTCTCGCCAACATCCGCGAGACGGACGCCGTGGTGCACGTGGTCCGCTGCTTCGAGGACCCCGACGTGGTGCACGTCATGGGGGGCGTGGACCCCGTGCGCGACCGCGAGGTCATCAACCTGGAGCTGGCGCTCTCCGACCTCGCCACGGTGGAGAAGCGCCTGGAGAAGGTGCGGAAGTCCGCCCGGAGCGGCGACAAGGAGGCGCAGTCCGAGCTGGGGCTGCTGGAGCGCCTCAACGACATGCTGTCCGAGGGGAAGCCCGCCCGGGCGGTGAATGCGGACGGAGACGAGGAGAAGCTCCTGCGCTCCTTCAACCTCCTGACCTCCAAGCCGGTCCTCTACCTGGCCAACGTGGCGGAGGACGACCTCCCGGAGGGGGACAACCCGCACGTCCGCACCCTGCGCCAGGCGGTGGAGGAGAGCGGGGAGCGGGCGGAGATCATCCCCATCTCCAGCAAGATCGAGTCGGAGCTGGCGGAGCTCCCCCCCGAGGAGCGGCAGGAGTTCCTGGCGTCGCTGGGGCTGGAGGAGCCGGGGCTCAACCGGCTGATCCGCGCCGGGTACCGCCTGCTGGGGCTCCAGGTGTACTTCACCGCGGGCGAGAAGGAGGTCCGCGCCTGGGAGATCCCGGTCGGCGCCAGGGCGCCCGAGGCGGCGGGGGTGATCCACTCCGACTTCGAGCGCGGCTTCATCCGCGCGGAGACGGTGGGGTGGGACGACTTCGTGAAGACCGGCTCGGTGAAGGCGGCGAAGGAGCAGGGGCTGATGCGCTCCGAGGGGAAGGAGTACGTGGTCAAGGACGGCGACATCCTGCTGTTCCGCTTCAACGTCTGACCCGGCCCGCTCCGGGACCATCAAAGGGGCCGCCTCCGCACCGGGGGCGGCCCCTTCGTTCTGATCTGCTGCACGTCTGGCCCGGCCTGTGCACGAACAGGCGTTTCACGGTTACAGCTCTGCGGGAGGCGGGAGGCCGGAATCCGATGCTGGCGAGTTCTGAGAACGGGGGAGCGGACAGCCAGGCAAGAGCCGTCCCGAAGGCCGGAGGTGTAGCCTCGCGGGGGAGAGATCTCCGGGTCGACTTCTTCCGCGGCCTTGCGTTGCTGGTGATCCTCACGAACCACCTGCCGCAGGTGGTGTGGTCGGACACGCCCTGGTTCATGAAGCTCGCGCCCGTGTACTGGGCTCTGGCCGACATGCTCAACGTGTTCGTCTTCCTGTCCGGCTACGTATTTGCCCGGGTGTACCTGAGAGTGCTCGCCGAAGAAGGGGCGCTCGCGTACACGGGCAAGGTGCTGAGCCGCTGCGGGCACCTCTACGTGACCCACCTCGCGTCTCTTTTCGTCGCGCTCACCATCACCGGGACCCTTGCTCCCGGGAACCACCGGCTGTGGGAGGAGCTGTTCCTGGCACCGGTCCTGGAGAAGCCCGCGGAAATGCTGGCTCTCATCGGAACGCTTCGCTACATGCCCGTGTTCTTCGACATTCTACCGCTCTACATCGTCCTGATCCTGATCACCGCGCCGCTCATCGTCCTGATGCGGCGGCGGCCCTATGCCGCGTGCGGAATTTCGCTTGCACTCTACGGAGCAACGCAGGGGTACTTCGCCACGCTCGGCGAAGTACCCGTCAGTGGAGAGTGGATTTCGCGGATGAACAAGTTCGCGCATCCGCTCGCCTGGCAGCTACTCTTCTTCGCGGGCGCGGTGCTGAGCACGCATGGGCCTGCGGTGATGGCCCGGCTGCACCGTCCGGCTGTGACCCGTCTGTCCATCGGGCTGATCGGCGGCGTAGCCCTGTTGCGTGTGCTCACGGCGGCGGGCCTGGAGATCTCCTGGCTCAGCAGTCTTTTCGGCGGCCACGTGCTGGCCGGCAAGGCGGGGCTGGGACCGCTCCGGCTGCTCTACTTCATGCTCGCCGTGTACCTGGTCGCGATCGGTACCCGTGCGGCTTCCCCCTGGTGGCGCCGTAAGGAGCTCGCTCCGCTGGTCTGGTGTGGACAGCACTCGCTCGCCGTGTTCGTGTTCGGCCTGGTCGGCACGTATCTGGCGGCGGCAGCTACGGGAGGCAAGCTGCTTTACGTGGAGGCACCCTGGGCGCTGCTGTGGATTCCGCTCGGGCTCGCCGGCTCCGTGGCAGTGGGCGCATACCTGCACTGGAAGCGTGTTCCACAGGCCGTTCGCCCCTTCCGGAGCGACATCCCGTTCGCGTAGGAGACCGGACTTCCGCCGTGGCCGCGGCCACGCCTCAACGTGCAGCGGGCTCCTCTCCCGCGGGGCGAAGCGGGAGGCGGAGCACGAACTCGCTCCCCTCGCCGGGCGTGCTCCGGGCGGTGAGCGTCCCGCCGAGCATCACCGCCAGCTCGCGGCTCACCGTGAGCCCCAGCCCCGTGCCGCCGGCCGTCCGCGTCTGCGAGGCGTCCGCCTGCCAGAAGGGATCGAAGACCTTCCCCAGGTGCTCGGGAGAGATCCCCATCCCCGTGTCCCGAACCCGGAAGGCCACCGCGCCGACCTCCTCCTGCTCGATCTCGAACGCGATCTCCCCCTTCTCCGTGAACTTCACCGCGTTCCCCAGGAGGTTGATGAGGATCTGCCGCAGCTTGCGCGGGTCGGTGACCAGCGGGACGGCGCCGTCCGGCGCGGGCGCCACGAAGCGGAGCCGCTTCTGCGCCGCGAGCGGCTCCACGATGGCGTTCACCTCGCGCGCCAGCTCCCCCACGTCCACCGGCTCGGCGGCCACGCTCTCGCGCCCCGCCTCGATGCGGCTGAAGGTGAGGATCTCCTCGATGATGGAGAGAAGGTGCCGCGCCGCCCGGTCGATCCGCTCCACCTGCGCGGCGGCCCCCGGTCCGATGGCCTCGGGGATGCCGAGCAGGAGGAGGTCGGAATACCCCAGGAGCGCGTTGAGCGGGGTGCGCAGCTCGTGGCTGATGGTGGCCAGGAACCCCGTCTTGGCGCGGCTCGCCGCGAGGGCCGCGTCGTAGAGGCGCGCCCGCTCCACCGCCGAGGCGGCGCGCCGCGCGATCTCCGAGGCCAGCGCGACGTCCTCCGGGGTGAACTCCCTCCCCGGCTCCACGTGCGCCAGGGCGAGCACGCCCACCGTGCGCCCCTCCACCGTCATCGGCACGGCCAGGGTGGCCCGCAGCCCCAGCCCGCGGAGGAGCTCGGCGTGCTCCGGGGTGCGCGCGTAGCGGGCCACCGCCTCCACGTCGATCTCGGAGAGGGACACCTCCCCCGTGTCCAGCGGGCGCCGCACCACGTGCGCGGGGTTGCGGAAGTCCGGCGGGTACCGCTCCAGGAGCACACGGTAGAAGCGCTCGCGCTCCGGGTCTGCGGCGGCGGCGTCGTGCCGCACCACCGTCCCCGATTCGTCCACCACGTACACCCCGCACCAGGCCGCCAGCCGCGGCACCGCCACGCGGATCATCGCCCGGAGGGCATCGTCCACGTTGGCGGAGCCGGCGAGGGCGGCCCCCACCTCGGCCAGCACCTCCAGCCGCTCCCGGGCGCGCTCCGCCTCGGCCAGGCGCGCCACGGCAGCGGCGCGGGCGCCGTCCAGCTCCTGCTGCGTGAGCTTCAGCTCCTCCACGTCGGTGTTGGTGCCGAACCAGCGGATCACCCGCCCCTCCCCGTCCCTGACCGGCTCCACCCGCGTGAGGAAGGTGCGGAAGCGCCCGTCCGCGCCCCGGAGCGGGAACTCCATCTCGAAGCGCTCGCCGCTGCGGATGGCGCGGGTCCAGCGCTCCACCACGTCGGGGAGGACCTCGGGGTCGTGCACCGTCTGCCAGCCCCACCCCTCCATTTCCTCCAGGGTGGTGCCGGTGTAGTCGTACCACCGCTGGTTGTACCAGAAGATGTGGCCGTCCGGCTCCGCCATCCAGGCGAGCTGGGGGATGGACTCCGCCAGCGTCCGGAAGCGCAACTCGCTCTCGCGGAGCGCATCCTCCGCCCGCACCCGCTCGGTTACGTCGAGCACCAGCGCCACCCGCGCGGCCCGCCCCTCGATGACGGTCTCGGTGGTGGTGACCTCCACGTCGCGCACCGTGCCGTCCTTCCAGCGGTGGCGGTGCGCCATGCGGTAGACCAGCCCCGGCCCGGAGGGAAGGCGCAGCGCCGCGTCGAGCTTCGCCTGGACCTCGGGGGGGCGGATGTCGCGGATGGTCATCGCCAGGAACTCGTCGCGCGAGTAGCCGTACTGCGCCACCGCGGCGTCGTTCACCTCCAGGAAGCGGAGCGTCTCCAGGTCGAAGATCCACATGGGAAGGGGGTTCCGCTCGAAGAGGAGCCGGAACCGCTGCTCGCTCTCGCGGAGGAGCCGCTCCGTCCGCTTCCGCTCGGTGACGTCCTCCACCATCCCCACCGCGTACAGCGGCTCCCCGCCGGGCGCGCGGACCAGCGACACCGTCAGGTCGCCCCAGACCACCCCGCCGTCCTTGCGGAGGTAGCGCTTCTCCACCCGGTAGCTCGCCCGCTCCCCCGCCAGGAGCTCCTGGAAGAGCGCCATGTCGGTGGCCATGTCGTCGGGATGGGTGAACCCCGCCACGGTGTTCCCCAGCAGCTCCCCCGGCGCGTACCCCAGCAGGCGGAGGAGCGCGGCGTTCGCCTCCAGGACCTCGCCGTCGTTGCCGACCAGTGCCATCCCGATCCCCGCGTGGTCGAAGGTCGCGCGGAAGCGGGCCTCGCTGGCGCGAAGGGCCGCCTCCACGTCCATCCGCTCGCTGAGGTCGATGTGGGTGAGGACCACGTGCGAGACGCGTCCGGCGCCGTCGCGCAGGGGGTAGAAGTGCCCCTGGGTCCAGAGGGAGCGCCCCTCCCCGCTGGACGCGACCCGCGAGATGTCGTAGCGGACGGGAGGCGTGGTGACCACCTCGCCCGCGAAGGCGCGGCGGACGACCGGGAGGATTCCCTGGCGCTCCAGCTCGGGGTCGGTGAGCACCGAGTATCCGGGAGGTGCCTCCTCGGGCCCCACGCCCCAGATCTCGCGGAAGGTGGCGTTGGCGAAGACGAGGCGCCCCTCCGCGTCGTAGACGACCACGCTGAAGGGCGACTGCTCGACGACCGCGCGCCAGACGTCCGGCTGCGGGGGCGCCGGGGCGGGCTCGGACCAGGTTGCCATGCGGGCACGGTGGGGCTCGCCCGGGGAGGGGAAGTTCCCGGCCGGCGCCGAGCCCCGGGGGAGAGCGTCGCCCTCCAATATCCGCGGCCCGGCGATTTGTGCAAGAACTCTCCGCATTCGTCCCCCTTGCGAACCGAGGGGAGGGGACGTACCCTGTTCCCTGGTGAAGCCAGGGGAACCGCTCCGGAGGAGGTCCATGCCGCGCAACATCATCGACTCGGTGCAGGGAACGCTCGACTTCCTGATCCTGAAGACCCTCTCGTGGGGAGAGATGCACGGCTACGCCGTGGCCCGGTGGATCTTCGACACCTCGGGCGAGGAGCTGCAGATCGAGGAGGGGACGCTCTACCCGGCGCTCCACCGCCTGGAGGACCGGGGGTGGATCGCGGCCGAGTGGGGAGTGAGCGAGAACAACCGCCGCGCGAAGTTCTACCGCCTCACCGCCGCGGGCCGCGAGGAGCTGGCGCAGCGGGTGACGGGGTGGGACCGGTTCACCCGGGCGGTGAACCGGGTGCTGGAAGCCACCCCGGCCGGCGCGTAGGAGGGAGCCATGCGCGAGACCCCCTTCTGGCGGCGGTACCTGCGGTTCCTGGGGAGCGACCCCGCGGCGGACGTGGAGGACGAGCTCCGCTTCCACCTGGCCACCCGGGTGGAAGACCTGGTGCGCCAGGGGCTCCCCGAGGCCGAGGCGCGGGCACGGGCCGAGCGCGAGTTCGGGGACGTGGAGCGGGTGCGCCGCGAGCTGAACGACATCGGCCGGCGGCGGCAGCGGCGCGCGGAGCGGGCGCGCGGGTGGGAGTCGGTGGGGCAGGACCTCCGCTTCGCCCTCCGCTCGCTCCGCCGCAGCCCCGGCTTCGCGGCGGTGGCGGTGGTGACGCTGGCGCTGGGGATCGGGGCGAGCACGGCCATGTTCAGCGTGCTGAGCGGGGTGCTGCTGCGCCCCCTCCCGGTACGCGCGGAGGACGAGGTCGTGGTGCTCTGGACCGAGGCGCCGGCCCGCGACTCCGACCACGTGCCCGTCTTCTACCGCGACCTGGCCGCCTTCCGCGAGCGCTCCCGCACCCTGCGCCAGGTGGCGGGGGTGGCGTACCACGGCTCGGGCGAGCAGGTGCTGGTGGACGCGGGGCGC
>Ga0247718_1000245_pt1 | contig 14196 bp, 12 predicted proteins | sample 21E_DmetaG_FD_189045 | JGI IMG/M metagenome (GOLD analysis project Ga0247718, IMG submission 189045) | Soil microbial communities from hillslope of Landscape Evolution Observatory, University of Arizona, Oracle, AZ, United States - 2-1-E_D | ecosystem: Engineered > Artificial ecosystem >...
ATCCCCCCCACCCCGTATATTCTCCTCCCAGCATAAATATCAGTACCCAGGCGCCGACCCTCCCCTCCGGACGGGCCGGCGCTCGCGCACGCGCACGCACGACGACCGACGCGATAGATGCCCAAGCGCACCGACATCCAGAGCATCCTGATCCTCGGCTCCGGCCCCATCGTCATCGGGCAGGCGGCCGAGTTCGACTACAGCGGCACGCAGGCGGTACGCGCCCTCCGCGAGGAGGGGTACCGGGTGATCCTGGTCAACAGCAACCCGGCCACGATCATGACCGACCCCGACCTGGCCGACGCCACCTACATCGAGCCCATCACCCCCGAGTGGGTGGAGCGGGTGATCGAGAAGGAGAAGCCGGACGCCGTCCTCCCCACCATGGGCGGGCAGACCGCGCTCAACGTGGCGCTGGAGCTGCACGACACCGGCGTGCTGGCACGGCACGGGGTGGAGCTGATCGGCGCCAACGCGCGCGCCATCCGCATGGCGGAGGACCGCAGCGAGTTCGCCAAGGCCATGCGCCGCATCGGGCTCAAGCTCCCCCACGGCGGGTTCGCGCGCTCGCTGGACGACGCGCTGCGCATCGTGGAGGACACCGGGTACCCGGCCATCATCCGACCCTCCTTCACCCTGGGCGGCACCGGCGGCGGCATCGCCTACAACCGCGACGAGTTCGAGGAGCAGGTGCGCCGCGGGCTGGAGCTTTCCCCCGTCACCGAGGTCCTGGTCGACCGCAGCGTCATCGGGTGGAAGGAGTTCGAGCTGGAGGTGATGCGCGACGGCGCGGACAACGTCGTCATCATCTGCTCCATCGAGAACTTCGACGCCATGGGCGTCCACACGGGCGACTCCATCACCGTGGCCCCCATACAGACGCTCACCGACGTGGAGTACCAGCGGATGCGCGACGCCGCCATCGCCATCATCCGCGAGATCGGCGTGGAGGCGGGCGGGTGCAACGTGCAGTTCGCGGTGAACCCCGAGAACGGCGAGCTGCTGGTGGTGGAGATGAACCCCCGCGTCTCGCGCTCCTCGGCGCTGGCCTCCAAGGCCACCGGGTACCCCATCGCGCGGATCGGGGCCAAGCTCGCCGTGGGGTACACCCTCGACGAGCTCCCCAACGCCATCACCCGGAGCACCCCCGCCTCGTTCGAGCCGGTGCTGGACTACGTGGTGGTGAAGTTCCCCCGCTTCGCCTTCGAGAAGTTCCCCGCGGCCGACGCCACGCTCGGGGTGCAGATGAAGGCGGTGGGGGAGAGCATGGCCATCGGGCGCACCTTCAAGCAGGCGTGGCAGAAGGCCATCCGCGCGCTGGAGGTGGGGCGCCCCGGGTGGGAGGTGGGGAAGACGCTCGCCGAGGACCGCCTCCCCGACGAGTCGCCGGAGGCGCTCCGCGCTGCGCTGCGCCGCCCCACGCCGGAACGCGCCTACCAGATAAAGCGGGCGCTCCTGGGCGGCATGTCCATCGCGGAGGTGTCGGAGCTCACCGCCGTGGACCCCTGGTTCGTGGCGCAGCTCCGGGAGCTGGTGGACGCGGAGCGGTGGTACGCCGCGCTGGAGGAGCCGGGGCGCCCCGAGGTGCTGCGCATGAAGCGGCTGGGCTTCTCCGACGCGCAGCTCGCCCGCCTCCGCGGCGAGACGGAGGCCGCGGCGCGCGAGCGGCGCTGGGGGCTGGGGGTGCACCCCGTCTACAACATGGTGGACACCTGCGCCGGGGAGTTCCCCGCGCGCACCCCGTACCTGTACTCCACCTACGGCGAGGAGAACGAGTCGGAGCGCTCCGACCGCCGCAAGGTGGTGATCCTGGGGAGCGGTCCCATCCGCATCGGGCAGGGGGTGGAGTTCGACTACTGCTGCGTGCAGGCCGCACTGGCGCTGCGCGAGGCCGGGTTCGAGACCATCATGGTCAACTCCAACCCCGAGACCAACTCCACCGACTTCGACATCTCCGACAAGCTCTACTTCGAGCCGCTCACCCTGGAGGACGTGCTGGAGATCGTCCGGCTGGAGCAGCCGGAGGGGGTCATCGTGCAGCTCGGCGGGCAGACCCCGCTCAAGCTGGCGTGGGCGCTGAACGAGCTGGGCGTCCCCATTCTGGGGACGCCGGTGGACTCCATCGACGCCGCGGAGGACCGCGAGCGCTTCGAGGAGCTGGCGCGGCGGCTCGGGGTGCAGCAGCCCCCCAACGGCACCGCGACCGGGGTGGAGCAGGCGGTGGAGATCGCCGGGCGCATCGGGTACCCGGTGCTGGTGCGCCCCAGCTATGTGCTGGGCGGGCGGGGGATGGAGATCGTCTACGACGAGCGCTCGCTCCGCGACTACTTCGTGCGCGCGGTGGAGGTCTCGCACGAGCGCCCGGTGCTGATCGACCGCTTCCTGGAGGACGCATTCGAGGCCGACGTGGACGCCCTCTGCGACGGGGAGACGGTGGTGATCGGCGGGCTGATGCAGCACATCGAGGAGGCGGGGGTCCACTCCGGCGATTCGGCCTGCGTCCTCCCGCCCTACCTGCTGGGCGACCGCGAGATCCGGGAGATGCGCGAGCACACCCGCCGCTTCGCGCTGGAGCTGGGGGTAGTGGGGCTCATCAACGTGCAGTACGCCATCCTCCAGGGGGTGGTCTACGTGCTGGAGGTGAACCCCCGCGCCTCGCGGACCGTCCCGTTCGTCTCCAAGGCCACGGGGGTGCCGCTGGCCCGCATCGCGGCGCGGCTCATGGGGGGCGAGAAGCTCGCGAGCTTCGGCCTCCCCGACGAGATCCCGGTGGGAGGGGTGGCGGTGAAGGAGTCCGTCTTCCCCTTCAACAAGATGCCCGGCGTGGACCCGCTCCTGGGGCCCGAGATGCGCTCCACGGGGGAAGCCATGGGGTTCGACGACTCGTTCGGGATGGCCTTCGCCAAGGCGCAGACCTCGGCGGGGATGGAGCTCCCGCGCGAGGGCGGCGTGGTCATCACCGTCAACGACCGCGACAAGCCCACCGTCACCCCCATCGCGCGGCGGCTGCACGACATGGGGTTCCGCATCCTGGCCACCGACGGCACGGCGCGCTACCTCCGCACCCGCGGCATCCCCTGCGAGCGGGTGTTCAAGGTGGGGGAGGGGCGCCCCAACGTGGTGGACCACATGATCTCGGGCGGGGTGGAGCTCTTCGTCAATACGCCGCTGGGGAAGAAGTCGCAGTACGACGACTACGCGGCGCGGCGGGCGGCCATCGCGCACGGGGTGCCGTACATCACCACCATGTCGGCGGCGGCGGCGGCGGTGGACGCCATCGCGGCGCTCTGGGGGCGTCCGCGCGAGGTGAAGTCCATCCAGGAGCGGACGGCGGGGCTGGTGAAGACCCTGGCCCCGGTGGCGGTGGCGTAGCCTCCTTCCACAACTGGCGGAGAACGAAGAACACCCCCGGCGCGGGCTGCGCCGGGGGTGCTTGCGTCATGGACGGACCGCGGGTGTTCCCGTCCCGCTCACGAGCGGGTGCAGCGGCACTCCCCCGTGTCGGGGTTGTAGTTGTAGGCCGGCCACCCGGCGTTGGCGCAGCAGTCGGCGCAGAACTCCTCAAGGGCGTAGAAGGGGCAGATGTACCGGGAGGTCTCCAGCACCGGCTCGGCGAAGGCCGAGGCTACGCCCATGGTGAGCGCCACGGAGAGACCCAGGCCGAACAACAGGTTGCGAGTGCGCTTCATGGTGCCTTCCATGTCAGTAGATGGGGGAGTGGAGAGCGGTGTCGTGGCAACGGCGGTGTCCGGCGATCCCATCAGCGTTCCTCACGATTCCTTCGCTGGCTTGTGTGTCCGGAATGGATCGGGCGGATCGCGCTTAACTGATTGTACACCCGCTGAGCACTTGTCAAGAGTGACGGGCATGTGGGGTTCCAGCGAATCTCTACGGACGTAACACATGCGACAAAATGGCAGGTTTTCGGGGCACGGAACTTCCTTTACTCGGGGGCAGCGATCCGGGGGGAGCACCCCCGAGACGGAACCGCCTGGAAACACCGGGAATCGCAATTCAATCCGGTGAGCAAGTCCAGGCAGCAAAAGCATTTGCAGAACCAGGAGCAGGAAAGGTATGATCAATTTCGACCGTCTCACCGTCAAATCGGCAGAGGCCATCCAGCAGGCCGCCGCAGCCGCGCTGCGGGCGGGGAACCCGCAGATCGAGGACCTGCACCTGCTGGCCGCCTTGCTCGCGCAGGAGGAGGGGATCGTCGTCCCCATCCTGCAGAAGGTGGGGGTGAGCGTCTCCCGCCTGACCAGCGAGACCGAGGCCGCGCTCGCCCGCCTGCCGAAGCAGAGCGGGGGCTCGCAGCCCACCCTCTCGCGCGAGCTGAACCAGATCCTGGACGTGGCCCAGGACGAGGCCAACGCCCTCAAGGACGAGTACGTCTCCACCGAGCACCTGCTGGTGGGGCTCGCCACCAAGAAGGGCTCCACCACGCGCGACCTCCTCTCTGCGCAGGGGGCCACGCGCGAGGCGCTCATGGAAGCGCTCCGGCAGGTGCGCGGCGCGCACCGCGTCACCGACCAGGAGCCGGAGAACCAGTACCAGGCGCTGCAGCGCTTCTCCACCGACCTCACCGAGCGGGCGCGGCAGGGGAAGCTGGACCCGGTGATCGGGCGCGACGAGGAGATCCGCCGCGTGGTGCAGGTGCTCTCGCGCCGCACCAAGAACAACCCCGTGCTCATCGGGGAGCCCGGGGTGGGGAAGACCGCCATCGTCGAGGGGCTGGCGCAGCGCATCGTGAGCGGCGACATCCCCGAGGGGCTGCGCGACAAGACGCTGATCTCCCTCGACATCAGCGCCATGCTCGCCGGCGCCAAGTACCGCGGCGAGTTCGAGGAGCGCCTCAAGGCGGTGCTGAAGGAGCTCACCGAGGCCGAGGGGAAGTTCATCGTCTTCATCGACGAGCTCCACACCATCGTGGGCGCCGGGAAGACGGAGGGCTCCCCGGACGCCGGGAACATGCTCAAGCCGGCGCTGGCGCGCGGCGAGCTGCGGGTGGTGGGCGCCACCACGCTCGACGAGTACCGCCAGCACGTGGAGAAGGACCCCGCGCTGGAGCGCCGCTTCCAGCCGGTGTTCGTGGGGGAGCCGAGCGTGGCGGACACCATCGCCATCCTCCGCGGGCTCAAGGAGCGCTACGAGGTACACCACGGGGTGCGCATCACCGACCCGGCCATCGTGGCGGCGGCGACGCTCTCCGACCGCTACATCGGCGACCGCTTCCTCCCGGACAAGGCCATCGACCTCATTGACGAGGCGGCGAGCCGGCTCCGCATTGAGATCGACTCGCTCCCGCAGGAGATCGACGAGGTGGAGCGGCGCATCGTGCAGCTCCAGATCGAGCAGCAGGCGCTCTCGCGCGAGAGCGACCCCGACTCGCGCGAGCGGCTGCAGCGGCTGGAGCAGGAGCTGGCGGAGCTGCGCGAGAAGAGCTCGGGGATGAAGGCGCAGTGGCAGTCGGAGAAGCAGGTGATCGCCGACCTGCGCGAGATGAAGGAGCGCCTCGACGCCCTGAAGGTGGAGGCGGAGCGCGCCACCCGCGTGGGCGACCTGACGCGCGCGGCGGAGATCCAGTACGGGGAGATCCCCGCGCTCCAGAAGGACCTTCAGGAGGCGGAGGAGCGGCTGCACGAGCTGCAGCAGAGCTCGCGGTTCCTCAAGGAGGAGGTCGACTCCGAGGACATCGCCGAGGTGGTGGCCCGGTGGACGGGGATCCCCGTCTCGCGGATGGTGCAGTCGGAGCGGGAGCGCCTGGCCCGCCTCCACGAGCACCTCGACCTGCGGGTGATCGGGCAGCCGGAGGCCACCCGCGCGGTCGCAGACGCCGTGCGCCGCTCGCGGGCGGGGATGCAGGACCCCAACCGCCCCATCGGCTCCTTCATCTTCCTGGGGCCCACCGGGGTGGGGAAGACGGAGACGGCGCGCGCGCTGGCGGAGTTCCTCTTCGACAACGAGGACGCCATGGTGCGCATCGACATGTCGGAGTACATGGAGAAGCACGCCGTGGCCCGGCTGATCGGCGCGCCCCCGGGGTACGTCGGCTACGAGGAGGGCGGGCAGCTCACCGAGGCCGTCCGGCGGCGCCCGTACTCGGTGGTGCTCTTCGACGAGATCGAGAAGGCGCACCCCGACGTCTTCAACATCCTCCTGCAGATCCTGGACGACGGCCGTCTGACCGACTCGCAGGGGCGGGTGGTGAACTTCCGCAACGCCGTCGTCATCATGACCTCCAACATCGGGAGCCCGCTCATCCTGGAGCAGGCCGGGCGGCTGCGCGACCCGGACGTGCGCGCCGAGGTGGAGGCCGCGGTGATGTCGGAGCTGCGGCGCGCCTTCCGGCCGGAGTTCCTGAACCGGGTGGACGACATCATCGTCTTCCGTCCGCTGGGGATCGACCAGATCACCCGGATCGTGGACATCCAGCTCCACCGGCTGGAGCGGCTCCTCGCCGACCGGAGGATTACGCTCCGCGTCACCGACGCGGCGAAGGAGCGGATCGCGGAGGAGGGCTTCGACCCGGCGTACGGGGCCCGCCCGCTCAAGCGGGCCATCCAGCGCCTGGTGCAGAACCCGCTGGCCATCCGCGTGCTGGAGGGCGAGTTCCGGGAGGGCGACACCGTCGTGGTGGATGCCGAGCCCGGCTCGCACCAGCTCTCGTTCACCGGCGCGGAGGGCCCTGATGAGGCGGGAGAGCGGGCTTCGGCTGCTTGACACCCCACCCGGCCGGCTCTAGCATACGGGGCCGCCCCACCCGGGGCGGCCCCGTTCTGCGCTTCCGTGGAGACCCCCGTGCCCTACGTCCGTCTCTCGCGCCTCGTCTCCCTGGCGCTCCTCGTCCTCGTCGCCGCGTGCGGGCCCTCGCGCCCGGCTCCCCGGAGCACGCCGGGGGCCCCCGCGCCCAGCGCCGCGGTCGAGCGCTTCATGCGCCTGGCGAGCGAGAAGGACTACGGCGAGATGGGGTGGCTCTTCGGCACCGCGCAGGGGGCCGTCATGCGGCGCGACCCCCCGAAGGACGTGGAGCGGCGGATGTACGCGCTCGCCACCATCCTGGAGCACCAGTCGTACACGCTCGCGGGAGAGGAGCCCATCCCCGGGCGGCTGGGAATGGCCGTGCGGGTGAACGTCCGCGTGACCCAGCGGGGAAGGACCGCCCCGGTCCCCTTCGTGCTGGTGAAGGGGCCGGAGGGGCGGTGGTACGTCGAGGAGATCGGCGTCCAGGCGCTGACCTTCCCCCGGTAGGAGGGGCGCCGCCTACCCGTGCGCCTCCAGCAGCTCCACCAGGACGCCGCCGGTGGAGCGCGGGTGGAGGAAGGCCACGCGGTGCCCGTGCGCCCCGGCGCGCGGCTCCTGGTCGATGAGCGCGTACCCCTCGCGCTCGAACGCCTCCAGCGCGGCGGCCACGTCGGGAACGCGGTAGCAGACGTGGTGCATCCCGGGGCCGCGCTTCGCGAGGAACTTCGCCACGGGCGAGTCGTCGCGGGTGGGAGCCAGGAGCTCCACCCGCCCCGGGCCCGAGCCCACGAAGACGACCTCGACGCCCTGGGAGTCTACGGTTTCGCGCCCCGTCCCGGGGGCGCCCACGATGCTTTCGAAGAGGGGGAGCGAGGCGTCCAGCGACTGGACGGCGATCCCCACGTGGTCCAGCACCCGCTCGGTCATCGGCTGTCGCGGCGGAAGGTTTCTTGCGTACGGCGGTCGCGGAAAGAATACCCCTCGGGGGCTGGATCGGCTACTGGCTTTCACACGGAAAGGAAGAGATGGCGGAGAGCGCGAACACCGTCACGGTGACGGACGACAACTTCCAGAGCGAGATCGCCGGCTACGACGGCCTGGCGATGGTGGATTTCTGGGCGGTCTGGTGCGGCCCCTGCCGGCTCGTGGGCCCCATCGTGGAGCAGCTCGCCGACGACTACGCCGGCAGGGTGCGGGTGGGGAAGCTGGACGTGGACGCCAACCAGCGCACCGCCGCGCAGTTCAACGTGCGCTCCATCCCCACCATCCTCTTCTTCAAGGACGGGAAGCTGGTGGACTCGGTGGTGGGCGCGGTCCCCAAGCCGGTGCTCGACCGGAAGATCCAGGAGCACCTGGCCTGATCCGCCCGCGGGCCGGGCGCCTCGGCGCCCGGCCCGCGCCGTTGCATTCTGCTCCGCGTCGGGCAATGCGCACCCGCCTCCCCCGCCATGTACCGCTTCCCCTACGAGGTCGCCTACCTCCCGCAGACCAAGCTCGCCTACGTCAACCTTCCCGGGCTCCTCAACGACGGGAAGCGCGACCGCACGGCGCGCGTGCCGGGCTTCGTCTCGGTGCACCTCGGGGAGCGCTGCTACCTGATCTTCCTCCGCGACGGCGAGCCGTTCCAGGCGGCGCGGCTGGAGCCGGCCGCCCGCGCCCAGGTGGCGCTGGCCGAGGTGCTGCGCATCGCGGGGACGGAGAGCGAGCGCGGCGAGGGCGGGCAGATCGCCTACTACGGCGCCCCCGAGGGGCAGCTCCGCGCCATGCTCGCCACCTTCCTCCACCCTCCCGCCTCCCGCGACGGCGCGGACCGCACCCGCCCGGACCACCTTTTCCCCGCGCTGCGGGAGCGGCGCTTCAGCGGGGTGGTGGAGCTGCGGCGGGGGCCCGCGCACCAGTACCTGGTCTTCGACGACGGGACGTACCGGACGGGGTACTTCTGCGAGCGCGACGGCGCCATGCCGCTGGGAGAGTTCCTGCGCTCCCTCTTCACCGCGCAGGGGGCGCCGCTCCGGGTGGAGCTGTACCCCGGGCTCGACGAGCTCCCGGAGCAGGCGGGGCCGGGGCTGGTGGACCTGTACCGGCGGATGGTGGGCGGCGTGCTGCGCGAGCTGTCCGGGCCCATGGGGCGCGAGACGGCCATGGAGCTGCTGCGGCGCGCCCAGCGCGAGGTCCGGGTGCGGGAGCCGGTGGTGGAGGCGTTCGACCTCACCGACGACGGGCGGGTGCGGGGCGACCCGGTGGCGACCCCGCGGATCCTCACCGCGGCGGCGGCGGCGTGGCTCACCGAGGCGCTGATCGCCGCCTCGGAGCACCACGCGCTGGACCCCGCCGAGGTGCTGTCGCGCGTGGCGTACGACTCGCGCTTCGTGCTGGAGGAGCAGGGCTTCTTCGCGCGCATCCCCTGGGCGCTCCCGTTCTGACGTGCCGGCGCTCCACGTGGTAAGCACCCCCATCGGGAACCTGGGGGACATCACCTTCCGCGCCGTGGAGGTGCTCCGCGCCGCGGACGTGGTCCTGGCCGAGGACACGCGACGTACCGGAGTGCTCCTGCGCCACTACGGGGTGGAGGCGCGTATGGTCTCCGCGCACGAGCACAACGAGGCCTCCCGCGCCGCCACGGTGGTGGAGATGCTCCGCGAGGGGAAGGAGGTGGCGCTCGTCACCGACGCCGGGACCCCTCTCCTCTCCGACCCGGGCGCGCGCATCGTCCGGGAGGTGGTGGAGGCGGGGTTCGAGGTGGTCCCCATTCCCGGCGCCTCCGCGCTCCTGGCCGCGCTGGTGGCGTCGGGGATCGCCGCCGAGCGCTTCACCTTCTACGGCTTCGTCGCGCGGCGGGGGAAGAACCGGGCCGAGGTGCTGGAGGAGATCGCCCGGCTGGCGCACGCCGCCGTCCTCTACGAGTCCCCCAACCGCACCGCCGAGCTGGTCCGCGACCTGGCCGCCGCCTGCGGCCCGCAGCGCCGCGTGGCCGTGGCGCGCGAGCTGACCAAGCTGCACGAGGAGTTCTTCCGCGGCACGCTGGAGGAGGCGGCGCTCCGCTTCGAGGAGCGCGAGGTGCGCGGGGAGATCGTGGTGGTGGTGGAGGGGAGGCCCCAGGAGGAGGTGGAGGAGGAGGCGGCGGAGACAGACGCCCTGGCGGGGCGCTCCCTGGCGGAGGCCCTGCTGGCACAGGGGCTCGCCCCCAGCGCGGTGGCGAAGGAGCTGCGGCGGAAGCTCGGCATCACCCGCAACGAGGCGTACCGCATCGCGCAGGAGACGGCCGGGGAGGAGTGACCTCCTTGCCCCGCGGCTCCCCGGCGCCTACCTTGGCCTCCCTTCGCAGGCACCTGCCGCACGGTTCACACGGCCCGCAACACCCACAGCCAGACCGAGTCATGCGATCCGCCCTCCTGCTCCCGGCGCTCTTCGCCGTTCCCGCCGTTCTCGGCGCCCAGACCCGCCCGCACCTCTCCGTCTTCACCAGCACCGGCGCCGACGTGCGCCAGGCACAGGTGGGGGCGCAGCTCGGCTTCGAGACCGGCGCGCTGGGCGCGCGGCTGGGGATCGGCACGGACGCCGCCGCGCCCCCGGGGGAGCCGGTCCGCCTGGCCGCGGACGCGGACGCAACCGTCCGCCTGGGCGCGCTCGGCCCGGCGCTCGCGGACGCCCGGTTCTTCGCCGGGCTCGGACTGCGCGAGCTGGACGCGGGACGCGTCTCGGCGTCGAGCAGCCTGGGGGCGGGGTACACCTATCGGCTCCTCGGCCCGGTGGGCGTGGAGGGGGAGCTGCGCTACCGGGTCCCCTTCAGCCAGGCGGACCCCGCCGGGGTGGAGGTGCGGGTGGGGCTCTCGGTGGGGCTGGCGCGCTCCGCGCCGCGCGCCGCCGCCCTGGTGCGGGTGGTGGAGCCGGTCGCCGTGCGGGCGCCCCGCGCCCCGGCCGCGGCGGTCGCCGCGCGCGCCATCTCCCGCGGCGAGAACTTCCTCGGTGTCCCCTACCGGTGGGGCGGGAACACCCCGCAGGAGGGGTTCGACTGCTCCGGCTTCCTGGTCTACCTCTTCCGCGAGCAGGGGATCGAGCTGCCGCGCGTCTCGCGCGACCAGGCCCGGGCCGGCGAGCCCCTCCCGCTCTCGGTGGACGCGCTCCGGCCCGGCGACCTCATGTTCTTCGCGCGCGACGGGAAGACCATCGACCACGTGGCGATGTACGTCGGCGACCGCCGCATCCTCCACAGCTCCTCCAGCGGGCGCGGGGTCCGGTACGACGACCTCGACACCCGCCGCGGGCAGTACTACCTCAACCACTTCGTGGCCGCGCGCCGCGTGGTGCCCGACGGCGCCCTCCCCCGGCTGGACGGCCTCCGGGCGCGCTGAGCGCGGGGGGCCTCCCCCTGCGGGCCCCACCGCCGCTCCGACTTCGATGTGACGCACGCCGGGGTTGCGGCGTCCTTTCCTCCGGGGAGCTTCAGCGCATTGGTGGCGCACATATCGGGAAATTGCGTTCTTGACGGTGCGCCACGCCGGGCCTATCGTGACTACGAAAGAACGTCTCCGGTGAGGGGCGATGGATGAGCGAGCGGTGCCGCCCGAAACGGCGGAGGCGGAGCAGTACCGGTGCTCCGTCTTGGATGAGCCGTTCTTTGGGGGAGCGCTCCGCTTCGCGCTCGCCCGGCTCGGCGGCGTGGAGGGGAAGCGCGTCGTGGAGATCGGGTGCGGAGAGGGGGGGCTGGCCGTCTTCCTTGCGCTCGGCGGGGCCACGGTGGTGGGCGTCGACCGGCGCGAAGACGCACTGGAGCGCGCCCGCGGGCTGGCTGCCCGGTGGAGGGTGGCGGAGCGCTGCACCTTCCTGCGCGGAGACGCCCAGCACCTGCCGCTCGCCGCGGGCGCGGCGGACGCGGTCTTCTCCCGGAGCACGCTCCAGTACATGGACCGGGAGCGCACGCTGGAGGAGGTGCTCCGGGTACTCCGTCCGGGCGGGGCACTGGTGCTGATGGAGAACCTCCCGCACAACCCCTTCATCGCGCTCTACCGCCTTCGCCGCCGCCTGGGGGCCCGGACGCCCGACGAGCACGCCTACCTGGAGTCCATCCGCGGGTACCTGACGCCCGCCGAGGTGGAGCGGATGGGGGAGCGCTTCCGCACGGTGGCGCACCGCGAGTTCCACCTCTGCCGGATGCTCACCATGGCGCTCTGCCAGGACCCGCGCAGGGGCGCCTGGGCCCGGTGGCTCGACCGGGCGGCGGCGCGGGTGGACGAAGTGGTCCTCTCGCGGGTGCCGGCCTCCCGGCGGCTCGCGTGGTTCGTGGCGGTGGTGGGGGAGGGGAAGACGGGGTGAGCCCCCGGGGCGCACTCCTTACGCCGAGGAGGTAGCATTGAGAGTCAGAGTGCTGCGGTGGCCGTACCCCTACCGGTGGGCCTTCGGGATCACCGACGACACCGACGGCTGCACCATGGAGAGCGTGCGCGCCGTCTACGAGTACTGCACCCGGCTGGGGATCTGGCCCACGAAGACGGTGTGGACCCAGCAGGCGTCGGAGCGCTGCGGCCTCCTCCACCAGTGGGAGCCCGACGACGGGCTCACGCTCGACGATCCGCAGTACCGCCGCTACTGCGGGGAGCTGAGCGAGCGGGGCGTGGAGTTCGCGCTGCACGGCGTCTCCGCCGGGAACAACACCCGCGAGGAGGTGCTGCGCGGGCTGGAGCGCTTCCGCGAGACCTTCGGCTACCTCCCCCGCCTGTACGTCTGCCACTCGCTCAACGCCGAGCACCCCTACTGGGGGGTGAACCACTACCGCTCCCGGCTGGCGCGCTTCGCGGTCCGCCTCCTCACGCGCCCGGAGCGCTTCTGCGGCGACGAGCCGGGGAGCCCCTACTACTGGGCGGACGTGTGTCGCGAGACCATCCACTACGTCCGCCTCTACCGTACGCTCGACCTCAACGTCCTGCGCCACAACCCCCACATGCCCTACCACGAGAAGGGGAAGCCGGGGGTGCGGTTCTGGTTCAGCGCCTGCGCCCAGGACACCCAGCTCTGCGAGCGGGTGACCGACCGCGCGCTCGACCGGGTGGCGCGGGAGGATGGCGCGCTGATTCTCTACGCGCACATGCGGAAGTTCCTGGCGGAGGACATCCGCACCGAGAGCGGGCTCCGGCCCGAGGTGGAGCGGGCCTTCCGCACCATCGCGGCGCGGGACGACTGCTGGTGCGCGGGGGTGTCGCGCATCCTGGACCGCTGCCTGGCCGCCAAGAACGTCGTGGTGCAGGAGCGCCGACAGGGGGTGGTCCTGGGCAACCCCACCGCCGTCCCGCTCCCCGACTTCCAGGTGAGCGCGGGGTGCGACCGCCTCTTCCTGCCCGGCGGGGAGGAGATCGTCCCGGACGCGGAGGGACGCTTCCGGGTGGGCGACCTGGGCGCCTACTCCTCGCTCGCGCTCTACTACACCCGCGAGGACGCGGAACTGGGGGACGTGGTGGGGATCTCGCGGCGTGAGCAGGCGGGGATGATGCTGGAGGAGGCGAAGCACCTGGTGTGGCAGCGCTGCGGCTACGGCTGGTTCAACTGGGCGAAGCGGTGGACGGGGCGGCTCCGTCCCCGCGCCGGCGTCCGCCTCCCGGGGCGGGAGGCCGAGCCCGTCCCCGAGAGGGCCGTCGAGACGGTGTAGGGCTCCCGGTTCCCCACGCGGATACCGTGGCCGCCCCGCATGTGTTATCATGCAGGGCGGCTTCGTGTTTTCTTCGCCCCTGCGTGGGCGTCCCTCTACGGCGGTGGCATGAAGGACCGGGCGATCTTCCAGGACGAGCGGGGGCGCGGGTGGCTGGTGGAGGTGCTCTACGGGCACCCCGCCCCCACCGAGCGCGGGATCTACGCGGCGCGCTTCCGCTGCCCCGAGGACCCGGCGGAGCCCGTCCGCGTCGGCTTCCTCTTCCTGCAGGCGCTGGAGAGCGGCGACGAGGAGGAGCTCCGCCAGGCGCTGGCCGAGGCCGACCCCGCGACCGAGATCGGCTGAGCCGTCCATCGGAGTGCCCGGGGTCCGGCCCGACACGCATGATCGAAGTCGTTGTCCTGGGAGGTATCGGCGTCTATCCTTCGACAGGTCCGGTCCTTTCCCGCCCCGACAGGAGACCTCCCATGCGCGCTCCGAAACCCGGCCGTCCATCCATGTACCTGGCCGTAGCTCTCGTTGCATTCGCCGTTGCACTCGGGGGGGCGACTCCGGTGGCCCGTGCCGCGCCCCGTGACCACCAGGCCGGGGTCCACGTTCACGACGGGTACCTGGTGTTCCGGGACGAGAAGGTGTTCCGGGAGACGATGGCCTCGCTGATCAACCAGGATGAGCGGGCGCGGGACCGATGGGAGGACGAGCTGAAGTTCACCTCCATGAGGCGGATCTTCAACCGGATCGTCGACGCGGAGATCGAGTTCCACCGTGAATCGGAACGCTCCGGCGGGGCCGATCGCGAAACCGCGAACCGCCCG
>Ga0247718_1000246_pt1 | contig 14191 bp, 14 predicted proteins | sample 21E_DmetaG_FD_189045 | JGI IMG/M metagenome (GOLD analysis project Ga0247718, IMG submission 189045) | Soil microbial communities from hillslope of Landscape Evolution Observatory, University of Arizona, Oracle, AZ, United States - 2-1-E_D | ecosystem: Engineered > Artificial ecosystem >...
CGTTCGGACCGTTCCGTCAGGCTCCGCGGCGGAGAGCCGACAGCTTGGGACTCCGTCGCCCGTGTTAAAGCCGCGGAAATTGACTGGGACACGTCGGGGCAAAAGTCATTTCTGCGTGGGGGCGTGAGCACGACATATTACAGCCGGAGGCAAATGAATGACTCCGCCCCATTCGGCGATTCCGACAAGCCGGTTTTCGTAACTTCGCAGAGCGCGGAATTTGACCACCGTGAGGAAACAGGGACATACGTCGGCAACGCCCGCGGGTGGCAGGGCAACAACTACGTTCGGGCGGACCGGCTGTTGATAAGACAAAGGGAAGGGCAATTTGTCGGAGAGGGGAATGTCCAGAGCCTTCTCTACGACTCTCGGCAGAAGCGTCGAGGCGCCGATGCGACAGTTCCTGTTTACGCCTCGGCCGCCACGATGACCTACTCGCGCGACTCTCGGATACTCAGTTACAGGAACAGTGTGGACATCCGCCAAGGAACCGACCGCATACTTGCGGGTTCGGCAGACGTTTTTTTGAATGAGAAGAACGAGGTCGCGAGAACGGTGGCCGAAACGTCCGTAGTCATCACCCAACCCGGCCGCCGAGCTGCCGGTGATTGGGTGCAATACACCGCGGATGAAGAAGTAGCGGTACTGCGGGGAAGTCCGGCAAGGGTCGAGGATGCTGAGAATGGGGCTTCGCAGGGCGCTCAGATCAGCGTTTACATGCGGGACAATCGTGTAGTAGGCGAGTCTAAGGCCGGGCCGAGTTCCAGCGGCCGAATCCGCTCCGTTTATAAAGTAAGGAATGCCCAGTAGGAAATGTCTGATTCCATCAGCAGTTCGATAGCGACAAACAACGGACATTCAGAATTCTCGACCGAGACGGCGCTTGCCGCCAAGGCTCTTCAGAAGACCTACGGCCGGCGACGCGTCGTGGATGGCGTGTCGGTCCACGTAAGTAAGGGAGAGGTCGTTGGTTTGCTCGGGGCGAACGGTGCAGGAAAGACAACAACCTTCTACATGATCGTCGGCCTCGAGCCTACCGAGAAAGGAACGATTCTTTTGAATGGCCGTGACGTGTCGTCTCTGCCTATGTACTTGAGAGCACGGTTGGGCCTTGGTTATCTTCCGCAGGAGCCGTCCATCTTTCGCAAGCTCACAGCTGAGCAAAACGTCCTCGCCGTCCTGGAGACACTGAGCATCTCGCGCGCCGAGCGCTTTGCGCGGCTGGAGAAGTTGTTGGATGAGTTCGGCGTTGCCCATGTCCGCAAGGTTCGCGGTGACGCTCTATCGGGCGGTGAACGCCGTCGAGTGGAGATCGCCAGATGCCTTGCGACCGAGCCTGAATACATTCTTCTCGACGAGCCGTTCGCCGGTATCGACCCGCTCGCGATCGATGATATTCGTGAGATCATCGTCTACCTTAAACAGCAGGGGATAGGGATCCTGATCACCGATCACAATGTTAGGGAGACCCTCGGAATTACAGACCGGGCGTACATTATGGCTGAGGGGAGAATATTGAAAAGCGGTGCTCCCGATGCCCTCGTCAATGATGCGGAAGTGCGTCGGCTGTACCTCGGTGAGCGCTTCCGCCTCTGAAAGAATCGTTTTCCTTTTTCCTTCCGAAATCTATATACTTTAGTCAGCTCTTGAACTAAGATTTACGCGATTTGCGGCTCTCTCCTAGAACTGCATTTCCCTTATGTCATCATTACGACTTTCGACCCAGCTCCAGCAGAAAATGGTCCTGACGCCACAGCTGCGCCAGCGGATCGAGATGCTCCAGATGACGGCGATGGAGTTGACGGAGCTGATCGAACAGGAAATGGTCGCAAACCCGATCCTCGAGGAGGTAATGCCGGGTGATGAGATACAGGAAATTTCCTCTAACATCCTCGATCAGAATGCGACCGGCCAGGACGAAGTGTTTGGAAACGGTAACGCAGCGTCCTTGGGGCCCGGATCAGTCGACAACATCGACGACTACGGCGCGCAGGGCGGCGACGATCCGTCAGGGGCAGCTGAATCTGGTTCCTTGTTTGACGAGCGCGAGCAGAATTTTGACTCGGCCGAAGAAACAGCCGGTAACTCTCCCGATTCATTCGATGAAATTGATTACGGCCGCGAGTTTCAGGAATACCTTGACCCCGGATATCGGACCCAGGAGATCGAGTACAAAGAGGACACTCCGTCCTTTGAACAGTTTCTTTCGCACTCACCTTCGCTGAGCGAGCACCTCGAGTGGCAGCTTAATTTGCTGGATGTCAGCGACCGCGTATCTGAAGCGGCCGTGATGATAATCGGTAACCTCGATGAGGATGGTCGCCTGACTATACCTGTCGAGGAAATTGTGGCGATGATTGGCAACGGCGCGACGCGCGAACTTGTCGAGGAGGCTCGGCAATTAGTGATGCAGCTCGAGCCGGTAGGTTGCGGCGCTCTTGACGTTAAGGAATGCCTTCTTGCTCAACTTAAGGCAAGAGGTCAGCAGGATACGCTGGCGGCTGATCTGGTGCGGTCGCACTTCGAGGATCTCCAGCCGCATCGACTGCAGCATTTATCGAAGGACACCGGTGTCGATATCCACACCCTTGACAGGGAGATCAGGAAAATTCGTGAGCTTGACCCGTACCCCGGCAGGCCGTATGCGAGCAAGGATCCGGTCTACGTCTCGCCAGAGGTTTACATCGAAAAGGTCGAGGACGATTACATCGTCTATTTCGTCGACGACGGCAGCCCGAGACTACGAATCAGTCCTACATACCATCAACTGCTCGACCAGAGTGATACATCGAAGGAAACGAAAGACTTCATCCGCGAGAAGGTTCGATCGGCAGTTGATCTTCTTCGAAATATCGAGCACCGTCGGCAGACAATCTATCGTGTTGTCGAGTGTATCGTCCACCGTCAGCGTGAGTTCCTGGATAAGGGGGTTGAGTACATCAAGCCAATGATGCTAAAGGATGTCGCCGAGGACATCGGCATGCACCTTTCGACGATCTCCCGAGTCGTCAACCGGAAATACGCGCATACGCCGCAGGGCGTGATCGAACTCCGGCGCTTCTTCAGCGAGGGAATGATGAACGAGGAGGGTGAGGAGGTCTCCACCCGGATCCTCAAACTAAAGATCAAAAAGATGATCGAGGAAGAGGACACCAAGAAGCCGCTCACCGACGACCAGATTGCGAAGATGCTCAGTAAAGAAGGCGTGAAACTCTCTCGCCGGACAGTTGCGAAATACCGAGACCAGATGCAGATTCCCGGGTCACGCGAGCGAAAAACGGTGATATGACGGTGAGCGACTCAGGTAATCCTGATTGTCTTGGCCGAAGAATTGATAGCTCAGTATGAAGATCGAATATACCGGACGTCATATCGAAGTTACCCCAGCTCTCAAGGCACATGTCGAGGAACATTTCCGCAAGCTTGAGCATCTTTTCGACCGCAGGACCATAAAAGCCCACATAGTCATTGAAGTTGAACGTAATCGACATCGGTCGGAGATCATTCTTTACTGGCGGAACGAGGTGCTGACGGCGACAACAACCTCGACCGACATGTACAGGTCACTTTCGCAGACCGTCGCGAAAATAGAGAAACAGGCTGTTAGACTGAAGGACAAGGTCATTGATAAATCGCATAAGGCCAAGAAGGTCGGCGAGATCACTTCGGGTGACGGGGCGGTTGCACCGGAACCCAGACAACCTAGCATAATCACCGAGCGGCGCTACCTCATCAAACCGATGTCCGCGGAGGAGGCCGCATTGCTACTTGATGACAAGCAGCAATTTCTGGTTTTCAGAAACACCGAGACGCAAAGTGTGTCGGTAATTTACAAGCGAAAGGACGGAAATCTCGGGTTGATCCAACCACGCTGATCGAGCAGTTCTCAAAACTTGCAGCAAAATCCCGACTACATTAAATCTGAGCCGGTCGTCACGCTTCATGGCGTTCTTGTGCAGGTCTTCAGCACCGGAGTAATGTTTACGGGCCCTGCCGGCATTGGCAAATCGGAATGTGCGCTGGAACTCCTGACCCGCGGCCATCAGTTGATCGCTGATGACTCTGTCGAGATAGTTCGAACCGGAAACAGACTCCTAGGCCGCCCTCCGGAAATGACCCGGGGTCTGCTTTACATTCGTGGCTTTGGCTGTATCGATGTTGCTCGAGTGTTTGGAGATCAATCGATCCGCGCAGACTCTCCAATAGATCTTGTGGTCGAACTTACCCCGTGGCAGACGGCGGAGGTCTCGGACACGTTGTTCGTCGACTTTGTCGCCGAGGCGATCCTCGATGTTACCGTGAGGAAACTGAATGTACTGGCAAGCCCGAGACGGAATCTTTCCTTACTCGCCGAGACAGCTGTGAGGCTTCTGTGGCTGGAGGAGAATGGCGAGAAGGACGCTGCAAGCGAATTGATCAAGCGACACCAAAAAGCAATCAGTTTGGACTGAAGTATCTAGTTTCCGGCCTTTTCAATGGCAAATCGAAAACGGACCACACCAAAAGCCCCGTCCACGCCCCTAGGGCCGCCGCGGCTTGTCATTATCACTGGTCTCAGCGGCAGCGGAATAAGTTCCGCAACGAACGCCTTCGAGGATCTGCGCTACTTCTGTGTCGATAATCTCCCTCTGACAATGCTTTCCACATTCGCGCGGCTGATGATCCCTAATGAGGAAGAAGTCGCGGCGATCGAGAAAGCCGCGCTGGTGATCAATATTCGCGAGAGACACTTTCTCTCCGCGTTTCCAGATGAACTCGAGCGCCTCCGAAAGAAGCTAGATCCATTCGTCCTGTTTTTCGAGGCGTCGGACGAAGTGCTGCAGCGACGCTTTTCGGAAACGCGACGTCCTCATCCCGCGGACGCGAACCGTGGGCTGTTGGCCGCCATTCGCGCCGAAAAGCGTGCACTCAAAGATGTGCGAAAGATGGCGGATCTGATCGTCGACACATCGGAACATACTGTCCATACGTTGCGGCGTTTCATTGTGCAGCGGTTCGGCGAGAGCGGAGACGGTACCCCGTTTCGCGTCCAAATCGTTAGCTTCGGGCATAAGTACGGGAATCCGCTCGACCTTGATCTAATGTTCGACGTTCGTTATCTGCCGAACCCGTACTTCGAACCCGGGCTACGCGAGCTCACCGGTGAAGACGTCCGAATCATTGAGTATCTGGATCGCCAGAATGAAGTTCGAGAATCAGTGAGACGGTTTTCTGAACTGCTACGTTATCTTCTGCCTCTTTATCGTCAAGAAGGCAAGGCATACCTTACTGTCGGGATCGGCTGCACCGGCGGCCGACACCGATCGGTGATGATCGCGAATCGTCTGGCCGAGATACTGAAGAATGAGAATTTCAGCGTTTCGGTAATGCATCGTGACGTGCAAAAATAAACCTGTCATCCTTGATCCCGCTTGCGAGGTGAATATGGGAAAAGTTGGGGGCGTGGTCGTGTCACATGGGCAGGTCGCGAATGAATTGCTTTCAGCGGCGGAAACGGTTGTTGGCGAGTTAGGTCACATCTCGGCTGTATCTATTGGCTGGCATGATGACGTTGAGATCGCTAAGGACGCGATCGAGCGCGCGATTAAGAAGGTTTCCACCGGCGCAGGCGTGATCGTTCTGACTGATATGTTCGGAGGTACACCGACCAATATATCGGCAATGTTCCTCGAGAAAGATCAGGTCGAGATCGTCACCGGCGTTAACCTGCCGATGGTGATCAAGCTCGCCTCGCTCAGCGACGCGACATCGCTTATCGATGCGGCCAAAATAGTCGAGCAGCAGGGGAAAGACGCGATCCAGCGGACCAGCGCTCTACTGGAGCCGCAAAGATTGAAAAAGGATGCGTGAGGTGCGGCTGAAAGTGATCAATCCGCTTGGCCTTCACGCGCGGGCTGCGGCCCAGCTCGTGCGTCTGGCGGGCCGTTATTCGAGCCGCATTACGCTGACGAGGTTTGATAGCAATATCACGGCCAATGCCAAATCGATCCTTAGCCTTCTGGCACTAGCCGCGGCGAAAGGAACAGAGCTACGCGTAGTTGCCGAAGGCGGTGATGCCGATGATGCGATCGTTGCAGTTGAAGAGCTTTTTTTCCGCGGGTTCGGCGAAATATAGTCAATTGGTATGTCAACACACGATGGAAACGGTAATGGAAGCAAGGCGGTCGGCATCTTAGGCGTGCCGCTCGGGTACGGGGCCGAGAAGATCGGGAGTGAACTTGGCGTCAGCGCAATAAGAATATCGAAAGCGCACGGCCGCACGCTTGCCGAGCAAATCAGTGAGCTCGGCTACGAGGTCCAGGATCACGGCGATGTACCAGTTGTAATGCCGAGCGCTATCGCATCGGCATCTGAAAATCCGAAGTATTTGCCCGAGATGCTGGCGACATCTCAGAACATTTTTGATGCGGTTACGGCGATTCTTGAGCAGGGGCAAAAGCCAATTATACTGGGCGGCGATCACTCCATAGCGATCGGAACGTTTTCGGCTTTGTCGTCATTCTTCAATCAACGCGGCGAAGATATCGGTCTCATTTGGTTTGATGCCCACGCCGATATAAATACACCCGAAACGTCGCTGTCCGGTAACATCCACGGGATGCCGTTGGCAGTCCTGCTCGGCGAGGGAAGCCAGCCGCTCGTTCGACTTGGCGGCCTTGTTCCAAAGCTCAAGCCGCAGTACTTCGCCCATGTCGGAGCGCGGGATCTGGATGCCGGCGAGCGGCAGCGGGTTCTGGAACTCGGCCTCCGCGAGAATTTCTTTACGATGAGCGACATCGACAAAAGGGGGATGTCCGCCTGTGTTGAGAGTGCTATCGCTATTGCGTCTAAGGCACCAGGTGGATTTGCTGTCACTTTTGATATCGACATGATTGATCCGCATTTCGCTCCCGGTTCCGGGACGCTGGTCCGTGGCGGGGCAACTTACCGCGAAGCTCATTTGGCGTTGGAAATGATAGCGGAGCATGGAGGGATGAGATCGTTCGAGATTGTTGAGGTAAATCCACTGCTCGACCAGAGCAATACAACCGTACAACTCGCTTGCGAGCTGATCCTTTCAGCTCTCGGAAAGACGATTCTTTGATCCGCCGCGATAATTACATAAAGCCGGAATTATGAAAAAAAGGGTGGGTGTGATCTTTGGCGGTCGATCGGGTGAGCACGAAATCTCGATCCGTTCCGCGCGCACCGTTTTTCAGCAGATCGATAAGCAAAAGTATGAGCCGATCCCGATCGCGATCGGCCCGGATGGTCGATGGCTCTCTCCAGCTTCTTCGCTCGAGTTGCTGCCGGAGCCTGACCGCCGAGCGCTGAGTGAGACCGTTCCATCGCTTTCGGATGGACCTGTGGTTTTGCCCGGTGATACGTCTTACGGGGGGTTAGCTCTTGTCGGAGGCTTAGGGTCGGCTAGGGAACAGGTTTCTCTTGACGTCGTGTTTCCGGTGCTTCATGGAACTTTCGGCGAAGACGGGACGATCCAGGGACTTTTAGAGATGGCGGGCCTCCCGTACGTCGGATGCGGCGTGCTTGCCTCGTCTTGCGGTATGGACAAGGTGGTAATGAAGACTCTCTTCAAGGAAGCTGGCCTACCCATGTGCCGCCATATGTGGCTTCTGCGCTCGGAATGGGAATCGGATGCTGCCGCGACGGTTTTGAGGATCGAGGCGGAACTCGGATATCCGTGTTTTATTAAACCCGCGAATCTAGGCTCCTCGGTCGGAGTTTCGAGAGCTGATGACGGCGCAAGTTTATCTCAAGCGATCCAGATGGCCGCACAATACGACAGAAAAATTATCGTCGAAGAGGCCCTCGACATGCGCGAGATTGAGTGCGCTGTTCTCGGCAATGGTCGCCCGCAGGCGAGCCTGCCCGGAGAGTACATAATTAGAAATGAGGATAAGAAATTCCTCGACTATACCGAAAAGTACTCCGGAACGGGAAACAACGAGTTTGTGGTGCCCGCACCCATTGCGGAGGATGTCTCGGACCGGATCCGTGAGATGTCGCTCAGGGCGTTCAAGGCGATCGACGGGTCGGGATTGGCCAGGGTTGATTTTTTCCTTCGCCGGGACACAGGAGAATTGCTGATCAACGAGATCAACACGATGCCGGGCCTGACCGATGCATCGGGTTTTCCAAAGATGTGGGCTGCATCGGGAAAGCCTTTCCCACAGGTGATCGATGAATTAATCTCGTTGGCCCTTGAGCGGAGCGAAGACCGCGCGCGTAACAAGACAAGTTTGATTTAAGGTGCTACCAGCCAGCTGCCGACGTATTATTTCTTCTTCGGCGCGTTGTAGCCTTTGCGGGTTCGGATCGTGAGATTTGGCTTTGCTACGCGTAGTTCTATGGCGTGCCATTTACCATCGAATTTAGGTTCTTTTGGCGAGTATGCCAGAGTGTACTGACTGCGAAGCTCGTCTACGATACTTCTTAGCGCTGAGCGCAGGGCAAGTCCATCCTCACTCGAAATGAAGAACCCACCCGTCTTCGCGGCAAAACTTTTAAGTACTCCCTGGTTCTGCATTCTCGAAGCCCCGGCTTCCTGTATTGAGGACATATCCACTGTATAGATTGTGGCATTTGCGGCCAGGGCGGCCCTTACTGCTTTTTCCGCGGAGTTGCCGCTTTTTGTATCAGCTCCATCCGAGATTACGATAATCGCTTTGCGTGCCTCGGGACGGGACGTGAGTTGGGCAGCGGCCTCGACGATCGCATCGTTCAATACGGTCATTCCGTTTGCCTTTAGATCAAATATTCGGTCGGCAACATCACGGCTCCCGGAAAAATCCTGAACCTGTGCGACCGTCGAATCGAAGCGGTAAATCGCGGTCATATCACCCGGACGGAGGCCGTCAAGAAAGTTGATGGCCGCAGACCTCGCGACGCTGATCCTCTCACGCATGCTTCCGGAGGTGTCCAGAAGGACGACGGCCGCGAAGGGCGTCTCCTGGGTCTCGAACGACGCGATCGATTGCTCGACGCCATCCTCGAATATCTGAAAGAGAGACTTGGGTAGCCCGATTACCGGACGGTTCTGCAAGTCGCGGACCGTAGCGTTCAATACGATTAGCGAGGAGTCAATCTTGACGACCTCGCCGTCATCATCCTGGCCAAGCGCATGGAAATTAACGAAAACAAGAACTGTAGTAAGGAATGCCAGCGTGCGAATCTGCCTGAGGATCGCGAGCATAAGAGTCTACTTTCCACCGCGAATGAAGCGGACAGCACTGATCACCGCATTCGAGCTTTGTACCGCTGCCGCTGAAACGCTGAAGCGAGTTGTTTTTTTGAGCTCGTTTACAAGTTTACCAGCCAGATCCGGAAGTCGCTTGATCACCTCAGCAACGTCCAAGGGAGCTGATTTTTCCACCCCTCCTCCGTCAGCCCTGTCGTCATCCATGTCCTCGCCGCCGAGCGCTCCGCGGATCTTTTTCGCGAGTTTTTCGATTCCTTGAAGCTTGTTGCGGTCTTCATGGGTAAGCGTCCCGGTAGCGGTATAAGACTTAAGAATTTCCTCAGATAGCTTCAAGGCCTCGCTCCCGCGGTCTAGCATCGCATCGTGCTCCTTCTTGGCCTGCTCCACCTGCAGCTTGCTGAGCATCTCGCGGACAGTTTTTGGTTGTGGCTCATCGCCCTCAGGCCTCGGTAGTACAGAATTGTTCTGCCCGCGATCCTGCCCGTAGCCGGGAACGACCGCTCCGAGAACGAAGAGTGTGAAAATCAGAAATAGCTTAATGGACATACGGTCGCAAGTCTCACTTAGGCTTTTCGCCCGTATCCTGAGGGGTGTCCGGTGAATTACCGGTAACTAGTTCGACCAGCTTAGCTAGGAATTCGTCTTCAGCCAGTCCTGAACTCTGGACGGTGGTCCACTCTGATTGCAAGCCGTTACCAGATCGGCCCTCGACCTTTGCGACAACCGATACATTGTTTCTAATGCCGTCGATCGGTTGCACCTCGACCGTCAGGGTGTACTGGCCTCGCGTCCAAGCCGTACCGCCAGCCGCGAGGTCGGCGTAGCGGCTAAGCTCACCCGGCGTAGTCACCGGACCCTTCGCGAAGACGTAAGGCTGAGTCACGATTATCCCATCACGGAGTCGGGTGGCGGCGTCGTCAATGACCATGTTACGTTCCTTAAGAGCCAGCACAATTGTTTCAATCAAAGCATCGCGGCGGGAAGTAAAGCGGTATGGGTTGTCGAGCCGGTCACGTACCTTTGTTTTACCCTTTCCCCAGTCGAACGATCGATTGGCGTCGCCCTCGCGAGTTGTTGTACGGTTGGCGTCTTGCTTGATACGCTGCGTCTGCGTGTCGATGCCCTTCTGGGCTAAGGCGCTTGCCGCGAATATCGCGATAACGACTGATAATTTAAGGGCGCTTTTCATAAGCTTCTCCACGGCCGACTACTGCTGCTTTGGATTCAGGATAAATCCTCAAAAACCCTATTGCAAAATTATGATGCTCGTGTGATGGACTTGGTTGTTGCGGCCGGAGACCCGTGCGCGCTTGGTTCGCGTTGGAGTTCGTACAGTATAAGGTGCTTCAGAAACGCGTTGTAGCCGGCAAATGCCGCAATGCATAGCCCGGGGAAGCCGTCAAGAAAACCGGCTTTTAGCAAATACGAGCGGAAAAAACCTCCGAGGCCGCTCGCAATAACTTTTATAGTATTCGTCCTCCGGCCTTCCGCGAGCATCTGTCGGGCGGAGAGAGGAGCATAGCGCTGTGCAATCATCAAGGCGTGTTCGCCGGGCCCGGAAACTGAAAAGTGCAGTATGTTGCCCCGAAGTGCGGCAACCCGGGCGTCGTCGTGCATGCGGACGGACTCGTGGATAATGCGCGGGTGCCAACGGCCCTTCACCCGATTGAAAAGGCGAAGCTGGCGATCAGGGTACCATCCACCATGACGGATCGGCCGCCCCATGTAAATCGACAACCGAGGCACCGTGTACCCGTCAAAGTCCGCTATTTGACCCGAGTCCCGCCGAGCGACGATCTCAGCGGCCAGTTCGGAAGTTGCACGCTCATCGGCGTCGAGGCTGAAGATCCAGTCGTTGGTCGCCGAGGCAGCTGCAAAATGTTTCTGTTCCGCAAAGCCGGGCCACTCACGGCGTATCACCCGGGCGCCCAATTCTTCGGCGATCCTGCATGTGGCATCTGTACTCAAAGAATCGACCACGACCACTTCGTCAGCCCACGCGACCGATTTAATTGCTTCGGCGATGTTGTGCTCTTCATTGAACGTAATGATCGTGGCTGAGATCTTCACGCGGTGGATTTTCGCAGACAAGAAGCGCAAACACAATGTGCCGGAATGATCGACACTTATTGGTGTTGCCGCGTGAGGTTTTATCGTCCGGCGACCGGAGAAGAGATTTCGATATTGTTGGAGCGTAGCGTGGTTGCAGTGGCTCGCTGGAGGTCGGCAACCGCCTTGTTGTAGTCAGTTTCGGCGCGTATCTCCGCATTACGCGCATTGGTAAGGGTATTCTCTCGCTGAAAAAGCAGAAATGTCGTCGAGCGCCCGGCTTCGTAGAGCTTTCGCTCGCCGGCAAGCTGTATCTCGGCGTTCTCGCGCGCCCGGCGCGCCGTCAGGACCCTCTGTCGCGCCGTTTCAACAGTCTGAACGGCGTTTCTGACCTCGACCATCACGATCTGCTCCTGCTCCCGCGTTCGGGCGGCGAGCCGCTCCTCTTGGATTCGTGCACCGGCGAGATTCGCTCTTGCGGTGCGATTGCCGAACGGAAGCGAGATGGTAACGCCGGCGGAGAAGTTGGGCGCGTCGGAGCGGAACAAATTGCCAAGAGACTGATTGAACCCACCGAAAAAGTAGCCGGGCTGCGGCGGGATAATTACAGTCGGGTTTTGAACGGTCTGCAGGCCGAGCTGCGTGAGAGCCCGATTCAACCCGCGAAGCAGTTCAAGTTCATTCGAATTTGAAAACTGTGACGTCGTAAAGCCCGCGTTGGGTCCGCCGCGGGACAGGCCGTTAAGCGAAAAGTTTGTATTAATGTCGATCTGCGGCTTTAGTTGGTTCCTGAGATATTTGATGTCGATGTCGTTGATCTCGCGTTCGATGCGGAGTCGCCTCAATTCGAAACGATTTTCAATAGCATCTTTGATCGCCTGATCCATGCTGACGGGATCAACACCAACAGTCGGCACGTCGGTTGGGGTAAGGCTCTGCGACCATTCTGCCGAAAGGGGATCGCGAAGCAGCAGTTGCTTAAGCGTGTTTTCCGCGAAGGTGACCTGTTGCGTGGCCAAAAGTAGACCTGCTTCGCGGTTGGCTAACTCCGTCGCCACCTCAGCGCGCTCGATGGGGGCGGCCGCGCCAGCCTGAATGCGAGCTTCTATCTGTCGAAGGTTCTCACGGGTAAGGTTAACGTTTGCGACCTGATTCTGCTGATCGCGGAGCGCAAATACGAGGTCCCAGTAAGCGCGCTGGACTTGATTGATCGTGTTGATAGCGATCGCATGAAAATCGGTGTCGGACTGCTCCAGCCGCTTCTTAGCGATCTTGATATTTCTGCGGTTACTATCGATAGCGAAATTTCGAAGAAGCGGCTGGTTGTACTGGACGCCGAGAGCGGACGTGTATAGAGCGCCGTTAGCAGCCGTGACGCTGCCAGACGTCGCTTGTGCCTGAGCAAAAGCACTTTCGGTACGGCCGTTATTGAAAAAGAATTGGTAGTCGCCTCCACCCGGCCTTAGGAAGCCCGTAACGGCAGAATTGAGTCGAACGTCATTGGTGGCCGTCGAACCTGTGCGGGAAGTGCGAGAGTATGTCGGCGTTGTCGCCAGAACCGGATCATAAAGACCACGGAGGGCGTCAATCTGCGTCGCCTGGAAACGAACGTCGGCCCGTGAGACCTCGATGGCGTTGTTCGCCTCCAGGGCGCGTCTCATTGCATCTGCGAGGCTGATCGAGATCGGCTGGGCCGACTGAACTCCGGGACGCGATAGGTCAAGCGATGCTGCCGTCTCACCTGCATTTCCGCGAGGCAAAAGTGCTTCATTTGGCCGTTTCTCGAACCTTACTTCTACGATACCGCTCGGTGCCTTTGCGATAACCGCTTCCTGGGCAGCAGTCACCAAAGTCGAGCAGGTCATAATGCCGAAGGCAAATATCAACAGTCGTGCAATGCGGGCAAAAATCATCGGTCGGGCAGCTCCGGGATGCAATCGAATTTGTAAATAATTCTCAAAAAACTCAATCGCATACTACGACCTGGTGCCCATGTTAGTTTCAATTAAATGGGTCTCGCCGGTAATAGGACGTTCGTTGAAGTTTGGCTGCATTTGGTTTATCTTCAAAGTTTTAGTCGATCATTACAATCTGGAGGGTTTTACTTTCTAATGGCTATCAAGGTCGGGATAAATGGTTTTGGCCGGATCGGGCGAAACGTGCTGCGCTCCTGTCTGGGGGATAATGACGTTGACTTCGTAGCGGTAAATGATCTTACCGATACGAGGACGCTCGCCCACCTGCTTAAATATGACTCGGTACTAGGCAATCTTGAGCAGGAGATAACGCACACCGAAAACACGATTACGGTGGACGGCGACGAAATCCGCGTTTTTTCCGAGAGGGACCCGTCCCTGATTCCGTGGGAGGAGGTAGGCGCGGAGGTAGTTATCGAGTCCACTGGACGATTCACAAAAGCGGAGGATGCCCGCAAGCACCTTCGAGGCCCGGTCAAAAAGGTTATCATCTCGGCCCCCGCGAAGAACGAAGATGTGACGATCGTTCTTGGCGTCAACGAAGATATGTACGACCCGGCAAACCATCACATAATCTCGAACGCCTCCTGCACAACAAATTGTCTCGCGCCAGTAGCCAAGGTAATTCACGAGAAGTTCGGCATCAGGAACGCGCTGATGAACACGATCCACAGCTACACCAATGACCAGCAACTTCTCGATTTGCCGCATAAGGATCTCCGGCGTGCCCGCGCGGCGGCACTTTCGATGATTCCGACTTCGACGGGGGCTGCCAAGGCGGTCGCACTCGTTATTCCGGAGCTGAAGGGCAAGTTTGACGGCATCTCCGTCCGTGTTCCCACACCGAACGTCTCGCTCGTCGATGTGGTTATGAACGTCGAAAAAGAGACGACGACTGAGGAAGTAAATCAGGTACTGAAGGACGCAGCGAATGAGCAACTGCGCGGCATCCTCGCGTTCTCTGAGG
>Ga0247718_1000247_pt1 | contig 14182 bp, 5 predicted proteins | sample 21E_DmetaG_FD_189045 | JGI IMG/M metagenome (GOLD analysis project Ga0247718, IMG submission 189045) | Soil microbial communities from hillslope of Landscape Evolution Observatory, University of Arizona, Oracle, AZ, United States - 2-1-E_D | ecosystem: Engineered > Artificial ecosystem > Mesocosm...
TGGAAGAGGAACTCAAAATTCAGGAGCGACGTTCTTACACCTACAAGGATTTGCTTGATCTTTTCGACACCGCAACAAAACGCTTTTCGACACGAGTTGCGATGCGGATTGAGCGGGGCGGCCGCAAAGAGCAGTACACCTTCGAAGACGTCCGCGAACTGACGCTGCGTGCCGCCGGCTTCCTGGCCGCGAACGGCATCAAGCAGGGCGACCGCGTCATCCTCTTTTCGAACAATATGCCCGAATGGGGTCTGACCTACTTCGGCATTCTAAAAGCCGGTGCGACGGCGATCCCGATCGACCCAGCAAGCTCGGTCGACGAGGTGCTCAACTTTGTCGAAAAAGGCGAAGCATCGGCGATCGTGATCAGCCCGAAACTGGCAGCCGAAAATCCCGAGCTGCGCGAAAGGCTGGCCGCGCTCGGAACGCGGACGCCCTCGTCCGCAATGAGTGCGGAGCACGAACATTCGGCGGATGGTCAGCACGACGATGCTCCTGAGCCTCTTCGCGTCGAAGCGACGCTCAATGCGGACGAGGGCGTCCGCGTTCCGGTTTGGACATTTGACGAGGTCTTTGAAATGCCTGGCGAGATCGAGGAGGTAAATCGACTTGCGCTCCTTCCGCCAAAGGTTTTGTCAAACGCGGTCGCGTCGTTGATCTTCACATCCGGCACTACGGGGACGCCAAAGGCGGTGATGCTCTCGCACAAGAATTTCACGAACATGGTCTCGATGCTTTCGAGCGTGCTCGACATGGACGTGACCGACGGCGTTTTGTCGGTGCTGCCGCTGCACCACACGTTCGAATTCTCGGCGGGGTTTCTGACGCCGTTCGCGAACGGAACTCAGATCACATATCTCGACGAGCTATCGAGCGAGGAGCTTTCGCGGGCGATCGAGAACGGGCACGTCACCGGGATGGTCGGTGTTCCGGCGCTTTGGGAGATGCTGCACCGGCGGATCAAGACGCGGCTTCGCGAGAACGGCGACTGGATCGCAGACATCGCGGATAACATTATCGAATTCAACGCCTGGCTGCGCGACAACACTCCGTTCAATCTCGGGCCGATCGTGTTTTTCCCGATCCATCAGGGAATGGGCGGCAATATGCGTTATCTGATCTCGGGCGGATCGGCGCTGAGCGAAAAGGTGCAGAAGGATCTGCACGGTCTTGGCTTCACGGTGCTTGAGGGCTACGGTCTGACCGAGTCTTCGCCGGTGCTTACGGTCGCGCGGCCGGGAAACAAACTGCTCAAGGGCAGCGTCGGCAAACCGCTTCCGGGTGTCGAGGTGAAAATCAATAATCCTGACGAGAACGGCGTCGGCGAGGTGCTCGCCCGCGGGCAGAACGTGATGCTCGGCTACTACAAAAACGACGAGGCGACCGAAGCCGTACTTCAGGACCGCTGGCTGCGAACCGGCGATCTCGGCCGACTTGACGAGGACGGCAATCTCTACATCGTCGGCCGCTCGAAAGACGTCATCATCGATTCGAACGGCAAGAACATCTACCCGGACGAGATCGAGGAGCTTTACGGCAAGTCGGGTTACATAAAAGAGCTCAGTGTCGTCGGCCTGCCTGACGAGGACGGCGGCGAAAAAATCGCGGCCCTCGTCGTGCCGGATTATGAATTCGACATCGCTCTCTCGCGGACCGAGGCCAACAAAAAGGTCGAAGAACATTTCCGTGAGGTGTCCGCCTCGCTGCCGTTCTTCAAACGCGTCAAGGTGATGCACATCACGCCGTTCGAACTGCCGCGCACGGCCACGCGTAAGGTGAAGCGGCCGGAAGTTGTCGAGATGCTGCAGGCGCTCGAAGATCGTGCCAAGACAAAGACAAGAAAAGCCGTCGAGGCGAAGGGCGACGACAACTCGCTCTGGATCCGCAAGATCGTCGCGAGCGTCTCAAACCGGCCGCTGTCCGACGTGGTGCTCGAGGACAAGCTCGTCGATCTCGGGTTTGACTCGCTGATGTTCGTCGAGCTGCAGGCGGCGGTCGAGGATGCCGGCGGGCGCGTGCTTTCGCCCGACACCTTGAACGAGGTGCAGTCGGTGCGCGAGCTGCTGACCGTGGTCAAACGTCTCGACAAATCCAAAAAGCTCGTCGACGAGCCGCGTGTTGAAGAGAAGAAAGAGGACGAGGAGATCGTCATTCCCGGCATTGTCCGCCGCGTCGGCAACGCGCTGGTCGACTTCGCGCAGGACACGCTCTACGAGGGCGTGCTCCACACGGAGATCGACGGGCAGGGCAATGTGCCGATGCATACGAATTTCATCGTCGCGCCGAACCACACATCGCACCTCGACACCGGCCTCGTGAAGAAGGCGCTTGGAAAGGACGTGGCCGATCAAACCGTCGCCGTTGCGGCGGCGGACTATTGGTTCGACACGAAATACAAGCGAGCGTACATGAACAACTTCACGACGCTCGTCCCGATCGAGCGAACCGGAAGTTTGCGACAGTCGCTCCGCCACGTCACGCGCATTCTCAACGAGGGCTACAATGCACTTATCTTCCCCGAGGGCGGCCGTCAGGAAAGCGGCCAGATCGCGGAGTTCAAACCGATCATCGGCTACCTCGCACTTAACCAGAAGGTCGGCATTCTGCCGATCTACATCTGGGGCACGTACGAGGCTTTTCCGAAGGGAGTGGTGATCCCGAAACGCACGAGCATCGGAGCCAAAGTCGGTGCCAAGGTCGGCCGCTTTCTCGAGCATGACGAGCTGAAGAAGATGACCGAAGACGTGCCGAACACCGAGGCGTACCGTCTCGTGGCCGCCCGCGTGCAGCACGAAGTCGAAAACCTTCGCGACGGCAAACGCGACAAATTCGACGTCGCCGCGATCCGGAAAAAATGGCGCGCCGAGCGGCGGCGCTCGCGAAAGCAAGAGCCGGTGATCGATGATTAAGTGCCGGCCGGCGTTAGTAACCAAACAGCCATAAGCGGCGTATTAATCATCAAAGTTGCGGCGAACCGCTTCTCCCGAACTTCACCGCAACCCTTCGCCGCCCGAATAATATGAAGAACGCATTAGTCTGCCTATTGGTCACATGTTTTTTGTTCGCTTCCGCATCGGCGCAGTCGCCGGCCGGTAAGTCCTCGAGGTTAAAGATCGATTACGAGAAATTCACTCTGCCCAACGGCCTGAACGTGATCTTCCACGTCGACCGCTCGGACCCGGTGGTGGCCGTGAACCTGACGGCCCACGTCGGCTCGGCCCGCGAAAAGCCCGGCAAAACCGGGTTTGCTCACCTTTTCGAGCACTTGCTGTTCCTTGATTCTGAAAACCTGGGCAAAGGCGGTCTTGACCGGCTCAGCACGCGGATCGGAGGATCGGGGGCAAACGGTTCGACGAACAGAGATCGTACCGACTATCTCCAGACCGTCCCGAAGGATGCTCTCGAAAAAATGCTGTGGGCCGAGGCCGACAAATTGGGCTGGTTCATCAATACGGTCACCGAAGAGGTCGTCGCGACCGAGAAGCAGGTCGTCAAGAACGAAAAGCGTCAAAGCTATGACAACGAGCCTTACGGGCACACGCAATATGTCATCGACAAGGCCGCCTGTCCCGCTGACCACCCTTACAATTGGCAAGTGATCGGCTCGCTCGAGGATCTCGAAAACGCCCGGCTCGAAGACGTCAAGGAGTTTTACCGACAGTGGTATGTGCCCAACAATGTGACCCTCGTTGTGGCGGGCGACTTCGACACGGCCCAAGCGCGCAAGTGGGTAGAGAAGTACTTCAGCGAGATCAAGCGCGGAGAGGAGATCAAGCCGCTGCCGAAGCGTCCGTGCACGATCAAACAAACGGCCAGGCTCTACCACGAGGACAACTTCGCCAGATTGCCGGAGCTGACATACGCGTGGACGACAGTCGAGGCGTATCACCCGGATTCTTATCCTCTCGTGATCCTTGCGAATTACCTTTCCAAGGGCAAAAAGGCTCCGCTTTATCAGGTACTCGTCGAGGAGAAAAAGCTCGCTCCGGCGGCGCGCATGGGAAATTTTTCCGCAGAGCTTGCCGGGCAGATGCAGCTTTCGGTCCGCGCATTTGCCGATAAAGATCTCGACGACGTAGCCAAGGGCGTCGACGAGGCGTTCGCCCGATTTGAAAAAGAAGGCATTTCTGAGAAAGACCTCAATCGCATCAAGGCGGGCCAGGAAACCGCCTTTTACAACTCGCTCAGCAGCGTGCTCGGAAAGAGTGCTGAGTTGGCCGAGGGGAATATTATCGCGGGCGACCCGGGCGTCATCGAAAAAGACATCGCCCGCACGATGGCCGTCACTACCGCCGACGTGATGCGGGTCTACAACACCTACATCAAGGGCAAGAACTTCGTCGCGACCAGCTTCGTGCCGAAGGGCAAGATCAACCTCGCACTCGAGGGCTCAAAGAAAGCCGACGTCGTCGAAGAGAAGATCGTCGCCGAGGCCGAGGAAGCACCCGCGGATACCGGCAAGCGAGAATTCCAGCGAACGCCGTCTTCCTTTGACCGCACGGTCGAGCCGCCGTACGGCCCGGCGCCTGAGGTAAAGATCCCGGCCGTTTGGGAGGGCAAGCTCTCGAACGGGATGCGCGTCTACGGCATCCAGAACGACGAGGTGCCGCTCGTGCAGTTCGAGATCGTCATCGACGGCGGGCAGTTGCTCGAGGACATCAACAAGGTCGGGGTCGCGAACCTGATGGCCCGGATGCTAACGCAAGGCACCCTGCGAAAGACGCCGCAGGAATTGGAAGAAGCGATCCAGCAGCTCGGCGCGACGATCAACGTTTCGGCGGGCACCGAGGAGATCACGGTTTCGGTCAACACGCTCGCGAAAAACTACGACGCGACGCTCGCGCTCGTCGAAGAGATCCTTCTCGAGCCGCGTTGGGACGCAAAGGAGTTCGATCTCGTAAAACAGAGCACCATCAGCTCGATCAGGCAGCAGGAAGCAAATCCCGGCGCGATCGCGCAGAACAGGTACAGCGAGCTGATCTACGGCAAGGACAACATCAGATCAAAAAACATCCTCGGCACGATCGACTCGGTCGACGCGATCACGCTTGACGACCTGAAGGCGTTCTACGCAAAGAGCGTCTCGCCGTCGGTCGCGCGGATGCACGTCGTCGGCGCCGTCGACAAAAACAAGGTGAGCGGCTCGCTGAAGAATCTGAACGCCCGCTGGAAGGCGAAACCGGTGCAGATCCCTTCGTACCCGACACCGGCGGCGCCCGCCAAGTCGACCCTCTATTTCTACGACGTGCCGGATGCGAAACAGACTGTGGTTCTGTTCGGCTACCCCGCGCTCGCGGCCACCGACAAGGACTATTATCCGGCGACCGTAATGAACTACATTCTCGGCGGCGGCGGCTTCGCCTCGCGCCTGACGCTGCAGCTCCGAGAAGCGAAGGGTTACACGTACGGGATCCGCTCCGGATTCTTCGGTTCGACCACGCCAGGACCGTTCACGATCTCGAGCAGCGTGCGGACGAACGTAACGCTGGAATCCGCGCAGCTCATCAAGGAGATTCTCGAGAATTACGGCAAGACCTACACCGAGCAGGACCTCGAGACGACCAGGAGCGCGATGACCAAGAGTCAGGCCCGCGCGTTCGAGACGGCCGGCGCGAAGCTCGGCATGCTGAACAACATCAGCAAGTACGGCTGGAAGCCGACCTACATCAAGGACCGTGAGCAGATCGTCAAGAACATGACGGTCGAACAGGTCCGATCGCTGTCTGAGAAATACTTGCGGCCGGGACAGATGGTCTGGCTCTTCGTAGGCGACGCCAAGACGCAGCTGCCGAGATTGAAGGAGCTCGGGCTCGGTGATCCGATCGTGCTGAATAGCAAATAGATCGCTGGTTTGAACTATGCCAAAGACAGACTCGATCGCCCGGACAAAACGTTCGGCCAAATCGGCGGCTCTCGCCAAAACTTCGACGACGAAGAAGATCCTTATCACCGGCGGGACCGGCTTTCTCGGCACGCACATCGTGCGGCAGTTTCTGGACGCCGGTGAAAAGAATCTTCGCGTGATGGCTTCGTCCGTGCCGGATTGGATGAAGGACGCTGGCGTTGAACCGGTCGAAGGATCGGTGACGGATGCCGAGACGGTCGCCAGCGCGGTTCGCGGTGTGTCGGCGATCTTTCATCTCGCAGGTAAGGTGTCGCGCGACAACGAGGATGCCGCCTCGATGAACAAGATCCACGTGCAGGGAACGCGGCTTCTCTGCGAGGCGGCGCGGGAAGTCGGCGTCGCCACGATGATCCTCGCATCATCGAGCGGCACGATCGCGGTGAGCGAGGAGGAGCATGTATTCGATGAGACTTTCCCGCAACCTGTCGAGATATTTTCGCGCTGGGCCTACTACGCTTCTAAGTATTACCAGGAGCGCACCGCGCTCGAGAATTTCGACGGCGACGACGGCCGGCGGCTCGTGATAATGAACCCGTCGCTTCTGCTCGGACCGGAGGATGAAAGATTAAGTTCTACAAAGCCGGTCCTCGATTTTCTCAGCCGCAAAATTCCATACACGCCGAGCGGCGGCCTGAACTTCGTCGACGCGCGCGACGCCGCCGCGGCGTTCATCTCCGCGCTCGAAAAGGGAAGGCATCAGGAAAAGTATCTTCTCGGCGCGGTGAATATGACGTTCCCGGAGTTCTTCGGCCGGCTGGAAAGATTGTCCGGAGTGTCGGCCCCGATGTTACAGCTGCCGAAGCAACTCGCGATGACGGGTTCGAGCATCGTCAGCTCGGTCTTCAAAAACTGGGGCCGCACGTCGCCGGTCGAGCCGAAGGAAGTCGAGCAGGCCGAGTATTACTGGTATTTCGACTCGTCAAAAGCAGAGGAAGAACTCGGCTTCTCGCCGCGCGATCCTCAAGAGACGCTCAACGATACGATCAGTTATTTGAGAGAAAATTTTTTAGGCGGGGGCGTGTTTCGGTGAGGCCGTGTTCAAATGACCTGAAGCAAGCACCAAAGGTGCGTTTGTAATTTAGCCAGGGGCATCGCCCCTGGAAACGATACCAATCTTCATGGAGCCGCAACGCGGCGAAGTAAAAAAGTCTCGCCGTTGTCGTCATCGATCGATTACAAGAAGTAATCCTCGTGCGTCCGCGGCGGGATAATCGTGATCATCGCCGTTTGGCACCCTCGTATTCAGATTTTGGAATGATTACTACGCACCGTTGGTGCTTCTATTCGCTTGTCGAGGCAACCTGGGCCGTTAGCCCCGGCTGAAATACGTCGCACCTTCGGTGCTCAAGCGGCGGCTTGATCATCCTTGGTGTTTGGGCCTCTCACTTCTCGGTTGATGAAATAAATCACAAGCCCCGCGGCCGCGAGTACGAGAATCGGTAGACCTTCTTTTCTCAAATCGACATTCGTCAGCAGCCAGGCTATCAACCCAAGCGAAAGGATCGCCGCAACGATGCCCGCCGGCACCGTGAATCTTGCGCGCGGAACGTACGTTCGGCGACGGAAGATCGGCAGAGCAAGGCACGTCGTAGCGTATACGACCAGCCGAGTTATCGTCGCGATCGCGACCGCCGTCAGGAAACTTGATTGGATGGTCAGTATGAGTATGACGACCGCCGTGAGGATGATCGAGATGTACGGCGTTCGGGTCTTTTCGTGTGTGCGTGCGAATATTGCCGGCAGTTCACGACGCTCGCCGAGCGAATAAATTAGCCGCGTGCTCGACAGCAATCCGACGTTCAAATTTCCCACAATGGAAACGAGCGCGCCGATCGTAATAAAAGCTGCGCCGAACGGCCCGATAAATCGGGCAGCAGCGTCGGCGAGCGGTCGTTCCGATGTCGCTAGTCCCGGCAGCGTCCCGATGCTGACGACCTGAATGGCGATGTAGAGTACGGTCACGACGGCGAGCGCGACCAGCAGGGCGAAAGGCACGTTCCTTTCCGGTTCCTTGGTCTCGCCCGCCAGGATTACGGCCGCTTCAAACCCGACGAATGCATAGATCAACAGCAGGACCGCCGAAGAGAACGCGTTGTAATCAGGCGTGACGGAAAAGTTGAAATTCTGCGGATCGATAAAAAACATTCCGACGACGGCAAACACCAGCAACGGCAGGATCTTGCCGACGGTAAAGACATTTGTGATAAGCGCCGACTGGCGAACGCCGAGCAGATTGACGACCGTTAGCCCCAGCACCACCGAGCAAATGATCGCGATCCTGACTGCGGCGTCCGCGGCCGATGGCACAAAGAAGCCGAGATAGGTAACAAACAAATTGCAGTTCGCCGCGAAGGTGGCCACGCGCACGACCCAGTACAACCAGCCGACCTCGAAACCCGCAACGTCGCCAAACGCTTCGCGGGCGTAAAGCGACGGCCCGCCGGTTTCGTTGAATCGGCTCGAGACTTCGGCATAGCACAACACGATCAGGCCGACGATCACGGCGCAAAGTATGATCGCGTAAATGCTGTGACTTCCGATCAGTGCGGCTGCTTTCGAGGGCAGACCGAAAATGCCGGCGCCGATGATCGTGTTGATCACGATCGCAGTCAGATCCCAGCGGCCGATGCCGCGGACGAGTTTTTCTTCTGCCATTCGTTTCCTCAGGTCAGGTTTATACGGGAAGTGCTTTTCGTTTATACTCTCAAAAAGCCTGATCCGTAAAGAAACCTCAAGAATCGCCATGAATCGAAATCTGCTCGCGCTCTGCTGCACGGTGTCTGCGGTGTTGATTTTGTGTCTTTCCACGTCGGCTCAAAAGAGCCGCCGCTCGATCGAGATCGTACCTGCGAGGTCGTACGCTCCGCTGAAGCTGGAAACGTCAGCCGAACTGCAGGAACTACTCGACGGCGCCGTCGGTCAGGTGATGGCGTCCTTCCCCGATGGGAAATTCAAACGCGAAGAGATCGCCGCGACGCTGATCGATCTGCGCGACGCTGGCCAAGCTAGATGGGCGTCGTTCCGAGGCGAAGAAAAGATCTACCCGGCGAGCGTCGTCAAGATGTTTTACATGGTCGCGCTCGAACGCCAGCTCGAAGACGGCAAGCTCGTGGTGACCAAGGAACTTGAACGCGGCCTGCGCGACATGATCGTCGACTCGTCGAACGAAGCCACGCAGTACATGCTCGACGTTCTCACGGATACCTCGAGCGGCGCTGAACTGCCGGAAAAAGATTTTGTCCGCTGGCAGCATCAGCGTAACCGCGTCAACCGTTTTTATTCCGCGATGGGCTACTCGAATATCAATGTCAATCAAAAGACCCATTGCGAGGATGCCTACGGCGTCGAGCAGCAGTCGCGAAAATACAGCGGGCAAAACCGTAACATGCTGACGACAAATTCGACCGCACGCCTGCTCGCAGAGATTGCCTCGGGCCGCATCAATACACCCGAGCGAACGAAACGGATGATGGATTTGATGGCCCGCGATTGGTCCAAACCGTCGAGCGATCCGGACAATCAGGCTGTGGGCTTTACCGGCAAGGCGCTGATTGACGCGAAGTTGACTAGAGCCAAACTCTGGTCCAAGGCCGGATGGACGAGCCGCTCGCGCCACGACGCCGCGTACGTCGAGACTCCGGACGGACTCAAATTTGTCCTCGTCGTTTTCACGGAGAATCACGCCAACGACCGCGGAATCATTCCGACGGTTACCGCAACTATCATTCAGAAGATGAGACGATAGCTAATAAGATCAGACAATCAGGTAAACGCAGACGAATATGAAACGAAACGCTTTTAACGGGGCTCTGGCCGCACTCGCAGTCATGATGCTGGTGGGCCTCACTCTGGCACAAGGGAAGTACAATAGACCGCCGAAAGAAATAATGGATGTGTTGAGCTCGCCGGCGATCCCGACAACCTCGTTGTCGCCGGCTCGCGACCGGATCGCCATCCTTGACTCGGTGCGGTATCCCCCGATCGCGGAACTGGCGCAGCCAATGCTCCGCCTCGCCGGACTTCGGATTAACCCCAACACCAATGGTCGGCACAGGCAGCCCTACTTCGTCAGTATTGTGCTCAAAAATGTTGCCGACGGATCTGAAACGCGCGTCAATCTCCCGCAGGGTGCTCAGGTCAGCTCGCCGCAGTGGTCGCCGGACGGGAAACACCTGGCCGTCGGCAACATCACGCCGACCGGAACCGAACTTTGGATCGTCGACGCCGCATCGGGCCGTGCCAAACGCATCGAGAACGTATTAATCAACACCGTGATCGAGGGATTTGCATGGGAAGATTCACGGACGCTCTCGGCACTGCTTGTACCGAGTAAGCGCGGGCCGGCTCCTTCTTACCAGAATGTCGTTCCGGGCGAGCCGAACATTCAAGAAGCATCCGGTCGCGGCGGTGAATTCCGGACTTTTCAGGACCTCTTACGGAGCCCTAACGACGAAAAGTTATTTGAGTACTATGCCACCTCGCAGCCGGCTTTGATCGATGTCAGCGGCAACGTCCGCGAGATCGGGATGCCGGCCATTTACGATAACCTGGATGTTTCGCCGGACGGCCGTTATGTGCTGGCCTCGAGGATCGAGCGTCCGTTCTCGTATCTTTTGCCGTATTCCTACTTTCCGAGAAAGACGGAGGTGTGGGACCTGAACGGAAAACTGGTCCACACCGTAGCGAGCATCCCGCTGCAGGACGCGCTCCCGGCCGGGGGAGTTCCCACCGGCCCGCGGTCCATCGGCTGGATCCCGAGCACCGGCTCGACACTTATCTGGGTTGAGGCTATGGACGGCGGGGACCCGCGCAAGAAGATCACGCCGCGTGACAGGTTGGTCACGCTCGCGGCCCCATTTTCGAGCCAGCCAGCCGAGCTGCTCAAGGTGGAGCAACGATACCAAAGCCGCTCGTTCGGCGAGCGCGATGGTTTGATGATCTTCCAGGATTACAACCGCGACACGCAGCGGCGGCGGATCTTCATGACGGATTACCGCAACCCGTCAGACGTTAAGCTGGTCTCCGACGTGAACGTGGACGACCGTTATAACGACATCGGGCAGCCGATAACGAAAACGCTGCCAAACGGTGGCACGGTTATACGGCAAAACGGTGATGAGATCTTTTTCTCGGGAAATGGGGCGTCGCCCCAGGGCGATCGACCTTTCTTCAGGGCGATGAACGTGAAGACCCTCCAGACGAGGGAGATATTTCGCTCCGGTGCAGAGGAGTACGAAGCGTTCGTTGGGATGATCGACGACGAAGGGATGAACTTCATAACACGCCGAGAAAGTATCAACGAGCCGCCAAACCTCTTTCTCCGTCAAGTGTGCCCCCCAGGCAAGATCTGCACGGCGATGGCTTACCGGCAACTGACTGACTTCAAAGATCCTGCGCCGCAGCTCCGCGAGATAAAAAAACAGCTAGTACGATACAAGCGCCCGGATGGCGTGGATCTTTCATTCACGCTTTACCTGCCTCCGGGCTACAAGGAGGGGACCAGACTCCCCACGGTCGTTTGGGCGTACCCGCTGGAATTCACCGACGCCGCGACCGCGGGCCAAGTCTCCGGCTCGACAAACCGCTTCACTCAGATCAGCGGGCCGTCGCATCTCTTTTTCCTTCTGCAGGGCTACGCGGTGCTCGACAACGCAACGATGCCGGTCGTTGGTGACCCGCTTACGGTGAACGACACCTTCATCGATCAGGTCGTTGCGTCGGCGAAAGCGGCGATAGATAAAGGGGTGGAGATGGGCGTCGTCGATCCGGATCGTGTTGGTGTCGGCGGGCACAGCTACGGCGCTTTCATGACGGCTAATCTGCTCGCGCATTCGGACCTCTTCCGCGCCGGCATCGCACGCAGCGGAGCCTACAACCGGACGCTTACGCCATTCGGGTTTCAGTCCGAACGGCGAAGCTTCTGGGAGGCTCCTGAACTTTACGCCCGCGTCTCGCCGTTTTACTACGCGAACAAGATCAAAGAACCGATCCTGTTGATCCATGGCGAGGCGGACAACAATTCGGGCACTTTCCCGATCCAGTCCGAGAGGATGTACGCGGCCATCGCGGGGACGGGCGGGACCGCTCGACTCGTGATGCTGCCGCTCGAGTCGCACGGCTATGTCGCCCGCGAGTCGACCGAGCACACACTGTACGAGATGATCAGCTGGTTCGACAAATACGTCAAAAACGCAAAACCCCAAGCGGCGAAGTAGCTGCCTGGGTCATTCACGGGTGAGGACGCGGGTCATTCGGCCGATTGCCGAATGACCCGCGTCTTTCATTGTATCTCGGCCATTTCGAGGATCGCGTCGAACGAGCCAAAATCCGTATCGTCGAGCGGCGCAAAGCCGAACAGCTGTTTTCCGCCGACCATCGAGCCCGCCCCGGCCGCGTCGACCGGTGGAGAAAACCGGAATCCTTGACCGTACTTGCATCCCAGCAATCGCAGCAGACGGAGCTGAACGTCGTTCTCGATGCCTTCGGCCACGACCTCGATATTGAGGTTCTCGCCCAGCATCAGGATCGTCTTCACGATCGCCTCACGCTTGGTGTCGCCGTCCATCTTGGAAACGAACGACCGATCGATCTTGAGCCGGCTGAAAGGGAAGCGGTGCAGATAGCTAAGGCTGGAGTAGCCCGTGCCGAAGTCGTCCGTGGATAGACGGACGCCGAGTTCCGCGAGCTCGTTCAGCACGCCGAGCGATTTCTCGCTGTGTTCCATGACGGTGCTCTCTGTCACCTCGAGTTTGAGCTGTCTGGGCTTGAGGCCCGCTTCGTTCAGGATGTTTTCGACCTGCGAGGTGAGCTTAGGGTGGACAAGTTGTTTTGCTGACAGATTGACGCTGACCGACAGCATCTGCGAGCAGGACTTTTGCCACTCGGCGGTCTGGCGGCACGCCTTTTCGAGGATCCACTGACCGATCTGGATGATCATCCCGGTCTCTTCCGCGACGCGGATAAACGTATCGGGAACGACCAGCCCATTTTTCGGATGCCGCCACCTGATCAGGGCTTCGAACTCATTGACGTTTCCGGAATCGAGCTCCACGATCGGCTGGTAGTGCACCTCGAATTCATCCCGCTCAATCGCGTGCCGCAGGTCAAGCTCGAGCTGCAGCACATTCAGGTTGTGCGCGTGCATGTCGCGGTCAAAGACCTCGTACCGCGCCTTACCGGTCTCCTTTGCCCTGTACATCGCCGCGTCGGCGTCCCGCAAAAAGTCTTCCGGATCGCGCGGCAGTTCGTCCGAAAGTATCACCCCGATGCTCGCCGAGGTAAACACCTCATAATTGTCCAGATTGAACGGCTCGGACAATCTGGCAAGCAGACGATCGGCGACGCGGGTCACCTCACTGTTGTCACCGGTCCGGTTGAGCAGCACGGTGAACTCATCTCCGCCGAGCCGGGCGACGATGTCGCCGGGCCGCACCGAAGCTTTCAGCCGGTCCGCGATCGCCAGCAGCAGCTTATCGCCGACGACGTGTCCGAGACTGTCGTTGATCACCTTAAAGCGGTCAAGATCGAGAAATAGAACGGCAAATCTGGCCGATGGATTATTGCGAGCACGCTCGACAGCGGCTCTGAGGTGATTCATGAAATTAATCCGGTTCGGCAGATTGGTAAGCGTGTCGTGCAGTGCGTGGTGTCGCAGCCGTTCTTCGGCCTGTTTGCGTTCTGTAATGTCACGGTAGCAACATACGCGGCCGACCGGTTTGCCTTCGAGGAACTGCGGCTGTGAATAACGTTCAAAGACGCGACCGTCGAGCAACTCGATTGTGTCTGTACAGACCGCCATCGGGTCGCTGACCATATTCTGAAATTTTGACAGGCTCTCCTCGGGATTCCTGATCTGCATCATCGCGAGTTCAAGGATCCTGCTGCCGTCGCTGGACTCCATTACCTCTTCCGGCAGATTCCACATTTCGACAAATTTCCGGTTGTAACTGACCAGCTTCAAGTCAGGGGTAAACACCACGATCCCGTCGCCTGTAGATTCAAATGTCGAGGCGAGTAGTGAAAGCGTCCTGTGGAGTTCCTGCTCGGCCCGCTTTTTCGCCGTGACATCGCGGCCGATGCCCTGGACGCCGATCGGCTTTCCGTCCTGCATGATCAGGCGTGTGCTCAGGTCGAGCGAGACGCGATGGCCCTGCTTGGCGATGATCTCGAGTTCGTAGGACGTGGACGGCCCGCCGTCGAGCTTCTTCGAGATCATTTCCCGAGCTCCGTCCAAGAACTCGGGTGCGACGACATCGGCAAGCTTCATCTTCACGGCTT
>Ga0247718_1000248_pt1 | contig 14179 bp, 8 predicted proteins | sample 21E_DmetaG_FD_189045 | JGI IMG/M metagenome (GOLD analysis project Ga0247718, IMG submission 189045) | Soil microbial communities from hillslope of Landscape Evolution Observatory, University of Arizona, Oracle, AZ, United States - 2-1-E_D | ecosystem: Engineered > Artificial ecosystem > Mesocosm...
GTAAAAGATAAACGCTGTGTAACCTGGTGGAGCGTCGGGGACTCGAACCCCGGACCCCCTGCTTGCAAAGCAGGTGCTCTAGCCAACTGAGCTAACGCCCCACATTGTTATTTAATCGGAAAGTGGTAGGTGAAGCTGTCTAGAGCCCTATGTGCAAAATACTATTCTGCAGCAAGCTGCGCCAACTGAGCTAACGCCCCACGTCCTGATTAAGAACTTCGGTATTGTACCGAAAACCAAACTGTTAAACAACTGGTTTCTAATAAAAAGAACGTTCCCGATAGAGAACGTTCCCGCTAAAAACCTATGTAGTGCATCTCAACGTCAATTACTAGCTGTTTCCTCATGAGAAATCTACCACGCTTAACTGTAGAAATCTGAGGATCGACCATAGCTCAAGTAGTCTATAGAGCTACTCGGCTTGGTATTCTCCCTAGAAAGGAGGTAATCCATCCGCACCTTCCGGTACGGATACCTTGTTACGACTTAACCCCAATCATCTCCCCTACCTTAGGCCGAGGCAAAGCTCAGACGTCAGGTATTGGCGACTTTCATGGTTTGACGGGCGGTGTGTACAAGACCCGGGAACGTATTCACGGTAGTGTGCTGACCTACCGTTACTAGCGATTCCAGCTTCATGCAGGCGAGTTTCAGCCTGCAATCCGAACTGAGACCGGCTTTGATGGGATTTGCTCCGGATCACTCCTTGGCTGCCCTTTGTACCGGCCATTGTAGCGTGTTTCTAGCCCCAGATGTAAGGGAAATACTGACCTGACATCATCCCCTCCTTCCTCCCTGTTACCAGGGCAGTCTAGTTAGAAAAATCCAACTAACTACAAGGGTTGCGCTCGTTGATGGACTTAACCAAACATCTCACGACACGAGCTGACGACGGCCATGCATCACCTGTCACCGAATTCCTTGCGGCACAATTTCCTTTCGGAAACCTTCTCGGGATGTCAAACCTGGGTAAGGTTCTTCGCTTACCATCGAATTAAAGAACACGCTCCACCGCTTGTGCGGGTCCCCGTCAATTCCTTTATGTTTTAGTCTTGCGACCGTACTCCACAGGCGGGATGCTTAACGCGTTAGCTTCGCTACTACCAGGGTCGATACTGGTAACAGCTAGCATCCATCGTTTACGGCGTGGACTACCGGGGTATCTAATCCCGTTTGCTACCCACGCTTTCGTGCCTTAGTGTCAAGAATGAGCCAGTCACCTGCCTACGCCATCGGTGTTCCTCCCTATATCTACGGATTTCACTCCTACACAGGGAATTCCAGTGACCTCTCTCATCTTCTAGCTTAGCAGTTTAGATAATGTGAGTATGGTTGAGCCACACGCTTTCACTATCTACTTACTATGCCACCTACGCAACTCTTTACGCCCAGTAATTCCGGATAACGCTTGGATCCTCCGTATGACCGCGGCTGCTGGCACGGAGTTAGCCGATCCTTATTCATATGCTACCGTCATAATCGTCACATATAAAAGCAGTTTACAACCCGAAGGCATTCATCCTGCACGCGGCGTTGCTCCATCAGGCTTTCGCCCATTGTGGAAAATTCCCTACTGCTGCCTCCCGTAGGAGTCTGGGCCGTGTCTCAGTCCCAGTCTGGCTGATCATCCTCTCAGACCAGCTAATGATCGTAGTCTTGGTGAGCCATTACCTCACCAACAAACTAATCATACGCAGGCCATTCCCAAAGCGCCGAAGCTTTACTCCTTAGAGCACATGCGGTATTAGACACCGTTTCCGGTGCTTATCCCTCACTTTGGGGTATGTTCCTACGTGTTACTCAGCCGTCCGCCGCTCGCCGCCAGGGAGTAAACTCCCCGCGCTGCCGCTCGACTTGCATGTATTAGGCACGCCGCCAGCGTTCATCCTGAGCCAGGATCAAACTCTCCATAAAAAAGAACGTGATCTGATTCAGTCGAATGTTGCCCCAGAGGGCAACTACTGACTATTTAAAACACAATTCAAAATTGAACTGACGTTGATTTGCACTACATAAGTTTTTAACGTTCGTCTGCCTGAGGGACACTCGAAGAGACCTCCAAACGACTCCAGCTATCCTATCACCGACCTCTTAAAAGTGTCAATACATTTTGCCATAAAAACCCAATTAAAACTTTTCTACAACGTTCCTAGCCTTAAAACAGATTCAGGAGTGTCAGGCAGTTGCGTCTTCGGCTAAGACTTCCACAGCCTCATCATCCTCAACCAGAGTCTTCTCAACCAGCGCAAGCGACACCACACAGTCATTGTCGTTCAGGCGCATAATACGCACCCCTTGCGTGGCACGGCCGAGCTCAGGAATATTCCCGAGGCCTAAGCGAATAGTCTGACCCTGTTTTGATATGAGTATTACCTCGTGCTCGTCGTCTTTGAGCGCTTTCACCCCTATCAGCTTTCCGGTCTTAGTGTTCACTACTGCAGATCGTATACCAACACCACCTCTTGCGTGAGCAGTAAACTGAGCAACTTTTGTTCGTTTGCCATAACCTTGCTCACTGATAACGAAGATACTCGAGCCTTCTTCAACAATATCCATGCCAATCACTTGATCGCCCGGGCGCAAACGGATACCACGAACACCCCGGGAAACGCGCCCCATCGGCCGGGCATCGCGTTCATGGAAGCGGATTGCCTGCCCCTGGCTGGTACTGATCACGACTTCATTGTCACCGGTAGTCATACGAATCCACTTAAGCTCGTCGCCGTCATCAAGATTGATGGCGATAAGCCCTGAGCTGCGTACGTTCTGATACTGTTCAAACGGCGTCTTCTTAACCACGCCACGAACGGTGCACATCATAAGGTTGCCACTTTGATGCTGCTTGCTGATGTTAATGACAGAGCTCACCTTCTCTTCCGGCTGCAATTGCAGCAGGTTTACAAGCGCCACACCTTTGGCGTTCAGATTCGTAGCTGGAACCTCGTACGTTTTCAGACGGAAGACCCGACCCTTGTTCGTAAAGAACAACAGGAAGTCATGCGTACTAGCATATACAACATGTTCTATCATGTCTTCTTCGCGGGTTGCCATGCCGCGTCGGCCCTTGCCACCCCGCCCCTGCCTCTTGTATTCAGCTATCGGACTTCTCTTAACATAGTTCGCTGCTGTAAGTGTTACTACGATTTGCTCGTCTGGAATCAAATCTTCGTCACCAATTTTGCCTAACTCGGTGGGCACTATCTTTGTTCGGCGTTCATCACCGAATTGTTTTTTCATTTCCAACAATTCGGTCTTGATGATCTTCAGAATCTTTTTCTCGTCAGCCAATATGGCCTCAAGTTCACCAATTAGCTTCAATAACTGCGCAAGTTCGTCTTCAATCTTCTGTCGCTCCAGTCCAGCCAGCGTTCTTAACTGCATGGCCAGGATGGCCCTGGCCTGGATTTCTGTCAGGCTGAACCTTGTAATCAGATTAGCCTGTGCTTCGTCAGTCGTCTGGCTGGCGCGGATGGTCGCAATTACCTCGTCAATATGATCAAGTGCAATCTTGAGCCCTTCCAAGATATGGGCACGGTCCCGCGCTTTACGCAGTTCGTACTCGGTCCGGCGTCGCACGACGACCTGGCGGTGCTTGATGTACTCTTGAAGGATGTCCTGAAGCCCTAAGATACGTGGCTGAATGCCGTCAACGAGTGCCAGCATATTGTAGTGGAACGTCGTCTGCAGTGGCGTGAGCTTATAGAGCTGATTGAGGAGCTTTTTAGGATAGGCGTCTTTTTTGAGATCAATCACTACCCGTACCGATCCACGGGAGCTCTCGTCACGAATATCAGAAATACCACTGATTTTCTTGTCGCGCACGAGATCGGCAATTTTCTCTACCAATCCAGCTTTGTTGACCTGGTACGGAATCTCGCTGATGACGATGCGGCTCTTTTTGCCGACTTCTTCTACATCGGCCACGCCACGGATGACAACTCCGCCCTTGCCACCCGAGAAGGCGGTTCGGATTGATTCCTTGCCGTAGATGATGCCACCGGTCGGAAAATCCGGTCCTTTGACGTGCTCCAGCAGATCATCAAGCGTAGCGTCAGGCTTATCAATTTGCACAACGATTGCATCAACTAATTCGTTTAAGTTATGGGGTGGAATGTTTGTTGCCATTCCTACAGCAATGCCCATTTGTCCGTTCAAAAGTAAGTTCGGGAGCTTCGCCGGGAGAACTTCAGGCTCTTGCTGCGAGCCATCAAAGTTATCCCGGAACGGGACGGTATCCTTGTCGATATCTTCAAGCAAGGCCTCACTGGCCTTTGTCATCCGGGCCTCGGTATACCGGTAGGCAGCCGCGGGGTCACCATCCATCGACCCGAAGTTCCCCTGACCGTCCACAAGCAAGTACCTCGTAGAAAATGGCTGGGCTAGACGGACCATGGAGTCGTAAATGGCTGTGTCACCATGCGGATGGTATTTACCCATTACTTCACCGACGATCTGGGCGCTCTTGGTGTGCTTGCCGACGGAGCGGAGACCGCTCTTGTCCATGACATAGAGAATTCGGCGGTGAACAGGTTTCAAACCGTCACGGACATCCGGTAGCGCCCGAGATACGATGACGGACATGGAGTATTGAAGATAGCTCGTTTCCATCTCATTCTCGACACTGCGATCAATGACCCGTCGCGAATTATGTAATACTACTTCGGCTTCTGATTGTGGCTTGTTATCGTCTTCCATCTTAAATATCCAAATCCTTCACAAATTTAGCATGCGTCTGAATGAAGTTCTTGCGCAGTTCTACTTCCGTTCCCATAAGTTTACTGAAAATCGCGTCGGCTTTTTCGCCGTCATCTACTTTGACCTGCACAAGCACACGGCTCTCCGGGTCCATCGTGGTCTCCCAGAGCTGGTCGGCATCCATTTCACCGAGTCCCTTGTAGCGCTGCAGGGTTACACCAGCCTGCTTGATTCGGTCTGCGTCGGGGTCAATATTAACGCCTTTAGCCTTACGGTCGGCGATGATCTTATCGATGATTGAGTCACGCTCCTCATCAGTGTAGGCGTATTGGCGTTTTTTGCCGCTGCTAATAGCAAATAATGGTGGCTGGGCGGCATAGAGATGTCCTCCGTCGATAATCGGACGCATGTGGCGGAAGAACAGCGTCATCAGCAGTGTGCGGATGTGCGAACCGTCTACATCGGCGTCGGTCATGATGATGATCCGATCGTAGCGCAGCCCACCCATATCGAACTGCTCTTCAATACCCACGCCAAGCGCCTTGATAAGGCTCGTAATTTCATTGTTGGCCAGCATCTTGTCCAAACGGGCCCGTTCCACATTCAGTACCTTGCCCCTGAGTGGTAAGATTGCCTGGAACTGGCTGTTACGGCCATCCTTAGCGGAGCCACCAGCTGAGTTACCCTCGACAATGAAAAGTTCGGCTTGAGTCCGGTCTTTGGTAGCACAGTCAGACAATTTACCCGGCAGGCCTGCCCCTTCTAGGGCGCCCTTACGGATAATATTGTCACGGGCTGCACGGGCGGCCTTGCGGGCGCGGGCGGCAAGCAGTGCCTTACCGACAATCTTGCGGGCTACACCTGGGTGTTCTTCCAGATAATAGGCAAAGTATTCGGCGAGCACTTGTTCGACGTAGGCCCTGACTTCAGGGTTACCCAATTTATTCTTGGTCTGGCCCTCAAACTGAGGGTCAGGGATCTTCACAAGGATAACGGCAGTCAGTCCTTCACGCGTGTCCTCACCAGACAGGTTTTCTTCTTTCTCTTTCAGTAACCCGCTTTTGCGCGAATAGTCATTGATGACACGGGTAAGAGCCGATCGGAAGCCCGTCAGATGGGTGCCACCGTCCGGGTTAAACACATTGTTCGCGAAAGCTTTCACGGTCTCGCTGTAAGTATCGGCGTATTGCATGGCTACTTCAACCTGCACGTCATCGATCTGCTTGTCGACATAAAAGACCTCGTCATCGACGACATCTTTTCCAAGGTTGAGATGTTTTACATATGATTGGATGCCGCCTTCAAAATAAAAACCGTACCGGTCACCGGTTCGTTCGTCGCGTACGGAAGTCCGCAGGCCCTTTGTCAGATATGCCTGGTGGCGAAGGTAATCAACCACCCACTCGTAATCAAGCTCGACGCTTTCCTTGAAAATCGTCGCATCAGGATAAAACGTAATAATTGTACCGTGATCGTCAGTCTTCTCGCCTTTTTTTATAGGAGTAAGGGGCACGCCGCGTTCGTACTCCTGCCGGTAGACATAGCCGCCCTTGTGCACTTCAGCTACGAGCCGCGCCGACAAGGCGTTCACGACGCTTATGCCCACACCATGGAGACCACTTGAAACCTTATAACCGCCACCGCCGAACTTACCACCAGCGTGCAGGACAGTCAGCACCGTTTCAAGGGCACTTTTGCCGGTTTTCTCCATCTTGTCCACGGGTATACCACGTCCGTCATCACGGATAGTTATACCGCCATCGGCCAACATGGTGACATGAAGCTGGGTAGCATGACCGGCTATGGCTTCGTCCACTGAGTTGTCTGCAATTTCTTTGATGAGGTGATGAAGACCCTCCCGGCCAGTTCCACCGATATACATACCTGGACGCTTACGGACGGGCTCTAATCCCTCAAGTACCTGAATCTGCTGGGAGTCATACTCTTTTTGTTTAGCCATCAATAAAAACCCTCTCTGCTACCTTGATTATTCCCTTTTACACTATTATACCGGAATTATCTACTCCCCTCAAGAATCGCTCTTGTATGAACACACGGTTTCATGGTTCAATAAGCATGAACGCTATACTAACAACAATAAAAAGCTGAACAAAATGTTTCAAAAGCTCCTATCAAATCTCGCTTTCAACCCTAGCCTTATAGGACAAGTGTCGTTTTACGCTAAACGTCTCCAGGACGAAGCGGTTATTCGTCGTACAGGGGTACTCTTACTCGCATTCGGTTTTTTTATTCAAACATTTGCTGTACTGTCGCCGCCTCAACCGACGTTAGCAAATTCTAACAATGACATGATTTCCGGTGGCATCACGTCTAAGGAACAAGCCTTTCAGAACTGCGTCAGCAATACACGAAATTACAAAAATATACTGGCTCACTACGGCATTCAATGCTCAGACTTGAATAACACGACGACAACTACGCTCAAGTCTACCGATTACAATAAGCAGCTCTACTCGATGGGTCATCTTAGGTACGGTAAAACCGGTGAGACACCGGTAACTATTGATGGAAAGACATTATGGCTCCGTTATTTATGGAGCTGGGATACACGGGCCTACTCTTCTTATAAAGTTCTAAAGGGTAAAAGCGCAAGCGGCCTGACATTCTTCATTCTCTACAACTGTGGAAACCTGACCTTCGTTGGCATCCCAAACCCTGCACCTAAGCCGGCACCAGCACCTACGCCACAACCTGCGCCAGCACCACAGCCCGTTCCGAAACCGGCGCCGGCGCCAACGCCTGTTCCACAAGCACCAGTCCCTAAACCTGTTCCATGTGAATACAACAACGCAATTCCGGCCGACGATGAGAGTTGCAAACCGTGCGAAGCATCTCAAACCCGTACGGATAAAACAGCCTGTTTAGAGTTCAAAAAAGCTGTCAGAAATGTGACCCAGAACATAGCTGATGCAAATGGCACAACGGCTAATGCAAATGATGTTCTAAATTATACGCTTATCGTATCCAACAACGGTATCACCAGTATTGAAAACTTCGTTGTACAAGAAAATGTCAGTGATATCCTTGATTATGCCGACATAGTAGACACCAATGGTGGTTCAATTAACAACGAAAAAATCTTATCTTGGCCTGGAGTTACTGTTCAGGGTAAGCAAAAGGTAGAAAAACAATTTACGATAAGAATAAAGGATCCGATTCCGCAGACGCCGGTATCCGCTTCAGATCCCGGTCACTTTGATCTTACGATGACGAACATCTACGGCAATACTACGACGGTCAAGTTACCACCCGGCACCATTAAGACCGCCGAAGTAGTCACCCAGACACTGCCGAACACTGGTCCCGGGGAAAGTATGGCTGTAATCGTTATGGCTACAGTTTTCGCTAGTTACTTCTACGCGCGTGCAAGATTAATGAGCAAAGAGCTTGAGATCGTTAAGACTGACTTTGCGTCAAGCGGAGGAATCTAATTATGGATCCTGAGAAATTTACACCCCGCCAGGAAACTGCCGGTGAAAACCTTGTTAGTGATGAAGCAAACAAAGAAAACCTCGAAAAGATACAGAAAGCTGGCCAAGAGAGCCGCCACGAGGCAGCAGAACAGCTCGACGACATCAAACGTACGGTGGAGGCCGAGGCTGTCAGCGGACCGGAGCTAGCTGTCGGAGATCACAAATCCGGTAATGATGGTTCCCAGCCCCTCGGACTACACCAGGAGCTTAAAAAGACCGCCTATGACAGAAGTATGACCAAAGTTCGCTCCCGCTTAAGCCCCCCCGAGCGCACACTCAGCAAAGTTGTACATCAGCCCGCCATAAATGTGGCGAGCACCGTGGCGGCACAGACGGTTGCCCGACCTAAAGGCATCTTGGTGGGTGGAATATTTGCGTTCATAGGCAGTATAGGTTTTCTATTCTTCGCCAAGAACTACGGTTTTGAATACAACTATCTACTGTTCATTGCACTTTTCGTAATAGGCTATACGCTCACAACTTTCATTGAATTAGCCACAAAACCCTTCAGAAAAAGCCAGTAACCCTTAAGTTACGGATTGGGAAGTTTCTTCACCGGCGGCGTGCAGGTTGCCATCCCGGTCAATGAATATAGTATCTTCGGTATCATTGCTGTGCTCACCACCGGACAGCTTCACTTCACCATGTGACTTAGCAGCAGCATCCTTAAGGTTATTCCGCAGCTGTTGCGCAATGTCGGCAACTTCTTTTTCTTCGCTCTGCTTACTGGATATATTCTTGGTCTCTGCCTGTTGCGTCATAGTCATAACCTGAGGCTGACCGGAAGGCACAGCGCCAGCTAACGGGCTAGAGACTTGCTGCGGTGGCCGAGATTTAACGGGCGGCACTGGCGGAGCCATTGGTGCGGCCGTCTTGCGTTTTGCGAGCCATTCATCCAGAAATGAAGAGCTACTGCCGGCAGCTCCGCTGGGGACCGGGGTGCGTCCGGGTGAAGGCGGACCAAAGGGGCTGTTGCCAAATGCCGGTTTCGGCTCTTCAATGGTTGCCAGCCTGCCAAATATCTCAGCCTCGACCCCCGCTTTGGGCCGCCCAAACTTAGCAGCCGACAATTGTTTGAGGGCCGTAGCAAGCTGCGGGTTCGGGTTACCTAGCGGCGGTAGGCCGGCCATACTGAACGGTTGGGTCGGTACACCGCCTACGAGCGTGCGTACGACGGCGTTGTAGCTCGGGATGCGCAACAAGTCATCTCCATCAAATAAAGGCTGGAAATAACGCGAGAGAGCCTCGACGTCGTTCTGGCCGACACGGAAGCTGACAATCGTACCCATATTACCGAATACAGCGTCACGGATTTCATCGCTTAGCTGGGTCGTAAACTGGTTGGCGACTATCAAGTTCAAACGGTACTTCCTGGCCTCGGACATGATGGTTGCGAACGAATCAGTTGAAAAGTTCTGGAACTCATCCACGTACAGGCAGAAATCCTTACGCTGATCTTCCGGGATGTTAGACCGGCTCATGGCCGCAGCCTGGAACTTCATCACAAATATCATACCGAGTAGCTTGGAGTTTAGCTCCCCCGTGCGACCTTTGCTGAGGTTCACAAGCAGTATCTTCTTGTTGTCCATGATTTCGCGTAAGTTAAAAGAACTCTTCGTCTGCCCGATGATGTTTCGCATCATCTCATTTCCCAGGAATGCCCCGAACTTACTGACGAACCATCCCAATACTTCACTCTTATGATAGTCGCTCGTGCTGGCCATTTCTTTATTCCAAAAGTCCAGGACCGTTTGATCGGTCACGTGTTTCAATTTTTGTTTGGCATACTTGTTGTCCGTAAATACCTTCGGGATATCAATGAAGGTGGCTCCGGCGGGATCAGCCATAAGAGTCAGTGACGCCATCCGGAACCAATGCTCGTAACGGGGACCAATAATACCCTGGTGTTGTGGATCATACAATTTATACAGCATATTGATGGCTTCCTGGATTAGGAAATCCTTTTGTTCCGGCATATCAAACTCAAACAGGTTAAGCCCCATCGGGTATTCCATATCCGCCGGACAGAAGTAAATAACGTCCTCAGTACGCTCCCTCGGTACCATTGCCAAGAGCTTCTCTACCGTGTCCCCGTGCGGATCGACAAACGCGAACCCCTCGCCGTTGAGCATATCCTGCAGTGCCAAGTTCTCCAGAAAGGTCGACTTACCCGTACCGGTCTGACCAACTGCGTACATGTGCCGCTGTCGGTCGCCCTTGGCAAGACGTATGGGCTTCTTGACGCCCCTGAACACGTTGTATCCCAATAACAAACCATCGTTTGGCATATTGCGTGGTCCGTCCACCTGCTTACTGGATTGCCTTTCAAGCTGTGAGGTCGGTATGTTTTTCTGGTCCGGAAAATGGAACAGCGTGGCAAGCTCTACTGAATTTAAGATGCTCTGGTTATTCTCAGGGGGGAAGAACCGTAATATATACGACGTTACGAACCGTTCCATGTCTTTGGCGGGCGTATATTTGAAACCGTTCCTGCCCGGGGCATCAAACAGCGAGAACGTGGCCACAACGTTGCTCAGCAAGGCCTGTGCCCTTTGCGAGATGTTTGATGAGGCAACGACCCGTATGAGTACTTCGTAACCGGGGTGTCTCGTCTTATCGTCAATTGCGTCTAGCACCGACTGGTCAAGATTGGAAAGCTCGGGTTTGTCCTTCCCGTCCGGTCCTTTCTCGTCAGGTGGCTTCACGAAGGCGGTAAAGAGGTCCTTGGCAAAAGCACCCGCGGCAGCGCTCCCCTTCTTGCCTTCCTTGCCTTTGCGTTTTTTGCTAGCGACTGAAGAAGCATTCTTACGCCACGCCGGGTCTGCCGGTCGCATGAGGAATTGAATTCCAACTCCGTCTTCCTTGTCCAGAGTAGAGAGTGAGTTAAGTAGCGACTGCATGGCATCCCGTTTCAGGTCCTGGTATGTTGCTATAGGATACGCATAATTCTCCTTGAGGGTCAGTTCACCGCCGATGGTTCCGCTGATCTTCCCGACAGGGCTAAAAATATTGTGTTCGGCAACTTCCTCGAGCCTCGCTGCCGGGTAGGCGCTGACAATCGCCTGCTTTACAACCTCTACGAGCACTACGGGTACGGCAACATAGAACTGTACAAAGCCCCTCGAACCTACAATCTCAAACGCAATGTGCCGTTGCCCGTAGAACTTGTTTTTGTAACCCTTCGCAAACGTACTGGCAACGATGTTATAAATGATTTGCGCCTTGCTGATGTTCTCATCCACCAGGTCACGCACATCCCTACCGTTCGCCTCTGTATCCTCACTTGGCGGCGGCAGGTGGATAAGCAATGGGACCATTTTAAGGCCGCGTTCGTAGTTCTTTTGCTCCCTGAACGTCCTTCTTACATATACGTATACTATGGGTGCGGCGATGGCACCCAGGACCAAGAAGATAACCAGAACGGTAATTAGCGCGGTCATGGCTTACTCCTGGCCAACTTTGACATCACGGTTATATCGCTTCTTCTGATAGTCCGCTTTGAAGTGAGTCATCTCCTGGTTCTGCAAGTGTGGATCATTTTTCGTTCTCTGGACGATTTCCTTGGCTTTCACTACCCACTCTTTCTCTATGAGATCGGCGTCATCAGCTATGCCAGGGGTCTGCACGGAAGGGGTTGGTACACTCTGATCCGGCACAGCCTGAGTAAGAGGCGCGCTCACGCTCACAGGCTGTAATGGCACTGCCTGTAATGGGGGTGAGACGGGGCTCGCGGCAACCGGCTTAAGTTCGACGCTAGCAGCAGCCGTAGATTCAGGCAACGGCAATGCCCCGGTCTGCTCTACGGGGAAAGCGTCTATGGCGAGCGGCTTAGGTAATTCCCCTGGTGAAGGTCCAAAATTTTGTTGATCCATATATAAGAAAAGTATAGCAAAAAGTAAGGATAAGAACAGATATACTACTGCAGATAATCAGCGCGGTAGAGATAAAATACCAATCCCGCAAATAACCCGAACGAAATCATGACATCCCTAATTGTTAGCTGGTGCAGGGTTTGAAATATTACTAGTAAAAACGGCACTGCCGTAATACATGCCGAAAGAAGTATCTTTTGCCGTTCACGAAAACGGGAAAAAACAGGAATCACAGACGAAATCATTAGAAGTCCAATAGTCATTCCAAGATATAACAGTATGAAAGGCACGACTATTAGGACAATTGGCAGCTCGGCCGGGCTTGTGGCAATAAAGAAAACAAATAGCCCGCACATTGATGCGGCTAAGGTAGCACTTAGCTTGCCGTAATGTGTAGAGATGCTTGTCTTGTCCATTTGTTTTGTCCTTTTTATCCACAAGTAAAACGCTGCCCTCCGGCAGCGTCGGTTAATGATGTTCTAGGGCGCCATGAATGCAAAACCGCCCAAATAATTTACTGTATAGCGCTTGCATTACATGGCTTTGACTGACCGCTCTCTATACGAGAGCGCTATCGGATTACTCCGTAATTTTTGTAAGTTTTTTGTGTTCGACTTACTGAATGCAGTCTACTACTTATGAACACATAAGTCAATACTACAGTGTAGTGCTTGATACAACACTCATCTGTTAAAAGCTACGCATGACACTGTCTATGTACTATATTTTAGTAGTAATTTTTATAACGATCAATTAATTAAATACTTATAAATAGTAAGTAGCAGGCCTATTTGAGACAAAAAATATTCATCAGCCTCCCATTTTGTGATTCGGTTGCTGCCTACGACGCAGGCATACCTTAACTGCGCCATAGCACACCGAAATAAGCACTGATTGTATCCAAACTGCTACTATATCGACTATTTTGTCGTCTCTGTTAAAGGCCTGATTAGACGTTTTTGAATACTATTAAACATAAACGTATTGACAGCAGTACCTGGCAGATTTACTATTAAGGCAGCACTTGAATACATTAAGTGCTCAAAAATACAAAAGTTCCCTCTAATAACGGCTACTCGCATGCCGTTATTACAAGATAAATCCTTAGAATAAACACCTTACGACAAAAAAACAGCCCCAAGCGGGCTGTTTTTTATATGCCGATAACATTTAGTACAATAAAACCATGAGCACTAGCGTGCATAGTATCATCGAGCACGGCATGAACGGTATTCCCATAGATGTGGAGTGCCATATATCGAACGGTTTGCCGAATATCATTATTGTTGGATTTGCTAACAAGGCCGTTGATGAGGCCAGGGAACGCATCAGGAGTGCGTTCGCTAACAGTACCCTCAATATGCCGAAGAAGCGCATTACTATCAATCTTGCACCAGCCGACGTACCGAAGGATGGTACGAGCTTTGATCTGGCTATCGCAGCGGCGATCTTAATAGCAAGCGGACAGATACCTGATAATTCACTAGACCGTTCCATGACATTCGGTGAACTGGGGCTTGATGGCAGCGTACGTCCCGTACGGGGCGTTATCGGAAAACTTCTGTCGGGGCGGAAGCATGGTATTAGCAGATTCATTATCCCCAGTGGAAACGTAGCACAGGCCTCATTGATACCTGGCTTGCAGCTGTTACCGGTATCTTCGATCAACCAGCTCTATTTACATTTGTCTGATGCTTCCCCTCTGAGCTGGATTGAATCAGGCTCGCAATCGAATAACGAAGTGCAGGCCCATCCGTATGATTTCAAAGAGGTTATAGGCCAACGGCGTGCGAAACGGGCACTCGAGATTGCCGCTGCCGGCGGGCATAACGTGCTTATGAACGGTCCTCCCGGTACTGGCAAAAGCATGCTGGCCAAGGCTACGCCTTCTATCCTTCCTGCCATGCAACTGGATGAGACGCTTGAAATAACCCACCTCCATAGTCTTGCCGACCGCCAGTTTGAACGCATCGTGCATGAGAGACCCTTTCGCTCGCCTCACCACACCGCCAGCCAAACCTCTATACTTGGGGGCGGGAGCCATCCCCGGCCGGGGGAGATCAGCTTAAGCCATCATGGCGTGTTATTTTTTGACGAGTTGCCTGAATTCAACCGCTC
>Ga0247718_1000249_pt1 | contig 14177 bp, 5 predicted proteins | sample 21E_DmetaG_FD_189045 | JGI IMG/M metagenome (GOLD analysis project Ga0247718, IMG submission 189045) | Soil microbial communities from hillslope of Landscape Evolution Observatory, University of Arizona, Oracle, AZ, United States - 2-1-E_D | ecosystem: Engineered > Artificial ecosystem > Mesocosm...
ATCAAAGACCGTGTTGGCGGAAAAACTGCAATTCACCACCCTCACGTTGTATGCGGCACCTTTATCGAGCAGATAATCGAAACCCGAAAGCACGTGCGCTAGATTAGCATCTCCCGCACTGAGGCCCAGCAACCGTGCGCCGGGGGCTACGCCGTCAAAGCGGCCGCTCGACGACGCTCCACTGCCGGCGATGATGCCCGCGACGAATGTCCCATGGCCCGCAACCAGATCCGTATTGGCGAAGTTTTCCTGGGGCGCCGGATAGGCGAACCCTAGCGGAGCACTCTGCAGATCCGTCAGCCGAACATTTTGTGCGAGCTTTCCGGCGAGATCGGCGACCTGCCCGTTTATGCCTGTATCGAGGACGGCCACCGTAACGCCCCGCCCGGTCATCGCCGTTCCGCTATTAGCCGCACGCAGGTCGGAGTCGGCCGAGACCCGCTGAATGCCGGTTTTGCTGAAATATGTGTCGGAGTTGAACTTAAGCGTTCGATTCCCGTAGATCGAGCGGACCCTGGGCAAAGCGGAAAGAGCGACGATCTGCTGTTTTGTCGCGGTCACATATACCATCGGCAGTACGCGCATCCTGGTGCCGCCGAGAATGCCCAGACCACGGAGTTGATCAAGGTCGGCGTCTGTGACCGAGCTGTGATAAACAATCACCGCGTTGACACTGCTGTCATCGCTTGCGGTATTGAGCCATTCAGCGAGTTCCGGATCGAGCCCCTGAATCCCGACCTGCCCGTCGGCCCCTGTCAACGCTATACCGTCCGCGCCGGTCAGAGCTATCCCGTGCGGCCGGACGATGTTGACTCCATCGGCCCCCGTCAGAGCGATCCCGTCGGCGCCGGTCAGAGCGATACCGCTCGGGTTCGCCAACTCAAAAACGACTCCCGAAGCGCTGATCCCAATCACACCGTCGGCACCCGTCAGGGCGATCCCATCCGCACCGGTCAGCGCGATACCGTCCGCTCCCGTGAGAGCGATCCCGTCGGCACCCGTAAGAGCAATCCCGTTAGCCGTTCTGACAACGCCGTCCGCGCCCGTCAGGGCGATACCGTTGAAATTAACGACCTTAACGCCGTCGGCCCCTGTCAGAGCGATCCCCTGCGGACGTCTGACGATGATCGAATCTGCCCGGTATTGGGTCCCATCCGCCCCCGTGAGTGCGATCCCGTCGGCTCCGGTCAACGCGATCCCGTCCGCGCGGGTCAAAGTTACCGCGTCCGCGCCGGTTAGCGCGATCCCGTTCGATCCGACATAAGTCGCACCGTCGGCACCAGTCAGCGCGATACCGTCGGCGCCTGTGAGTGCGATCCCGTCAGCACCCGTCAAGGCGATTCCGTTGGAGTTAAAGTTTAGGAATCCATCCGCGCCGGTCAGCGCTATCCCAGAAACGCCGATGTACTGTATACCGTCAGCGCCCGTGAGTGCGATCCCGTTAGATTTGACTAACTTTAAACCGGCGCTCGCCGAGTTAGTGACGAAAACTAACAGCAAAAGAAAAGCAAAAGCTCTTTTCATTTGGATTCCGGTTCGATCTCCGTAGCAAAACAGATTCAGGTGGGAGGTGAATCCGTTTACACACCTTGATTGAAAGTGTCTCAAAATCGAACAAGTAAAATGGGGGCAGGTCCATTCTACTTGTTCGATGGTTTGTAGGGCAAGAGATATGCCTAGTTTCGACTCGCCTGAGAATTTACTACCAGACGGAACGTCGAGCCTTTTTCCAGTCTGAGATCTTTGCCCGCAGCCCAGATCGAAGAGCTGCCGCTGACTGAGCCGCTAGCCTCATTCGAGATCTGAATCCCGGAGAGCGTCCGGCCGACTGTTCCGGTCGTGCTTCCCGCCGTTCGGGTCGTAGTGTCCACAGCCCCGCCGACCGTGCTCGTTGCCGTGTTAGCGACACCGCCGAGAGTGCTGCCGAGCCCTCCGACCGCACTACCCACGCCGCCCAGAAGACCGCCTCCGGAGGCTGAACCCGACGCCGTGCCCGACGTGCGGGACGAAGCAGTCACATCACTCATCGCGGCATCCCCGACCGACGTGGCCGAATTGAGCCCGGCTACCGAGACGATCGAGGCCGTGATCGGCATCGCCATGTCGCCGTTGCGGAGCTGATCGAAAACGAGACTGATCTTCGACGCGGCGGCGCCTTTCGCCTTTTGCTGTACCTCAGTGATCCGACCCACCAGTGTGGATCCCTTTTCGATTATCACCTGGCCGTCCTGCTTGACGGTTTTGGTCGCCTTCAAAATGACCTCGTCGCCCACACGAGCGGTCCTGACGTCCAGTTGCTTTTGAAGCTGAGCTTCGATATTCGCGTTCGCCAGAAGTTGCGAGCCCAGATCTGCCGAGCCGGAATCGCGTTTGTCGGGCTGCGAAGCTGTTTTCCTGCTTTGCCTGTTGACCGACCCATCATCATTCTGTCCTGTTTTGGCCTTTTGTCCAAACCCGAAAACGGCCGTGGTCAATACCACTGCCGAAGTAAAAATGACTTTTTTCATATGGTTTCTCCTGCAAGACGTTCGTCGGACCGCCCTCCGGGCAGGCCCGCCGTGGAGAGAGCATCTTCACTCTAATTGGCGGCACTTGAGAAAAACTTGAGGCGATTCAAGTTTTTCTCAAGTCTGGCCAGATAGTCTGGGCTCCGATGTCAATCATCTTCCACCTACACGACTACACGGATATGGGAAGCTATTCCGACACGGTCGACATACCCTCGACCACACCGACCGCAAATAATGACGGCCGGCCAACTGACCGGGATGAAATCCCGATCCTTGCCGAGAAACTCACCGTACCGGATCTAGGCGAAATGGTGGCTCGGCCGCGATTGCACGAGCTGCTCGAAAAATCGCTTTCTCAATGCTGCGCCACGTTAATTTCGGGCAGAGCCGGCACTGGCAAGACAGCTCTGGCGGTGGACTTTGCCAGGAAATACTCAAAGGTCGCCTGGTACACCGTTGAGTCGACCGACGTCGACTGGAAGACGTTTTCGGCCTATTTCGCGGCCGCTCTATCGGGCATGTCGCGGCGGCCGAGTTTGATGAGGGTCCGGCTGAACCAGCGGACCGCTGACAGCGAATCAGAGATCGATCAGTTTCTGATCGACACCTTCGGTTATATGCCGGCGAATCGAAAGAAACCGATCCTACTGGTGCTCGACGATCTCCATCGTATCTTCGACGCGGAGTGGTTCGGGGACTTCTTCAATATGCTCGTGTACTCGCTGCCCGAGAACATACATCTGCTCCTGTTGTGCCGCAGCAAGCCGCCCGCCCCGCTCTGGCGCCTGCGGTCCAAACAGATGCTCAACGTGATCGACGAAAAACTGCTCGCCTTCGACGAAGACGAAACGGCCCGGCTTTTCAGCGGCACGGGCATCTCGGATGAGCAGGTGCGGCGGGCCCGCTCGGAGTCGTTCGGCCGCGTCTCGAAGCTTCTTGAGGGGGCGGGCCCGAACTGACGGACGGCGTCATCGGTCGCCTTTCCGTGACTCGGTCGGCGTCTTTCGGTGTGGCATAATACGTTTCACCGCCGAGAGACTTTTTGCCGATGCAGCGATCGAGCTTTTTTCTCAGGACAAAACTCCTGCCGCCCCGCGCGGTCTCTGAACTGATCGAGCGCCCGCGGCTGACCGGCAAACTGCAGGCGAACGCGGACGCCCCGATCACGCTGGTCGCGGCCGACGCGGGTTGCGGCAAGACCACGCTCATCGCGGATTTCATCCGCCGGCAGACGCGCCCGGCCGTTTGGTACCAGCTCGACCACACTGACGCCGATCCAATCGCCTTTCTCACATACGTTACTCGCGGGATCAAGAACCAGTTCCCCGATTTCGGCGATGCCGTTCTCGCATATCTTTCCGAAGCGAGCGAGGAGCTCCTGCGCTACCCCGAACGAGGGGCCGACGTGCTCATCAACGATATGCTCGATTCCGTCGAGCAGCCGTTTATCTTAGTTCTCGACGACTATCACCACATCGGCCGGGATACGATCGTCCACAAGCTCGTCGACCGCCTTCTGCAGTATTCGTCGGATCTGCTGCACCTGATCATCACGACCCGAGACCTGCCTCCGCTCGCGATTATGCGCCGCCGCGCACAGTCCGCGGCGCTCGTTATCTCGCGCAATGATCTGCTGTTTACGGACGAGGAGGTGCGCGCTCTTTTCAAGCAGACGCTCGACATCGACCTGCGCGACGAGGAAATTGCGGAATACCGCGACCGCACGCACGGCTGGATCACCGCCCTACAGCTGGTCCGCCAGGTTGCCGAGCAAAATCTGCATTCGAACAACGGCGTCACTGCGGCTGCCTCGCGGCCGGACCTTCACGAGGTGCTTCGGCAATCCGAACGCGACATATTCGATTATTTTGCGGAGGAGGTGCTCGCCCGCGAACCTGCCGAGACGCAGCGGCTGCTGCTTTATCTGTCGCTGCTCGAATCGCTCCAGCTCGACGTCTGCAGCCATATCTTTCCTGACCTCCGCTGCTCGGCGGCGCTCCCCGAACTGTCGCAGAAGAACGTCTTTCTGACCGTCGCCGGGGACGGCCGCGGGGCTGAGGAATACCGCTTCCACCCGCTTTTTCGTGATTTTCTGCGGCGTCGTCTGCGGTCAGAGATCGGGCACGCCGCGGTCGCGGCCGAGCGCAACCGTATCGCTGAGTATTTTATCTCGCGAAGACGCTGGGAGGCCGCGATCCCGTATTTGATCGAGGCTCAGAATTTCGACCGGGCGGCCGAGATCATCGCTCAGACCGGATCCGAGTGGATTGCCGCCGGCGCCTTCACCTCGCTCGGGCTCTTCGCCGACCAGGTCCCGATTGCGTTGCTCGAAAAGTACCCGCGAAGCCTGCTTCACCGGGCGGAGGTCGCGCGGCTGCAGGGCGAACTCGACAGATCGACCGAACTGCTGAACCGCGCCGTCCGGCTACTGCACGTGAGCGGGGAGTCGGGCGACGAGGCCGAGGCCCTGCACTCGCTGGCGAGCCTCGCGCGGCGGCGCGGCCGGATCGCCGAGTCGCTCAAACTGCTCGAGCAGGCCGAGCAGCTCGTCTCGACGGATTCCGAAACCTTTCTCAAGTGTGCCAACACGCGCGGCCTCTGCCTGATCGTCCAGGGTGATCTAGCCGCTGCGGAGCAGCAGTTTCGGATCGCCCTAGAGATCGCCGAGCGCGAGTCCAACGAGCGATATGTCCGCCTCGTTACTCACAATCTGGCTCTGCCGCCCGGGCTACGCGGCGATTTCGGCGAAGCTCTGCGCTGGTTCAAGCGGATATTCCGCACGGGTCAGCCGGACAAGCCGCTTCCGCAGGAGGCGATCGGGCACCTGAACATTGCACGCCTGCACCTCTATCGGGGCGAACTCGGCGATACGGAAAAGCACCTCCAGCAATCGCTCGAGCTTTGCCAGCTTTACAACATGAAATTCCTGCGCGGCGAGATCTTCGAGGCTTACGGCAATCTTTACCGCGAAAGGCAGGACCACGCCCACGCCGAGGAATATTACGAGCGTGCGCTGGCGGCATACGACGAGGCCGAGGTCGAGATCGCGACCAAGGAGCTTAATGAAGAGCGCGGTCTGTTTTACCTGCTCCGCGGCGAGCTGCCGAAGGCGAGGCGGATACTTGAGGGCCTGATCGCGGCCCGCGAAAGACTGGGGAACGAAACCGGCGTGAACACCGCAACGCTGCGCCTGCTGCACGTGGATATCGCCGAGCGCAATGCGGACGGCGAAACGATCGAAAAGATCGAAGAGCTGATCGCCGCATTCAGGGCCCGAAACCATTCTTATTACGAGGCTCAGGGCTGCATGATCCTTGCCGAAGCCCATTTCGCGCTCGGTCAGCCCGCTGCGTCGGTCGAGCCGGTGCTCCGCGCTCTGGATCTTTCCGTTCGGTTCGATTACGAGTACTGGCTCCGCGGCGAGATACGACGCAATCCGCAGATCTTTCTGCAGGAGGACATCCTCGAAAAGCTTCCGCTCGACCTCCGTGAGGAAGTAAAGCTCACGCCGCAGCCAACGACCAGCGACGACTCGCAGCAATTGGCGGTCGCCGCGCCGGTGCTGACCGACCTGACGATCAGAGTTCTCGGTCCGGTCGAGATCTTCCGCGATCGAGCCGTTCCCTTCGCGCAGGACGCCTGGACAACGCGGCGGGCCCGCGACATTTTTTGCTACATCGCGACCAGCAAGCACCGCCGCGTCGCAAAGGACGTGCTGATAGAGGCCTTCTGGCCGGGCGAAGACCCGGCACACGTGGAGAAAAACTTCCACCCGACAATCTCGCACATCCGTAAAGCTCTCAACAGCCGGCAGCCGTTCAAGCAGAATTTCATCCTCTTCCGCGACGGCGCGTACCAGCTCAATCCGGAGCTTACGTATTCGATCGACTCGGAAGAATTTGAGCGCAATATCGCCGACGCCGAGACCGCCAAACGCGAAAAAGACCCGCGGGCGCTGCGCGAGGCGCTCGAGTCGGCCCATTTGCTTTATCGCGGCGAGTTTATGTCGGGCGTTTACGAAGATTGGGCCGAAGAAAGACGCGCCTTTTACGCCGAGCAGTTCGCCCGCGTCACGGCTGCGCTCGCCAAGCAGTGCTTCAACGAAAAAAATTGGTCCGCGGCGGTCAAATACGCCAACGAGGTCCTCAAAGACGACCCCTTCCGCGAAGACATGCACCGCCTCGTCATGAAAACCCTCGCCGCACAGTCCAAACCCGCCGCCGTCAAAAAACACTTCGCCGAGCTGCAGGATCTGCTCAAAAAAGAACTCGGCATCGAGCCAGCTAACGAGACATCACGGCTCTACAAAGAGCTGATGAACTAAGAATTGCCTCAGCCCGCACCCGCTTCTCAAGTTTCTCTCAAGCGCCCCGACCTGCCCGCTCAAGTATTTCTCAAAGCCTATTAATTAGTATTGCGGCAATCGATCCTCGAATTACTTGCAAGGGAGAAAAGTGCCGTGAAAAACGAATCTAGGAACTCAATCAGAAAGATTATGAGCATGCTGCTTATCCTCGCGGTGAGTGGTATCTGGTTTTTTGGAGCCCTGCCGACGCGCGGCGTCGCGGAGGCGTCAGCTGCTCCGGCGTCGCCGCGAGTGCAGGCGCCGAAAATTAGCCCGTCATTGCAGACAGCACTCGAAGGCGTCGCCGACGACGTCGAGATCGGGATGGCGATCGTGTCGTTCGATACGACGAGCGGTCTGCAGGAATCGCACCTCGACGTTCTCCGCAGCGTCGGCGTTCTGGGTGGCCAGACCTTTCCGACGCTCGGGATGGTCGCTCAGCCGATGACGGCCGGCCAGATCAGGGCACTGGCCGAAAGGCCCGACGTCGCGTCTGTCTGGTCCAACGACCAGCTCGTTTATTACATGGACAGCGCCCGCGTACTGGCCGGCGTCGAGAAGCTCCGCATCGACGCGGGCTTTACGCGGCTTAACGGCGGAATACCGGTCTCGGGCGACGGCGACTTCAGCGTAATGGTGATCGACTCGGGCGTCGACGCGACGCACGCCGATCTGCAGTTCGGGCCGAAGGTCGTCCAGAACGTCCAGACGATGGTCGGCGCGGCCACTCTGCCCGGATTCACGCCGAACGTCGCGATCGAAAATGTCCCGAATACCGACCAGACGGTCGGCCACGGCACGCACTGCGCCGGTATAGTCGGCGGCACGGGAGCTCGCTCGGGCGGAGCCTATGCCGGCGTTGCTCCGGGAGCCAAGATCATCGGCGCGGGCCTCGGGGCGGGACTTTTCGTGCTCAACGCAGTTGCCGCCTGGGAGTGGGGTCTTACCAATCAGTTCCGGTACAAGATCCGCGTCGTTTCCAACTCGTACGGCAGCGCCGGAGCTTACAACCCGAACAATCCGATCATGCGTGCGGCCGAGATGGCGCACGACCGCAACATCACGGTCCTTTTCGCCGGAGCCAACTCGGGACCGGCCAAGGGAACGTTGAACCTGTACGCCAAGTCGCCAAAGGTGATCGGCGTCGCCGCCGGCTCCAAAGAGGGCGATCTGGCTAGTTTTTCATCCCGCGGAACACCCCGTGCGGAACGTCTCGGCAACAGCGATCCGCTTGACGATTTCGACGCCCCGACGATCACGGCGCCGGGAACAGGGCGAATATATAATTCCAACGCCGGGCGATTTACTACCGACATTATTTCGGTCCGCTCGACCTCAAATCTCGTTTCCAATGGCGGAACCGATGATGCCGAGCTTCCGGCCTACGCGATTCCCTTTTACACGCAGATCTCCGGAACGTCGATGGCGACGCCGTTCGCCGCGGGCGTGGTGGCACTGATGCTCGACGCCGACCCGACACTGACGCCCGCCGAGATCAAGCAGATCCTGATGGAGACCGCTTCGAAAATGCCCGGCCGCGCCGAATGGGAGGTCGGGGCCGGCTACATCAACGCCTACGCCGCGGTCGACAAGGTCTACAACCGGTCGCGGTCGTATGCAAATTTCCAGGAAACGAGCTTCAACACCGTCTTCGGGGAAGAGCGTCCGGCGGTGCAGAACTTCAATATCAACTTCAACCCGGCGGCAACACCCGGCATAACGTCTTCGAACGCACGACCGTTCACGGTCGAGCCCGGCATGAACGTACTCGACGTTTTCGCTCGTGCGACGACCAACCCGTCAACCGGCTACACCAACGCGGTCGGCGTGATCCTGCACTCGCCCGACGGGACGATCTACTCCAGCGGAATCAAACTGCCGATCCTCGACAGCACGGTACGCCAGGTCATCGTGCAGAACCCGATCCCCGGAACATGGTACGTCGAGGTGCGGGGCGTCCGCGGGCTTGCGGCGGTTCCCGGAGCATCGCTCCCAACAAGCGGCGCCGCTGCTCCCGGCCCGGTCGTCGGCACGATCACGCAGATCAAATTTATCCTGCCAGTGATCTCCGACATTCTAGGCCACCCGCAGCAGGCAGCCATCGAAAAGGCACTCAAGGACCGCGTGATCGACACGTACGCCGACGGCACGTTCCGTCCGGATGCCACGGTTTCACGCGAGGACCTCGCCCGCTCGCTCGCACTCAACACGAGCCTGCGTCAATCGCTCGGCCCGGCACCGAAGTTCACGGATGTCTCCGGCGATCTCGCACGCATCGCCGAGGCGATCACGGCGAGAGGCTCGACACTGCGAGACTTCGACTTCGTACCGACGGGAATGATGAGCTTCAGCGGCTCGACCTTTAATCCGACCGGCTCGGTCAATCGTCTCGACCTCGCGGTCGCGATGATCAAAGCGCTCGGGCACGACGCCGCGGCTCGCTCGCTGGCCGGCACGACCGTGACCTTCAACGGCACGCCGCTCTCGGACAACGCCGAGATACCGTCGGCCCTGCGCGGCTACGTTCAGCTTGCGATCAACAAGGGGCTGTTCGAGGCGTTCCCGGCCGAGGTCAGAGAGATCGCCCCGGGACAGTTCCTCGCGATCCCCGGCCCACGGTTCGAGCCGGCGACCACGGTTACCCGCGCGACGCTCGCGAGCAGGCTTACCGCCTACCGAGCGCTGTTCACGACCGGCGGCTAAATTCCGGTCCCGATCGCGCCGTAGATCACAGGCGCGGTGTCGTCCGTTCCCACCTCGACACCGCGCCGCTCCTGAAAGTTCTCAAGAAAGAAAAAGAGGAAGGGAAAGATGAGAGACGACAATCCAAAATACCGGCTTTTAATGTCGATCGCGGTGCTCGCCGCAATGATCACGGCCGCGCTGACGATACCATCGTCCGGGCCCGCGGCCGCGAGCGAGACGAGTTCGGCAACAAACTACTTCAAAAAGGCGGTCCCGAATATCGACGTGAATTTGACCGCCGAGGTCACCCGAACGGCGAGCGCGCTGCAGGAGCAGGCGTTGAACCAGTTCAAGGCCGCCCACGGAAATCGTGCTTACGTCCGCTGGAACAGCTTCGCCGGTTCGCCCGACGTGATGATGGGATTCCACACACCGCCGTCGTCCGACACGCCGGAGAATGTGGCCCGGGCGTTCGTCCAGGCAAATAGTGCTCTGTTCGGCGTCGACCCGGCGTCTCTCGTGGTGAGCGAGCAAACCGAGGCTCTGGGCGGATATCTGGTCCGCTTTCAGCAGAAGGCCGGCGAGCTCAACGTCGCGGGCGGCGGACTCGGCTTTTTGATGAACCGCGACAAGCAGATCCGCATGGTGATGGGCTCGACATTCCGCGACGTGAGCGCCCCGACCACTCCGGCACTTACGGCCGCAGCCGCCGCCGCACGTGCGGAACAGGATCTGGTGCAGTACGCCGCCTCGATCGCCGGTTACGAGCACCTGGTCGCGCCGGCACTCGACACGATCGCGGCCGAGCTGGCGCCGGTTCTCAGGGCACCGAGGCTGAATGTCTTCCCGACCGCCGACGGTTACAGGCTCGCTTGGGATGTCATCACATTCTCAAGAAATCCTTTCGGCGTCTTCGTCACGCAGGTCGACGCCACGTCCGGCGAGATACTCAGCCGCGAAGACCGCGTCCGGGCCCAGTCCTCCTTCCCGTACACCGCCGACATTTACCCGAGCACGCCCGGCATCGCCAACTACGACACCGGAGCGCTCAGGCTCGTGAACGGCGAACCGGACGGGCTCGCCCGGGTAAGCTTGCGCAAATACAACCCGGGAATGAACGAGACGGCCGTCGCCGGCGTGATGAGCGGTCGGCACGCGCTGATCCGCAACGTGCTCGCGACGCAGCAGCCGTTCTTGCAGGCTGCGCAGGGAACATTCCACTTCCGGCAAAACAACCAGCCGCTCGAAGCGCAGCCGAACGAGGCCGACGATCTCGCCGAACCGGCCGAGCACTTCGATTCGGTCAACATGTACTTCTTTATCAATTACCTGCTCGAGTACATTGACGACCTTCACAAACGCGGAGACGCCGTGCACAACCCGATCGGCGGCGGATTCTTCCCGGACAATTACGTCAACAGCGACCGGCCGCTGCTCGGGGTCGTGCACTTCCCGAATGTGCCCGGCGTGCTCGGCAGCCCGATCGACCGGACAAATGCGGACACGATCGTCCGCTCGCTGCTTGGGCTCGACAATGCTTTCTCGATCCCGATCTCCGAAACGATCGACACGCCCGCAGGGCCGCAGAAGGTCGTCGTCAACCCGACTCTGTACGGTCACGGCTATCTCCTGAATGATCTGGCCAAGGACGGCCCCGTCGCGTACCACGAGGGAATGCACTCGATCTCGACGCCGATCGCCGGCCTCGAAGGCGCGCCCGAAGGCGGAGCGCTCAACGAAGGTCAGGCCGACCTCTGGGCCTACGCGATCACCGGTGACGATTCGATCGGCGCGCACAGCATCAAGGGCGCACGGATCCGCGCCCGCGAGCGAAATGCGGGACGCGATCCTGAAAGACTCGCCTGGATCAGGTCGGCTCGTTCGACGCTGAAATACTCGCAGCTCGGCACGCGCGGCAACCCGCCGGTCTTTCAGGTACATCGCGACGGCGAGATCTACGCCGCGACGATGTTCGAGCTGCTCGAACTGATGAAGGCCGCCGAGCCGCAGGCGCAATTCAAGCGTCCCGCTTTCGGCGACGGTCAGCCGACCAAGACCATCACGCGCGGGCAGGAGGCTTGGGAGCGGCTTTTCCTCGGATCGATCTATCTGCTCGGACTCACCGCTCCAGACACTTTCGTAAAGGCACGAGATGCTTTGATTATGGCCGATCGCGTCCTCTATCCGACCGACCCGTCCGATCTGGACGCGCCCGGTCAGCACGAAGCTTTGATCTGGCAGGTCTACGCCGCTCGCGAGCTCGGCGTCAACGCCGACTCACCCAAGGGCGGCGCGGTTACCATCTCGACCGCCGTGCCCGAGTTCGCGTTGAATCAGAACCGTACCGGAGCACCGCAGGGTGTTGTGCTCACGCCTGCTTCGACAAAATCGGTTCGTGTCTCGTGGCAGCCGGTCAGCGGTGCTTACGCGTACCAGGTCTTCAAGCGAAAGATCGGCACGGCCGGCCGTCGCCAGGGCAATTCCCCGCGGCCGTACTTTGACGGTGATCGAGCGACCACCGGCTGGAGCCACGTGGCCTATACGATCGGCAGCAGCGCAACGAGCTACGAGGACAAGGGCGCCGTCGCGGAGTTTTTCGCTCCGGCGGGGATCAACTCGACGAACGCGGCGAATGGGTTCAACGAAATGTTCGACACGGAATACGCCGTGCGGGCGATCTCACTGAACCCGAACAAGCAGTCCGGTTTCAGCGACCTGAGCGCCAGCGCGTCGTTCACGTCGTCGATCCAGGACGTCTCGTCCGCGATGCAGGCCGCGATCTCGAACGTGTCGTTCAGCAACGGCATATTCGAATACGACCAGACGCTGAGAAACAACGGCATCAGCGGAGCGGATTCGACCGCCTACTCGCCGATCAGCTTCAAGGTCTTCAATATTTCGAATTCGAGCGTGACGGTCGCCAACGCCGACAACGGCGGCGACGGCCGAAACACGCCGGGCATCTTCGGCTACAACCAGACACTGCCGGCCGGCACCGTGTCGGCGGCGCGGCGCATTAAATTCAACAACTCGCAGGCCCAGATGTTCACGTTCGACGCACTCGTAACGGCACGCGTCCGCGGCGAGAGCGTTCCCGCCAACGGCAGTCAGCCGTACGACGGCGACGGTAACGGCCGACAGGAACACGTCGTCACGAGTACGACCGACAACTACTCGGGCGTGATCGTGCTCGGCACCGCGGGCCTGAACCTGATCAGCGGGGTCGATTATGTCGACGTTCCGTTTGTCGCACGAGAAGGAGCGTTCGGGGTCACCGGCACCCTGTCGGCCACGGTCCCCGGCGATCTCGATTTCCAGCTTCGCGACAGCAACGGAAATGTTCTGGCGACATCCGGAAACATCGATTCGAACGAGCAGGTCAGCGGCATCATCCAGCCCGGCAGGACTTACGTCTATCGCGTGGTCGGCTGGGGCAACGGCCCGACGACTTTCCAGATCGTGAGCACGCAGTTCTCATCCGGGACTATCGGGAACACGGGCGGCTCTTCATTCGGCCAGGCCACGACCGGCATCACGGCTGTCCGGCTTGTGCGATTCACCGTAGATCCGCTCACGGGAGCCGTCTCAACACGGCTGCTGTAGAGCGAACCAGGATCCCGTTCCCGGCGGGGGCAAGGGACGGGTGAATGCGGGAGCCTCGGGCAATTTGTTCGGGGCTCCCCGCTTTGAAGGACTAAATTCCTGATTTCCGGGTGAGATTCGTTCGCGGGTCTCGCCCGTCTTTTTGTTTTCAACCCTTCTCAAGTCTTGCTCAAGAATGGCTCAAGTCCTCGTTGCTAACCTCAAACTAGATCAAAAGGCAGTTTGGACCTGTTGTCCGGGAAGAGGAGAGAAAGACGATGAAACGGATAAATCGGATATTTGCGGCGTTAACAATTGTACTGGCGATCCAGCTTTCGGCCGCGGCGGTGTTCGGGGCAGTCTCGGTTGACCCGCTTTTAAACAGCCAGGTCAACGCGGCCCCGCTCGCGTTGACGCCGGTCGTGATCACATTCGACCACCAGCCGACGGAAGCGGACTTTACGATGCTTCAGTCACTCGGCATCACGGGCGGGCGGTATCTGCAGCAGTTGCCGATGGTTTTGACCTCGATCAACAAGATCCAATTCGACGCTCTGCGGAGCAGGAGCGACATACTTTCGCTGTATGCCAATCACATCTTCGAGCTGCTCGACCGCGAGGCCCGCACGATCAGCGGCGTCGAAAATCTGATCCGCGATCTGGAAGTAACGGCGCGCAACAACAACCTTCCCGTCACCGGACGCAACATCGGCGTCTCGTACATCGACACGGGTATCGACGCGACGCACCCCGATCTGCAGCTCGGCCAGAATGTTATCCAGAATGTCTTCTTCGCGACCGCCGAGGTGCCCGCCAGCCCGCCGAGCGGCTTCTTGCCGATCGTCCCGGTCGAAAACCAGCCGATGACCGACGTCGAGGGCGGACACGGGACATTCGGTGCAGCCATTACGGCCGGAACCGGCGCGGCCTCTGGCGGTCTCTACCAGGGAATGGCGCCGGGCGCCAAACTGATCGGCATCACGGCCGGCAACGACCTCGGCCTCTCGACCTTCGCGATCGTGCAGGCGATGGATTACACGCTTGTGAATCAGTTT
>Ga0247718_1000250_pt1 | contig 14174 bp, 7 predicted proteins | sample 21E_DmetaG_FD_189045 | JGI IMG/M metagenome (GOLD analysis project Ga0247718, IMG submission 189045) | Soil microbial communities from hillslope of Landscape Evolution Observatory, University of Arizona, Oracle, AZ, United States - 2-1-E_D | ecosystem: Engineered > Artificial ecosystem > Mesocosm...
GGGGTGGGGGTGGAGCTGTACTACACCGGGCGGCAGGCGCTGGAGGAGAACCCGTACCGCGCCGAGAGCCGCCCGTACCTGGTGGCCGGGCTCCTGCTGGAGCGCCGCGTCGGCCGGGCGCGCGTCTTCCTGAACGCCGAGAACCTCACCGGCGTGCGGCAGACCCGCTGGGACCCCCTCCTCCTTCCCGCGCGCTCGCGCCAGGGGCGGTGGAGCACCGACGTCTGGGCCCCGCTGGAGGGGCGCACCCTGAACGGAGGAATCCGCCTTGAGCTCTGAACGGCGCACGCTCCGCGCGCTCACCCTCGCGCTGGCCGTCCTGGTGGGAGGGTGCTCTCCGCTGTACGTGCTGCGCGCCGGGTACGAGGAAGCCAAGATCCTCAGCCGGCGGCAGTCCATCCAGAAGCTGGTGGAAGACCCTTCCACCCCGCCGGAGCGGCGCGCCAAGCTGTCGCTGGTCCTCCAGGCGCGCACCTTCGCCGACCGCGAGCTGAAGCTCAAGGTGGGGGAGAGCTACACCACCTTCTCGCAGCTCGACTCCGACACCCTGGCGCTGGTCCTCTCCGCCGCGCACCGCGACCGGTTCCGGGCGCACACCTGGTGGTTCCCCATCGTGGGGCACGTCCCGTACAAGGGGTTCTTCAGCGAGAAGGCCGCCCGCCGCGAGATCCGGAAGCTGGAGGAGAAGGGGTTCGACACCTACCTCCGCCCCACCGCCGCCTTCAGCACGCTGGGGTGGTTCAACGACCCGCTCGTCTCCCCCGTGCTCCGCGCGGACGACGTGGACCTGGTCAACACCGTCATCCACGAGCTCTTCCACAACACTTTCTACGCGGCGGGCGAGGCGGCGTTCAACGAGAGCCTCGCCAACTTCGTGGGGGCGCGCGGCGCCATCGAGTTCTTCTGCCGCCGCGACGGCCCCGACTCCGCCCCCTGCCGCGCCGCGCGCGACGCCTGGGACGATGACCTCCTCTTCGGAGCCTTCCTGAGCGGGATGGTGCGGGAGCTGGAAGCGCTCTACGGCCGTACCGACCTCACCCGCGAGCAGAAGCTCGTCCAGCGCGAGGAGGTCTTCCGCCGCGCCAAGGAGCGCTTCACGGGCGAGGTCCGGCCGCGGCTCAAGGTGCAGAGCTTCGCCAGCTTCACCCGCACCCCGCTCAACAACGCCACCCTCATCTCGCGGCGGCTGTACTATCAGCGGCTCGACCTCTTCGAGGGGATCTTCCGGGCGCACGGGGGCGACCTCCCGCGGACGGTGGACGCCATCCTCGGGGCAGCCCGCGGGGCGGAAGATCCGTACGCCGCGGTAGAGGGGCTCCCGGGCGGGAGGTAGGCCTCCGCGGCGGCGCATCCGGGCGGGACAGGACTTGTCATTTGCCGCCGTTTCGGTAGATTCCCGAATCACCTTCGGAGCCGCCGGCCGTGTGGAATCGCACCCCGCCGGCGGCTCGTCTTGCAGGTCCTTGGACAAAGATCCATGAGCGACGCGACGCACGTTACCGACACGTACAACCCGCTCGAAGTGGAGCGGAAGTGGCAGACCCGCTGGGAGGCGGAGGGGATCAACGCGTACAGCGACGACGAGCTCCGCAAGGCGGGTGTGCACGGGCGTCCCTTCTACAACCTGATGATGTTCCCCTACCCCTCGGCAGAGGGGCTCCACATCGGGAACATCTACGCCTTCACGGGCGCCGACATCTACGGCCGCTTCAAGCGCCTGCAGGGGCACGATGTCTTCGAGCCCATCGGCTTCGACGCCTTCGGCATCCACTCCGAGAACTTCGCGCTCAAGGTCGGCGTCCATCCCATGGAGCTGATCCCGCGCAACGTGGAGCGCTTCACGAAGCAGCTCCGCCGGGTGGGGCTCATGTACGACTGGAACCACACGGTCGACACCACCACCCCCCAGTACTACCGCTGGACGCAGTGGATCTTTCTCCAGCTCTACAAGGCGGGGCTGGCGGTCAAGAAGGAGGCCCCGGTCAACTGGTGCCCCTCCTGCAACACTGTGCTCGCCAACGAGCAGGTGGTCGCCGGGGAGTGCGAGCGGTGCGGGAGCGCGGTGGAGATGCGGAACCTCTCGCAGTGGTTCTTCCGCATCACCGAGTACGCCGGGCGGCTCCTGGACAACCTCTCCGTCATCGACTGGTCGGAGACCACCAAGAAGGCGCAGGAGAACTGGATCGGACGGAGCCAGGGGGCGGAGATCGTCTTCCCCGTAGTCTCCGAGTCCGGCGCCGACGACCTGGACGGGGGGATGGAGGTGGTGCGGCAGGCCTTCCGCTACTTCCTCACCGCCGACCAGATCCTGAGCCGCTGGCAGGAGCTGGAGTACCCGGTGGTGAAGGTGTACACCACCCGCCCCGACACCATCTTCGGCGCCACCTACATGGTGCTCGCCCCCGAGCACCCGCTGGTGGACCAGATCACCACCCCCGAGCGGCGCAAGGCGGTGGACAAGTACCGGCAGAAGGCCGCCGCCAAGGACCTGGTCAGCCGCAAGAAGACCGAGAAGACCAAGACCGGCGTGGACACCGGAGCGCGGGTGCTGAACCCCGCCACCGGGAAGGAGATCCCGGTCTGGATCGCCGACTACGTCCTCATGGAGTACGGCACCGGCGCCATCATGGCGGTCCCGGGGCACGACGAGCGCGACTTCGCCTTCGCCAAAAAGTACAAGCTCCCCATCGTGCGGGTGGTGGCCCCCGAGGGGGCGGACGCCGGGGAGCCGCTTGCGGAGGCGTACACCGGCTCGGGCGTCCTGGTGAACTCCGGCCACTTCGACGGAATGCCCGTGGAGGAGGCCAAGCGCGAAGTGGTGGAGTGGCTGGCCGAGCGGAAGGCCGCCGAGCCGCGCACGCAGTACCGCCTGCACGACTGGTGCATCTCGCGGCAGCGCTACTGGGGGCCGCCCATCCCCATCCTGTACTGCGACGACTGCGGGACCGTCCCCGTACCCGAGGAGCAGCTCCCGGTGGTGCTCCCGCACATCGACGACTTCAAGCCCGACGCCTCGGGGGTCTCCCCGCTGGCGCGGCACAAGGAGTGGTACCTCACCGGGTGCCCGCAGTGCGGGGGGATCGCGCGGCGCGAGACCGACGTGTCCGACACCTTTTTGGACTCGGCCTGGTACTTCCTGCGCTACCCCTCGGCCAACAACGACCGGCGGGCGTTCGATCCGTCGCTCACGCGCAACTGGCTCCCGGTGGACAGCTACATCGGGGGGAACGAGCACGCGGTGCTCCACCTCCTGTACGCACGGTTCATCACCATGGTCCTGCACGACCTGGAGTGGATCGACTTCGAGGAGCCCTTCACCCGCTTCCGCGCGCACGGCCTCATCATCAAGGAGGGGGCCAAGATGTCCAAGTCGCGCGGAAACGTGGTGGTCCCGGACGAGTACATCGAGGAGTACGGCGCCGACACGCTCCGCACCTACCTGATGTTCCTGGGCCCGTACCAGGAGGGGGGCGACTTCCGCGACACGGGGATCTCCGGGCCCTACAACTTCCTCAACCGCCTGTGGGACACGGTCCTGGGCGCCGAGGACCGGCCGCTGGCGCCCGAGGTCGAGCAGAAGCTCCACGCCACCATCAAGAAGGTGACGGAGGACTGCGAAGCGCTCTCGTACAACACCGCCATCGCGGCCATGATGGAGTACCTGAACGCGCTGCGGACCGGGGGGCGGACGGCGGAGCGTGCCGCGGTGGAGCCGCTGGTGGTGCTCCTGGCCCCCTTCGCCCCGCACGTGGCGGAGGAGCTGTGGGAGCGCCTGGGGCACGAGGGCTCCGTCTTCCGGAGCGCCGCCTGGCCCGGGTTCGACCCGGCGAAGGCCGAGGCGCAGACGGTGGAGTTCGTGGTGCAGGTGAACGGGAAGGTCCGCGCCCGCATGCCCATGGCCCGCGGGATCTCGGAAGAGGAGGCGCGCAACGCCGCCCTCGCCGACGAGAACGTGCAGCGCTTCATCGACGGCAAGGCCGTCCGGAAGACCATCTTCGTCCCCGACCGGCTCCTGAACCTGGTGGTGGCGTAGACGGGGCCGTCGGCGCGAGGAGCGGAAACCGGGGTTGACAGCGGGGGTGGGGACGTGTATTATTCACGTCCTTCGACGCGGGGTGGAGCAGCCTGGTAGCTCGTCGGGCTCATAACCCGAAGGTCGCGGGTTCGAATCCCGCCCCCGCTATACCGCCGGTCCATCCGCCGAAGTCTGGCGGATTTTTGTTGGACCGAGCGCGAAGGCCAGGTAGCTCAGTTGGTAGAGCACACGACTGAAAATCGTGGTGTCGGGGGTTCGACTCCCTCCCTGGCCACTGGAAGCACGGACGGCAGTAGCTCAATTGGTAGAGCACCGGTCTCCAAAACCGGCGGTTGGGGGTTCGATTCCCTCCTGCCGTGCTGACAGTCTCCACGCCGCTATCGTCTAGGGGACTAGGACGCCGCCCTCTCACGGCGGAAACCGGGGTTCGAATCCCCGTAGCGGTATCTGCTCACGTAGCTCAGTGGTAGAGCACTCCCTTGGTAAGGGAGAGGTCACGGGTTCAAGCCCCGTCGTGAGCTTCGACCGGAGTGAGCTCCCATCGTCTATCGGTTAGGACGCCACTCTTTCAAGGTGGAGAGCGGGGTTCGACTCCCCGTGGGAGCGCCAAGTGCAGGGCCGGCATCGCGCGAGCGGATGACGGAGGGGGGCTGGAAAAACGGGCCCCGGCAGGTTATGTTAGAAGGCTCGCGGGCATAGCTCAGTTGGTAGAGCGCAACCTTGCCAAGGTTGAGGTCGCCGGTTCGAGCCCGGTTGCCCGCTCTGTAGGATCCCCGGGGAAACCCGGTGGCTAGGGGCCGTAGCTCAGTCGGTTAGAGTGCCGGACTGTCACTCCGGAGGTCGCGGGTTCGAGTCCCGTCGGCCCCGCTAGCCGGACCGCCGCAGGCGGATTGAAAATTCGGGTTGTGCCGGGGCCGTAGCTCAGTTGGGAGAGCGCTTGAATGGCATTCAAGAGGTCAGGGGTTCGATTCCCCTCGGCTCCATTCGGAGGTGGAAAATTGTTGGTGGGGTGGCCGAGTGGCTAATGGCAGCAGACTGTAAATCTGCCGGGCTTCGCCCTACGTAGGTTCGAATCCTACCCCCACCACTGCATGAATGGGCGGTTAGCTCAGTTGGTTAGAGCGCCACGTTGACATCGTGGAGGTCACAAGTTCGAGTCTTGTACCGCCCACTCCGCAGGTTTCGGGGCCGTAGCTCAGATGGGAGAGCGCTGCAATCGCACTGCAGAGGTCAGGGGTTCGATTCCCCTCGGCTCCACTGGTCACCGGCGACCGGCGTGTCGCCACCGTAGCTCAGGGGTAGAGCACTCGATTCGTAATCGAGCGGTCGTCGGTTCAAATCCGACCGGTGGCTCTGGAAAGAGAGCTTGATTTACGTCGGCGGCACGGTTAAATTTGCTGACGAATCGCGGGAGTAGCTCAGTTGGTAGAGCATCAGCTTCCCAAGCTGAGGGTCGCGGGTTCGAGCCCCGTCTCCCGCTCTTTTTTCTGCCCCTTGGTGTAACTGGCAACACGCCTGACTCTGGATCAGGAAAGTCCAGGTTCGAGCCCTGGAGGGGCAACTTTGCCGTGGAGAGGTGGGTGAGCGGCTAAAACCAACGGTTTGCTAAACCGTCCTGCCCAAAAGGCAGACGCGGGTTCGAATCCCGCCCTCTCCGCTTCTCCGTGAAAGCCGAAGGGAAGCAGCCAAGGACCGGTGTCCGAGCGGCTTAAGGAGCACGATTGGAAATCGTGTGGGGCTAAACACCCTCGTGGGTTCGAATCCCACCCGGTCCGCTCCTTGCAGGTTGGTTTGGTCTGGTTCAGGTTGCAGGACCGGGATTCGGGACGTGGCTCAGCCCGGTAGAGCACTCGCTTCGGGAGCGAGGGGTCGCCGGTTCAAATCCGGCCGTCCCGACTGTAGTTGGAGGCGTAGTCCTAATTGGTAAGGCAGCGCACTCGAAATGCGCCGCGCGCAAGCGCTTGGGGGTTCGAGTCCCTCCGCCTCCGCTCTTGTGATACCGCACGAATCTGCCCCTCGGCCCTCATGGGTCGAGGGGCAGTTTTGTTTTCCGGCGGTGGGCTCACCCCGCGAGGGTTGTTGCGTCCGCCGCGCCGCGTTATCGTTCGACTTCCCACCCGTTCACTCCCGCGCTTCATCCGCAGTGCCATCCACCACAGCCCCGGCAGTCCGGCCACGCATTTCGGTTCCGGCCCATTTCCGGGCCCGTCCGCCGCTGCATGCGCTCACGGGGCTGCGCTTCTACGCGGCCATGCACATCGTGCTGCTCCACACCTTCCGCGCGGAGTGGCTTCCGCCCGAGGTGGAGCGGCTGACACGGTGGGGCGCCAGTACCGCGAGCCTCTTCTACATCCTTTCGGGGTTCATCCTGACGTACGCCTACGCCGTCCGCGGAGGCGGGATGCGGATCCCGGCGCGGGAGTTCTGGCGGCGGCGCCTGGCGCGGCTGTATCCGGCGGCGCTGGTGGGTCACCTGGTCGCGCTGCCGCTGGTCTGGAGCACGTACGGGCCGGTGGAGCGCTGGGCGCGGGCGGCCCTCTCCACGGCGGGGCTCCAGGCGTTCTGGCCTCCCTTCGCCAACTCGTTCAATAGCCCGGCGTGGGCGCTGTCGTTCCTCGCGCTCGGGTACCTACTTCTCCCCGGTGTCCTGCGCCGCACGGCAGCGTGGGGTCCCGGACGCCTGGTGCTCGCCCTCGCCGGCCTCTGGGTGGCCATGCTGGTCCCCGCGACGGTCTATGCGGTCGTCCAGCCCGGCGACCCGTTCTGGCGGGCGGCGCTCTTCACCTTCCCGCTGGTCCGGCTCCCGGAGTTCCTGTTCGGAGTGGTGCTGGCGCGTCTCTTCTGCGCGGGCGAGTGGCCGCGGCTCCCCGGGTGGGCCGCGCCGGCCGCCGTGGGGCTCCTCGGGGTCCTGCTGGTGCTCGCGCCGGCGGCGCTCTTCCCGCTGAACCACAACGGCCTCTTCGCGCCGGTGCATGCGCTCCTGGTCTGGGCTCTGGCCGCGGGAGGGGATAGCTGGATGCGGCGCCTGCTCGTCGCCGGACCGTCGCGTCGGCTCGGCGAGGCCAGCCTGGGAATCTACCTGCTGCACGTCCCCGTCTACGCGTGGATGACACGGCTGGGAGGGGACGTGGCCGCGTGGAGCCTCGGCCCGAGTGCCGCCTTCTACGCCGCCTATCTCGCACTGGTCCTGGTGCTCTCGCTCGGCCTGGAGCGGGTGCTGGACCGGCTGGATGTCTCGCGGCGAGCGAGGGTTGCATAGATTCGCGATAAATGGTATACTGACTAGTTGGTTCGAGCCGTACTCGTGGTCCCGCGCCCCTCAGGTGCGCACTTCCGCAGGGCGGTTCCCACCCGGCAAAGTCCGGTCGGTCCCGGAGCAACCAGGAAGACCGGATCGCTCCCCCTTCCGGCCCCTTGGCCACGGGACACCTTCCGAGAACTCCCAGGAACTGTCCGAGTCCTGATCCTCGCGATGCCGCCCGCGTGCCCGGGAGCCCCGCAGTGTCATTCCACTCCCTCCCCTAAACAGCGAATGTCCAAGCTGTACACCCTGCTGAAGTCGCAAATCGAAGATCATAGTGCGACAATCGGAGTGATCGGTCTGGGGTACGTGGGTCTTCCCCTCGCCGTGGAGATGGCGCGGAACGGCTTCCGGGTGCTCGGACTCGACATCTCGGACCGGGTCGTCGAGGGGATCAACCGCGGCGAGAGCCACATCCAGGACGTGAGCAGCGAGGTGCTGCGGGCCTACGTGGGCGAGGGGCTCCTCTCCGCGACGACGGATCTCTCCCGGCTGCGGGAGTGCGATGCCGTCAGCATCTGCGTTCCCACGCCGCTGAACAAGACCAAGGACCCCGACCTCAGCTACGTGGTCGCCTCCGCCCACGCGGTGCTCCACGCGCTGCGCCCCGGGCAGCTGGTCATCCTGGAGAGCACCACCTATCCGGGGACCACGCGCGAGGTGGTGCTCCCCATCCTGGAGGAGAGCGAGCTGAAGGTGGGGGAGGACTTCTTCCTCTGCTTCTCTCCCGAGCGGGTGGATCCCGGCAACGCCGTCTGGCACACCCGCAACACGCCGAAGGTCATCGGCGGGGTCACGCCCGCGTGTCTGGAGGCCGGCATGGCGCTCTACGGCAGGGTCTTCGACACCCTGGTGCCGGTGCAGAGCGCGGAAGCCGCGGAGCTGACGAAGGTCTACGAGAACACGTTCCGGATGATCAACATCGCGCTGGCCAACGAGCTGGCGCAGGCGTGCGAGAAGCTGGGGGTGGACGTCTGGGACGTCATCGAGGCGGCGGGGACGAAGCCCTTCGGCTTCATGAAGTTCACGCCGGGACCGGGGCTGGGGGGGCACTGCATTCCGCTGGACCCGCACTACCTGAGCTGGAAGATGCGCACGCTGGCGTTCAAGACACGGATGATCGAGCTGGCCAGCGAGATCAACTCGGAGATGCCGGCGTACGTGGTGCGGAAGGTGGCGGACGCGCTGAACGAGGAGGCGAAGGCGGTGAAGGGGAGCCGGGTGCTGGTGCTGGGAGTGGCGTACAAGCGGGACATCGACGACCTGCGGGAGAGCCCGGCGCTGGAGGTGATGCGACTGCTGCAGGAGAAGGGGGCGGAGGTGGCGTACCACGACGCGTACTGCCCGGAGATCGTGGACGACGGGCACACGCCGCTGAAGGGGCTGCCGCTGCGGAGCGTGGAGCTGACGGCGGGGGAGCTGGGGAGGGCGGACGTGGTGGTGGTGGTGACGGACCACAGCACGGTGGACTACGCGCGGGTGGCCGAGGAGGCGCGCCTGGTGGTGGACACCCGCGGCGTCATGCGGCGGTTCGACTCCACGGGGAACATCGTGGGTCTCTCCACCCGGGGCGTGACTACCCCCATGGCCGCCGCCGGCGCATCGCGTACGAGCGGCTGGTGACCCCGTCATGACGACGTTCCAGCGGGTCGAGGAGTCGCTGCGCCTGCGCCCTCGTGTCTGGCTGGTCACGGGGGCCGCGGGTTTCATCGGGTCGAACCTGGTGGAGAGGCTTCTCGGGCTCGGCCAGACCGTCGTGGGGCTCGACAACTTCGCCACCGGGCACCCGCGCAACGTGCGGGACGTGATGGAGAGTGCCGGGCCCGAGGCCGCGGCGCGCTTCCGCTTCGTCGAGGGCGACATCCGCGATCCGGAGACCTGCCGGCAGGCATGCGAGGGCGTGGACTACGTCCTGCACCAGGCCGCGCTCGGCTCCGTGCCGCGCTCCATCCGTGATCCCCTGGCGACCAACGCCACCAACGTGGCGGGGTTCCTCAACGTGCTCGCCGCGGCGTCCGCGGCCCGCGTGCGGCGGTTCGTGTACGCCACCTCCAGCTCCACGTACGGCGACCATCCCGGGATGCCCAAGGTGGAGGACGCCATCGGACGCCCGCTCTCGCCGTACGCGGTCAGCAAGCTGACCAACGAGCTGTATGCCGGGGTCTTTCAGCGGACCTACGGGCTGGAGACCATCGGGCTCCGGTACTTCAACGTGTTCGGGCGGCGGCAGGATCCCGACGGGCCGTACGCGGCGGTCATCCCCGTCTGGGTGGGTTCGCTGCTCCGCGGGGAGCCGTGCCGGATCAACGGGGACGGGGAGACCAGCCGGGACTTCTGCTACATCGACAACATCCTCCAGGCGAACATCCTCGCCGCGACGGTCGAGGACGCGGACGCCACGGACCAGATCTACAACGTGGCGTTCGGCGGGCGCACGACGCTCAACGAGCTCTTCTGCGCCATCCGGGACGGGCTGAGCCGGCACCACCCCCACCTGGCGGACGTCCGCCCCGCCTACGGAGAGTTCCGGGCGGGAGACATCCGGCACTCCCTGGCGGACATCACCAAGATCCGGGCGCGGCTGGGCTACGAGCCCACCCACAGCGTGCACGACGGACTCGCGGCCACGCTCGACTGGTACGTGGCGGCGCAGTTCGGGGCCGAGCCGGCGGAGCGGCTGGAGGAAGCCCTGGCCTCGGAGCCGCGGTCGTGACCGCCCTCGCACCGGCTCTCCGGGAGGTGGTGCCGCACGCCTCCAGCCCCGCGGCCACGGCCACGGCGCCGGTGGTCCGCGTCATCGCGCGGCTGAACGTCGGGGGCCCCGCGCTCCATGCCATCTACGTGACCGGTGGCGTGTCGGAGCGCTTCCCCACCACGCTCGTGACGGGGCGGGTGGCGGAGGGAGAGGCGGACATGATCGACGTGGCGTATGCGCGGGAGCTGGACGTCCACCTGCTCCCCGAGCTGGGGCGGGAGGTCCACCTCTGGGACGACGTCACGGTGCTGGTGAAGCTGTATCGGCTCTTCCGCAGGCTTCGCCCCGCGGTGGTGCACACGCACACCGCCAAGGCGGGAACGCTGGGGCGGCTCGCCGCCTTCGCGGCGCGGGTGCCGGTGCGGGTCCACACCTTCCACGGCCACGTCTTCCACGGGTACTTCGGGCCGCTCAAGACCCGGCTGTACGTGCTCATCGAGCGGCTCCTGGCGCGGCTGACCACGCGGATCGTCGCGATCAGCGCCTCCCAGGCGGACGACCTCGCAGACCGCTACCGCATCTGCGCCCGCGAGCGCATCCGCGTGATCCCGCTCGGGCTGGAGCTGGACGCTTTCGCGCCCGCGCGGAGCGCCGCCCTGGGGCCGGAGTTCCGGCGTGAGGTGGGGGCCGGGGACGACCCGGTGGTCACCATCGTCGGGCGCCTCGCCCCCATCAAGAACCACGCGCTCTTCCTGGAGGCGGCGGCGCGGCTCCACCGGGCGGGGCGGCGGTGCCGGTTCGTGATCGTGGGCGGAGGGACGGAGGAGGAGGATCTCCGGCGGCGGGTGCGGGAGCTGGGGATCGAGGACGTGGTGGTCTTCGCGGGGTGGCGGACCGACCTGGACCGCGTCTACGCGGGCTCGGACCTGGTGGTGCTGACCTCCCGCAACGAGGGGACTCCCGTGTGCCTGATCGAGGCACTCACGGCGGGGTGCGCCGTGGTCGCCACCGACGTGGGCGGCGTCCGCGACGTCCTTGAGGACGGGAGGCTGGGCGTCGTCGTCCCCCCGGGCGACGCCGCGGCGCTCGCGGAGGCCATCGGCGGCCTCCTCGACCATCCCGAGCGCCGGACGGAGCTGGGCCGGCGCGGGGCGGCGAGCGCGCCCCGCCGGTTCGGCGTGCGGCGGCTGCTGGACGACATCGAGTCCCTGTACGACGAACTGGTCGCCTCGGCCTCGTAGGGCCGTTTCCCTGAACCGACTGGGCTATGCATTACCTCATCACCGGCGGCGCCGGCTTCGTCGGCTCCCACCTGGCGGACGCGCTCCTCGACCAGGGGCACCGGGTGACGGTCATCGACGACCTCTCCACGGGCTCCATGCGCAACATCACGCACCTGCGCCACCAGGAGCGGTTTCGCTACGTCATCGACACCATGCTGAACCCGCCGCTCCTGGCGGAGCTGGTGGACGATGCGGACGCCATCTTCCACCTGGCGGCGGCGGTGGGGGTGCAGCTCATCGTGGAGAGCCCGGTGCGCACCATCGAGACGAACGTGCGCTGCACCGAGCTCCTCCTCACGCTGGCGGCCAAGAAGAAGAAGAAGGTGCTGGTGGCCTCCACCTCCGAGGTGTACGGGAAGAGCACCGACATCCCCTTCCGCGAGGATGGCGACCTGGTGATGGGCGCCACCACGCGCGGCCGCTGGAGCTACGCCTGTTCCAAGGCCATCGACGAGTTCATGGCCATCGCCTACTGGCGGGAGAAGCGGCTCCCCACCGTGGTGGTGCGGCTCTTCAACACCGTCGGCCCGCGCCAGACGGGGCAGTACGGGATGGTGATCCCGCGCTTCGTGCGCCAGGCGCTCGACGGCGAGCCCCTCACGGTCTATGGCGACGGGACCCAGAGCCGGTGCTTCACGCACGTGAGCGACGTGGTGCGCGCCCTGGTGGGGCTGATGGAGACCGACCGTGCGGTGGGCGACGTCTTCAACGTGGGGAACAACGACGAGATCACCATCCTGGAGCTCGCGGAGCGGGTCCGCAGGCTGTGCGGCTCCTCCTCCGAGATCGTCTTCGTGCCCTACGCGGTCGCCTACGAGGAGAACTTCGAGGACATGCCGCGCCGGGTCCCGGCGCTCGACAAGATCCGGCGGGTGATCGGCTGGACACCGACGATCGGGACCGACAGCATCCTGGAGTCGGTCATCGCGTACCACAGGAGCCCTGTTGCCAGCGTCGCCTGAGTGCGGCGCGCCGAGCCGCGGGGCGTCTTTTCGGAGCTCCCCTGCCTCCTGAGCCCATGACGTACCTCCTCGTCCCCCTGTTCGCGGCCTTCGCGGCGACGGCCCTCCTGACGCCGCTCGTCCGCGCCGCCGCGCGCAGGCTGGGCTTCGTCGCCCAGCCCGCGCAGGACCGCTGGCACCGGAAGCCCACCGCGCTGATGGGAGGCATCGGCATCTACGCGGGGTTCCTGGTGGGGCTGGGCGCCGCCGCGCTCGCGGGGGGGAGCTTCACCGGGCTCTCGGGTCTGGGGGAAGGCGCGCGGGCCGGGGTGGGAATCATGCTGGCGGCCACGCTGATGTTCTTCACCGGGCTGGGAGACGACCGCTGGAAGTTCCGCCCGGCCACCAAGCTGGTGCTCCAGATCCTGGCGGCCGCGGTGCTGGTGAGCTTCGGGGTGGTGTATCCGCTCACCCCGTGGGAGCCGGTCAACGTCCTGCTGACCCTCTTCTGGTTCCTGGCGATCACGAACGCCCTGAACCTCCTGGACAACATGGACGGGGTCGCCATCGGAATCGCGGGGATTGCCGCGCTCTTCCTGGCGATCACCTTCGCCTGGCGCGGGCAGTGGCTGCTCGCGACCGCCTGCGTGGCGCTGGTGGGGGCGACGGCCGGGTTCCTCCCGTACAACTTCAACCCGGCCTCCATCTTCATGGGGGACTCGGGGAGCCTCTTCATCGGCTCGGTGCTCGCGGGGCTGGGGGCGATGTTCCCCGCCGTGGCCCCGGGGAGCATCGCCTCGGTGTTCTTCGTCCCGGCGCTGATCGTCATCCTCCCCATCGCCGACACCCTGCTGGTGACGGTGACGCGCACCGTCGCGGGACGCCCGATCTCGTCGGGGGGGCGGGACCACACCAGCCACCGCCTGGTGGCGCTGGGGCTCACCGAGGCGCAGACGGCGCTGGTCCTCTACGCGTTCGCGGCGGCCGGGGGAGTCCTGGCGCTGCTGCTCCAGTGGTGGAGCCCCGCGTTCGCCCTCTGGATCGGCGTGCTGGGGCTGACCAGCTTCTCCGTGTTGGCGGCGTACCTGGGGCGCCTGCACACGTACTCCCACGACGAGGTGCGGGCTTCCCGCCGGTTCACCATCCTCGTCTCGGACCTGCTCTACAAGCGGCGGGCGCTGGAGGTTCTGCTCGACGTCACCATCTTCGGGATGGCGTACATCGGTGCTTTCTTCCTCCGTTTCGACATCCCCCTCCCGGGGGAGCAGGCGGAGATCCTCACGTCCTCCCTGGCGCTCGCCATCGGTGCCAAGCTCGCGGTGTTCGCGCTCCTGGGGGTGTACCGCGGGACCTGGCAGCACCTGGGCACCACCGACCTGCACCGACTGGGGAAGGGCGTCGCACTCGGCTCCCTGGTGTCGGTGGCCTGCGTGGTCTTCGTGTTCCGCGACACCGAGTTCTCGCGGAGCGTGTTCCTGATCGACGCGCTGCTGGTGGCGGTGCTGGCCACGGGGACCCGGCTCTCCTTCCGCTCGCTGGACGCCATCCGGGTGGGGCTCAGGACCGACAACGGCGGCTCGCGCACGCTCGTCTACGGCGTGGGGCAGTACGCGGGTGCCGTGCTGTTCGAGCTCCACTCGAACGCGCGCCACGGGCTGAACCCGGTCGGCTTCCTGGACGACCGCAGCACCATGCACGGTCGCCTGGTGCACGGGGTCCCCGTCCTGGGGAGCGGGCGGGACCTCGCCCGGATCGCGCAGGCCGAGGGGGTACGGACGCTCCTGATCGGCCCGGACGCGGACGTGGACGACCGGATGGACGAGTTGAAGGAGGGGTGCCGGAGACTCGGCCTGGAGCTGCTGGTTTACCGGGTTCGGCTCGAGAAGCTGGACACGGCGGCCGAGCGGAAGGTGCGCCT
>Ga0247718_1000252_pt1 | contig 14156 bp, 10 predicted proteins | sample 21E_DmetaG_FD_189045 | JGI IMG/M metagenome (GOLD analysis project Ga0247718, IMG submission 189045) | Soil microbial communities from hillslope of Landscape Evolution Observatory, University of Arizona, Oracle, AZ, United States - 2-1-E_D | ecosystem: Engineered > Artificial ecosystem >...
TCATTCTCGTGGTCGTCGGCGCATCGCAGATCGGCCGGTTGAGCAGCGACAAGGGCAGCAGCTCGGGCGGCGACGCCAGTGTGGCTTCCCGCCTCGGCACACCGGTCGAATACATGGTCAATGTCTGGGAGAATCGCCTGATCGGATCGGGCGCGACCCCGCAGGACCAGGTTCAGGAATACGTGCTCGCCACCGAGATCGCGAAAGGGCGTGACTACCTCGCAACGGTCCAGGGCTACCGCGAAGGCATCGCGACCTCGATCATCTGTGTCATCGCCATGGGCCTTGCCGGGCTGGCGGTTTTCACCGGCACGGCGATGGCTCTGCTTGGTCGCGTCGGCCTGCTCGTGGTCGGCAGCTTCTTTTTCGCGAACTTCCTCAGTGCCGGGTACAACTCGGCGGCGATGTTCGTGCCCTGGGCCTTGATCTATCCGCTGCTGCTGGCGCCGCCGAGCTTGGGAACAGGACGACCGCGGAGGCCGCGCAGTCCAGCTTTTGCGCTCGGGCCGCGCCGGCCCATGGCGCTGGTGCGCTGAGGCCATGGCATCGCGCTCTGGATTCGAAGCTCTTTCGGCATGCGGCCGAAAAGGATTGGGCCTGATGAAGCTGAGATTTCTTTTGGTGCTCCGCCCCCTCGCGATCCTCGCGATGATAGCCGGCACAGCGAGCCTCGCGGCTTCGACTGCGCAACAGGTACCACCGGCCAGCTCGGGCTGGGTCCTCACGGCAGGCGTGCCGGGAACCTTGGCCGCCCTACGCAACCGCACGGTGAGCGAGTCGCTCGTCCATGTTTCCGGCCGCAAGCAGACCGGTGACGGCGGCGAGGGCGCTTTCGTGCTGCGCGATGGCCCGTGTCGAAATGACGGCATCATCGAAGTCGTCGATGCGGCGGGAAAGTGCTTCGTGCGTGTCGGCTCGGACGACCGCATCAATGTGCGCTGGGCCGGCGCGCGGGGCGACGGGCGGACTGACGATACAGCGGCACTGCTCGAAGCGCACAATCTGCTGCGGCAGATGGTGGCGCAAACCGGGACCGGCCAGTTGATCTATCCGCCCGGCACCTACAACATTTTCGCGACCCTGCCGTTGCCCGATCAGGGCAAGGGGTGGGAAGTGCGGGGCGAAGGGTTTCCGACCATCGTCGGCATGACGGACAACATGACCCTGCTGCGCGCGGTGGCAGCGCCGGGCAAGTCCTTGCGCAATTTTCGCATCAGCAACCTGCGTCTGATCTATGACCGCCCCCAACCGCCGGGCAATCGCTATTCCATCGGCATTGCGCTTGGCTGTGCGGCGGATTCGGTGGCCGGGATCATGGATTTCCACATCGAGAATGTAGTCTTCGACGGCGCCTGGCGCGGTATTTCGGTCGATCCAGACATGTTCGAGCAGGCCAAGACGTCCTGCCCGATCTGGGGTTTCACCATCGACAGCGTGACGTCCTATATCAACATGTCGGGTGCGACGATCTGGCTCGCAACCAATCGCGGCGGATCGCCGCGCGGCAACCTGCTCAACGTTTATGCCCAGAACAAAAGCGCGGTCGAACCGGCGGTTTCGATTACCAACATGTCCAATCTCTATATCCGCAACATGGAATTCAATCTCGGGCAGGGAACCGCGCTCTACCTCAACAACCGAGAAAACCTGATCGATTCGATCCGCTTCGAGCAGATGACGCTTGCCGACGCGAGCCATCCGTTCGTCGTATTGCGCGGCGGGCTCTCCACCGTAAACGACATGGAAGTGCAGAGCTTTCATGCCGCGAAGCCGGGCCGGTATTTCTTCCTTCGCTCGGAAATTGGCTCTCTCGATCTGCACAACATCTACACTTGGGGCAATCTGAGCCCCGACAGCACCTTCGATTTGATCGACAGCTCTTCAGCAAACTCTTTGTCGGTCACCGGAACTTGGTGGCGCTTCAAGGATCCGGGGGTGCGTTTCGGCAATGCGCGGATCCAGCAGGTGCAGCGTCCACAGTAAGATCGTCCACGTTCGACGCTGCAATCAACAGGAGACTTTGATGACAAGGCCGATCAATCAACGCCGTGCATGGCAAGGGTTGCACGCGAAATGACCCGCACGGTTATTGTCAGCCTCAACTACGCACCCGAACAGGTCGGAATCGCACCGCTCTCGGCCGGGCTCGCCGAGGGCATGGTTGCTGATGGGCATTACGTCGAAGTGATCGCGGGCCATCCCTATTACCCCCAGTGGAAACGGTATGAGCCCTTTGTCGGCAAGGGCTGGTGCAACTCGGTTGAAAACGGCGTGCACGTGCTGCGCTGCCCGCACTACATCCCGGCCAAACCCACCGGACTGAGGAGAATGGTCCACCTGACCTCGTTCGGACTGGCGATTCTCGGCCCGATCTTCGCGCGTGTGCTGCGCTCTCGCGCCGAGCGCCCGGACCTTGTCATCTGCGTCGCTCCTGCCCTGTTCAGTGTGCCCGGTGCGTGGCTTCTTGCACGCCTGACCGGTGCCAAGTTCTGGATTCACGTCCAGGACTTCGAGGTCGAAGCGGCCTTCGCGACAGGTCTGTTCAAGGTAGGAGCGATCGGCTGGATCGCGCGGGGCCTTGAGCGACTGCTCCTGCGCTCGGCCGACAGGACCTCCTCGATCAGCCCTCAGATGTGCGCAAAACTTCGCGAAAAGGGTGTTGCTGCCGATCGCATTGTGGAACTGCGCAATTGGGCAAATGCACCGGGAGTCGATCCCGACGAGGGGCGGTACTACCGCGAAAAGTGGGGCCTCGAAGGCAAGAAGATCGTGCTCTATTCGGGTACGATCGCCAACAAGCAGGGCATCGAGATCATCGGCGAAGTCGCTGAGCTGCTGCGAGATGATCCCGAGATCGTTTTCGTGATCTGTAGCGAGGGGCCGAATCGCCAGAAGCTCGAGGAAGCAACGCGTGGTCTGCCGAACATCCGCTTCGATGGCCTGCAACCCGCTGAAAACCTTAGCCAACTGCTCGCGCTGGCGAGTATTCATATTCTCCCGCAGATTTCGGGCGCGGCCGATCTGGTGCTCCCTTCAAAGCTTGCCAACATGCTCGCTTCGGGGCGTCCCGTGATCGCCACCGCCGATAAGGGCACAGCGCTCTTCGATGAGGTCGAGGGCTGCGGCCTGAACGTTGCCCCGGGGGACGCGGAAGGTGTCGTCGCGGCCATCCGGCGCATACTGGGTGATGCCGAACTCGACAATGCCTTCCGCGCCGAGGCACTGCACCGCGGCAAATCGCGCTGGTCTTATCGCGGCGTGCTTGACACGCTGGAACGCGAAATCGTCAGGCTTAAGTCATGAGGAGGATGGAAAGCAGGGACTTGTCGCAATCGTGTAATCGACCATGGCTGAATCCACGCATGGCGTAGCCTGACTTAAGCCGAGGCGGTATCATGATGTTGCAATGCACAAGAATATTCGCTAGCTCAAAAACGGATGTAAAACGCGTGGTCGCCACCACCTCCGGGGCCTTCGCCTGACAAGTCATGCGCGTGCGCCGGAAATCAGATTTCGATGACCATCGGCTTGGTCTGCTGCCCGTTCGTGTGGACGGCGCGGACAGCCAACCAACAATGCTCCGAGGCGGTTCTGGCATCGGCCTGAAGCCCCTTTGGTGATGAGGGAAGATCAAGGGACCATGCAGGAAACGACTTTGTACGATGTGGGTATCGTCGGCCTGGGCTATGTCGGTCTGACACTTGCGACGGTGATGGCGGAAGTTGGCTTGAAAGTCGTCGGCATTGAAAGGCGACAAGAGGTTGTCGATCTGACCAATGCCGGAAAGCCGCACTTTTCCGAGACGGGCCTTGGCGAGGCTATGGTGCGCGTGGTGCGCGCCGGCAACCTCGTTGCTGCGACGGAATTCGCGGCCGATAGCTCCTGCCAGACCTACATTATCACCGTTGGTACCCCGCTCAGCCGGGATGGGTTGGCCCGCCTCGACATGATCGAGGAAGCGACTCGCCAAGTTGCCGCAAACATGCCGGACGATGCGCTGATCATTCTGCGCTCGACAGTGAAGATCGGTACCGCGCGTAACGTCGTCGCGCCGATTCTCGCTGCCACCGGCAAACGCTTCGCCATTGCGATGTGCCCGGAGCGTACGCTCGAAGGCCGCGCGCTTACCGAGCTGCGCGAGTTGCCCCAGATCGTCGGAGCGGACACACCTGAGGTACGTGAACGCGCCGCTGCGGTGTTCCGCCGCCTCACGAACACCATTGTTCAGGTCTCGAGCCTCGAATCGGCCGAAATTGTGAAGCTGGTCGACAACACCTACCGTGACGTCCAGTTCGGTTTCGCCAACGAGGTCGCACGGGTTTGCGAGGCGTTCGGTGTGAACGCGATGGAAGTGATCAGCTCCGGCAAGCTTGGCTACAAGCGGACCAACGTGCCGCTTCCCGGTCTCGTGGGTGGTCCCTGCCTCGAAAAGGATCCACATATCCTGGCCCAGAGCGCGCGCGGGCGCGGGGTCGAGCTCGAGATCACGCGCTCGGCGCGCACTGTCAACGAACGCCAGCCCCAGGAGACCGTTCACTTCGTCGCGGCGGAGATGGCGCGGCGCAAGTTCGGCGCCGGCGTCAAGGTCGCCATGCTCGGGCTTGCCTTCAAGGGTGTTCCGGCAACGGATGACCTGCGCGGTTCCATGTCGCTGAAGGTGCTCGAGGTGCTCGGCGTGGCCCGGCCAGATGCCGAAGTTCATCTCTATGATCCCGTGGTTCCGCACGAGGATCTGGCCAAGCAGGTGCCCGGTACCACTGTGGCAAGAAGCCTCGAGGATGCGGTCAAGGACGCGAGCGTCGTTATCATCGCCAACAACCATCCCGACCTTGGCGTAGTTCCGCCGCGCGGTCTCCATGAGCTCATGAAGCCCGATGGCTTCATTTATGATTACTGGAACCATTTCAGCAAGCTGACCCCCAGCGAGCTCGGTCAGAGCTATTTCGCAGTGGGCAATACGAAGGTGGCTAACTAATGGCGCGCAAAGTTGTTGTCACCGGCGGTGGCGGGTTCATCGGTGCCTATCTGGTAAAGAAGTTGGTCCGCGAGGGCTGGAATGTCGGCGTGATCGATACCATGGTCCGCGGCGACGCCAGCCGGTTTGCGGAAGTAGCCGGCGACGTCGAACTCCACAGCATCGACGTTCGCGACGAGGACGCGGTGACTGCGGCGATCAAGGGCAGTGACGTCGTCATGCATCTCGCCGCAATCAACGGGACTGAGAACTTCTACAAGCGGCCCGAACTCGTGCTCGATGTCGGCCTGCGCGGCGCGCTCGCCGTCGTGTGCGGCTGCCGCCGTGCCGATGTGCCCGATCTCGTCGTCGCCTCGACCGCGGAGGTCTATCAGACGCCGGCGGTGGTGCCGACGCCCGAGACGATCCCGCTGATGCTGCCCAACAGCCTCAACCCGCGCTATTCCTACGGTGGTTCCAAGATCGTTTCGGAACTGATCGCGTTCAACTACGCGCAGGATCACTTCCGCCAGCTCCAGGTGTTCCGCCCGCATAACGTTTACGGCCCGGACATGGGATGGAAGCATGTGATCCCGCAGTTCGTGCTCCGCGCCGCCGAGGCGCTCGAAGGCCCGACTCCGGCCCGCTTCCCGATCCAGGGCGACGGCGCCGAAACTCGCGCCTTCGCCTACGTCGACGATGTCGTGGATGGCATCGTCACGATGTACGAAAAGGGCGGCCACCGCGAGATTTACCACATCGGCAATGATGACGAGGTTTCGATCCGCAATCTCGTCGAGCGGCTCGGCGCCGTCATGGGCGGCGAACTGGTGATCGAGCCGAGCGCGGCAGCGGAAGGCGGGACGCCCCGCCGTTGTCCGGATATCTCCAAGATGCGCGCGATCGGCTATGATCCCAAAATCGATCTCGATGAGGGCCTGCGCCGCACTGCCGAGTGGTACATGGCGAATCGGGATAAGTCCGCCGCCAACGCGCTGATGTAAGGATTGTCCCGATGGATAAGAATGCGAAGATCTATGTCGCTGGCCACCGCGGGATGGTCGGTTCTGCCATTTTGCGCAAGCTGCAGAACGACGGCTACACCTCGCTGATCACACGGACGCACGCCGAGCTGCCGCTTGACGATGCGCAAGCGGTGGAGGCGTTCTTTATCGCAGAGCAGCCGGAGTATGTGTTTCTTGCTGCGGCGAAAGTGGGCGGCATTCTTGCCAACGCCACGCAGGGCGCTGACTTCATCACCCAGAACCTGCGCATTCAGACCAACACGATCGATGCTGCCTACCGGTTCGGCGTCAAGAAGCTGATGTTCCTCGGATCGAGCTGCATCTATCCCAAGCTTGCCGAGCAGCCGATCCGCGAAGACAGCCTGCTGACCGGCGCGATGGAAGAAACCAACCTGCCCTATGCCATCGCCAAGATTGCCGGCAAGGTGATGTGCGATGCCTATGGCCAGCAGTATGGATTCCGCGCCTTCACCGCCATGCCGTCCAACGTCTACGGGGTGGGTGACAACTTCCATCCCGAGCACAGCCACGTTGTCGCCGGCATGATGCGCCGCTTCCACGAGGCAAAGCTGGCCGAAGCGCCTGAAGTCGTCGTTTGGGGCACCGGCACGCCGATGCGCGAGTTGATCGATGCCGACGACCTTGCAGATGGCTGCGTCTTCCTGATGGAGAACTATGAGGACGGCGGCCTCATCAACGTCGGCTCGAGTGAGGAGATCTCGATCGGCGATCTCGCGCACCTGATGGCCGAGGTCACCGGATACCACGGCGCGGTGCGTTTCGATACCAGCAAGCCGGACGGCACCCCGCGCAAGATCATGGACAACACGCGTCTGCACGCGCTGGGCTGGCGGCCGAAGACCTCGATCGCGGTCGGCATGCACAAGATGTACAAGTGGTTTCTCGATAACGTGGCCTGATCCGACCCCATGTGAAACCCCGGGCTGGTCCGATCCCTGCTGCGCAGCATGGACCGGACCGCATCCCTATCGCCTTCTCAATAGGCGTTGAAGTTGCCGAGATCCGATCCAAGCACGGCAAGATGCAAGGTCGGAATACGCTGTATGCTGATAGCCGGGTCGGACGTCGGTGCCGCCGCCGTGCCGACGGCTGCGGCACTGTCGACATAGACGGCGATCTGGTTCGCCGAAGGCACATCGACGATCTTGCGCTTGGCGCCGTTGAATGCCGACGAGACCGAACCGCTGATCAGCACATAGTCGCCGACATTCAGGCCGTGCGCGGCGGCGAAGTTGATGAACCCGAGGTTCGTGTTGTTGTCGCCACCGTTGCGGCCGGTCAGATAGCTCGATGTGCCGGTCACGGCTGCCGGCTTGGCTTGCGTTGCATTGATCTTGAAGAACATGTCGCTAGAGCCCGCACGCAAGGTCGTCGCCTCTCCCGCTACCAGCGGGATCGACAGCACTTTCCCCGAATCGGTCAGCGTCGAAAGCGCCTGGGTGCTGACACTGCTGATCAGCGTGGTGCCGGTGTTGTCGGCAAAGATGCCGCAAGTCGCGGTGGTCAGCGATTGCGTGGGACGGAATGCGAGAATCTCCCGCACCTTGAACTGCCCTTTGGGAGAGGTGAAAATGCGCTGGTAGGTCGCGGCATTGTCTGACGAGGCATCGACATCGAAGGCGAAGCCGACACAGTCGGGCGGGAGCAGGTTGCCGATCGATACCAGTCCGCCCTTGTTCGATGGCGAGGTCAGCTGGCCGCTCGGATACATGCCGCCGTCGCGGTCGTAACGCCACGATTCGATCCTGATCTGCGTGAGCGTTGCCGTCGGGAATGCTCCCACAAAGGCACGGCCAAGCACATCCGCCCGGTTGAACAGATTCTTGCGCGTGTTGAGCTGCCGGATCCGCCACTGTCCACGCCCGCTGCCAAGCTCGGTCAGCGGCACGGCGCGCGGATAGAGAATGCCAACCGCCGTCGCGATATCGGCAGTGAAGGCCGTCCAGTACTCGACCTGCACCAGATCGATATCGATGTCCGGCGCGGTGCCGCTGATCAGACCGGTATTGTTCCCGAACGACCGGCAGCCTTCGATATGAACCTCGCCCAGCTTGAAATGCCGTCCGCCGAGCGAAATCACATCCTGATTGAAGCCGAGATACTCGACATTGAGCTGGGCAATTGACGTGGCGGCCTTGCCTGACAGCACCACTGCCCGCTCGATCGTGTAGAGCGGTGAAGTCGCGTCACCGGTGCCCGCCGCGCGGACATAGAGATTGGCGATGGCATCGCCTGTGCCGGTGCCGCGATCGATCAGCCCGTAGCGCGATGGCTCGTCCACGATGATGCTGTGGATGGTGTTGGAGAACATCGCGGAGGGGAAGTTGGATGTCGGCGTAAGCCCTGCAAAGACAACCGCCGCACCGCTGTTCACCGCACCGGGAAGCGGCGTCGCCAGGGTCAGCACCGCACCTGCGACCGATGCGATCCGGCTGATGTGCCATCCCGAGCTCGCCAGCGCCACTTGCACCCACATGCCCGGGACCCAGGGATAGGCACCCATCGCGTCAGTCTGCGCGTTGGCCACCGTCAGCGCGCTGTCGCCCTGTGCATAGCTGACGGTCGTCGTGGACGAGATCGCGGGCGGATTGAACACCCCCACGTTCGCGCCGCCGCGCACCAGGATGCGGCTGATCACGTTCTGATACCATCCGGTCTGTCCGGGGTAGGGGCAAATGAGCAGGCCCACGGCACTGAAGCTGGTCGCTGCCTGCCGGTTCGCATATTCCAGGACTGGGAAATCCCATTGGCCGCGCGAGCCCCATGCGGTCATGATTGGAATGTTGTCGGTGCGCTGGTAGATGGTGGCCTGTGGGTCGCATTGTATGCCGCAGTTCGCGTTCGCGTTGCCGCCGGCACCGCCGTTCCAGTGGATCGTCTTGGTTGTGCCATACCGACCCGCCGGCATGACACGCGTGCAAAGCTCGCTCGCCCAGGCGTTGAGCGCGTCACCATCGTCAGTTCCGGGCGAGGCGGCGCTCACATAGTCCGCCTTGGCTCCAAAATGAAACGGGGTCAGCCGTTGCCACCGGGGTAGCGTGATGTTTGGCGCATCCCGCGGCGAGAAAATCGCGGCATAATCGTCGGCGCGAAATCCTCGGGTGAAGTTGAGCGCGAAACCATTGGCAGAGCAGGTTGCCCCACCGACAAATTCTACCGGGATGGTGAATGTGGTGAGCGACCCATCGGCCACCCAGTTGATTCCATTTATGACTAAGCGCGCCTTGCCCGTAGCAAGTGCGAGCGCATGAGCGATTTCGACCGTCGTTGTCGCGGTGGCGAACACGGCATCGCGGAAGTTGCCACCCAGATCGCCGAGGCTGCCGCCGAAGGGCAAGGCGATCAGGCTGGCTCCTTTGCCCGGAGCAGTGGAGGCAAGGTCGGCGTATCGCGCGGAGGTAAGCCGCGCAAAGGAATCGACGGCCATGGTTTCAGCTCCCCGCCCGCAGCATGAAAGTTGAACCGGCGCCTTGGCGAGCACGAAGCCAGCAGCTGCCAGGCAGGCGGTAGCGTCCGGGAGAGGTAATCGCCGTCAGCGTCGTCCCGGTGCGATCCCACACGAGGCAGTCGTTGAAGTTGACGCCGTCGAAACTGTCCTGGAAGACATAGTCGGTCGTGGGTACGCCGATTACCTGAATTTCGATATCGGCGAAGATTCTGCCATTGAACACTGCCGAGGGCGTCCACGTAGCCGGCAGGAGCATCGGGAGAGCGGTGACTTCGGCAAAGCTTTCGTCACCCATGTCGACTAGCCGCTTCATGCGGTTGCCTACGGTCATGTAGGTTACATCTGGCATAGCACGCTCCTTGTAGAGACGTGCAGCATCTGCCCAAAACGGGACGTTTCGAGGTGGTCGGTGCTGCGACGTTGACAGGGGCGACAGTGGAACCGTCGCGCCTGCCGTATGTGTTCCCTAAAGGTTCCAACAAGTCAATAGAAATAACCAAATAGGTTAATGTCATGCAAATGGCTCGACGGGTCGGCGGCACCGGATGCCTTGTGGTATCCATCCGGTGAAGGCCGTACCCGTTCCTGTCAGCGGTCGCCGGGTTTGATGATACGTTTCGCTGCGGCGTTTTGGCGAACACCGGCGCTGGCAGCGCGCTGGGCACATCGGCTTCCTGCGCCGCGCCAGCATCAAGCAGCTTGCGACGCCAGGTGTAGATCAGCGCCGAAGAAATGTCGTGACGGCGGCAGACATCGGCAATGCAGGCGCGCGGCGCGAACGCCTCGGACAGGATCTGCAGCCGCTCTTCCTCGCTCCACCGGCGCCGTCGCTCCAGCCTCGAAAACACCGTCACCTGACCCATCGACCACTCCTAGGCGCGCTCAAAAGAGCACGCTTGAGAGCGCTCGCTACCTACCCGCACAAGGCGGCCCACGCCGGATGCCTCCGCCTTGTGGGGTGGTCGCCAGCCTACACGGGTGGAGAAAGGAGATCGGGCCACCCGCCGCGCTGCACAAAGCTGCCGTCAAACCGCAAGGATCGCAGAAGGCACGCCCGGTCGGCGACCGGGACTAACAACCGTCTAACGCGTCCCGCTCCGCGGAACCGCGGCGAGACTGACATCATCAAGCCTGACCGCCGCTTTTGGCGCGAGCCAGAAGATCAGCTGGCGCGCCTGGCAATCGTTGCCGAGCGTGAAGTCCAAGGACCACTTGTCCGATGTGCCTGGCACTTGGATGCCGTCCTCAGCTAGAGCTAGCTCCGACTTGCAGGAAAGTGAAGGATGCAGCGCACGAGCTTGCAGCACGTTGGTCCCGGGAGTGCGCCACGTAAGCCGATAGTTGCCGGGCTTAAGGACAATAATCTGCCTGATGACCGGTAGTGAGACTGTCGCCGATACCTCCATGGCCAGACTGCGCCCACCAGCAGAATCCTGCACAACTGAAATGTCCGCATCGCCGCGGGGCGAAGGCAACCAATCGAAGGCCGTCGAGCGCTGCAGTATATCGAACTTGTCAAACCCACCGTCGTAGACAAGCGAGTTGGACTGTTCACAGTTGAGCCGCCAAACGTCCTGCGCCCGGTCGAGCATGCCAAGATCGATCAACCGCTGCACAATCTGTTCGGTCGATGCGCAGGTCCACACGCCATTCCCGGTGAGGCGCATGATCTCGACACGCTGCATCACGTCATCCGCAGGCAGGTCTCGTACTGCGGTCACCAGCGTTTGTGCCCATGCGGGCGAAAGCCTCAGCCGCTTGGCAAGAGCACCGCGGCCTTCAGGCGTTGCGGCCATCGCTGCGATGAATCGGTAGCGGTCTTCGTCGTCGGGTGATTGTCGCAAAAGCGCGTCGAGGCGCTCGGCGGCAACGCGGTAGTCTTTGGACTGAAGCGCCTGATCGAGCCAGTAGATCTGGGTGAACGCATCGCGCCAACCGAGTTGCCCCGATACTTCGAATGCTAGACGCGCTTGCTGCAAGTGCTGCGAATAGAGTTCGGCACGTCCAACGATTGAGACGGCCTGAGCCGAGATGGGATCTGACAGCACCGAGCGCTTGGCATATCCGATCGCGCTCGCCGGCCCGCTGCGCACGAAGGCAAGGATTGCCTTCGCCCGTGCGGCGCCGGTGTCGTAGGGCCAGCCAACGACGCTCGGTGAGTTTGGGAAGTCGCGGCTCTGCCGGTCTGACCCGCTCAAAATGGCGGCGATCGCGAGCCCGAGCAGCCCGACAATGGCAACTCCGCGGCGTACTCGATCGAACAGACCTGATCCTTGTTCGGCCATTGCTTATTTGTCGGACGAGTTGCTGTACTGATAGTAGTTGTAGCCGTAATACTCCGAGTACCGGTTCCCTGTATCCGATGGGTCGAACTTGGTCAGGACGCCACCAAGGACGTTGGTGCGCATACTGCGAAGGCGGCGGAGCGACGCCTTGAGCGAGCCACGGCGGCTGCGGTCCGACTGGATGACGATAACTACGCCTTCGACCAGCGCCGCAAGGAGCGGCGAGTCCGCAAGGCCGAGCACCGGCGGGCTATCGAGCAAGACGAGGTCAAACCGGGCGGTGAGTTCTTCGAGCAACTGGGTCATTCTGCTCGAGCTTAGCAACTCGGTTGGGCTCGGCGGGATGGGACCGGAGGTGATAACCTTGAGGTGATCGAGATCCGTATCGCGCAGAGCCTCGTCGACCGTGCTCTGGTGCGTCAGAATGCTCGACACGCCTCGACTGTTCTCGGCGTTGAGCATCGCAATGGCCCAGTGCAGTGCGGGTCGGCGCATGTCGAGGTCGAGTAGCACAACACTGCGCCCGAGGCGCGCGATACCCCTCGCGATTGCGATGCTGGTCGTCGACTTGCCTTCCGATGGCTGTGAGCTAGTGACCAACATGGTCTTGGGCAGGCCCGACGAGGTCGAGTAGAGCAGCGCGCTTCGCAGCGAGTTGTACCCTTCGCTGATGGGCGACTTGGGATCCTCCATTGCCACTTCGACGTCGATGTCCTGTGCGAGCGGGATGACGCCAAGTAGCGGCATTTGCAGCTTGCCCTCGACATCTTCGGGTACCTTGACCGAGTCGTCCAGCTGCGTTCGCAGGTAGATGAAGGCAGCGGCCGAACCGAAGCCAACGACGAGCGCCACTAGGAGGTTCCGCAGCAGGTTGGGCGAGCTCGGGCGGATCGGCGGCACAGCTGGATCGATGATTGAAATGTTGCTGGCGCTGATGCCAGCTGCGGCATTGAGTTCCTTGTAGCGCTGCAGCAGGCCTTCATAAACGGTACGGTTGGTATCCGCTTCGCGTTCAAGTAGGCGATACTGGACCAGCTCGTCCTGCTCCGCGAGTGAAGAACTTTTCAGTTCGTTGACTTGCTGAGCGAGGCTGCGTTCGGCATCGAGCGCAGCATCATACTGTTGCTTGACCGAAGCCTTGATGCTGCGGGCGACTGATTGGATCTGTGCGTCAATGACACCGACCTGCGCCTTGAGCTGCTGGACTATCGGATAATCTTCAAGATGGCTGGCGCGCTGCTTTTCAAGTTCGGCCATCTGCTGCGCGCGCTGCGCAAGGAGCGCCGAGATTGCTGGGTTTGCCAGAACGTCGGGCGAGCTGAGCAGGTTTCCGTTTGCGATGAGCTTCCAACGACCTTCCGCTGCAATCCGGGCGGCTTGGGCCTGGTTGGCTGCCGTATTGACTTCGAGCAGGCTAGTGGTGGTTGCCGAACTACCGACTCGGCCGCGCTGATAGGGACTTCCGGATGCCGATGAGTCGCGGTCACGGATCAGGCCGACTTCACGTGCATAGGAATTCAGGTCGCGTTCTGAACGCTCGAGCTTGGCGCGTGCTTCGGATAGCTGGCCCGAAATGAATTCACGCGCATAAGCCGAGCTGTCGAACCGGCGTTGCAAGTTGGTCTGGATGTACTCCGACGCGAAAGCATTCGCGATGCGTGCGGCCAGCTCGGGCTGCGTGCTGATGAAGCTCACTGTCGCGAGGCGAGTGTTGCGTGGCAGGTCCACGTCCCGTGCGCGCTCGATCGTTTGGATCGTCAGATCCTCCAGTTCGGCGCGGGTCAGATCGCTGGTGGGCGGGCGCACGCCCATGGCGTCATAGAACTTCGGGTTGCCGACAAGACGCAGCTTCTGCGCCACGCGTTCTGCTAGCGCCCTGCTCTTGAGAATGTCTACCTGAGTCTGCAGGAAACGTTCGGTATCCGTTGCAGCGACCACCGGGTCCTGCATCGTATCGTCCTGCTTGCCGAAAATCTGCGCGGACTGGTCATTGATCTGCAGTGTCGTTTCAGCCGTGTACCGCGGTGTCTGCAGCAGGGTTGCGATGATCGCGAGTGCAAACGTGGCTGCAACGATCACGCTGATGACGATGAGATTGGCCCGGATGATCGCGATGATCTCGCGAATATCGAAGCTCGGCTCGCCGTCCACGTAAAGTTGGGGGTCTCCGTAGCCAGCATTGGCAGCGTATTGATCAGGAACGAGACTGAGGTCGGCCTGGTCGGAATTTGGGGTGATCTGTTGCACGATACCGCCGGAGTTACAAACGGGTGAAGACGTTGAAGATCGGCGCGGCCTGCAGGAAGTCGCGGTAGATCGATTTCGCCTGCGAGAAGCCTACGACGACGACATCGCCGCCGAGAATTTGAGGGTCGGGATCCCGCCCGGCACGAATGCGGCTGAGGTCGAACCGCGCTGCCATG
>Ga0247718_1000253_pt1 | contig 14149 bp, 17 predicted proteins | sample 21E_DmetaG_FD_189045 | JGI IMG/M metagenome (GOLD analysis project Ga0247718, IMG submission 189045) | Soil microbial communities from hillslope of Landscape Evolution Observatory, University of Arizona, Oracle, AZ, United States - 2-1-E_D | ecosystem: Engineered > Artificial ecosystem >...
GCGCTATGTGGCGACGCACCTGAACATCAACACCAGGAAGAGCATCGAGGAGATCCGCGAGATCGCCAAGCGCGAAGGCTGGCGTGTGCTCGTTTGCAATCGCGGTGAGGGACTCTTCCAACTCGTCGAGGTTTGGCTCGAGAATACCTTTATGCTCGAGGTGATGACGCCGGAGCAGACGGCCCGTTACGCCGAGATCATGAATTCGGAATTTCTGCGGCAGGCTTTCGCCCATGTGCTCGAGGCCCATCTCGCGGCGTCGAAACCGCAGGTCGAGAGTTTGAATCTGATCGGATAATTTTTAGTCCAGCGAGACACGAGCGGGCAGGAAGCAGATCGAGCGTTCCTGTCCGCCGTTTTCAGTTCATTGAGCGTCCGCCGTGAGCGGCGACCAGCTTCCTTTCCAATCAAAGCCTTCCGTGCCCGCGAACTGTTTCTTGTAGTCGTAAAACGATTGGCCCTCGTACGAATAGCCCTGGTAGTAAAACTCTTTTCCGGCCGCTATCGAGTGCTCGATCTCTTTGAGCATCGTCAAAATTCCTAGTCGGCGAGACGATTCGCTCGGCTCAAACATCGCATACACACCCGATGTGCACCGGGCGCCGATGTCGAAATAGCTGACAGCGATGATCTCGCCTTCGCTGTTGCAGACTGCAATCTCCCGAGCTTCGCACGGCACTGTCGCGGGCTGATGCGAGACGAAGTCGTAGATCGAATCCGGCATGCTTTGTCTGAACCTCCGCTTGTGCCGGTCGAATAGCGCTTCTGTCTCGCTCGTTATCGATATCGGACGGATCTCCAAGGCGAGGTCCTCGTTCTTTCTCAACACACGCCGCTGGCTCTTCGAGAGTCGAAAGTCGGAGAGCCTGATCCGCAACGGGATCACGCGGCGAATATCAAGCTCGTAAAATGCCCAGTTGTAACGGAAAAATCGCGTCCCAAAATGCCGCCAGCCGTCGGCGAGGAGTCGATCGAGTTGATGCGGCGAGATGCAATCTGCGTCGAAGACCTCGTTGATGAATCTAACGTCGGCTTCGAACATCGGAATGGCGAATGTGCGGGGGTTGGTGGGCGAAAAAAACTAGCTGACAGCTATTAGCTATAAGCTGTCAGCTAATTTTCGAATTTACCGATCACCAGTTGACCTGTCCTTCTTTTGAAGTATCGATCTGAGCGAGGTCGACGCCCTCGTTGAAAAAGAAGATGTTCATCTGGTCGAACAGAAACTGGTGCGAGTCGGGATTGGAAACGTCGAGACCGAAGTGGTTGATGAGCTGTTTCTGCTTCTGCTGCCACTCGGCCCAGCATTCCTTGCAGATCTCGGCGCCGATGCGCTGCCCGAGCTCGGTCGGGATCGGCGCGTAACCGAGAGGTTCGTTCTTTTGCCCGCAGCGGGCGCATTTGAATTTATCGCCGAAGAGTGCCATCTATTCTTTATTGCCGAACATTCCGCCAAGGCCGCCCGCCAAGCCACCAAGTCCGCCACCACCGCCGCTGCCGCCTTCCGCAGCACCACTGCCACCGCCGCCCATGAAGTTATCGATATAACCCGCGTAAGGCGCCGGCACGCGCTCTTTCAAAAAGTCTGCAACCGTCTGCACCGCCGTGCGGGCCTGATCTTCCGATATGCCGGCCCTTTCCGAAACTCGCCTGATCAATTCTTCCACGCTGTGAAAACCTCCTTGCTCCGTAACTTTTGTTTTTAGCCTACCACGCCCGACGCGACAGGCAGAAACACGAGCGGTAGCGAGTGTGCCGGTCTAATCTCCAGCTCTTTTTATCGCCTCGAGCACATCGTCGTCCTTCGGCCGGAAAAGACTCAGCGGCTGAACCTTGCTGTAAACGATCTTGCCTTTCTTATCGATCACGACCACGCCACGCGCCGCACGGCCGGGCAGCCACGATTTCATTCCGTACTTCGCCGAGACTTCGCCTTTCGGATCTGACAATAATCGAAGCGGCAGTGAATGCTTCTCGGCAAATCCTTTGTGAGATTCGACCGAGTCAGTCGAAATCCCCACGACCTCAGCACCGGTAGATTGGTACTCCGACCAATGATCCCGCACCGAACAAAGCTGCGCAGTGCAGACAGGCGTGTTGTCGCCCGGGTAAAAAAGTAGAACGACCGTCTTGCCGCGATGGTCGCTTAGTCTCCATTCCTGACCATCGCCATCTCTTAAGGCGATATCCGGCGCTGCGGTTCCGTTTTGCATATTTATCGATTTCTACGGGTAAAACTTTTCCAGCGCGAACTTTTCAGTAAAGTATCGCTCGCGCCATCCTGAAGCCAGGTCGTCGAGCAGCAGAGCTTCGATCGCACCGAAGGGATAAAAGACGGTCCGTTCCCACGTGGCGAGGTCGAGCTTTCGCATCTCGTCGGTCGTCATTTTAAGGATTCGTTTCGCCTCATCGTGGAAGGAGGTGTAGTCCGGCAAGGCCCGGAACGCTCGGCTCGGCCTCATTTTCCTCGAAGCAAGTTCGGCCATGCGGTACTGCGTGTAGCGCGCGACGCCTTCTTGCCATAGCTGAAACGAGGCGTACCTGTAATCCTCCGGCGACAGCATCGTCGCGAACTCGCGCCGCGCGGCGAGATAGTCTCTTACCTTTTGTGCCCGCTCGCCGCTGGTCGACTCGTAAGCCGCGAGGAGGTGCGACGCGAGTTGTCGGAACTTTGCCACTACCTCGGGCTTCCTGTACGGAAACGGAAAGCTGATCTGCCACATCCCGCTTGTGTCACCGCGCGACAAATCAAGAGCGTTGACGCTCGCGTAGTAATCTGGCCTAGTGTACTGGAGCTGGTGGAAGTGCTCGTGCAGCGCGACGAAAACCCACCGGGTCGATGTCTTTTCGCTCGTGTTTTCGGCCTTGCCGATTACGATCACCGGGCCCTGCCCGAAAGCGGGAAACGTCGCGAGGAAATGTTTTTGGAACTTTCGCGGCCGGACGAAAACTTCGCTTTTGAGAAGTTTGTCGTAGCCGATCAAGGCGAACTCCTCGTTCGGCTTCGGATGACGGATCAAAAACTCGTTCTCGTCGGTGATGAAGAGCATCGCGAAGGGTGCCGTGCTCCAGTCTTTCCAAAGCTTGTTCCGGAGCTTCTCGCCGATGCGGAAAACTTCGGCGATTCGGACGCGGTCGATTTCGGGTATCGCGGGCTTGTCACCAGCTACCGCGGGAGCCGCGAAACACAGCGCGACAAAAAACAGAGTGACGTATCTCTTCATACTGCTAAGGACGAATTTCCTCGGCATACGGATACAGGTTTGAAGCTCAGCTCTGCTGAAAATCGCGTATATCCCTGAACGGCTCGTCCTTGTCGGTAAAATCCGGCCGGTAGTAGTGCGATGCAGACTCGTACTCTTGCATGAAGCCTTCTTCCATTCCTAACTCTTCGAGCAGCGACACGGCCTCGAACCATTCCCCCTCGGAGATGCGGCGCGAGAGCAGGATGTAGCGGTCGTCGGTCGCGGCCTTGTTGGTCGCGTAGTATTGGGCCATCAGTGAGATCGCCGTCCGTGGTGAAAGCTCGTCGCGTATCCAGCGAAGATTTTCTTCGATCCCGGCGATGTCGTTCGGCAAAACTAGGAGGCGGATGAGCAGGCCGCGTTTGAGCAATCCGTCTTCGCCGAAAACAAGCGTGTCGCCCATCTGTCGGTGCATCTCTTTGATCGCCGCACGTGCGTGCACAGCGTAATCGCGAACTTTGGAATACTGAAATCCGGCGTCAGAGTCGGCGTATTTGAGATCGGGCAGATAGACGTCGATGATGCCGTCCAGCAGGCGCAGCACCTCGACCGAGTCGTACGCATTTGTGTTGTAAACGATCGGGATGCGAAGGCCTTTTTCGGCGGCGATCAGAATTGCACGAGCCATCTGCGGGGCGAAGTGCGTCGGGCTCACGAAGCCGATGTTGTGGCAGCCGCGATCCTGCAGCTCAAGCATCATCTCGGCGAGGCGAGTCTCAGTGACCTCGTTCTTGCGCTGCTCGCGCCACGTCTGCGAGATCTGGTAATTCTGGCAATAGACGCAGCGGAGATTGCAGTTGCCGAAGAATATGTTCCCGGCGCCGCGCGTGCCCGACAGGCATGGCTCTTCACCGAAGTGCGCGGTGTAGGACGAGACTACGGCCAAACGGCCCGAGTAGCAGGCGGCGATCTCGTCATTCAGGCGGTTATTGCCGCAGTCTTTCGGGCAGACGGTGCACGAGGCCAGCAAAGCTTCGAGCTGCTCGACGCGCGGCCGGAGTTCATTCGCCTCCAAGAGTGTTAGATATCCTGGGTTTATCTGCATTTTTTAATCGGCCTTTTTTGCCGTATTTTATCGCGATCTCTTTGGGCGCCACCTTGCGGGCCAGCTCCCACGTAAAGTCCATCTCGCGATTGACCGTCGCGGTCGCCATCCGCGTCTCGCGCAGCATCAGGAGGCTGCCATAAAAGAGAAAGATGATCCCCACCACTCCGATCGGGATCGGCAGCCAGCGATAGATGTCGAAGAGGCCCGCGACCGCGATCGTCACGCTCGTGAGGATGAAGAAACCAAGCCCATAATAGAACGCCGCCATCGCCCGCTGCAGGATGCGCGAGCGGCTCGTCACTTTATCCAACAGATCGATGATCACTTCGACGCGCTGTTCGTAGAGCGGCACTTCGGACTTGTCCTCGACGTAGATCAGCTCGCCTAGACGCTTCTCGAGATCACGGACGCGGTCGACCACGCGGCCCAACCGAGTCGAGGTCGACAGCACGAGTGAACCCGTCGCCGAGATCAGCAGCGCGGGCGTGATCATCGCGGTCAGGAATTCGACCGTCGAACTGAGCGCGGTCGGGTTCACATTTACGAGGTCGCCGGAAGCCATAATCGGTTGTCAGTGGTCGGTTGTCAGTTGCCAGTTAGCGGCGGTTGATCATCAGTCGATCGCGGTTTGTGGTCGCAAATTGTTTCCGCTCCCTACTCACGGCATACTGACAACCGACCACTGACAACTGGCAACTGACCTTTGAATATATGACCAGAGAGCAGCATCCGCAAGGAACTGTCCATTTTTTGCGGCACGAGAGCGAGGTGCTCAAGGGCAACCCGCCCGGCGACCCGCACGTCCGCGAGGTGATCGTTTACACCCCGCCCGGATACGAGGAACGCCGCGAACAATTCCCGACCGTCTATGTCCTTTCCGGTTTCACCGGCCGCGGGCGGATGCTGCTGAATGATCAAGCCTTCACTCCCAACCTCGCCGAGCGGATGGACAGACTGATCGCTATCGGGAAGATCAGACCGATGATCGTCGTGATGCCGGATTGCTTCACCTACTACGGCGGGGCGCAGTACATCAATTCGACCGCGACCGGGAATTACGAGGACTATCTGACGCAGGAGATAGTGCCGTTCGTCGACGAGAATTTCCGCACGCACGCGAGCCGCGACTCGCGTGCGGTGATGGGCAAATCTTCCGGCGGGTACGGCGCGCTGATCATGGGGATGCGGCACACGGATCAGTTTGGCCTTGTCTGCTCGACCGCCGGTGATTGTTATTTCGAGTACTGCTACATGCAGCACGTCTCGCCGGCGCTGCGGGCGATCGACGGTGATCCGCGGGCGTTTATGAAGCGTTACTGGGAAGTCGAGAAGAAGGGCCGAAACGACTTTCCCGCGTTGAACTTTATCGGGATGAGCGCGTGCTACTCGCCGCGGGGAGAAGATTTCGATCTGGTGTTTGATCTCGAGACGGGCGAGATACGCGAGGATGTTTGGCGGCGCTGGCTGGAGCACGACCCCGTGAGGCTGGTCGAAAGGTACGCGGAGAATCTTCGTTCGCTTAGGCTACTGTTTATCGACGCCGGCACGTCGGACGAATTCGGTCTCGACCTCGGCGCTCGAATCCTTTCAAAGCGGCTGCGCGACAACGACGTCCCGCACACTCACGAAGAGTTCGATGGCGGCCACTCAAACATCTCGTACCGATACGACCGTTCGCTGGAGATGATCTCGAGCAGAATTTTAGCCGCGGATTAAGCGGATAACGCGGATTGGGGAAGGCTGATAGGAGCCTTCGCATCCGCGAAATCTGCGCTAATCCGCGGCAGCCGTCTTATTCACCCTCTCGACCTCGCGGCCATCCGGCCGGTGATCATGAACCACATCATTCTGAAGTCGCTGATGAAAGACCACAGCGGATACTTGAACGTGGCCGGCCGATTCTTTTCGACGACGAAGTGCGAGAACCACGCGAAGGCGTATCCGACCGCGAGAAAGAGCGGGAAAAAATACCACCGCCCGCTCGCCACAAACCAGACGAGCAGCACGAGCCCGAGCGACGTGCCCGCGAAGTGAAGGACTCGCGTCATAGGCCTCGAATGCTCGCGGACGTAGAAGTCCCAGAATTCGTCGTAATTTGTGATCATCAACACCTCCGCTTAAGTTGCAGTCATCGAGCACGGAGCGCGCAAGCAGGTCCTACTTCGCGGCCAGGTCCGAGTTGTACATGTCGAGAAAGCACTTCCACTGGCCGTCGATTTTTTTCCAGATGGCGATATATTTGCCCTTGTCGTTCACCTTCGCACCTTTGGGATCTGTCATCGACATCTCGTACGTGCCGCTCGTGTAGCCGAGCTCGCCACTCTCGGCGACCTGGACGCGGGCCGGTTCCCACTTAAGCTGGAAGTCCTTGCCGGCGAGCATTTCGGACCAGCCCTTCTTTACCTCCTCACCGCCCTTCACGGCCGGCGCGTTCGGCGGCATCATTTCAGCGTCATCGGCGATGAAGTTCGCGGTGGCCCCGGCGTCTTTCCGGCGGGCCGCGTCCGACCAGGCCAGGTCGGCGGCGCGCAGTGCCTTTTCCTCTTCGGCGCGGTTGACGGCCGGTTTGGCATTCTCAGCTTTGGCCGGCTCGGCCTTGGCGTTCTGAGTCGCGGTCATCGACGCGTCTTGGTTGCAGGCTCCGGTCATCAGTATCAGACCGATCACAAAAAGAAATATCGTTGTCTTCATTTCGTTTTTATCTCCTCAAAGAATCAGCGTGGGAGCAATGCGGGAACTAAACTGCTGCGCGTTTTCGACATAATATGCACCGTATTTGTTCAGGAGTAAAAGGCCGAAATAATCTTTTTGCTTCCCGGAACTCTTTTGCGCGGCACATAAGGCACTCGCCCGGCGACGGGTGAAGCCGAAGGCCACGGGCTTCGATCACGGTACGAGCGTAGCAAGCTCAGGATAGCCAGTAAGCAATAATGGGAGTTTTTCGCGACCGTGAAAGTTCGGGAGTTCTTTATGTCGGTTTCTATCGGTTGTTATCCTTCTTTCCAGTTTCGAATCGATCGCGGATAATCAGAGTTAGAGAGGTGGAGGCTTTTAACAAATCGGACAAGAGCCGTTCAAGGCAGGGAGGTTTATGAAAAAACACCAGGTAATTTTTCTTCTGACTATATTATTCACCGGCGTCGGCACGGCGTGCGCGCAAAATACGCGCGAGGCGGTAAAAAATCCCGCTTCAACCAACACTTCGGCGACTTCAGCTCAATCGTGCCAGCCGCTCGAGACCAGGGAGCCGAACGCGGCGGGACAAAAACCGGCCTTTCCCGGGCAGACGCGCGCCTGCGGCGTGAAATCCGATGTGGCTTTTGACGTAACGGTGCTCGCGAGAGGACTGGATAGGCCGTGGGCGGTTGAGCCGCTGCCGAACGGCGATCTTCTGGTCACCGAAAAATCGGGAAGCATGCGCATCGTCTCGGCCAAAGGAGAGATCGGGCAGCCGATCGGCGGATTGCTGCCGACCGGGCAGCAGGGCGGCGTCTCGGCCGCCAGCGCGCAGGGCGGTCTGCCGCCGATCGCGGCGCGCGGGCAGGGTGGGCTTCTCGACGTCGCGCTCAGTCCGAATTTCGCCAAAGACCGCACCATTTTCTGGAGCTTCTCGGAGCAGCGCGAAGGCGGCAGCGGGACGACCGTCGCGCGGGGGCGTTTGAGCGAAGACCGGCGAAATCTGGAAGACGTTCGCATCATCTTCAGGGCGATGCCGACTTACAGTAACGGACTGCACTTCGGCTCGCGCCTCGCCTTCGGACCCGCCGACGGCAAGCTGTACATCACGCTCGGCGACCGCTTCGACAGGCCGAATCGGCCGAAGGTGCAGCAGCTCGACAATCACCTCGGCAAAATCGTCCGGATCAATCCGGACGGCTCGGTGCCTGAGGACAATCCTTTCGCGAAACAGCAGGGCGCTTTGCAAGAGACATGGTCCCTCGGGCACCGAAACATTCAGTCGGCGGCGTTCGACGAGCAGGGACGTCTTTGGGCGGTCGAGCACGGGCCCCGGGGCGGCGACGAATTGAATCTTATCGAGAAGGGTAAAAACTACGGCTGGCCGGTTCAATCCTATGGTGAAGAATACTCGGGCGACGCTCTGCCGGGCGCCGTCACGAGCCGCGAAGGCTACGTGGACCCTGTTTATTATTGGGACCCGGTCATCGCTCCCTCCGGCATGCAGTTCTACACCGGCAACGCCTTTCCCGCCTGGCGCGGAAGTGTGTTCGTCGGCGGCCTCGCATCGCAAAGACTCGTTCGGCTGGTCATAAAAGACAACCGCGTAGTCGGCGAAGAACACCTGCTCACCGACCGCGGCCGCCGCGTCCGCGATGTGCGTCAAGGTCAGGACGGCGCGCTTTACGTGGTAACGGATGAACGCGACGGGGAGCTTTGGAAGATCACGCCCAGGCGGTAAACGGTAAATGTCGTTTCATCGATCGCCGCGAACAAGCAGGTCATATTCCGAATGGTGCCCGATCCAAAACCAGATCAGGTCTTCACCGTTCTCGACCGCCAGCGCGCGATAGTACAAGCCGACCCGTGCCGACCAGAATCGTCCGATCTTTTTGAAATGGATTGACGGATGGTGAGGGTCTTGCTTCAGCAGTTCAAAACTCTTATCCGCCAGCTTTCGAATATGACTTGGGAGTCGATCGTAAGATTGCCAAAACCTCTGACTCGCTCGGTGCCTCACAGATCAGTGGACCGCCCCTCTCGCAGGTCCGCGAGGGCCTCGTCGGCTAACGCGTCAAGTCGACCGGAATTTACGTCCTCCTCAAGCTGCCGATCCCACGACTCGGCGTCGAACTCCTGGAACCAGTCGCGGAAGGAGCTCAACTCCTCCCGAGAAAGTCGCTGGATGGCTGATTCGATCTCTTGCACTCTGGTCATGCGGTCATTCTATCAGATGTACAAGATGCGAAATGAAACCTTCTCGAACTCTCATTAATAGTATTGCGGAGATCGTAAACTTTAATCATTGCAATCGGTCGAAAGTGCTTTAACTCTTTGTCGACTGAATTCGAATCCGAAAACGGACCGGATCGATCATGCCGGGAAGTGATACGGAAGGTAAGATAACGTCTCCATCTGCGACATCCGGGGAAACGGCGAGCCACGCACTAAACAATTCTTCGACGACGCCATGCGCTTGGCGGACCCGCACGCGCATCGAGATCTTGATCATTCCACCCTGCGCCGCCTCTGGGGCGGTCAGGAACAGATCGATAACTTCGTCCTCCGCGAACCTTGCGATGCCGCAGGCAAGGAGCGAATTAAGCGGGCCGCATACGCGAGAAATCATTGCACCCGGTGCACCACGGCGCGGGCTGTTGTCGGGTGTAACAGTCGTCTCGCCCGCGCGACCACCCGCCGGTGCTGCGGGAATTACCACGTTGCGTCGCCGGTCGTATGCGCGGCGCCTGGCGGGATCGGATAATACCTCGTAAGCCGCCGATATCTTCTGGAACTTGGCCGTCGCCGCGGGACCCGCATGATCCGGATGCCATTGCCGCGCAAGTTTGCGCCAAACCTGCCGCAACTGCTCGTCGTCAGCCGACGGATCGATCCCGAGGAGCGCGTATAGGTCGTCCGATGAGTCACGAGACATAACGTGCCTGATTATATTCGAACTGTACCGAAACTCTGTCAGTCGCCAAGACCTTGTATAAGTCTATTTAATACAAAGAAGCTTATCGGTATAAGAAAAGAGGCAAGTATGAGGAACGGTCCGAATCGTTCTTTAAGCGTAAGAACTCCGGCGAAGAAAAGTGCAATGCAAAACGGGAACATTGTAAGGATGATTGGCATTGCCAAAATACTACCGCCGGTTCCTTCGGGATCTAGAATTTTGTAACGCCACACGGCGGCCAACAAACCGACAAATACAGAAATCACAACCGTAATCGTCAACGGGAGTAAAGTAATGGAGTTTTTTGCCCGACCGCGCTCCATAGAAAATTGAACACTCAATCAGCAAACGCGACGCTAAGTTGCTTTAGCTGCATTGAGTCTTTTCGATCGAGTTCGTCGACTTTCTCCCGATTGACGTACTCGTACAAAATATCGCGCTGTTGCGGGATAAAGCCGGCTTCACGGATCTGGTAGCGGAGCTCGCGTTCGCCTGCCGTGTTGTGTGCGCCGGCGGCCGACACGACGTTTTCCTCAATCATGATCGAGCCCATGTCGTCGGCGCCGAAGCGGAGTGCGACCTGGCCGAGTTTGAGGCCCTGCGTGAGCCAAGAGGACTGGATGTGCCGGATGTTGTCGAGGAAGAGGCGCGAGACCGAGAGCATCTTGAGGTAGTCGATGCCGGTCGGTTCCTCGGTGATCTTGCGGCCCAGCGCGGTGTTTTCGCGCTGGAACGTCCACGGGATGAACGCGGTGAACCCGCCCGTCTCGTCCTGCACGTCGCGGATGCGCTGAAGATGCCGGACGCGGTGCTCGATCTTATCTCCGATCCCGAACATCATCGTCGCGGTCGAGCGCAGGCCGACTTTGTGAACAGCACGCATCACGTCGAGCCATTCCTGCGTGGTGCATTTGGTCGAGACGCGCTTTCGGACTTCGTCGTCGAGGATCTCGCCGCCGCCGCCCGGCATCGAGTACAGGCCCGCGGCTTTTAACCTTCGCAAAATCGTCTCGTAATCGAGCCCGCTGATGAGATGAATGTTATGTATCTCCGGCGGCGAGAAGCAATGCAGTTGGAAATCGGGGTATCGCGCGTGCAGCGTCAATAAAAGCTCCTCGTACCACTCGATATTGAAATCCGGGTGCAGCCCGCCCTGCATCAGCACGCCGGTGCCGCCGAGCGAGATCGTCTCGTCGATCCGTTTGCAGATCTCATCGATCGAGTGCACGTACGTGTCGGGTTTGCCGGGCCTGCGGTAGAACGCGCAGAAGGTGCAGACGACGTTGCAGACGTTCGTGTAGTTGATGTTGCGGTCGATGATGTAGGTGACGACATCCGAAGGATTTTTCCGCATCCGGATCTCGTGCGCGGCGAGGCCGATTCGGACGAAGTCGTTCGATTCCAGAAGCGCGGTGCAGTCGTCCGCGGAGAGGCGTTCGCCCGCGAGCGCCTTGTCGAGGATGGGCTGAATATTAATTTGCATCGAGGCTGCTGTTCTCTTCTCTGCGTCTTTGCGTCTCTGCGGGAAAAATCTCCCGCAAATTCGCAGAGCCGCAAAGCAACGGGAAGAACTTTCAAAACTGTGACGCGCATCAGGCTTTGTCTGGCGGTCGGTTGCAATATAATTCTAACAAAAGGTTTCACCGTTTAATATCGGAGTTCCACAATACAGACGTTCAACCACCCGCTATCGCAGGTGGTTCTGACCCTATGGCTAAAGCGGTAAAGGCCGTCAAGTTTTCGGCCGTGCTCGACTCGTCGGACAACGGTTCGGGCTGGCATTTTGTACGGGTTTCGCGCGAGATCGGAGAACGATTTCCGGCAACGGACGGCAAATCGCGCCGCGTCGTCTGCACGCTCAATGGGAAGGAGCAGTTCCAGTGCGCGCTGATGCCGAGCGGCGGCGAATTTTACATCATGGTCAACAAGGAGATCCGCACGCGGCTCAAGATCTATTCCGGCAACTCGGTCGACGTCGCTTTGAAGCTCGACGACAGCAAATACGGAATGGCGATGCCCGAGGAGCTCCAGGAAGTTATGCGGCAGGACCCGGAGGGCAACAAGCTCTTCCACGCGCTCACGCCGGGCAAGCAACGTTCACTGATTTGGCAGGTCGGCAAGGGCAAGGACGTCGACCTTCGCATCCATCGGGCACTGATCATCATGGAGCATCTCAAGGACAATGACGGCAAAGTCGACGGCGAGAAACTGTATCACGAGATGAAGCGCCCATTATTTTGATGTATTTTGACCGGACACACGATATCGTGTGATACGGAAGTTGTTGATTCTTCGCGTCTTATCTTTGGGGCACAGTGGTTGCAAGAGACAGGGCGTTATGAGGAATAATGAATACCAACTTGGTGGGGCTGATTTCGGCTTGATCTTGTTTGTCCTGACGGCGGTTTGGCTGTTTGTGACGCAGGGGATCACCAAGTAATCAGGACACAAATTCCAGAGGTTTATTTATATCGATGAGCTGGTGCTTATGCGCCAGCTCAAAATATTTTTGCATCCCTTCACGCATACTTTCGTCCACGGAATAAGAAATATTTTCGGTCAGATAGCAGTGCATATCCTCAGGGCTTAGCGGTATCTCCGGCCGATAGTTCTGAATGATCGAATCGACGTGCCTGAGGCCTTCGTCGCGTGCGGCTGCAAAGTCGATGAGGCACTCGTCCCGCCGCGTCATCCACATCGCGAAGACGAAGCCGAGGCCCGTGAACCGGTGCCACAGCTCGGCCAGATCGTGCGATAACAGATATCGCACTTTGGATTCTGGGTCGGATAAGCCGGTCGCTTCGATGGCCGGTTCTGACTTCTTCTGACTCCGCATTCCGCACTTTGCAATTCTGAGTGCCGGGTCGCCGATCAGGAGTGCGGCGTCCGACCGCTCCAGCATTTCTTCGAGGTTGGGCTCGGCTTCTCGCCATTGCGGCTCGACGCCGATAAATTCTCTGAAGATGATCTTTGTGAGGGCGACCGAAGTCCGCGACGACGCGTCGAGCGCAACGGAGCGGACCGCGCGAAGGTCATCAACCTTCGAGACCAGCCGTACGCTTTGCACTTTTTCTCTTGCGCCAACACAAACGTCGGGAATCACCTTCACGCCGTCGATCATCTGGCAGGCGAAAACGGGAACCAGCGCCGCGTCAACACGATCCTGCGACAGCAGTTCAGCGGAGCGGGCCGGTGCATTATCGAGAATGATCTCTACCTTGCCGTGATTCGAGCCGTAAAGAAAACTCCAGATCAGCGGGGCCGTATTTGAGTAGCTCGAGGCGGAGATGCGCACGAGGAAAGGATAAGGGATAAAGGATAAGGGATAAAACAAAGGGCCGCGGATCGTGTCCGGGCCCTTTGTTTTATCCCTTATCCTTTCTACCTCAGCCGGCCGCCGCTTCGCCCGCGAGGACGTCGTGGTAATCAGCGTTCTCCTCGATCACCTTGCGCGCAAAAGGGCAGGTTAGTCTGATCTTGAGGTTGTTGTTGCGGGCAAATTCGACGGCCTCTTTGACGAGTTGCTCACCGATGCCCTGCCCGCGCAACTTCTCATCGACCTCTGTATGGTCCACAACGATTGTTCCCAATCCCTGCTTGATGTATGTCATTTCGGCGATCCACTCGCCGTCTTCTTCGATAAAAAATGCGCCGTGGCGCCCATGCTCTTCTCTCTTGATTTCCATAACAATAATTACGCTCGTAATTTCAGCCTACAAACCGACAGGCCCGGATGGCAAATCTTGTTTGTCGAAACTTTTTCAACTAATCTCCTCGGGTATGAAGGAAACCATTTTGATGGCCTTTCTGCTCGTTTTGATCGCCGGCATTTCGGTGAAGGCCCAATCTTTATTGGTGATCAACGACCCGGCCGCTAGGCCGAAGCCCTCGGCACTCGCCGCGTCTGACAAGCGGGTTCTGGAGCGGGCCGTGATCCCGAAGGTCGGGAAAATTCTTCTCAGCGACGTCTGCGACGGCAAGTACGAAATGGCAAACACGGCGACCGGCTCCTTTACCAGAGCTGGATCGAAGCAGACCCTCGTCTTCTACCAGTTTTGCCAGACCGGAAACGGCCTCGGCAGCGTCGGCGTCGCCGTGATCGAGGGCGGCAAGATCGAGGCGAACTACATCGCCGAAGAAGGCGGCTGGACCGTCGACGCCCGCCGGCTCCCGGACATCAACGAAAACGGTCTCGACGAGATCGCTCTCTATTTCTCGGGCGGG
>Ga0247718_1000254_pt1 | contig 14075 bp, 17 predicted proteins | sample 21E_DmetaG_FD_189045 | JGI IMG/M metagenome (GOLD analysis project Ga0247718, IMG submission 189045) | Soil microbial communities from hillslope of Landscape Evolution Observatory, University of Arizona, Oracle, AZ, United States - 2-1-E_D | ecosystem: Engineered > Artificial ecosystem >...
GTCTATCCAGTCGATCCTGCCGCTGCCCGAATCGACCACTGGCTACGCCGCCGCAAAGGCCGCGCTCAGGACCTACAGCAAGTCGATCTCGAAGGAGCTGGGACCGAAGGGCGTGCGGGTCAACGCCGTCTCCCCCGGCTGGATCATGACCGAGTCGTCCGTCGACTTCCTAAACCGCTTGCAGGCCGCCAATGGCGGCACGGTCGAAGAGGCGCGGCAGGTTGTCCTTGATGCTCTGGGCGGGATCCCGATCGGGCGCGCGGCCGAGCCCGATGAAGTTGCCGATCTGATTGCCTACCTGGCCTCGGATCGCGCCGCCGCAATCCACGGCGCCGAGTTCATCATCGACGGCGGTACCGTCCGAACCGTCTGAGGTCGTCGTTCGAGGTTCGACCGGCGAACGCGCGTGGCGGCGCGCTGTGCCGACTGAAGGGAAAGCTGAAGGAGTGGTGGACCCACGGCTTTCCAGTTGGAACCAAATCGGTGATTGGCTGAGGCGGATCGACGCACTGAAGACCCCTTCACGCTAGCAACGTCACCACGACGGTTGTGGCTACTTTGGTGAGGGGCATGCATACCCTGGGCGGCGCCCCGGCTTGGTGGTTACCTTGTCCTGGGTCGCTATGACGCGATTGCCACCCGTCTTCCTCATTCTCGGGTCGGCCTGCGTTGAGCGACGCTCTGATCGAGCGGGGTATCTCAGCGTGGAACTGACCGGCCGGTTGTCAGGCTCTATTGGGTGCCCTGCGTGTCACGCCAAACGCCTTGACATAGACAGCGAGTGCGTGGATGTCGATGACTCGCGAGTATTCGTCGGGCCCAACCGGAACCAGCGCCAAAAGGGACTTCCGACCCTTAATCTCGTGTTGGCCCGTGCTTCGCATTTCCTTCACTCCTTTGTAGAACTCGTACGCCAGGAAGTCAGCCGCCTGGAACGGCGTGATGTATTGAACGCCGCTGCCCGACTTCTGTCTCTTAGGCAATACCGCTAATGGATATGGGAACTCAAAGCGTTTGAGGATCTTGAGAAGGAGGCCTTGGTCTTCGTCTCCGTGCTCGATGAAGACAGACATGGTTTCCGACGGCGCGTGCTTCTCGTGCCAATCCTTCGCCATCAGAATCGCAGAGAGCATTGTGAGCACATAAGGCGAGCCAAGACGCTCTTCGACAGTGGCTTGCTCATTGAGGCGCTTGTAAATGTCCAGGTGCAAGGTCGTTACGACATGCCGAATCGTGTACTTCGTGATAATCGCGACAAGCTTCTTGATGAAGCGAATCCGCCTGTCTTCATCTCCCTTCCATGGCCGATACTCGCCCTGGAAGTGGGCTAGCTTCGACATGTGGAGTTCTCGCACGCCTTCCGCTGCCATGACCTCAGTCCAATCCGCGTGGAATCGCTGCCAGTTCTCTTCGGTGGCAATCCATCCGCCGCAGCTCAGGGACAAATGATCTTTGGTGCCTCCAGCATCAAGGTAGCAATGCAACGCCATAGAGCTGAAGACAGCTTGACGCACCAATAGCTCGGCTGTAAATATTGACGTTCTCAACGGGATCTTTGCCGATCGTTCCATCTTGCACTTATTGAAGTAGCTACCTCATCAGCAGTAGGATGCGGGCTCCATGTCCCATGTCAGGGAGATCCTCAGGCCGCCGGCCCCGCCGCTTCTATATCACTACAGCAATCAGTCTGGTCTTCTAGGGATAGTCAGGTCGAAAGAGATCTGGGCAAGCCACACTCAATTCCTCAACGACCAAGAGGAATATCGCCATGCAGTTTCCATCGCGAGGCGATTGATTCAGCAGATGCACGTCATCCCGCCGTGGAACGGGCACGCGGACATCCTCAACCAGATGGAGGAAGCGCTGGAAGGGATTGAATCAATTAACGTCTGCGTGTGCTCCTTCTCGGAACGCGGCGACGTTCTTTCTCAATGGCGCGCCTATAGTGGCGGCACCTCGGGCTTCTCGATCGGGTTCGAAGGCCAGTTGTTAAGAGACGTTGCCGACGCGATCGAATTTTGGCTTGTGCCATGTCAGTACAAAAGGCACGAACAGGAAGAGTTGGTTCAGAGACTGCTTGAAGACGTGATCAACGAGATCATCGAATGGCGAACGAAGGAACGCCCGCCGACGACAATCAATCGTGGCGGCAATCTCGTTGCGTACCTCAATCGCTATGCACCAATCATCAAGCATCACTCGTTCGAAGAAGAGAGGGAGTGGCGCCTGATTTCTCAGCCCCTAATGTGCGACATGGAACGGTTTGACTACAGGCCAGGCACGTCGATGCTAGTTCCTCATTACAAGATTCCGCTCTGGACGAGCACACAGCCGTTCAAGATTCGCCGGCTCTTTATCGGCCCTACACCGCATCCGATTCAATCGAAGAGCTCCGCCGAGGGAATGCTCATCAAGCATGGGTTGGAACACGAGAATATCGTCGTGAACTCAGAGTCTCCTTTTAGGAACTGGTAGGGCTCCCAGGATGTCAGTTCCTCGTATTTGATCACATCGACGCCTTCAAGTCCTTCTCGAAGCGAAGACAGCTGATTACTGACAAGGAACCGGCCTCCTCCATAAGCCACTATGCCACTTTCACCCCATCACCTTAGAGATATCGAGCGCTTGGTTCGCCTAACCAAGTTTGTTCGCGACACCCTCCGGTGGCTCGCGCCGTCCGGTGATCAATGGCTACATGGCAAGGTTGGGACTCGCACACAGCCCAAGGATGCCGAAGAGCACCCGACCTTCGGGGCTGAGCTTGCGCGGGTAGACGAGGCCTTGAGAACCGTCGAAGGTGAACTGCGGAGTATCGCGTCAGACACAGACCCTCGACTCAATCAACTGGTCTCCGTAGGCCTGACGGGTTCGGCTCTGGAATTGAAGCAGTCGGTGCTTCAGCGTTTGCTACAAAGGTTTCGCATTAGCCCTCGACGCATTTTGGAGTGGATCAACAGCTTCCTTGGGAGTCTTGGCACAGTCGAACAGTTCTCAAAGCCTTGCGATCTCGCCAAAGAGTTCAAAGAAATGCTGGAGTTCGTCGTCTGGTCCATCCACCGCCCGCCGAAAGAGCTGCGGCCAGTGCTAGATCTTCGCTAGTCGGACATCATGGCGTCGAAGTGGCACGGGGCGCGTGTCGGCCGAGAACCGTGCTCGGCTCCGCGAGATCGTTCGATCTCAACTTCCACGACCTGCGTCACGAGGCGGGATCGAGAGAGCTGGAGAACGGCTGGCAGCTGCATGAGGTGTCGTTCTGGCTGGGGCACACGAAGGTGACGACCACCAGCACCTTCTTGGACGCGACGACGCAGCGACTGCACGAACTAGACGAACGGACGCCGGTCGCGCTCGTTGGTAGCTATTCCTTCGGCGTCGAGGGCGACGCGTTCGCGGGCGTGCCCGTTGCTTGCGCAGCCGCAGGAGTCGCGTTGAGAGGAGCAGGGGTGGGCGCGAGATTGGCAACGCCAGACAGGCTCTCCGTCAGGGGAGTCGGAGCGAGATTGCCGACACCCGACAGGCTTTTCGTTTCTCCGGGGGTGGTTACGATCGCTTTGATGTCGGCTTGTTGGTTGGCCACTGAATTTCTCCTTTGAAGACCGACGTAGCCGGACCATCCGGCCACGATGCACGTGCAGAGGACGCCCAAAACGAATGAACGAAACAGCCACCTATCGAGCTTGTCCAAAAACGGACTCTCGCGGCGTACTTCACCGTTGATGACTCGTTCAACGTGTTCGCTGTTTCGATCGAAAATCTTGATAGCGAGTATGACGGTCGCCAGGAATGAAAGGCCACCGGCCGCGTAGAATCCCAGCTGCCAACCACTTGTTGGGGCCACAGTGGTGAGCAGCGTTACCAATAGACCGATACCTCCCGCGGACAACGTGAGGAGGGTGCGATCCTTCTCCATCCTCGTCGCGATCCAAGCCTCGACCATCGCCGCGTAAAACGCGACCGCCTTCTCCTTGAAGAGAGGATCCTCAGTGGCCATCTGTTGTTGGGATTCAAAGAGATTCTAACACCGCGCGAAGAAACGCACCGAAATTCGCATCGAGGTCGTGAGTGACCCAATGCAGATTGTGTGTTTCTCGTATCGGTTATCCGCGTAACCGCCGACGTGTTGGGAAGTTGGGAGTTGGTACGCGCGGTTTACCGGGTGAATCCATTGATGATGTGGTTACACAGCATCGCAGCAATCAAAGCTAGCGATCAACGGCTACCAGCGAACGTTGGAACGAGAGGGCACTCGTAGTGCCCAATCTATGCTTAAGGTTGACGCAAATTGCGACACATCACGAGGCAGAGCGTGCCGACTTAGCCAACCAAATGACGGCCTCATCGCTACCGAACTTGTTCCCGGGCGCGCCGAACAACCGCGGCCAACTCGTCACTAAGCGGCCACGTAGAGACTCTGTTCTTGCCGGCGAATTTCGACGCGTAAGCAGCTTCGTCCGCTGCGGCAACTAGTTGCGCACTGTCAGTAACTGAGTCGGACGTCGCTACGCCGAGACTCGCAGTGACGCCGACGTCCCCCCGTCTTCAGTAGCGGATCTGTTTAGAGTCCGGCGGTGACTATACTCCGTTCGGTTGTCAGCTTCCTGGCGTAGAGAGCGGGCGTCAGCCCGCCCAGGCTTTTCTTTGGGCGCTCCTCGTTGTATTCCCGTCGCCATGCTTCGATGACGACTTGGGCCTGACCGACGCTCGTAAACCAGTGCTCGTTAAGACATTCGTCGCGAAATCGTCCATTGAAGGATTCGATGTACGCGTTCTGATTGGGCTTGCCCGGTTCGATCAGGCGCAAGTCGACACCACGCTCGTGCGCCCAGGTCAGCATCGCGCGACCGCAAAACTCGGGACCGTTGTCCGTGCGCAGCGCCTTCGGTAAGCCGCGATCGATGGCGAGCTGATCGAGAATGCGCGTCAGCGGCAAACCGCCGAGGGCCCGCGCCGCGACGATCGCCACCGCTTCCGTCGTCGCGTCGTCAACGATGGTGAGGCACTTCAGGACGCGACCCTCTGCCGTGCGGTCGAACACGAAGTCGGCCGACCAGACCTCGTTGCGCGCCTGTGGCCGCACGAGCGGCTGACGGTCGGCGACGGGCACCTTCTTCCGTCGTCGGCGGCGCACCTGGAGCCGGGCTTCTCCGTACAGCCGGTCCACGCGCTTGTGATTGACGACGTGGCCCGCCTGCCGCAGCTTCAGATAGATCATGCCCGCGCCGTACCGGCGATGCCGGTGCGCCAAGGCTACGATGCGGTCACGGAGCGCGGCGTTGCGATCGGGCCGCGGCGTGTACCGCAACGCTGACGCGCTCATCCCCACGACCGTCAGCGCGTGCCGCTCACTCAACCCGCGCGTGACCATCGCCCGCACCACCTCGCGCCGGACTGGTGCGGTCACCATTTTTTTCGGAGGACCTCGCGGGTCACTTCATTCTCGAGCAGCGAATCCGCGAGCAGCTTCTTCAGCCGGGTGTTTTCGATCTCGAGCTCCTTCAGCCGCTTGGCATCGGAGACATTCATCCCGCCAAACTTGCTCCGCCAGAGGTAGTAGCTCGCTTCCGAAAACCCGTGCTTCCGACAGAGGTCCTTGACCGGCACGCCGGCGTCGACCTCGCGCAAGAACCCGACAATCTGTGCTTCGGTGAACCGTTTCTTCATCGTCCGACCTTTCTGAATTAGGCCGGACTCTAAATCGAAACGCTACTCAATTCCGGGGGGACGTCGCATCGATTCTACTGACTGTGACCCATCCTAACGACCGTGCTGGTGAACTCACCCGCATTGAGGGCTTTCGATTCATTTGGGCCTTTTACGTGAAAGGCTACAACCCGAATGAACACTGCCAGCCGTGCTTCATAGGCGCACGTGTTCGTAACTTCTGTACGCCAACCGCGATGAGCGGACGCACAGTCGCTCTAGATCGAATGGATCGATACCCCTACGTCTATGTGTGCGGAGTCGGCGTCGGACCGAAGGACGAGCTGTGGAGGCAGAACCTCCATTTTCCGTTGAGGCACGAAGAGGGCACTGTTGCCGAGATTGAAAGCTATAACGGCTATCGCCTTCGCGCTCAGAACGCAGTGCAGGTTGAGATTCCCGCTCTACCTGAGGGGTGGCACGGCAAGGACCGTGAGCACACTCGTTGCAAGAACTTCCAATTCGCCGTTGCTTCCTTCGGGTACCCGATACCGGTGCAGCGGTAGCTGGGCGCTGCTCGAAAGCTTCACTTACAACAACGAATTAGGCAGAACAACGAGCGGCAAGTATCTCCGCCCGCTTTCGCTTGAACACACGCACCCAATCTTCGACCCACCGGTCGCCTGCGTCCGTCCGCGCCGGCGATCTCCTCACCGCGCTTCGTGACCTGCGACACCGTAAAGAGGTCGCGAATCTGCTTGTCGCTCAAGTGTGCGAGGCGCTGCGACAGGAAGCGGCGGCCGGCTTCGCAGATCACCGGATCCTCGAGGCTGCCCGTGAACGAGCGCGGCATGTCGCCGATGCACTGCTTCGCATCCTTCCAGATGCCCGCCTCGTCCCAGTCGGCGAGGTCCATCTTGCTGGTGTTCAGTTTAGTTGCCTTGGCAAACGAACCGCCAAGATCCTCGATGGACCAGCCACGCCTCCGCGCGTGTCTCGTTGCTCCAGCCACAACCCACACAGAATCACCGAATCACAGAGAACCACCTTTGATTAAGGCAGGTTCAGAAGTTCTGTGCTTCTGTGGTTCCGTGTGAGTTGTTACTGGACCTTGGTTATCAGATCACGTCCGTAGCTGCGGCCCGCGGTTAGCGACTGTGCCCATTGCGAGCGACAGCGCGCCCAGCCACGGCGTCAACGGCGACGCGCCATCCGGCAGCGGAGGAACCGTGGCCGGCGGGACGTCGAACATCATCGGAGCCTCCTTGATCGGCTCGCTCGACCGAGGTGGCACTTCGTCGGAGGACGATACGCGTGTCGGCTCGGAGGCCTTCGCGCCTTCCGCGCTCGCCGCCGTATTCGCGGTCGTCAACACCGATGTTCGGGCGCGCTCGGCGAGGCGCATCGCCTGCTCGCGCGGATAGACGAACTCAAACCCGGTCGACGTGCCCGGATACCACCAGGCGCGAATCGCCTGCACGGTTCCTTCCGTGCCCTCGATGAAGCGCACTTCCGGCTTCGCCGGCACGTGCTCGCTCTGCAACGGCATCGTCATCATCAGCCCGTATCGACGCCAGTGGTGTCCTGCACGTCGATGGTCCGCCGCGATCCGGTGGAATCGACAATCCGGAATACATACTTGCCAGGCGGCAACGTGACACCGGGCAGGGTGACCGGTTGACCAAACGTGAATTGCGTTCGGTAATCGAAGGTCTGCGCGATCGCGGGGGTGCTCGTGATTGCGGCGAGCACGGCGAAGAGGCAGACCGAGACACTCGTTCTCAGCATGATCCTTCTCCTTGTTCGCAATGTAAGGGGCGTGGTGAGACACGCCCCGGTAGTAAGACGGTTACGCCGTCGTCAGTTGCCGACGCTCTTCCTTCTTGTGGTCGGCCGAGAGCTCGCGATCTCCCGAGACGCCGGCGATCTGGATGCGCCGCGGCTTGATGCTCTCCTTGATCGGCACCGTCAGGCGCAGCATGCCGTGCTGGTGCGCGGCAGAGATGCGATCAAGATCGAGGAACTGGGGAATCGTGAGCGTCTGCTCGTATTGATAAGCCTGGCGGCTATCGCGCCGGCTCTCCTGGCCCTCACCGCGCTGTCCGGCGCGGATGGTCAGGGTCTGACCGGCCACTTCGAGCGATACGTCCTTGGGATCGATGCCCGGCAGCGGCACGTCAATCCGCCACTCGTCATCGCTGGACTGGACCTGGAACGACGACCGCGCGTGGCTGGTCCTGGCCGGGAGCTCGTTCCAGAACTGGTCGAACATGCGATCGAATTGCTGTTGTAGGTGGAAGAAGCTATCGAACGGATTGTTCAGCGGCAACATATCTGAAGAACCCTCCTGTGAAAATTACCTCCACCCACGATCCTAAAAAAGTCGATTTTTGTTTGTCAAGATCGACAGCGTGCGGCCGCGATCTCCGCTCGCTTGCGCTTGAAGACGCGGACCCAATCGTCGACCGTCACCGACCGCTTGCGACCGTCCGCGCCGGTGATCTGCTCACCACGCTTCTCAACCTGCGACACGGTGAAGAGGTCGCGAATCTGACGATCGGTTAGTCGTGCGAGGCGCTGCGCCAGGAAGCGGCGGCCGGCTTCGCTGATCTTCGGATCCTCGAGGCTGCCCGTAAACGAGCGAGGCATGTCGCCGACGCACTGCTTCGCATCCTTCCAGATGCCCGCCTCGTCCCAGTCGGCGAGGTTCATCTTGCTGGTATTGAGCTTGGTAGCCTTGCCGAACGAACCGCCAAGGTCCTTGATCACCAGCCACGCCTCCGCGCAGGTTTCGTTGCCCTTCGCGTCCTTCCGCTTGCGGCCTTCCTGGCAGACGATCTCCTGCTGGCCCGGCTTCGAATCCGAATGTTGGATGAACACCGCGAGCAGCTTGAACGCATCGAGGTGCGCGCGCGTGGCGCCGGCGCCGCGCGCGGAGAGCTTATCGAGCTCGGGCCACGCCCAGCCCTCGTAGCCAGGCACTTCAACCTTGTGCCCACCCTCGCGCTCGATCACCGCGGGGTTGAACTCCTTCGTCGACACGTTACTCGGGCTGCCGCGCTGCCAGTTCACGCCGCTCGTCGCAAAGGGATCCTCCGGACAGTTGAGACACGTGACGCGCGTGGGATACATCACGTCCGCCTGGAAGCCAAGCGCCCACAGCAGACGGCTGGCCGCGACCTCGGCGTAGACCTCGCCGTTCTTCTCGCCATACTTCACCTTCACGACGTCCTTCTTCCCCAAGTCGCATTCGAACTTCTGCGTCATGCCGCTGAGTGGCTTCTCGGGAAAGACAAAGCTGCACGTCACCTGCCCGGGAATGCGCTGCGACGGAGGAAGGACGGGACCTCGGATGATGTTGAGCGACGCGGTGTCGATCGGCCGCCAGACCTTTGCCCGCTCCATCACCGCCTGCCGCTCCTCAACGCTCAGCTTCTTGAGCGTCCGCGGACCAGCTGGCGCCTCGGTGTCGGGAGGGGGGCCGAGCCGACCCTTAGCGCATCCGGTGATCAGCGTTCCCACTATGGCCACCGCGAGCGTGAGTCGGAAGGTCATACGCAGCCCAGCTGCAACGTTCCTGCCACGTCGCTGAAGCTCATCCATTGGCCTGGTCAGTCGCTGGGCTAGCGCTCCAGCTCCGACTTCAACGCACGCATCCGCGCTCCGAGGGCCAGCAGCTCCTCACGCGCCAGCGCGCCGCGGGCGATGGGGAACATCGCGTTCTCCTCCTCCGAGATGTGATGCGAGATGCTCTCCTTCAACACCTTGAACTTCGCGCCCCACTTCTCGTTGTCCTTCCGGACCTCGTGAAGCTCCTGGATCAGGATGTCCGCCACGTGATGCTCCTCGATGCCCTCGAGGACCACATCGTGCGCCTCGGCGTGCGGGCGAAGGGCAGGGTAGAGGAGCTGCTCTTCGATCGCCTCATGCACGGTTAATTCGGCGGTCAACGCCTTGAGGATCTCGGCGCGACCCTTGATCGCGCGTTCGGTGGTCTCCTCGCCATCCTTCAGCAGCTTCTCGAAGCGGCGATGATCGGTCTCGAGCAGCGCGATCGGATCGTTCTCGTCCTTCGACCATGGCAGTCGCTTCGCGATCGCATCCACCGCGGTGAGCGCCGCACCCTTCGCAATGATGCCGACCTTCTGCAACGTCGTCCGCGGCTTCGCCTTTGTGGCTTTCCTGGTCGCCTTGGCGCGGGCAGCGGTCTTCGTCTTCGCTGCCTTCGTCTTCTTTGCTTTCCTGTTCGCCCGTTCGCTTGTCGGCCTGTTCGCCTGCTTCTTCGCCTTCTTCTTCGCCACGGGGATCTCCTTCGTTAACCGATAACCGCGATCATTCCTTCACTGCCTTCAGCGCCGACTTGGGCTTCACTGCGTCAGGATCCTTCTCGGCAAACGACGCCGGCTTCGGCCTTGACCCGTGCCGCGCCGCCCACACGCGCGTGAACTCTGCGCCGAACAGCAGGATCTGGCACGAGTAGTAGACCCACAGCAGTAGGACCATCACCGAGCCGGCCGCGCCGTAACTCGATGCGACGCTGCTCTGGCCTAAGTACCAGCCAATCACCTGCTGGCCAATGTTGAAGAGGATCGCCGTCACGACCGCGCCGGTCATGACGTCGCGCCACTTCAGCTTCACGTCCGGCAGGAACTTGAACAGCATCGCGAACAGCAGGGTCGTGACCAGCGTCGAGATCAGCAGGTTGACGAAACTCCAGAGCGTCGTGCTCTCGGGAGAGAGGCTCGAGAGCCACGAACCCAGCGCCGCGAGCGCGGCGCTGACGGCCAGCGAGACGAGCAGCAGGAAGCCGATGCCAATGACCAGGCCAAAGGACTCCAGGCGGCTGATGACCAGGGCCTTCAGGAACCCTCCCGCCTTCGGCTTCACGCGCCAGATGGTGTTGAGCGCAACCTGCAGTTCTAAAAACGCGCCCGTCGATGCGAGCAGGAAGGTAACAGCGCCAATGACGGTCGCCAGCACTCCGGAACCGCGCTTGCTCGCACCTTCGAGAAGGCCCTGCACCGCCAGCGCGCCTTCACGGCCGAGCAGGTGATCGATCTGCCCGACAATCTCTCCCCGCACCGCCTCGGCGCCGAACACGAAGCCGGCGATGGCAATCGCCATCAATAGCACCGGCGCAATCGCGAACAGGGTGTAGTAGGCGATCGACGCGCCCAACCTCAGGCAGTCATCTGCCCACCATGCGCTGGCTGCAGCAGTGAAGGTGCGCACGAAGACCATCAATGGCGATTGAAGCAACGAACATGCCGGATGTCGCCAGTGATGAGTTAGGCGGCGGGCCGCAACTTACTGACGCTTGCCGCGCCGAGGCCGCCGGGAACCCAGCTTCTCGATTCGAGAAGCAATATCGCGGAAGCCTGCACCCACGGTCTTCTCTAGAGCGCCAAGGCGATCGTCGTGAAGTTGGAAGGCGTGCCTGACGTCTGATTGAAAGTTGTCCAGCTTCGTATCTATCGAGCCGAGGCGCTGTCCGTGCTTATCGAACGTGATTTCCATGGCATCGAATCGCTTCCCCTGCTTGTGGAACTCTTTCGCAACCGTATCTTCGAGACGGCCAATCTGTTCGTCGAGCCGCATGATTTGATCCTTCGCCATTGTTGCATCATCCTCCGGACCGGGATCCTGCGAACCGCGGGCCAGCGCTGAGCGCTCTGAATTCCCCGCAAACGTGGGCGACTTCGATGGCCAAGTCGCGATTCTTGCGTACGCATGCCGAAAACCATGTCGCGATATTTCCGATGCGTTATCCGTGTCGCCTGCACTGCCTCTTAACGCTCGCAACAGGCGCAGTCGGTCGAATTGCCATGGGACGACGACGCTACCATCGTCGTTGGCGACGGTGTTCGACCGAAAATCGCTGAGATATGAAATAGGGCAGTTCCCGTTACCAGCGGAACGCGGTGTTCGCCGCGGCCGCCGACAATCGTGCCGAGAGTGCGCGGGCGATCTGTTGATCGAGATACGGAATATCCACCCGATGCGAGAAGTCGCCGGCGCCGGCGGTGTCGACCCGGACGCGCGCCATGGCGGCGCGGCGATCGAACGGGGTCTGGTGCATCGCCACCGCCTGGATCTTGTTCACACGCGCGAGCGTGGTCTGCTGCCACAGCCAGCCGCTGCGCATCGCGACCACCTCTTCACCGTCAGCCCACTTCAAATGCGTCACGTATTTCTGCGTGCTGATGATCGTCCAGGGCAACAGCACGAACAACACGGCGATGGCACCGCGGCCGATCAGGAACCACGCTCCGAGCGTGACGATCGCCGTGAAGACGAGCGACGGTTTGATCGCCCGCCTGAACGCGCGCGGATGCAACGGCTGCCAGTCGACGGTGGAGAGGTCGAAGCCGGGGACGATGTGCTGGAGGAGATTGGGGAGGGCGTCCTCGCGAATCAGCGGCGCGAGCCACTCGCGGACGTTTGACGACTGCTGCTTCGTGCCCGCACCACCCGCCGTTGCAACGCGCACGCTGGCGCGCTTCAGCCAGCGATGCAGCGGACCGGCACTGATCGTGATCGCCTGCACGCGACGGATCGGCACGGTGGCGGTGACTTTCGTGAAGAGCCCGTACTCGCTGCGCAGATCCTCGCCGATGCGCACCAGCCGGAAATCGTAGAGACGCACCAGCGCCCAGATCATCGAGATCACGCGCACCAGAATCAGCAGGACCGGTATCCCGGCGACCAGGACGGCCAGCTGCACGATCGGCAGCGGCCCGTCGCCGCCGATCGCCCTGAACAGATCGCGGAAGAAGCCGCGGCTGACGGTGCTGCCGACGAGCGGATCGAAGATGCGTCCGAGGCCGGCTTCCCACATCAAGCCGTAGGCCGCGCCGATCAGGACCATGCCCTTGTTCTCGAGGAAGCCGCAAAGCAGCAGCTCGCGAAGTGAAAGGTGGACGAGCTCTTCAGGTGCCGGGGTGCCCGAGTGACTGGGTGCCTGGGGGTTTGGTGCATCGGGTGCATCAGGAGCCACGGCGACCGCGCGCGCGCGCTGAGCAAATACCCGCCGACGCATCTCCTCGAAAGCCGCCTTCGGCAAGACGTTCAGCCGCGCCTCCTCCTCCTTGCCCCCGCCGGTTTCGACGCGGACTTCGACGACGTTGAAGAGGCGGTGGAAGAGGTTTTGAGTGGCGTCGACGTTCTGGATACGCGAGAAGGGGATGTGGCGCTCGTTGCGGAACAGCAATCCAGATCGAATCACCAGCTCGTCGCCGTCATAGCGGAGGCGGAAGGTGACGTAGCGAACAATGGAGGCGATCGCTGCCGGCACGAACAACACCATCAGCCAGGCTTCCCAGCCATCCGGAATGCCTCGCGACTGGCCGCCAGGCCCGCTCGACGATCGCGATGCGCCGAAAATCACAAACAGCGCCGGCACCGCGAAGTTCTTGACGTGCTTCGCCAGGTCGAAGAGCAGCGTCGCCGGATGCAAGCGCTGTTCAGACGGCATCGCTCGTCCCCCGCGGCAGCAGGTGCTCGCGGATCGCCAGCGCGCGGCCGTGCTCGAGGCCGCCAAGCTCCACCTTCGCGTGGTCGGTGCCGGCGGTATAAATGATCAGCGTGCCAAGGCCGTAGCGGCGCTCGACCGGTCCCTGCGAAACGTCGATGTGCTGCACGCGCGATTTCGGGATGTTGATCACCGTGCGCCAGTGCACGCCGCGGCGAATCTCGATGCCCTCGTCGTCTATCCGATAGAACATGTGCGCATACGAGCGCGGCGGCCAGCGGTACGCATGCCACGCGCCAAGCAGCGCCAGCGTGGCCCACAGGATCGGGAGCATGAGACGCACGGCATAGGGGATGTCGTCGCCGACCAACAACGCGATCGTGATGCCGAGCAGCGATGCCATCGACATGATGGCGACGGTGATGCCTCCGGTGATCCGGTCCAGCGGGATCACACGCGGGTCGAGCTGATGGTCGAGACCATCTGCGATTGGCGCGGGATCACTCACGCCAATCATTCTAGGCGAATGGGCCAATGGGCCAAGAGGTGTTCAAGGTGCTAAGTTGGTCGCGCACATGCAGACGGTCGATGTCGGGAAAGTGCTCGATGACGGCAACTGGGGCGCGTATCAGAAGATACTGATTGCGCTCACGGCGCTGGCGATCGTCTTCGACGGCATCGACAATCAACTGCTCGGTGTAGCCGTCCCGGCCATCATGGCGGAATGGAATGTGCCGCGCGCGGCACATTCCATTCTCATCTCGATCGGCTACGCCGGCATGATGATCGGCGGCGCGGCGGCCGGTCTCGCCGGCGATCGCTTCGGCCGCCGCTCTGTCTTGCTGATCAGCATGGTGTTGTTCGGCGTCACCACTGGACTCAGCGCGCTGGCGACGACGCCGATGCAGATCGCCTGGCTGCGCCTGTTGGCCAGCGCTGGTCTCGGCGGCGCGATACCCAATGC
>Ga0247718_1000255_pt1 | contig 14057 bp, 14 predicted proteins | sample 21E_DmetaG_FD_189045 | JGI IMG/M metagenome (GOLD analysis project Ga0247718, IMG submission 189045) | Soil microbial communities from hillslope of Landscape Evolution Observatory, University of Arizona, Oracle, AZ, United States - 2-1-E_D | ecosystem: Engineered > Artificial ecosystem >...
TTCTCTGGCAGACACTTGATATGCCGGTACTCGCACTCGTCTGCGCAATACTCGCAGACTTCTGTTTCGGTGCGCCAACTATCATCAAGACGTTCAAAGACCCATCGACAGAAACGCCTATCGTCTGGGCATCGGCAACGCTGTCGGGTCTCCTTAGTCTGTTTGCGGTGCAGGACTTCTCATTTAGTGAGTCAGCGTATCCCGTGTACCTCTTCTTCTTTGACCTTACTGTGCTCTTGCTCGCACTAGGATTCATTCGGTCGAAGCGACAGAAGGTAGTTGAACCAGAACCGACGAGTCCGCGCTAGTACGGCATACAGTAGTTCCAGTTCTATCCACGAGCCCGCGCAAAGCATGAAGACCGCCTACGGGCGGTCTTCTGCATTAATGCGACTCCTTTTTACGCCAGCCATTCGCACCAGGTGCGGGGTAACGAAGATTCCAAGAAGGAATAATCCCCACACATGCCCTGCAAACAGATTGTAGTCAGCGAGAAGCTCGCTCCAAGGTGTGCCGTCGACATAGTGGCCGAAGCCGAATTCAAATGCGATGGTCATGATTACCCAGAGCAGTCCGATGAGCCACAGGTCTCGCGGGGAAGCGGCGATGATCCTCTTCCTCAGCATTACGTACGCGAGCGCGATATACGCAATGATGGCGACGGCAGTGCTTATTTGATGTGCAGCGAGATCGCCAACGTATGGAGCATAGAGGCTCTCACGAACTATGCCGTTTGTAATGGCGATGGGAATGAAAAGAACCCAGGTAAGGATTGCTCGTGGAAATAATTTGCTCATGGTTCGATACTGCTTTCTCTCCAATTTTACACCGATACTTTGTGAAGGTCTGTTTAAATATAGGTGTATGCCCATACTGCCCCTCGGTCTCCTGTGTATTACACCACTTCACGAAAGCGGAAATGCTACTGTATAGGTAGCCTAATTCAGGCTGCGGGTCGCACAGCTGGCAAGATTTCGCTCTTCCAACCCGCCGCATCTCCTTAAGGAGCATCGGTCTGTAGTGCGATTAGCATACTTGCTTATCGACATCATTCCTACATATCTATGCAGCTATTTACTTACACCTGGTCATACTTCGTGCAGGGCGCAGGTCTCGCGATAGCGTTCTTGTTTGCAGCGTTCTTCATTTATCTCGCACTTCGAAATCTGAAGTCGCTGTGGATGAGAATTGCACTCGTCCTTGTCTTTATCGGCGTTTCGCTCTTCTTCTACATACCAAACGGATTGCCTGAGGGTGTCGCGTACCCGCTCTCAATGCGTACCTACGGCATGGGGCAGGGTCCGGTGCTGCCACTTACCAACTTCCTTGCATTCGTGAATGGGTTTGGCGAGCTTGAACGCGTAGCTAATATCGCACGTGATCCATCCGATGTGCCGCCACCTATTACACGCACTGAGCCAGCACAGGTGAATCTTGAGCTGACCGCAAAGGAAGTTATTGCAGAGATGGCGCCTGGCGTCTTCGTTAACTACTGGACGTATAACGGGACAGTGCCCGGTCCAATGTTCCGCGTTAGGGAAGGAGACACGGTAACGCTGACGCTCCATAACGATCCGACAAGCATTCATCATCACAACATAGACCTACATGCGGTCACTGGTCCTGGAGGCGGCGCGAACGCTACGATGGTTGCACCAGGAGAAAGCGCAACCTTCACGTTCAAAGCGCTCAATCCAGGACTCTTCGTCTATCACTGCGCAACGCCGAATGTTGCCAATCACATGACGCATGGCATGTACGGGCTTATCTTGGTCGAGCCTGAGGAGGGCATGAGCGCCGTCGACCGGGAGTTCTACGTCATGCAAGGCGAATACTACGCCCAGGGCGGCATGGGAAGGAAGGGATTGCAGCTCTTCGATGCTCAGGCGATGCTTGCAGGAAACCCCACCTATGTAACGTTTAACGGAAAGATAAATGGTGTTGGTGAGAAGATGCAAGCAAATACCGGAGAGACGGTTCGCATCTACTTCGGAAATGGCGGTGTGAATCTAATTTCCTCCTTCCATCTGATAGGCGAGATATTCGACCGTGTCTATCCTGAGGCGTCGCTTACGGCTGCGCCACACACAGATGTCCAGACGACCACCGTACCGGCAGGAGGCGCGACTGTGACAGAATTTGCGCTTGAGGTACCAGGGAACTTTGTTCTCGTGGATCATGCGCTTGCACGAGTCGATAAGGGCGCGTGGGGGAAACTTATAGTTACGGGTGAGGAGAACAAACAGGTGTTCAATGGTGTCGAGGTTGATGGGCACGATCACGCCCACTAATCTGGGAGAGCGATCTCAGTCCGTAGGTCTATTGTAAATGATGCGTGCTACACGTCATCTTTCTCCGAACCCGTTAGAAGCTTTCTTGTGATAACCGCACCGATGCTTATGAGAAGGCCGAGCAATATCAAGCTCGTGAAGCGGGTCACAACTAAGATGGCGGTACCTGCCGCAGTGTGCGGTTGCTGAAACTCAATGCCACCCAGGATAACGGAAAGCGTCCAGAACATAGCGGAGGGGATATCGCGCGCGTACTCGCTACCACCCTCAAAGACGAACAGAAGCGTGCCAAGTATAAGAAGCGCCGTGACAAGCGCGGTCAGATAGATCTGAATATTGAGCGCATACACGGACTGCGGCTTCCTCGCGCGCGCAAGCTTGGCAAGCCGCAGGAGTCGCAAGAATCGAATGATACGGAAAGCGCGGCCGGTCTTGAGGAACGTAAGGTTTGCAAGCGCAAGGTAGCTTGGCACGATCGCCAAGAGATCGATCATGCCGTAGAAGCTGAACACGTAGCGAAGCTTTGATTTAGCGCTTACAAGCCGTCCTATGTATTCAACGGTGAACAACGCCACCGTTGCGTATTCAACCGTATCGAACACGGCCTGGTAGGGAGCAAGTGCCTCTACCGTCTCAAGCACCAGTGCGAGCACTGAGACTATGGTCGCGACAGCAAGCACGTCGTTGGTGACGATATAAAGCTTTGAGCGCGGGTCCTCAAATGCAGCGCGCAACGTTCTCTTTGACCGTGTCATTGGAAAAATGGTAGCACGCACAAGATGCGCTAAACGCAAAAGCCACCCGGGATGGGCGGCTTTTGCGAAATCAGTTCAGTCTGGTGCGGAATTACCGATCCGTGAGAAAGAGTACTCCGGTGCGGAAGTCGCTTAGATTGAAGGTGTAGTAGTTGGCATTCGTGTCATCAGTCTGAGTACCCCAGTTGATTGACTTGAGAGACATAGACGCGAAGTCGTTTGCCGTCGCCGTCGCAACAACCGTAAGGGTGAAGCGACGGGTCTTGTCCTCATCTACCTCGAATGTGTCAGCGGTGTCTTCGCTGTCGCTTGAGCTTGATGAGAGGGAACAGAGGGTTGTTACGTTGTCCGTAGACATTGCGTACTCAACACCCTGGCCCGCTACGTTAGTGTCATCCTCGCGACATGACTTATCGAGGCGAATGTCGCTACCGAATGAAGTCACATCGAAGGTAATCCTGAACGTACCCTGGTCGGATTCGCCAACATCATCAGCAGAGAAAGTCTTCTCCTGTGATGCTGATACGAACTTAGCCGTGATGCCGTTCTCGTAGACTGCGTGCGGACCTGCGGTTGCAGAACCGGTGATGTCGGCATCACCAAGTTCCTCGCCAGACTCGTCCTCAGCATCGAAGTCTGCTGAATCAGTCTCGGTCTCGCCGATGGTTGCGCTGATGGTGTCGCCCTCATCAAGCGCACCTGAAAGTGCGTTGAAGTCGACTGACACGACGAACTCATATTCATCGCCAGCCTCAAGCGTGAAGTCGATATCGTCAAAGACGACCGTCTCCTCATCAGCTGATACGTTCTCAGTTGCTACCTTATCACCATCGATGTAGAGGTATACGGTTGAGACCATATCATCAAGGTGGTCGGCACCGGTAACGGTGAACTCAATAGGGAGCGACTTAAGCTCGATGTCAGACTTACCCTCAGCCTCCATGGTGAAGGAAAGGATCTCGACGTCATCAGTGTCACGCGTTGCATGCACTTCAATCACACGAGACTCGTTGATGTCCTCATCACCCTTTGCGATGGTAAGGCCAACATTATGTGCCGTTGCGAACGCCTCGAATGAGAATGTGCGCGCGTCGGTGTTTGGATTCTCGGTGATCGTTGCACCGTCAGCATCCATGAAGCGGATGCTTGCGAAGTCAACAGTCCAAGTCTCACCCTCGTCTGCAGAATCAAGATCTGAAATGCCTGAAACTGCAACTACGAGTTCACCTGTATCGCCACGGCGGATTACCGCGTCGCGATCAAGTGAGATCGAACGGGTCCAGTTGTTGCGCTTGGTGAACTCATCAGCGTCAACGCGTGCTACCTCCTCGCCATCAAGGAGGATAGATACCTCGCTTGCATAACGGCGGAAGTCGCGATTCGCAGTGCCCTCATCGAAGGTAAGGCGAACTGAGGTGAGACGGATATCAGAACCATCGTCAACCTCAACTTCAAGACCTGCTACTTCAACATCCTCCTCATCCTCACCAACCTCCTCGTTGTTGAGGCCTGAGATGAGCTTGAAGCTGTCTATTGAACCAGCGCCGCCTCTAAGTTCGCCGTCAGTATCTGGAGTCGTTGGCGTCGTAGGGGTGGTTGGATTTGTTGTAAGGGTTGCGTTCACCTTGGCACGAGTCATCGGACCAAAGTAGCCGGCTGCTGGCACAATGCCGTTAGCGCGCTGATACGCGCTTACCGCTGCCTGGGTCTGTGCGCCGAAATAGCCGGTTGCGCCAGCTGGAATCGCGTAGCCCTTGCTAATAAGCCAGTTCTGGAGGCGAGTAACCTCCGCACCGGATGCACCGATAGTCATATCGGTCGTGAACGCTGCAGTCGTGGTCTGTGAGCCACCCTGGAGCGCAGCAAGCTGCGCAAGAAGGGCAGCAACCTGCGCCTGAAGCTGCTCAAGCGTTGCGGTCTGCGCCTGTGCCTGTGCGGGAACTGCACTGAAAACCAGTGCAAGTGCAAGCATGGCAACAGCCGAGCGCTTTGCTAGAGAATGGATAATTGATGTCATATTTGCTTAACTAAGGTAATGGCATGGAGTTATTGGACTAAAGGCACCATCTCGGCATGCCTACCGAATGAGGTGTATGTATAGGACAGACCAGCAGGAAAAATGTTACTGGCGCTCTGCGAGCGGCGGTCTTGTCACATATTTGAGTCCCAGCTGTCTTATATGATGCGGAAGAGCAAAGAACAGGAATTCATCACTGCGTATGACGCATATGCCGACGCGCTCTTCCGGTACTGCTACTTCAAGGTCTACGACCGTGAACGCGCAAAGGAGCTCATGCAGGAGACATTTACCAAAGCATGGGAGTACCTTGCGTCCGGGAAGGAGGTAGAATCCATCCGCCCCTTTCTCTACCGCATAGCGCACAACCTTTCAGTCAATGAAGTAGTGCGCTCACGTCCGGTATCGCTTGATCAGATGGCAGAGATGATGGGGTACGATCCTGCAGATACGAAGCAGCCGACGCCTGAGCAGGAGAGCGAGTACGCACTTCTCTTGGCAAAGCTCGGCGAGCTCGAACCGGTTGATAGGGATGTGCTTACGATGCGCTATGTCGAGGGGCTTCCCGTAAAGGAAATCGCAGGCATACTACAAGAAGCCCCTAATACGGTTTCGGTACGCATACACAGAGCTCTTAAGCGCATGCGCGAAGAACTCCAACTACCATGAAAGATTCACTAGAAAACAAGCTGCATTCCCTACAAGACAATCTCGTCCTCAGTGAGGCGGAGAAGGATTTTCACCGTGCCCAGCTAGAAGAGGTCATGCGCAAACGTCCTGCTGCGCAGCCCATTCCATCACCATTCATTTCTATACTATTTGGCCGTCCGCAAATGGCGTTTGCCATGCTTGCGTTGGCTGTCCTTGGCAGCGGCGGTGTTGTTGTTGCAAGTGATCGCGCTGTTCCAGGAGATGCGCTGTACGCCATAAAGCTTGAGGTCGCTGAACCTGCACGCCTTGCGCTCACGCTTGATGCAAAGGAGCGCGCAGAGCTTGAAGTAACCTTTGCGGATCGTCGTCTTAAGGAATTTGCCGTTGCGTCACTGCGCAACACGCTCGATGAGGAAACAGCGGATGATATCACCGAGTCGCTTACTGAGCGTATTGCGGGCGCGCAGGAAGAGATTAAGCAGCTTAAGAATGAGGGAGAGAGCGAAGACGCATATCTGGCGCATGCAGATCTCCGTACCATGCTCCTTACGCATACAAATGTTCTGCAGAAGGTGTCAGACGCAAACCCGAATGCAGTCTCGTCTGTTGCCGAAGTGCAGAGCAAACTCTCGGTCAGTCTTACCGACCTTGCCGGGGAAGAGAATGAGCTTGAGACCCTTGTTGCCGGATCGCCAGAGGATACGGATCTCGTTGAGTCTGTTGAGGAGAGCCGGATAGAGACATCAACCGCACTTGCAAGCTTGCAGGCGCAGGTCGCTGAGTCTGAAACACGGCTTGATAGCGGCGATCAGACGGTAATTGTTGAATCTATGGCCAAGGTAGATCAGCTGATACGAGACGCACACGCACGCAAAGAGGAGGGAGAGGATAAGGCAGCACTACAGCTATACGCTGCTGCAGAAGAAGAGATAGACGAACTATCTGTTCTTATCGAGTCTGAACGCGTACTCGAAATAGATCTTATTGAGCCGTCTGCTCAGTAACCCGTTTCATTTTCTGAGGCTTCACTTCCTCAGGGTGGTACGCATCGAACTCCTTCTGGAATACGGCAAGCGCCTCATCGTTCAGGTCTTCAATGTCGATAAGGTCGTTTCGCGCCTGATCGATTGAGCGGATCACCTCATCAAGCTTCAGGTGTATCGCCTGCGCATCACGGTTCTGCGTGTTCTGAATAAGAATCACCATGAGGAAAGTGAAGATGGTGGTGCCCGTGTTAACTAGGAGTTGCCACGTTGTTGAGAAACCGAAGAGGGGGCCTGAGACAGCCCAGGTAAAAATCACGGTACAGGCGCCCACGAACATCCACGGCGACCCGGCAAGGCGGCTCGTCCGGTGGGCAAACTTACGGAACATGTTATTCATGGCGCGGTTCATATGCTTAAAGCGTAGCATCGAGCAGGAACTAGGGAATACTGAGTGGGGATAGCAAAAGCCGCCCAGATGGGCGGCTTTTGCGTGAGCGTTAGCTCAGGTGACAACAGATCCTAGAAGGTGTTCAAGAAGACATTGCCTGTCTGGAACTCATCGAGGTCGAACGTGTAGTAGTTTGCGTTCGTGTCGTCAGTTGCTGTACCCCAGTTGATCGACTCAAGTTCTACCTGAGCGAAGTGATCAGCTGTTGCAGTTGCAACCACAGTCAAGGTGAAGCGACGGGTGTCGTCCTCATCGAGCTCGAATGTGTTTGCGGTGTCCTCACTGTCGCTTGAGCTTGAAGTGAGTGAGCAGACCGTCGTGTTGCTGCCAGAGTTAGTGATCGAATACTCGACACCCTGACCTGCAGCATTTACCTGGTCCTCAGTACATGAGCGGTCAATGCGCAGATCTGACTCCATCGCAGTCACATCAAAGGTGATCTCGAAGGTGCCCTGATCTGCCTCACCGACGTCGTCAGCTGAGAAGCTTACTTCTTCCTCAGCGGATACGAACTCAACCATGATGCCGGTCTCAAAGACCGTGAATGGTCCGCCGGTTGCTGAGCCAGAGATATCCGCATCGTTGACATCCTCGCCAGACTCGTCCTCAGCATCGAAGTCTGCTGAGTCAGTCTCGGTCTCGCCGAAGGTCACCTCAATGGTGTCACCCTCGTCAAGCGCGTCTGCAAGGGAGTTGAAGTCCGCAGTAACGATGAACTCTACCTCCTCGCCAGCATCGATGGTGAAGTCAAGATCATCGAAGACGATCGTGTTATCACCGTTCGTGCTGTTCTCGTTACCGATTTCGTCGCCGTCAACGCTGAGGTATACGGATGAAACCATATCCTCAAGGTCGCTTGCGCCGGTCACGGTGAACTCAATTGGAAGTGAGTCGATGGTGATATCTGAATCACCCTCAACTTCCATGGTGAAGGCAAGAAGCTCAACGTCCTCGGTGTCATCTGTTGCATCAACAGTGATTACGCGGCTTTCGTTGATGTCATCGTTGTCGCCGTCATCAATGGTGATCTCAATGCCTGCTGCTGATGCGAACTCTTCGAAGGTGAAGGTACGCGCTGCAGTGTTTGGATCATCCGTGATGGTTGCGCCATCTGCGTCCATGAAGCGAACCTGGTCGAAGTCGACAGACCAGCTGTCGCCCTCGTCAGCAGAGTCGAGGTTTGAGACGCCTGAGATTGCGACTACAAGCTCGCCCATGTCGCCAGCGCGGATGATCGCGCCGTCGTCAAGTGAGATAGAGCGTGAGAAGTCGTTGTCCTCATCGAACTCATCAGCGTCAACGCGTGCGACCTCTTCGCCGTCAAGCCAGAGAGAGACCTCGCTAGCAAAATCAGAGAAGTCGTCATTTGTTGCGCTCACAGTGTCGAAGTCGAGGCGTACTGCTGTGATCTCAATATCAGAGCCGTCATCAACCTCAATTTCAAGACCTGCTACTTCTGCATCCTCCTCATCCTCGCCAACTTCTTCGTTGTTCAAGTTTGAGATGAGCTCGTAGCTGTCTACTGAGCCAGCGCCGCCTTCAAGCTCGCCGTCGTTGTCATCATCATCGTCATCCGGTGTTGTCGGCGTGGTTGGATTTGTCGGCGTTACCGAGAGTGATGCGTTCACCTTGGCACGTGTGATGGGGCCAAAGTAACCGACTGCAGGAGTGATAGCGTTTGCGCGCTGGTATGCGGCAACCGCTGCCTGAGTCTGTACGCCGAAGTATCCGGTCGCGCCAGCTGGGATAGAGTAGCCGCGGCTAATCAACCACTGCTGGAGACGGGTAACATCTGCGCCTGATGCGCCAATAGTAAGATCGCGCGTGAATGCTGCGGTCGTGGTAGCTCCGCTCAGTGCATTCAACTGCGCCATCAGCGCTGCGATCTGGGCCTGAAGGGCTGCGATCTGCTGCGCCTGCGTCGTCGTGGTCTGCGCGAATGCAGGAGCACCCGTGAATGCGAGCGCTGCCACAAGCGCGATAACCATCGTGCGCTTTAGGTAATTGTTAGTAATAGACATATATTCTTTCGTTTCTAAGCTAGGTAATGTGGGCATGCATCCGTGTTATGAATCCCAGTTCCGGTATGCCTAACCCGGGACAGGGTCTGAAAGAACGACGCTAGTCCATGCGGTGCCGCTTAGCCGCATATATACGGCTAAAAAGAACACCGAAGCGCTACCTCAACTAACGTCGTACCTACTGTGTATACAGGAGCAAACCTAAGGGTTTAATGAACACAAGGCCGAATTAAGGGAAAATATTGAAAAAAACGCATAAATGCCGTACTCTCAACCTATTCAGGTAAGCCGATGTAGCTCAGTTGGTAGAGCGCATCCATGGTAAGGATGAGGTCGCCGGTTCAATCCCGGCCATCGGCTCTCGAGGTGCTAATTGTGTGATTTTTGGAAAACCCGCTTTGCGGGTTTTTGAAGTGCTACCATCGTTATATGGACCAGCCTCCGGTACAGTTTGAGGAGTCGCCGTCAGTGTCGCCGCACGTTACTGGATACCGTACAGCAGGCATCTCTGGCTGGCTTATTGCGCACACGGGCGGGTATGTGAAGAATGAAAAGCAAGCGCAGCAGTTCCTGCTTGGCCTTGCAGTACTGCTAGTTCTGCTTGCAGGATGGTTCTTGGTAACAGGTATGCAAGGAGCAGAGACGCTCGATGAGACGGATATCCAGCAGATCATTAAGAACCAAGAGGGAGCAACAGCGCCTCGTGCGCCCTAAGTATGAAAGCAGTACGTGGCTTCACGCTCATAGAGCTCCTTGTCGTGATCGCAATCATAGGTGTCTTGTCGTCGGTGGTGCTGGTAAGTCTTAACAGTGCGCGTGGCAAAGCGCGCGATGCAAAGCGTCTTGCAGAGATGCGCCAGATACAAAATGCGCTTGCACTCTACGCGCTTAACAATAATGGTCAATATCCGAGTGCAAACGGGGGATCAGGTTGCGGTGGATGGGAATCAACTGGGACGTCTGGCGTGAATTTTGTGTCAGGACTTGTTAGTGCAGGTAACTTGCCAAGCGGTATAAAGGACCCGGTCGCGTCGCTTGAAAGCGCGTGCGGTAATTATTCGTACTACCTTTACACCGCAGGCTCATACGGCTGTCCGGTTGCGCGTGGCGACTACTACGTACTTGGTGTGCGCTCTACTGATCGTTCCGGTACCGCCGCATACTCGGGAAGCCCCGGATGGAGCTGTCCTTCAAGAAACTGGCAAGCCGAATTCAGCTGGGTAGTCGGCGGATACGAGAACTAGTGCAAGTTCAGCACAGGTCACACGTTTACTGTAGAGCCATGCAATTCCTTATTACCGTCAAAGAGAACTTATCGCCGGGACGCCTGCTTGTCTTTGCATTCACTATCCTCTACACCGCAGGTGCCGGATTCTATTTCGCCTCAATAGGAAATACGGAGTTCCTGGGATACATCGCAGTGATTGTCGCGCTCCTAATTCTCGGCGGGTGTGTGCTCACGCATCAGTGTGTGCCGGTCTGGCTATTTGCGCTTGTCTCTTCTGTCGGTTTCTTGCATCTGCTCGGCGCTGCAATGCCGGTAGGGGATGACATCCTCTACAACTATGTGCCGTTTCCCATAGAGAGCTCCACCGGGCTTACCTTTATAAAGATGGATCAGATCGTCCATACGTATGGGTCCGCTGTAGCTGCGCTCCTTGCGTACTTCTTCTTGCGCCGCGATACGGAGTTCCGTACGTTCGGACTCCTCGTGTTCACTATCCTTGCCGCAAGCGGCGTAGGTGCTTTGAACGAGGTAATTGAATTTACCGCAAAGCTTCTCGTACCAAACACCGATGTGGGCGGGTACTACAACACCGCGCTCGATCTCGTGGTCAATACTTTTGGTGCAGCACTAGGCGCGCTTGGCGCGGTTATGTTCTGGAAGCGTGCTGCTTGAAAGCAGGGCCGTTTCTCGCTATTGTAGCCGTACGCCACCTTAGCTCAGTTGGTAGAGCGTGTCACTCGTAACGACAAGGTCCCGAGTTCAATCCTCGGAGGTGGCTCAAGATAGCAAAAGGCCGGTCTTCCGGCCTTTTGCTATACTCCGCATATGAACGAGCGACTCCAAGAGATTGAAGCCCTTATGGCCTCGCCTGACTTCTGGAAGGATCCGCAGGAAGCGCAGCGGATCGTGAAGGAGTATCAGAGCCTCAAAGAGGGAGGAGATGGCAATGGCCATGATGCAGGTCCTGCGACACTCGCTATTCTTGCGGGCGCGGGCGGAGACGACGCGGAGGACTTTGCGCGCATGCTGCGCCGCATGTATGAAGGCTACGCGGCAGAGAAAGGGTGGGGCGTTGCTGAGCTTCATGCAAATGAGAATGATCATGGCGGCTATCGCAACGTACTGCTTGAAATACAGGGCAAGGGCGCGTACGGCAGATTGAAACATGAAGCGGGCGTGCATCGCTTGGTGCGCATCTCGCCGTTCAACTCAAACGCAAAGCGCCAGACATCGTTTGCGCTTGTCGAGGTACTGCCGCGCCTGGCAAAGACCGAGCGGCTCAACTTGAATCCTGATGAGCTTGAAGTGCAGTTTGCCCGCTCAGGCGGCGCAGGCGGGCAGAATGTGAATAAGCGCGAGACTGCAGTGCGTATAACCCATATTCCAAGCGGTATTTCGGTGCATGTGTCTTCAGAGCGCAGTCAGCAAGCTAACCGCGAGAAGGCACAGGAACTGCTTGAGGCAAAGCTGTTTGCGCGTGATGAAGAAAAGCGCCAGGCAGAAGCGAAAGGACGCTCTATTGCCGCCTCAACCGCAAACGAGTGGGGAAGTCAGCGGCGTTCCTATGTGCTGCATCCGTATAAATTGGTGAAGGATCATGAATCGGGACATGAATCACACGATCCAGACGCAGTATTTGAAGGCGATTTGGATCCTTTTATAGACGCGACGGAGGGGGTTGAGGTATAATGCACCGGTCATGATCTATTTCGATAAGGTGAGCAAGATGTATCGAGACGGTGCGGCACTTGATAACGTCACACTCTCGATCGCCCCTAAAGAATTTGTATCAATCGTCGGCCACTCAGGCGCCGGTAAGACGACTCTCCTCAAAATGCTCCTCGCGCAAGAGCGCCCCACAGACGGCTCTGTCTTTTTTGAATCAGTTGACGTGCACACGCTCCCTAAGAGCTCGCTCCATCACTACCGCCGCAAGATCGGCATGATCTTCCAGGACTTCCGTTTGATACCGAACAAGACTGCATACGAAAACATCGCCTTTGCCATGGAGGCAGCGGGCCGTCCGGACGATGAAATTGCAACCGATGTGCCCTACATCCTTGAACTTGTAGGTCTTGGCGGTAAGGCGCACCACTTCCCGCACCAGCTCTCAGGCGGCGAGCAGCAGCGCGTTGCGATCGGCCGTGCGATCATTAATCAGCCGGATGTGATTGTTGCCGACGAGCCAACCGGCAACCTTGATCCGGTGAATACCTTTGAGGTCATTGAGATCTTGAAGAAGATTAATGAGCTTGGCACTACGGTACTTATCACCACGCACAACAAGGGCGTTGTGGATGCGATGGGACGCCGCGTTATTACCATGGAGAACGGCCGCATCGCGCGCGACGATGCGCAGGGCCACTATATTCTGTAGAACCGTATGATGATGCTTCGTAGAATCTTTGTCGCAGGTGCAAAAAGCTTCATACGAAGCGGTTCGGTTTCGTTTGCAACCGTGCTCATCATGACCGTGACGTTGATGATCATCGGCTTCCTGGTCTTCTTGTCTGCAGTGCTTTCAAATACGCTTGTCTCAATCCAAGATAAGGTGGATGTGAATGTGTACTTCACTCCTGCAGCAAGTGATTCAGACATCGCTACGATCCAAGAGGAGATCGAAGCTATCCCTGAAGTAGCAGCAACCACCTACACCTCGCGCGAAGAGGCGCTCATTCAGTTCCGCGAGCGCCATGCTGACGACGAACTCACGCTTCGCGCGCTTGATGAGCTTGGCGAGAATCCGCTTGGCGCATCGCTTTCCATAAAGGCCAATGACCCGTCCCAGTACGAGGGCATCGTGCAGTACCTTGAGAACGACCTTGGCGGCTCGTCCTTCATTGACCGCATCAACTACTTCCAGAATAAGACGGTGATCGACCGCCTTACCGCAGCTATTAAGGCAACAGCCCGCGCAGGCTCAATCATCGTATTCCTCTTTGCGCTCGCTTCGACGATCATCGCGCTTGCAACCGTGCGGCTTGCTATCTACAGCGCGCGCGATGAGATTGCTGTCATGCGTCTCGTTGGCGCATCCAACATGTATATCCGGGGCCCATTCATCGTCGCCGGCATTCTCTCTGGCGTATTTGCAGGTCTGATCACGCTCATACTCTTCTATCCGGCTGCCTGGTATGCGGGATCCGCTACGGCCATCTGGCTTGGTGGGTTCAATGTGTTCACGTACTACGTCGATAACTTTGCTGTGTTCTTCGGCGTCATTGTGGGGGCAGGCGTGTTCCTTGGCGGTGTTGCCAGCTATCTTGCGGTCCGCCGCTATCTGAAGGTCTAGTATGGCGCTTGAAGGACACAAGTACATCTTCGTCTTAGGCGGCGTAATGTCGGGTGTCGGCAAAGGCATTGCCACCTCCTCCATGGGCCTCATTCTCCAGGAGCGCGGGTATCCCGTGAACTTGGTTAAGGTCGATCCCTATTTGAATGTTGATGCTGGCACGATGAATCCCACCGAACACGGTGAGGTGTTTGTTTTAAATAACGGGCTTGAGACCGACCAGGACATGGGCAACTACGAGCGCTTCCTCGGACGCGACCTCGGACCTGAGGACTACATGACCTCAGGCATGGTGTACCAGACGGTGATTAGCCGGGAGCGAGCGCTTGAGTACGGCGGCAAGTGTATTGAAGCTATTCCGCACGTAC
>Ga0247718_1000256_pt1 | contig 14037 bp, 11 predicted proteins | sample 21E_DmetaG_FD_189045 | JGI IMG/M metagenome (GOLD analysis project Ga0247718, IMG submission 189045) | Soil microbial communities from hillslope of Landscape Evolution Observatory, University of Arizona, Oracle, AZ, United States - 2-1-E_D | ecosystem: Engineered > Artificial ecosystem >...
GCCCGCCCCCCGGCACCCGCCCGCAGCGCACCCGGATGGGGAGCCGCTCCCCGAACTTGATGGCGTTGGAGAGGAGGTTGAGCAGGATCTGCCGCACGCGGCGGGGGTCGGTGACCACCCGGTCCTCGCACAGCTCGTTCTCCAGCAGCAGCGCGTAGCCGTGCTCCTCGGCCAGGGGCTCGATGGTGGTGAAGAGGTCGTCCACCAGCGCGGGGAGGCTCACCTCCTCCAGCTCCAGCTCCATCTTCCCCGCCTCCAGCTTGGAGAGGTCGAGCACGTCGTTGACCAGCTCCAGGAGGTGGTGCGCCGCCCGCTGCGACCGCTCGATCCCCGTCCGCTGCGCCTCGGGCAGGGGGCCGTAGACGCCGGCCAGGAGGAGGTCGTTGTACCCCAGGATGGCGTTGATGGGGGTGCGCAGCTCGTGGCTCATCGCCGCGTAGAAGCGGCTCCGCGCGCGGAGCGTCTCCTCCAGCTGCGTGAGAGCGCGCTTCCGCTCGGTGACGTCCCGGAAGGTGACCACCGCCCCGGGGGGAGCGCCGTCGGCGCGGGGTACGGGGAAGGCCGAGTACTCCGCGGGGAAGGAGCTTCCGTCGGCGCGCCAGAGCACCTCCTCGTCCAGCTGGACGCTCTCCCCCCGCCGGGCCGCCCGGTAGATGGGGCACTCCTCCAGCGGGTAGGGGGTGCCGTCGGCGCGGCGGTGGTGGATGAGGTCGTGCATGTTCTTCCCCAGGCATGCCCCGGGCGCGTAGCCGATCATCTCCGCCCCGGCGCGGTTGATGAAGGTGCAGCGCCCCTCCGGGTCCAGCCCGTAGATCCCCTCCCCGGTGGATTCCAGGAGCGCGGCCGTCTCGCTCCGCTCCCGCTCCATTTCGCGCACCAGCACCCGCAGCTCGATCTCGCGCATGGCCGAGGCGGCCAGCTCGGCCAGCACCTCCACGTCCAGCTCCGACCACTCCCGCGGCTCGAAGTCGATGGCGCAGAACGAGCCGATGGCGTGGCCGTCGGAGGTGACCAGGGGAATCCCCAGGTAGGCGCGCACCCCCAGCGACTCCACGGTGGGGACCCGCGAGTAGACGGGGTCCGCGTGCGTGTCGGGGATGGCGAGAGGGCGGGTGCCCTGGATGGAGAAGTGGCAGAAGGTGAGCCCTTCCAGCTCGCGGGCGCTGGCCAGCGGCTCCCCGAAGCCGAAGCAGCTCTTGTAGAAGTCGCGGTTCTCGTCCACCAGCGAGATGAACGTCACCGGGGCGTGGACCAGCTTCGCCGCGATCCGGGTCAGGCGGTCGAACGACTCCTCGGGCGCGGTGTCGAGGAGCGCGGTGCGGCGCACCGCCGCCAGGCGGCCGGGGTCGCGGACGGAGGGCGGGAGAGAGTCGGACGCCATGTCCCCGGGGATGCTCAGCTCATCACCAGGCTCGACGGCGACGCCTGGACGGCGCCGCCGGGGCCGCCCTCCGCGGGGGCGCGGGGGAGAACCAGCCGGAAGGTGCTCCCGGCCCCCGGCGCCGACTCCGCCTCCAGGCGTCCGCCCAGCAGCTCGGCCAGGCGGCGCGAGATGGGAAGCCCCAGCCCGGTCCCGCCGGTGCTGGCACTGGGGAGCTGCACGAACTCGTCGAAGATGCGCGGCAGGTCCTCCGCGCGGATCCCCGACCCCCGGTCCACCACCTCCACCCGGGTCCAGCCTTCGTCCGCGGCGCAGCGCACGTCCACCGGCTTCCCCTCCCCGAACTTGATGGCGTTGGAGAGGAGGTTGAGCACGATCTGCCGCACGCGCCGCGGGTCGGTCACCACGGGCTCGCCGCACCCCTCCGCCTCCATCCGCAGCTCCGCGCCGCGCTCCTCCGCCAGCGGGCGCACGGTCACGAAAAGGTCCTCCACCAGCTCGGGGAGGGAGACCGCCTCGGGGACGATCTCCATCTTCCCGGCCTCCAGCTTGGAGAGGTCCAGCACGTCGTTGACCAGGTCCAGCAGGTGGCGCGCGGCGCGCTGCGACCGCTCCAGCCCGTCCGTCTGCTGCGGGCTCATGGGGCCGTAGACGCCGGCCAGGAGGAGGTCGTTGTAGCCCAGGATGGCGTTGATGGGAGTGCGCAGCTCGTGGCTCATCGCCGCGTAGAAGCGGCTCCGCGCCGCCAGCGCGGCCTCGCGCTCCTCCTGCGCCTCCCGCGCGTGCCGCTCCGCCTGGTGCACGCGCACCGCCGCACGCAGGCTCCGCTCCAGCTTCTCGGGGGTGAGCGCGTTCTTGGAGAGGTAGTCCGCGGCGCCGGCCTTCATCAGCTCCACCGCGGTCTGCGCGTCCTCGTTCCCGGTGAGCATCACCACCGGGGTGTCCACGCCGGACTCGCGCGCCCCCCGCAGCACCCGGAGCCCGTCGCCGCCGGGGAGGTTGTAGTCCAGGAAGACGCAGTCGAACGGCTCCTCCCGCAGCACCCCCAGCGCGGAGTGGACGTCCTCCGCCTCCCGCACCTCGGCGCGCACCCCCGCCGCCCGCAGGGCACGGCGCACCGCCATGCGGTCGACCCCGTCGTCATCGACGATCAGGACGCGGTACTGCTCCTCCGTCCGCACGGCTACGGCATCTCGACCAGGGTCCAGTACTTGTTGAGCGTGGCCATGGCCTCCACGAAGTTCGCGAAGGTCACCGGCTTCAGGATGTACCCCGCCACGTTCAGGTTGTACGCGTCCACGCGGTCCCGCTCGTCGTCCGAGGTGGTGAGCACCACCACGGGGATGTGGGTCAGGTGGGGGTCGGCCCGCAGCGCGCGCAGGAACTCGATTCCGTTCATGCGCGGCATGTTGAGGTCCAGGAGGATGAGCCGGCGCTCCGGGGGCATGTCGCCCGCGCGCAGCGTCTCCAGCCCTTCGATCCCGTTCCCCGCCACCCAGAGCGGGTTGCAGATGTTGGCCTTCTTGAAGGCACGCTTGACGTTCATCACGTCTACCTCGTCGTCCTCGACGAGGAGTATGTTCAGCATCCGGTTCTCCGCGTCTCTCACGTCTGCTCTCCTCCCCGAATTTCCTTGGGCCAAAGGAAGCGGAAGGTCGAGCCTGCGCCCTCGAACGACTCCACCCAGACCCGTCCCCCCCGGCTCTCCACGATCTTCTTCACCAGCGACAGGCCGATCCCCGTCCCCTCCACCTTGTCGCGCGCCTCCAGCGTCTGGAAGATCCCGAAGATGCGCTCGTGGTACTCCGGGGCAATTCCCGGTCCGTTGTCGCGGACCCGGAACTCCCAGAAGTCGCCCGCGTCCTCGGCGGCCACCTGGATGCGTGCATCCGGGCGGCGCGTGTACTTGACGGCGTTCCCCACCAGGTTCATGAGCACCTGCTGCAGCGGGAGCCGCTCGGTCACCAGCACCGGCAGCCCCGGGGCCGGCTCGACGGCCACGTTCCCGGGCGGGGCCAGCAGGTCCACCACCTCGCGCACCAGCGCCCCGGTGTCCACCTCCTCCGGCCTCTCGCGCACCCGCCCGGCGCGGGAGTACTGGAGGATCCCGTCGATCAGCCCCTCCATGCGGTGCACCCGGCCGCGCAGCAGCGCCAGGTGCTCGCGGGTGTCCTGCGAGAGGTCCCGGGCGCCGACGTCCTCCTCGATCCACTGCGAGAGGTTGGCGATCCCGCGCAGCGGGGCCTTGAGGTCGTGGCTGGCCACGTAGGCGAACTGGTCCAGCTCGCGGTTGCTCACCTCCAGCGCCCGGGCCAGGCGGGCCAGCTCCTCGGCCTTCTGCTCCACCACCCGGCGGGCCCGCACCTGGTCGGTCACCTCCACCGCGTGCACGAAGACGTCGGTCACCCGCCCGGCGCCGTCGGTGAGCGGCTGCCAGACGAAGTTCCAGAAGCTCTCCTCCTGCACCCCGCTCCCCGTGCGGTCGAACATCACCCGCAGCTCGTTCCCCACGAACGGCTCGCCCGTCCGGTAGACCTGGTCCAGGAGCTCCAGGAGCCCCGAACCCTCCAGCTCCGGGAAGACCTCGCGGAGGGGCTTGCCCACCACGCCGCGCCTCCCCACCACCTGCTCCCAGGTGGGGTTCACCACGCGGATCACGTGCTCGGGCCCGTGGTACAGCGCGATGACGGCCGGCGCCTGCGCGAAGATGCTCCGGAGCCGCTCCCGCTCCTGCTCCAGCTCGCGGATCAGGCGCTCGCGCTCCGCCTCCGCCCGCACGCGCTCGGTGACGTCCAGCACCACCGCCACCCGCGCGGCGCGGTCGCCGAAGGTGATCTCCTGGGTGGTCACCTCCACGTCGATGACGCTCCCGTCCTTCTTGCGGTGGCGGAAGAGCCCCTGGTGCACGATCCCCCGGCGGTCGGGGGTGAAGGCCCTGTCGAGCTGCGGGACCTCCTCCCGGGGGCGGATGTCCGCAAGGGTCATGGACAGGAACTCCTCGCGCGAGTAGCCGTACTGCCGCACGGCGGTCTCGTTCACGTCCAGGAACGCGCGGGTCTCCAGGTCGAACACCCACATCGGGAGCGGGCTGTCGCGGAACATGATCCGGAAGCGGCTCTCGCTCTCCCGGATGGTCTCCTCCAGCCGCTTCCGCGCGGTGAGGTCGTGGAAGTAGACGGAGAGCCCCTCCTCCGAGGGGAAGGCGCGCACCTCGAACCACGCCTCCAGCGGGGGATAGTACTCCTCGAACTGCACCGTCCGCCGCTCGCGCGCCGCGCGGTGGTACTGCTCGTAGAAGGTGGAGCCCACGGCTTCCGGGAACTCCTCCCAGATGCCCTTCCCCAGCAGCGCCTCGCGCGGGCGGTGGAGGAGCTTCTCCGCCTCGCCGTTCAGGTAGGTGAAGCGCCAGTCGCGGTCCAGCGCGAAGAAGGCCTCGGTGATGCTCTCCAGAATGCGGGTGACGCGCCGGCGCGCCTCCTCCGACGCCTCGTGCCGTCCCAGCGCCGCCTCCGCGCCCTCCACCAGGTCGCGCGCGGCCGTCCGCAGCTCGATCTCGGTGCACACCGCCCCCGCCAGGTCGCGGAGCGCCTGGATCTCGTCCTCCGTCCACTTCCGCGGCCGGGTGTCGATGGCGCAGAAGCTCCCCAGCACCCTGCCGTCGGTGGTGGTGAGCGGGATCCCCGCGTACGCCACCACCCCCAGGTCGGCGATGGCCAGGTTGTCCCTCACCAGCGGGTGCTCGCGGGCGTCCTCCACGATCAGCGGCTCCTCGTGGATCACCACGTGCTGGCAGAAGGAGTGCGAGAGCGGGGTCTCCCGCCGGCTGGCCCACGGCTCGGGGAGCCCGAAGCAGCTCTTGAAGAACTGCCGGTCCTCGTCCACCAGGCTCACCAGCGCCACCGGCACGCCCAGGAGGCGCGAGGCCAGCCGCGTGAGCCGGTCAAAGCGCTCCTCCGCGGGGGAGTCGAGCAGGCCGGTGCGGCGCAGGGCTTCGAGGCGTTCGGCGTCGAGGACGGGGGTGGACGGGTCGGTGCTCACTCGTGACAACGAACAATGGCGGACGGACGTGCCGGCGTCGCGGCGGAACCGGTGGCGTTGCGCAAGTTGCGTGCTCGCCTCCCCCGGAACAAAAGCGGGGCTCGGCCATATGAAGGGTCGCGCACGCGGCACCCGCGGGCGCCCACGCCGCAGCGCGGGAGACCCCGCAAGTTACGCCAGGAAGGACCCATGCACGTGTATCTCAGGGAGGATCCGGTCCACATGGAGGTCCGGGAGGTCGAGGCCGAGGGGCTGATCGACGAGGAGTCGGAGCTCATCCCGGTGGCCTTCTACGTGGACGGGAACGAGCGTCCCAGCTTCCGCGCCATCCTCCCCCCGGAGACGGTGGCCATGCTGGAGGAGGCCACCCTGGGGCCCGTGCACTTAGGGGTGATGGCCGAGGAGCCGGAGAGCGCGCAGGAAGAGGTGCACGCCATGGTGGGGCTCACCCTCCAGTACGAGGGGGACCCGGAGGAAGAGGAGGAGGAAGACGCGGAGGACGGGGCACCGGGCGCGGAGCCCTGGCAGTCGAACCCCGACGCCTGGAAGGGGGAGGACGCGGAGGAGGGCGCCGGAGAGGGGTCGCGCACCCTGCTGCTGGCCTTCGCCCCGCTGGTGAGGCTCCGGCGCAAGTTCCCGGCGGACTTCGCGGAGGAGCTGGCCGACCTGCTGGAGAGCGCCCTCTCGGGCGCCACGCGGCCGTCGCTGGAGGCCAGGATCGACAACATGCTGGGAGATCTCTGACGGCGCGGTGACCCGCGGCCGCTTCGCCCCCAGCCCCACGGGGGCGCTCCATCTGGGAAACGCCCGCACGGCGCTCCTCGCGTGGCTTCACGCGCGGAGCACCGGCGGGCGTTTCGCGTGGCGGGTGGAGGACCTGGACGCGGGGCGCACCCGCCCCGAGGCCATGCGGTCGCAGATGGACGACCTGCGCTGGCTGGGGCTGGACTGGGACGAGGGGCCCGACGTGGGCGGCCCCCACGCCCCCTACGTGCAGTCGGAGCGGGAGGCGCTCTACGACCGCGCGCTACGCGCGCTGGCGGAGCGGGGAGAGCTCTTCGAGTGCGCCTGCTCGCGGCGCGACATCGCCGCGGCGGCCAGCGCGCCGCACGCCGGGGAGGAGGGCCCCCGCTACCCGGGGCTCTGCCGCGCCCGCGCGGTGGACCCCGGCGTGGAGAGCCTCACGCGCTACGGGCTGGGGCGCGTGGCGCTCCGCTACCGGGTGGAGCCGGGGGAGGTGCGCTTCCGAGACCTGCTGCAGGGGGAGTGCGCCTTCCGCCCCGCGGACGAGGGGGGCGACTTCGTGGTACGGCGCAAGGATGGGGTGGCCGCCTACCAGCTCGCGGTGGTGGTGGACGACGCCGCCATGGAGATCACGCACGTGGTCCGCGGCGCGGACCTCCTCTCCTCCACCGCGCGGCAGCTCCTCCTCTACCGCTCGCTGGGGCTCCGCGCGCCGGAGTGGATGCACGTCCCCCTCCTGCTGGGGCCGGACGGGGAGCGGCTCGCCAAGCGCCACGGCGCCGTCTCGCTCGCGGAGCTGCGCGCCGCGGGCGCGCGCCCGGCGGCGGTGGCGGGGTGGCTGGCCTCCACCTGCGGGCTCGCGGAGCCCGGGGAGGAGGCCACCCCTACGGCGCTGGTGGCGCGCTTCGACCCGGCCCTGCTCCCCCGCGCCCCGCGGGTGCTCCCGGAGGCCGAGCTGGCGCGGCTGGGGAGCGCCGTCTAGCCCCGGAGAGGGGATCTCCGGTCGTGCGTGGTGCCCACACCGAACCCGGAGGAACGGGAGATGGATGCAGGGGAGAGGGTGCTCGTCATCGGTGCCACGCAGGGCACCGGACTCCACATCGTGCGGCTCCTTCTGCGGGAGGGCTACCGCGTGCGCGTCCTGGCGCGGAACGAGGCGAAGGCGAGATCCCGCTTCGGCGACACGGTAGAGGTCGTGGTGGGGGACGTCACCCGGCCGGACACGCTCCCCGTGGCCTTCCCCGGCGTGGACCACGTGATCCTCACCGCGGCCGTCACCCAGCGTCCCGCCTCCGAGGCGCTGGTGAAATCCACGGTGTACGACGGCACCCTCCACGTTCTCTCCGCGGCCGGAAAGGCCGGGCTCGCCGGGCGGTTCATGTACATGAGCGCGCTCGGCACGACGAAGGGGTCGCTCCTCGCCCTGGGACTGAACCTCGTCAAGGGGAACACGCTGCGCTGGCGGCGCCGGGTGGAGGAGGAGATCCGCCGGAGCGGGCTGGACTACACCATCGTGCATGCCGGCATTCTCTCCGATGCTCCCGCGGGGCGGAGGGCGATCGAGATCGGCCAGGACGAGCTTCCCATGCGCCCCTGGTACCGGATCGGCCGGGAGGACGTGGCGGAGGTGTTCGTGCGGGCGCTCCGCCACCCGGCCGCCCGCAACACCACCTTCGACGCGGTCTGGAGCCGGGGGGAGACGCCGCCGGACTGGGATGCCCTCTTCGCCCGGCTGGCGCCGGGCACCTGAGGGGAGGATTGCCCGTCCGCCGCCGCCCCGGTATGATTCGGGGAGGCATCCGCCGCACTCCCCTCTGCACATCCCGATCTCCCAGGAGGAAGTCCCATGCGATCTCGCATCCTGGCGCTCGCCGGGCTGCTGGCCCTTCCCACGCTCTCGTCCGCGCAGACGGTGCTCCAGCTCCCGTCCGCGCGCTTCGCCGTCACCCCCTTCCTGGGGCTCCAGGTCCCCTACGGCGCGGGCGACCGGTTCCTCTACACCAACGACACCGCGTACCGGGTGGCGGAGGAGCGCGCCGGGGGGCCGCTGGTGGGCGCCGAGGTGGAGGCGCGGGTGTCCGGGCCGCTGGGCGTGGTGGGGTCGCTGGCCTACGGGCGCATGGGGCGCACCTCGCTCACGCTGCGCGACGAGGAGGGGAGCGACCCGCTCTTCCTCTCCACGGACGGGCCGGAGGTCTGGCTCGGGAAGCTGGGCCTCTCGTACCGCCTCCCGGAGCCCGACCCGGACCGGCGGCGCTTCCACCCGGCGGGGTTCCTGGTGGCGGGCCCCGCGCTGGTGCGCACCGACTTCGCCGACGACGACGCCAGCGGCCAGGCGTGGGCGGAGGCGGTCACCCACTGGGGGCTCAACCTGGGGGTACACACGGCCACGCGGCTCGCGGGAGAGCGGCTGGCCTTCCACCTGGCGCTGGAGGACTTCGTGACCTTCTGGAACACGGAGCGGGTGAACGTGCGCGACGAGGCCATCTACGGGCAGTACTTCGACGACCAGGCGCGGGTGGACTCGGACAACGCGGTGTCCAACCTGCTGGTGCTGCGGGCGGGGGTGTCGTTCCGGTTCCGGTGAGCGGAGGGGCCGTTCCGGGCCCGGCGCGTCAGCGGTAGTCCCAATGCACGACGGCGAACGACGCCAGCGTGATCCGGGTGTCGCCAAAGAGCAGGGCGGTGTGCAGCCACTCCGCCTGTGCGGCTCCCAGCTCCGCCTTCGCCGTCGGCGCTCCGCGCTTGGTCTGCAGAAAGGCGAAGTCGTCGCCGCGCCAGGCGAACACGTCCCAGCACCCGGCGTAGCGCTTCTTGGCCCGCCGCGCCACCCCGGCCAACACCACGCGCGGGTCCTCGTCTTCGATCACGCGGTTGCGCTGCTCGGCACGGGGCACGTCGTCCCAGCGGGTGAGGTACTTCCACACCTCGCCCTTGGCGCTGTACGTGTTCACCCACCGCCCGCTCCACCCCTCGCGCTCCAGCAGCCGCAGCACCGCCAGCTCGGCGAACGTGTGCTCGCCGTCCAGCTCCACCATTCCCGCCGCCTTCTTGCCGAAGTCGTCCGCGAACGGAGGGCCCTCCCAGCGCGGAAGCCGCAGGTACACCCCCGCCACGTCGGCGATCATCCGGCCGCTGGGCATGTGGACGGGGACCTTGAGTGGCACCCGGAAATCGGTGCGTTCGGCGTACGGCAGCAGTGCCTGCATCCAGGCCGGGGATTGGGCCTCTGACATGAGCTCGGGTTCCAGGCGGATGGAGTGGAAGGGGCGGCGGCGGACGACGCAATCTGCCCCCTCGGGCCTGCCCAGTCCAGAGAGGCAGCGCCGACCGCGGTCAGGCGGCTCTTCGTGAGCCACGGCACAAGGGTCCAGACCATCCTTAGCGACAATGGCCGGGAGTTCTGCGGCCGGGCCGATCAGCACCCCTACGAGCTGTTCCTGCAGCTGGAGGAGACCGAGCACCGGACCACGAAGGTGCGCCGCCCGCAGAGCAACGGCTTCATCGAGAGATTCCACCGCACCCTGCTCGATAAACATCTTCGGCCGAGTGGCCGGACCCGGTGGTATGAGATCCTTGAGGAGATGCAGCAGGACCTGAACGGTTACCTGGAGCAGTACAACATGAAGTGTGCTCACCGCGGCAGGGGCATGAACGGCAGGACGCCCGAACAGGTCTTCCTCGCCGGTCTGCCGCAGCCCTCCACTCCACCTGGAAAGGAGGTCCGCGAAGCTGCTTGACCTACTCCCCGGCGGGGGCGACTGTCAGGTCAACACCATCTCTGTACACGCAGGGCGACCAAACAGCCGCGACTAAACTTCGCCACGGCTGCTTCGCTCGTCTCTCGGTCGCGCTGCGAGCCGGCGGACGACCGCGCTGCGCCTGTAACCCGTCACACATACCCGCTCGCCTGCAGATCGGGCACCCTCCATCCGTGGTCGCGTGATCGCCGCCACCTGGCTGCTTGCGCGGCCGGGCCCACCGCCACACCTTGACGCCGTATATTTTGAGACGTAAGTTGAGCTTCCCGCCCGTTTGCGCCGGTTCCCCTCGTTCGGCCACTCGTTACGATTTTCTTTTATGGAGCAGAACACCGATGCCAAATCGAAAGCCACCCTCGAAGAGCAGGGCGTCCAGCAAGAATCCAAGTGAGCCGTTCGACGAGAATCATAGGGGGAAAAATGCGCTGAAGATGCTCGCGCGGGAGCTCGCCAACAACTACTTCGACGTGTCGGTAGGGTATTCCCTCCGTGGTGATGCGCTGATCGAGCAATACAAGCGTGTTTTTCGACCTCCCGAGAATGAACCTCATGGGCGTGACTACAAAGATGTGCCCCGCGTTCGAAACATCGTATTGGTTGGAGCAGGGGTGCCGTACGCCGCGTTCGGAGGGGTCCAGTTTCCTCTGGCGAAAGATGCCGTCAATCTGCTTCGCGAGAAACTGGGTGTGGCGGGTCTACGCGACGCTCTGGGCAAGTACGACAGCAGCGACCCCGAGATCCGCGATCGGTTCGCCGAGGAGGAGAAGATCTTCAGTCAGCTTTACTCGATTCAGAATCCGCACGAGGATTTCGAGACGCAACTGGCGATCCTCTCGAAATTCTACACGCCCCGTCAGATCCGTGGAGCCCTGAAAGATATCTACGACCTGCGGTTTTATCCGCACATTGTGTTCGAAACGATTGCGCACCTGTTGAAGCACCGGTTCGTCGACGCGGTAATCAGCTACAACTTCGACGAAGTCCTCGATCAAGCGATTCTGGAGGAAGTGCGAGAGGGAGAACACAGGTATGTAGTGTCGGACGGAGACATCGTGGAGGACCTGCGGAATATCATGTTCGACGATACGCTCAAGGTACCGCTGTACATCAAGCCGCATGGTACGATCACCCACAAGAGCAGTCTGCGCTTCACCAAGGACGAGTATGTGGGGATGCCCAGTGATCTGCTGGCGTTCACCCGAAAGATCCTCCGGGGGCACACCCGCAACGACCCTAGCGCGCAGGAAGACCAGTTCAGCGTCAACCTCATTTCCATCGGGTTTGCCTTCACCAGCATAGAGCTGATAGAACTGCTTCGCAAACATCCCTCTCTCCGCATTTTTCACATCAACCTTGCCACCAAAGACAACCCCGAACGACTGGCCAAGGAGGTGAACAAACTGGAAAACCCGGGAGTTGAACAGTATCTCATCGGCATCGACCCGGATTCGCCCGATGGAGGTGACGAAACGTGGCCCACGATGTCTAGCGCGATCCGTAGCCTGTTTGACACGACTTTCGAACGTTTTGAACGTATCTACAAGCCGCGGCACCTGTCCCGGCATGAGATCGTTCACGCGCTACTCTTCAACGAGGACACCGAATCGTGGAAGGCTGGCCTAGCGGGTCGTCCGCGGGGTTGCGGCGCCAGGATTCCCACCGACCCACGAGATTATTTCTATGCCCGGCTATGTGTGGAGCTGGCGCTGGCGCTCCTGAAAGGGAACGGCCGGATCGATCTGACGACGCTCGTCGACGACCGGGTCGGGATCTATTACGGAATAGTGGCGCAGTTGTGAAAACCGAACCACGCGGTCGTTGCGCGACATTTGCAAGAAGGACTTCGATCTGAGCGATTCGATGGGATTCCGGAGCAACATCTTCGATGTGAAATCCATCACCTGCGCTCCTAAGGAGAGGAAAGACACCTTCAAGAAATATGATAAAGCCGAACGTCATCTACCTGGAACCCACGAGTTCGCCTACTCCATCTGGAAGCTCCTGGTCAAGGCACTCGGGGAGATCAAGGACCGAGCGTTCCAAAATCATATCAGTAAGCTTGACGCCGACATCGACCAGCCCGACGAGAAACGCGGCGCCAGCAAGGAAGTGAACAAAGCCCCCGAGTTGATCTGGCTTTTCGCCCGGATGCTTCATTCGGACGTGCAAGAGCTCGCTCCGAGGTTCACGCCCGAGGCCCATCTGCTTCTCAGCGTAGACTCACCTCAGGTGATCCATACGAATCTCGGTATGACCACGAAGTTCTTTTCGATTCTCGAAGATCCACGCTGGGACCTGCTTCTGTCTGTTTCTGAGATGGGGAAGGCCATCCAGCATGCTGGTGATTACTTTAAACGGAAAAGGGCAGCCCATCTTCCACGCCGGAGAGCGAGCCTGGTGGTAACCGATCCACTCAACCTGGATCGAGTAGAGGATCGATTGAGAGAGTATGACGCTAAGGGATGGCTGATCGGCGACAACTACATCCTCCCTTACTGGGCGCATAATGATCATATGCTCATCACGCTGAGAATGAGCATGGAAGAAGGTGTCTTCGAGCCACTCGCCGCGATATCGTATCAGCGTCGCGGCCTGGAAAACCGGATCAACCCCGTGTACATCGAGCACCCGGATGATCTCGAGATTCTCCTCCAGATCTATTTTGCCTACATAGTGAAGGCGGAGGGTTACAGGAAAGGCACAAAGAAAGGAAAGCCGGAGCAGGGAGCTGTTCCCACCGTCAACCAGCAGGCAGCACAGACGCAAAAAAAGGATGCGGATGAAGAGTCGGAGCAGGGAGCTGTTCCCACCGTCAACCAGCAGGCAGCACAGACGCGAAAGAAGGAGTTGGAGAAGGAGTGGTGGACGGACATGCGTCTGTACAGAGATGGTGTTGACCTGACAGTCGCCCCCGCCGGGGAGTAGGCCAAGCAGTTTCGCGGACTTCCTTTCCGGGCAGGGTGGAAAGGCTGCGGCAGGCCGGCAAGGAAGACCTGTTGGGGCATCCTGCCGCTCCTGCCCCTGCCTGTCGGCTGTAGCCGACGATCTTGCTGGTCTTGCTCACGTCGCCCAGCTCTTGCGCTAGCTCGAGGCGCTGCCGCTCGCCCCCGGAAAGCGTAGCCGAGCCCCACGTCGGTCATGCGCCGCAGGATGGCGGGCGCGGCCGGGAGTCTTCGCCTCGCCCGCGCCGGGGAAGCCGGCCGCGTCCGTAACACCGGTCGGTCCAGCACCGACGCCTGGAACCGGCGCCCCTCGCATTCCTAATCAGCCACGGCCGGCTCTCAATCTCCACGCACCGTTCACGGGTCAGCAGCCGCGGATCCCCTCCGCCACCCGGGCCGCCCGCTCCCGGCTCCAGTTCCACGTCCGCCAGTCCCCGGGCTTCTGCCCCTCCTTCACCAGCTCCTCCGCCAGCGCGCAGCGGTCGGCCTCGGGCAGCGCCGGCAGGGCGGCGGCCAGCACCGGGGCCGCGTCCGGGCTCAGGGACGCCAGGTAGCGCGCGTCCACCCCGGCGGGGGCGTCCACGCGGCGCAGGTTGGTGCGGGCGATCAGGGCATCGGGGTTCAGCGCGTTGAGCGACGCCGCCACCACCAGCCCGCTCAGCACCGCGCCCCAGGCAAACTGCTCCCGACGCCCGCGCAGCACCGTGGCGGCCAGCCAGAGGAAGACCACCGCCAGCCACACCATGAACGCCGTGGCGAAGAGGCGGTCCTCGGTGAGCCCGTAGGCCTCCTGGTAAAGCCGCATCCGCTGGGCGGCGGAGGCCATCACCACGAAGAGCAGGGCCACCAGCGCGCCGCACAGCAGGCGGAAGAGGCGCTGCTGCCGCGCGTCGGCGGGGCGCACCACCGCGTCCAGCACCAGGAGCAGGGGGAGGACGAGCGCCGCCACGGCCACCAGCTCGAAGAACCCGCTCCGCGCGTACTCCCCCCACCCCATCCCGGCCGAGGCGCGCACCAGCTCCGCCCCGCCGAAGAGGTAGCGGAACTGCACCGCCACGAAGGCCAGGAAGAGCGCGTTCAGCAGCGCCAGCGCGGTGACGGCCTCCACCGCGCCCAGCCGCGGCACGCCCGGGAGCACCCCCTCCGGCGCCCGCACCGCCCCCCGCAGCAC
>Ga0247718_1000257_pt1 | contig 14032 bp, 14 predicted proteins | sample 21E_DmetaG_FD_189045 | JGI IMG/M metagenome (GOLD analysis project Ga0247718, IMG submission 189045) | Soil microbial communities from hillslope of Landscape Evolution Observatory, University of Arizona, Oracle, AZ, United States - 2-1-E_D | ecosystem: Engineered > Artificial ecosystem >...
CGCGTACACTCCCTGCGGTGTCTGGATACTTCGGTAACCCGCTCCCAGGCGGCCGCCTCACCCAGGGTATCCACGGCTACAACGGCGTTGATATCGGTGCGCCATCTGGTACGCCAATCTATGCAGCTGCAGCGGGTACGGTGATAGTTGCGAAATCTGGTGGCTACAACGGCGGATACGGCAGCTACGTGGTCATCAAGCACGGCAACGGTACTCAGACCCTCTACGCGCACATGTCGAGCGTTGCCGCAGGCGCAGGTGCAGTCGAGAAGGGTGCTCTCATCGGCTACGTCGGCAACACGGGTAAATCAACCGGTAACCATCTCCACTTTGAAGTCCGCGGTGCGAAGAATCCATTCGCAAAGTAACCAAAAGCCCCGCTCGTTGCGGGGCTTTTGGTTACTCATTGCAGGTTCATCAATCGCTTCTTACTATATAAACGGAGCAACCCGCTGCCAAATGGCAGCGGGTTGCATGTTTTCTCCTTTTTAGCCTAGGTGTGCCTTGCAGGTCTTTGCTGCAGGGTCTGCATTCAAGCGGTCTTCCTCGATCTCTTCTCCCCCAACTTCGCAGATGCCGTATCCTCCCTCGGTAATACGCGCAAGCGCGCGGAGTACGTCGTTGTAGCGGATCTCAAGGTCATGAAGAATCGCGCTATTCTCGCCGTACCCCTCCATGAGGTCTGCGGCATCATTAGGGTCGGCTTCCTGGCCGGTCTCAGGCGGAAGCGCTTCCCAGTCTGCTGGATTTGAAGGATTGCGACGCCCTAGGGTTGCAAGCTCAGCTTCAAGCTGAGTCTTCTCCTCCTCAAGACGTGCCTTGAATGGTGTTGTATCGATCATGGTGCGAACTGTAGCACACAAGGGGCGTAGGACACCACTAGTTATTAGCAGCGTTGAGCCGGGTGACCAGCTCGAGGAATGCTGCTTCGTCGCGGGCAATGATGAGCGTTTCTTTGTTGTAGTAGCCGTAGAGCATGAGGCTGCGCCCATCCGCATCGCGCAGGATGCGTACGTCGTAGTTGCGCACGATTGCATCAACAAATTCAACGGGTGCGACAGCGGGAGGCGGAATAACAAATGGGGTCGTAGAGCTTGTGGTTGTCGTTGCTATGGGTTCCGGTTCGCTCGCCACTGGCGCATTTGGATACGATGGATAGAGCTGAGTGAGTGATGCCCGCATATCCTGCTCCCACGCGAGCATACCGGCGAACGTGCGTTCGTATGAAGATACTTTGAGAATGAAGAATGGACGCGTTTCACTGCCTGCATGCACGATACCGACAGTACTCTCTGGGCGGATGTTGCGCATGAGTATGTCTGGCGCAAGAAGTGGTAGCGCCTTTACCAGCGCACCCCCTGACTGCGGAATACTCACAGGAAGTCCGTTTGGTGTTGAGCTTGCTGAAGTTATGTACGTGATAAGCACATTCCCTTCTAGAAGGGGCTCGCTTGCTGCCTCACGAAGCTCGCGCATGAGCTCGGTACCGCTTACGCCGGTGAGTTCGACTGCTTCGTCTGCAGGAATGACGGATGGCACGCTCGGCAATAGAGAGACTGTCTCGTTTGAAGTGCCAAACACTTGGAAGAGCGTGAACGCGAGTGCTCCGCCACCAAGTACGAAGAGCAGGATCGCAACCAAGACTGCAGGTTTTGGACCTGAACGAGTTACTTTTGTCGTGCGTGCAACCTCGCGAGGCTTCGTGTCGGCTTGCGCTGCAAGTACGGAGAACGTGGATGCTTTGCGGTCATCAATACGCTTAGCGAAGTCAGTACTGTAGCTGTGGAACGGCGATGGCGCAGCAGGCTCTGCTGGCGATGGTGGAGGTGGTACAGGGCGTTCCGTGCGTACTGGAGGAGGCGGCACGGGTGGCGGCTCTGGCCGGGTAGCTGGTGGCGCGTATACCGGTGGCGGTGGCGGAACCGGTGCGGGCGCTGGCGGCGGCACAGGTATCGGCGGCGGCATCACCGGCGCAGGTTCTGGAGCTGGCGGCGGAAGCGGTGTAGCAATAGGTGCCTGCGCGCGGTTCGCTGCTTTTGCCTTTAGGCGTGCAAGTATTGCATCTCGTTCAGAGTCCCCTGTCGGAGAGGACGCTTGTATTGGAACAACTGGTCGTGGCGGCATCACCGGCGAAGGTTCTGGAGCTGGCGGTGGCGGTGGCGCTGCTTTGCGCTCTAATACCGAGACGGATCCCTGGGTCGGTGCGTCTGAGAGATCCATGATCTCCTCTTGGTTGCTTAGGCCCGCTTCTGTGATGAGGGATTCATCAACTTGTGGAAGCGTCACGCCGTCGGTCGTCTGCTTTGGTTCAGGTGCCGGCGTGGTAGGAGTTTGTCCGGGTGGTGGAGTCGCGGCGCCTTTAGCACCTCCCTGCTTTTGCAGGGCGGCCATGTCCTTCGCGAACGTACGGATGTAACGCGAATTGTCAGTGAGCTCTTCAGGCTTGTCGTTGTTCGTGTCCATGTAAAGAAACCGGGTATACAAAGTATACCCGGTTTCTTTCGCTATGCGCTTAGTGCGCTCTGGATTTCTTTATCCGCGATGTCCGATGAGGAACTTCTTCGGATCCTCGCACATGTCAGTGAAGGCGTGTGCCGCTTCTTTGAGCTTCGCTGAAGATGAACGGCCGAATGAGATGACCTCCACCTGACAGCCCTCATTCATATCAAGGTATTCGATGAGCGGCACGAAGTCGCCGTCCCCTGTCGCAAGGATGACGGTATCAAGTTTCGGTGCGAGCTTTACTGCGTCTATGGCAAGACCGACGTCCCAGTCCGCTTTCTTTGCGCCGTCTGAGAATACCTGGAGTCCCTTAACCTTGGTCTCGATACCAATCTTGGTGAGCGCTTCAAAGAAGTTGGACTCTTCCCCGCTATCGGTTGAGATGACGTAGGCAATAGCACGCACGAGCGTGCGTCCTCCTACTGCTTCGTTAAGAACGTTTGCGAAATTAACGCGCGTTTTATAAAGATGTTTGGCACTGTGATAGAGGTTTTGAGTGTCTATGAAAACCCCGACACGCTGCGCTGGATGCTTAATAACTGGCATACCGCTTGTGTATTAGAAATCGTATTAAAAGGCGTGGCATGCACGCAGAACTATAGTAGCACCTGCTCATGAACGAAAAACAGCCCGTGTGGGCTGCTTTCGATTACTTCTTCAAACCAAGCTTCTTGATAAGCGCGTTGTAGCGGCGCTTGTCAGACTTCTCAAGGTAGCGAAGATGTGCGCGACGGTCTGCGACCATCTGAAGAAGACCACGACGTGAGTGGAAATCCTTCTGGTTTTTCTTGAGGTGCGATGTGAGCTCCTCAATTTTCCGGGTAAGGATAGCAATCTGGACATCGGCTGAGCCGCTGTCAGTGTCATGGATGGCCGCGTTCTTAATTACGGCCGTCTTTACGCGTTTCGTAAGCATTGGCGTTAATTTACCACACCTTGACTATTTATGCAAGTGTTCCCTTAAAAGCAGTAGCGCGCCGGATCTTGGTATGGATGGGGGCCTGATTCCTGCCTTCTAGCGCGTATGGCGATCTGATACGGATCTTCGTACACAATCTCATGGCTCAAATCGTCATATGCGACAGTCTTGAGCACGAGTTCGCCCAGACAGGCCTCCTGCGTTGCCTTGATAGTGGATTCAAAGCGCTCCCTCCCCTCTTCAGTGAAGTAAAACTCAACATGCTCCTCTGTGATCGAGGGAAACAGCAGCCATTTCGTTTTCTCGCGTATTGCCACAATGACTGCGCCTAGTGCAAACGGTGGCTGGCGATCAAGATAACGACGAGTTGCAGAGAACGTACCTTCACCTGTAGTGGTCATATAGCGGTACGTCATGCGCATATACACATACTACAACAGTGGAACCAGGGCCACATATTGTGCGACGCTGCTACACTGGTAGGTATGAATGTGGAGGTCGCAAAGCGTCAGTTCCTTGAACACACAGAAATTGAGCGCGGTCGCGCCGTGAAGACTATAGAGAACTATGACCACTATCTCGACCGTTTCTTTACCTGGGGTGCAATTAAAGACACAAGCGAGATAACTGAGGAGAAGATTCGCGAGTTCCGCCTTTGGCTCAACCGTCAGCCAGGTACCGGGCGCGATACGATGAAGCGGCGGACGCAGAACTACTACCTCATTGCGCTACGCGCGTTTCTGAAATTCCTCAGAAAGCGTGATATTGCGAGCATTTCTCCTGAAAAGATTGAACTTGCAAAGGTCCCTGAACGCTCGCTCGATCTTATTACTGAGACCGAGCTCAACCGTCTGCTCGCTGCGGCAGATGGCACTGATGAGAAAGCATTACGGGATAAGGCTATTTTAGAACTTCTCTTCTCTACCGGCCTTCGTGTTTCCGAGCTCTGCTCGCTTAATTCAGATCTCGATCTCTCTCGAGATGACTTCTCTATCCGTGGTAAGGGCGACAAGGTACGCGTTGTATTCATATCTGACGCCGCAAAAGACGCGGTGCGCGCGTACCTAAAGGCGCGTAAAGACATGCATGAGGCGTTATTTGTGAACCATGCTCCCGGCAACAAGAAAAATGAGCGCATCACTCCCCGTTCTGTGGAGCGCATGATCAAGATATACGCTGCAAAAGCAGGCATTACAAAGAAGGTGACGCCCCATGTATTGCGCCACTCGTTTGCAACCGACCTCCTTTCAAATGGTGCTGATATTCGCTCAGTGCAGCAGCTGCTCGGTCACGCATCTATCAACACCACTCAGATCTATACCCATGTGACAGACGCACACCTGCGAGAGGTGCATAAGAAGTTCCATTCACGTAGAAAGTAACTCCTAAGGGTATAGAATGTGCTCATGCGCATAGTCTCCTGGAACGTCAACGGTATACGGGCTGTACATAAGAAGGGTCTGTTTGAGCCTTTTATCAAGCAACTGAAGCCAGACATTATTTGTCTTCAGGAAACTAAGGCGGAACAGCACCAGTCCCCTGTCGACCTCATGGGCTACGAAGAATACTGGCATTCCGCCACAAAGAAGGGCTACAGCGGCACCGCCATATTTACCAAGCAGGTACCTGAAGATGTGCTCTTTGGCATACCAACAGACATTGTTGAAAAGTATGGCCTATCCACTGATTCATATGGCGATCCTAATGAGGAGGGCCGAGTTATCGCGGCAGACATGGGCCAGTTCTATGTCGTTAGCGTATACACACCAAACGCAAAAGACGACCTCTCTCGCCTATCGCTCCGCCATACGCAGTGGGATCCGGCATTTCTTGAATACATGAAGCGGCTGGAGGAAGAAAAACCCGTTATATTCTGCGGCGATTTGAATGTTGCCCACACTCCAGACGACCTGGCTCGTCCTAAGGAAAATGAGAAGAATAAAGGATTTACGAAGGAAGAACGCGAAGGAATCCAGACCATTGTTGACTCAGGATTCGTGGATACCTTCCGTCTGTTTACACAAGGAAACGGCCACTATACCTGGTGGAGCCATTTCGCAAACGCACGGGCGCGCAATGTTGGATGGCGTATTGACTACATATTTGTCTCAAAGAAGTTTTCCACAAAGGTAAAGAAGGCTGAGATACACGACGACATACTCGGCTCAGACCACTGCCCCGTTTCCATAACTCTTTAAGGACATAAAGGACATTATCCCCACATGTGTCCTTTACTATGTCCGATATAGGAATAGTATAGATAACAGGTCGGGCTACCTTATTCGCGAGAGTATCGTAGTTCCGAGGGAATTCGTTGCTCTTTCTTGTACCTTCTATCATCAGACGTTACACGTGTAACACCGCCGACCACGACCTTCGGGGCGTATCCCCGCTACTAAAAGAGGCTCTGGCTTCGTTCCACGTGAAAGACAACGTCACTTCATAAAGCCGCCTAGGATCGCTACCCTAGGGGATCACCATCATCATTTTTGCCCTCGCTCCAACCTTCGGTGGTCCCCCCAGCATATGTCCGGGCGGCTTTTGCTTTATATACGTTGCACATGAAACATAGCAAAAAACGGCCATTTAGGCCGTTTTTTGCTGTTCCACGTGAAAGGAACCTACCTGTTTCATGTGAAAAGTCTAGGTAACGTGGTGCTTATCGAGAATCCTTTTGACTTCCTCTTCCTCCTTTTCCTCCCGCTTTCGCTTACCAGCATCTCCAAGCTCCTTAAGCTCAGTATCTGAAAGCGCTAACAATTCTTTAGTCCTTGAGTCCAAATACTCCTCAGTATTGCGGTTTGGATCTTCAAGTACCTCCTCAAGCAGCGCATTAAGGGTCCAACCGATACGTGGTCCAGGTTCCACGTGAAAGACTTCCATGATCCTTCCGCCGTTTGTTTTAAGCATGCCTACGGAAATAGGGTCTCGAAGCGCCTGTTCCACCATTGCCTTGTACTTGCGGAACCGAAATGGCTGCTCCTTAGGTCTGCCGGTGCCGATACGGTCACAGATACGCAAACTAAGCAGATCCCAGATATTGTCCTCGCCGACGTTACGGATCATGCGCCGTACCGCTGAGAGGGTAATCTGATCAGGATCTGAGAAAAACATGTGCCAGCGCACTAGTTTGGTCACTTTTTCGATAGTTTCACGTGAAAAGCGAAGCTCTTCGAGGACTTTCTTGGTTACCCTGGCACCCACAACTTCATGCCCATGGAAGGTCCAGTCCTTCTTCTCATCAGACCAGCGCCTCGTCTCAGGCTTGGAGATGTCATGGAATAGGGCAGCCAGTCTCACATCGAAGCCCCATTCCTTATCTGCTGCATGCTGAAGTGCCCGCATGAGATGGCCGAATACGTCATAGCTATGAGCTTGGTTCTGATCGACGCCGATGCCGCGGGAGAGGTCAGGAGCGATATGGTCGAGAATGCCAAGTTGCTGGCAAAGTACGAATGCCATCATCGGCTGCTTGGAGGAAAGGATACGAATGAACTCATCACGTATACGCTCTTTAGAGATATGGCTTAGGTTCTCAGCCTTTGCCTGGATAGCTGCAGCGGTCTCTGCATCAAGGGCAAAATCAAGCTCTGCCACAAGGCGAATCGCGCGCATAAGGCGAAGTGCATCTTCCTCGAATCGCTCCTCAGGATTGCCCACCGTCCTTAAGACGCGTACTTCGATGTCCTTTTGTCCTTTATAAGGGTCAATTATCTGTCCTTTAGACTCATCATACGCAAGGGCATTGATGGTGAAGTCCCGTCGCGCAAGATCCTCCTCAAGATTATCCCCAAAGGTAACTGCGTCAGGGCGTCGCTTGTCCGAATAGCCGGTTTCTGTGCGATAGGGTGTGACTTCGATCACTTTGACTGTCTCATCAGTAGTTTCACGTAGAACACCTACCGTGCCGAAATCATTGGTGTAGAACGAATCAGGGAAGAGGCGCTGGATATCTTCTGGTTTTGCGTTCGTGGTGATGTCCCAGTCCTTTGGCTTTCTGCCGAGGATAAGATCACGCACACAGCCGCCAACGAGATAGGCCTCAAAGCCGCCAGAACGGAGACCTTCGGCAACGGCGCGGACTTCTTCTGGAATAGGGAAGTTCATTAGAAAAATACTAGTATGACAGTGGTGTTTCTCCTAGGTCTCCCGTAGTATGGGTACACGCTCTCGTGGTGAAATGGATATCACATCGGTCTTCGGAACCGCTGTTCCAGGTTCGAGTCCTGGCGAGAGCACATGGCACATAGTGTTACCCCTGGCTTGGCACAAACGCTCGTGAGCCGCTTCGGCTCGCCGCTTTACGTCTATGACGCACTAACTGTGCAAAAGCGCGCTCAGGAGCTAAAAACAGCCTTCAAGGGACTTACTGTGCACTACGCGGTGAAGGCAAACGCAAACCCTGCACTCCTTGAACTTATCAAGAACGAGGAGCTCGGTGCTGAGGCGGTAAGTCCTGGCGAGATTCTCATTGCACGGCGTGCAGGCTTTAAGAAGCAAAACATCAGTTTCACCGGTCCAAACCTAAGTGAAACGGACCTGCGTTTTGCTGCAGAGCATGCAGGAAGAGTCCATCTTGACTCGCTTACGCAGCTTGAGATATGGGGAAGGCTGCGCCTTGGAAATACCGTTTCGCTGCGGGTTAATTTAGGCATTGGCGCAGGGCACCACGAGCATGTACGCACAGGAGGCGATGGAAGTAAGTTCGGTATCACAGAAGCAGACTTCCCGCGTGCGCTCCAGCTCGCAAAGAAGCTCAACGTCCGTATTACTGGGCTCCAGCAGCACATTGGCTCTCACGTGCCTGACGGGAGTGATTACGTAGAAGGCGCTCGTCTTCTTCTAAAGGCCGCAGAGCAGTTTCCAGACATAGCGCATATCGATTTTGGTGGTGGACTGCCGATTCCGTACGAACCGAAGGACAAGCGTGTGAACCTGGGATGGATCGGTAGGGAATTGCAGGGCTACATGCGCGCGTACGCAAAGCGAACGGGTCGTACGACTGAGTATGCAATCGAGCCTGGCAGGTATGTTGTCGCGGAGGCCGGAACGCTTCTGGTTACGGTTACTGACGTGAAGCAGACAGCAGCGCATGTCTTTGTGGGAGTGAACTCAGGCTTCAATCACCTTATCCGGCCGGCACTCTACGGCTCATACCATGATATCGAGAATCTCTCGCGCACTACCGGACAGCTCACCTCAATAACCGTCGCGGGCAACGTGTGCGAATCTGGCGATGTTTTCGCCTGGGACAGGGAAGGGGTGGTGCCGCAGCTAGGAGATATCCTCGCGATCAGGGATGTTGGCGCCTATGGCATAAGCATGGCTTCAACCTACAATCTGCGCCCGCTGCCGCGCGAGATACTCATAAGCGAAGGAACGCTACGCGACATCTCCTTCAACCGAACGCCGTTCCTCATACGTTCCTAGAAATACTCTGGAATTATTACGGCGCCATGCTATCATCCATGTCACGCGGATATGGTTTAGTGGTAAAACGCGTCCTTGCCAAGGACGAGTCGGGAGTTCGATTCTCCCTATCCGCACCAGTGAACACAAAGGCGCCTACGTGGGCGCCTTTGTGCGTAATTTAGAGCGAACTTATTTAGCCAATATTCATGGTTCTTTTAAAATATGGCGTATCTAAGCCTTATATTCTTTAAGGACGCTTGTGGACAAACCTGTGTGTACTGGGGATAAAGGACACTGCATAACTCTGTGGATTCTGTGCATAAGTCTGAGAAAAACCGCGTATCCGAGCCACAAATGAAAAGGCCGAGTTCATCCAATCTATAGGAAACTGGTTCGGACATGGAAAAGAATGAGGAAGATGGTAGGATAGGCGAAACCGGGGTGTCGTATACCGGTAGTACGCTTCCTTTGGGAGGAAGATGACGGAGTTCAATTCTCCGCACCCCGACACGGTTTGTATCATTGCCACTTCACTGGTGGTTATCTATACCTAGTACGTACATGAAGGTCTACTCCTGGAACGTCTACTGTTACAACAAGAAAATCACGCAGGTCTGTAATTTCATACAGACGCTTGATTTTGACGTCCTATGCCTTCAGGAGGTAACACCAGGGCTGCTCGAAAAGCTCAAGAAGCTTCCGTACGAAATTGCGTACCACATAGACGTAATCCGCCTCTACTCGCCAAAGAAAGAGGAGCTTAACTACGTGGTCATACTCTCACGCCACGAGATGATCTATCGTGGCACGCTCCAGTTCCCGGACATTCCATTTCCGCTCCACACCAGAATATTCGTAAGAGTCATGAGCAGATTCGGCTGGTCGCTCATAACAGAGCGCGGCTCCGTGTACGCCGATATTCGCATCAAAGACAAGGTAGCGCGTGTCTTCTCGACGCACCTCACGCTCTGGGGGCCGGGCAATAGGGCAGAGGAGTTCGAGGTGCTCATGAAATTCAGAAAGCCTGAGACGCCAACCATCATCGGTGGTGACTTCAATGTCATTGAATCCCCGCCACACAAGATCATTAGCTGGCTGCTTGGTTCGCCGGTACGAGAAGCGCTCCCCTGGTATCCGGAGCGCGCAGTGTTTGAAGAGCGCTTCAGGAAGCATGGGTTCAAGAATCCGCATCGCGCGCAGGTGACGCACAATTTCTCGCGCTCTCAGCTCGATCACATCCTTATCTCAAAGGATTTAAAGACTACGCGCGCATGGGTGCATCCGGATCTGCACGGTTCAGACCACTACCCGGTAGGGGTAGAAATCGTGTTTCCTGACTAAGATCCGTCTAATGCGCGTACGAGAGTGCTGCGCAGGCCAGACACGCTCTCAAACTCAGACACGCGGCTTGAAAGCGCGCCCTTAAGGAAAGCCTCGATACTGATGCCAGTATCGTTCGCGAAGCTTCTACGCATGTGGGTAGGTGTGATAGCGTTTATGTTCCTCGTTTCGTAGGGACCTTGGTTCGTGGAGGTCGTTATCATGGCGATGAGTTTCCCGTCTTCGCTTACGACGCCACCGCCTGAAGAGCCGGTTTGCGCTGCGACGCTGCCACCGAGCGATATAAGATCGACGGTGTTTGTGGTGAAGGTAAAGACGTTCTTGACTGAGGTCGTGACGATGGTCGTAGGAAGCGATGCGCGGACCTCTTCACTTGAGAGCGCCTGTGCCGCATACGCGCCAATGATCGCCGTGTCACCTTTCTTCGGATCAGTGGTACCGACAGGGATATACGGGAATGAGGAAGGAAGGGAAGCGCCTGTCGCGCTTCCGGTTATTAGTAGGAGCGCAAAATCATGCTCGCCGGTGCCGCGCGGATTCTGGGCGATGAGCGTGTCAGGATTCTTCTTGATCCAAGTCTCAGAAATAAAGATTGGCTTTGCGGTGTATGCAGTGCGTGCTGGGTTTCCGGTGCGTATGGTGCACGAGATGCTCCCCGGGTCCGGGTAATCACTTAAGAGGTAGTACTGCGCTGCATGGGCAACAGTAAGAATGACGCCGCGGGGATCGATAATGATGCCGCTTGCTGACATGCCTCGTATCTTGCCGCCATTTCCGGTGCAGAGGATGTTCACGCTTGCTGCCTGCACCTTGGCTGCGATGCTCGTAGAAGGCTTTACTGGTTCTGAAACAATGGGCGCTTCAACGGGTGTGGGCAAAGCGGGGGTCTCTGGCGTTATCTGAGGAGGAAGGATTGGCTTTGGAGCAGGGATAGTGGGCGTAACTGCTGCCACGGGCGGCTTTACTGCAGGCGCTTCTGGCGTTGTGGTTGCAAGTGGTGGCGTGATCGTTGGTACGACCATCTGATCAGGAACCAAGGCCTCAAGCTGTACATAAAACGGGGTCGTGCTGCCTATGGCTTCAAGGGTGGCGATTGGAACCGCAGGAGAAGGCGGTGCTTCATCAAGCGGCACGCTGCTAAACACAATGACAAAGCTCGCAACGATGAGCGCTGCGCCGATCCCTAGATAGGACACGAAAGGCATACCCGTATGCTACGGCAAACTGCCTAAAAATACAGCAGGCCGCATGTCTGCAGCCTTTTTTAAAGTATGGTATTCTCGCACTATCGCGGGATTAGTTTAATGGTAGAACAACAGTTTTCCAAACTGTGAGCAGGAGTTCGATTCTCCTATCCCGCACCCAAATTTTCTCCCCGTCTTCATATACGCGTGCGTGGTATCTTTTTTGTATACCCGTTCGGTAAGATTTATTAAGTTAAGCGATTTAGCTATGTCTTTATCATCCATGACACGACACGGTCTTGCGCTCGGCACCCTCGTACTGCTTCTTGGGGCATTTGGTGCAACGAGTACGCATGCGGCTACGTGTACGTTCACCGAGGATCTTGATCTCGGTTCCCAGAGTGAAGAAGTTCGCTGTTTGCAGAAGTATTTGAACGCCAATGGCTACAACGTAGCTACCTCAGGCGTAGGTGCGCCTGGTCAGGAGACCAGCCTTTATCGCGAAAAGACCCAGGATGCCGTGCGTCGCTGGCAGGTCGCGCTTGGCATTAAGCCGGCAACCGGCACTTTCGGCCCACTTTCGCGTGCGATGTACAAGGCGATGAACGAATCAGGTGTTACTCCGGCAGTGCCAGCAACGCCTGCAACGCCAACTACTCCCGCAATTCCTGCAACACCTGCTGTCCCAGCACAGAGCCAGGAAGAGCAGGAAGCGCGCAAAGCGCTCACTGACGCGCGCAAGCAGTTCAACAGCGCAAACAGCGAGATAGACGAAGCAGAGGAAGATGATGAGGATGTCGACGAAGCAGAAGACCTCATGGAGGAAGCGGTCGACGAGCTCTTCAATGCGCTCTACGCCTATCTCGATAAGGATTACCGTGATGCGCGCGAAGGTGCGTTCAATGCCATGGATCTCATCAGGAGCGCGCGCGAGTCGCTCGACACCAATAGCGGCAGTGATGAGGATGAGGCTGAAGAGGCACTAGAAGACGCCGAAGACCTTATCAGCGAAGCATGGGAGGAAGTAGAAGAGGCTGACGAGGATGGGGAGCGTGTTGGCGAAGCCGAAGACCTTCTCGACGATGCCGAAGACCTTCTCGACGATGCGCAGGACGCATTCGATGACGAAGATTACGACGAAGTCATGGATCTCATCGATGAGATCGAAGATCTTGTTGACGAGGCACTCGATTCTATCTAAGAGTTACGTTTATGAAACAAAAAGGCGCTGCAGGGCGCCTTTTTGCTATCCAGCGTATGTCGCCCAGCATCTCTCAAGCTTCTCTTCGGTGAATTCGCTCTCCATGGCATGGCTAAAGTAGGTCTGGAACTCCGGAGAAAGAGTTCTGTACACATAGCGTTCTTGCCAGCGCTTTCCGCGAATGTCATCGATAACATAGTCCTTCGACGTAGTGAGCTCGCCGAAATCAACTTGCACAAGGCTTCCTGTAGAATCGATGCCAACATTCTGAGTAAACAGGAATGAGGTTTCAGAGATGCCGAGTGTCCAGAGCTGGTGCGTAAGAAGCATGTAGGCGTCTATCTGCGCGCAATTCTCTTCAAAAGAGTGTTTTCTGAAATAAGAACTAAGCATAAGCACGTTGTCTTGCGTATAGGAGCCATCAGCATTGAACTGAGGATTGCCGAAGAGAGCACGGTATGAGGGATCCTCTATCTCTCGTATACGAGCCACCGCTTCGTCTGCCTGCCGATTGATGCGCGTGTACTCCCTGATGAACTCTCTTGGTGAGAATGTGCGTCCTCGCAGTAGTCCTGCGGCTATGACAAGGCTCTGCTCGAGAAAAGGCCGCCGCTTCTTGAGGACGCGCCCGTTTCCAAGGTCATACACCACATATTGCCATCCGCTGCCGATGCGCTTCATACCAAAACCATCGCATACAGGCACTAATATGCCAAAAGCGTACAATATCCCTATGGAACCCCTCGCAGCACGCATGCGCCCAGAAACGCTAAAGGATGTAGCCGGACAGGAGCACCTTATCGGTGAAGGGAAACCGCTACAGGTGGCGATCGAGAAGAAACATCGCTTCTCGTTCATTCTCTGGGGACCGCCAGGTAGCGGCAAGACAACACTTGCGCGCATCTACGCACGCGCGCTCAATGCTGAATTGTATGAACTGTCTGCGGTCTCAGCCGGCAAGGATGATATCCGAAAGATCGTCGCAAACACGCAGCCAGGCTTACTGGATAGGCCGAGGGTCTTGTTTCTTGACGAGATACATCGTTTCAACAAGTCTCAGCAAGACTTCCTGCTTCCGTACGTGGAGAGCGGGGTGCTGACACTCATCGGTGCTACGACAGAAAACCCTTCGTTTGAAGTCATCCCTGCGCTCCTTTCGCGTGCGCGCGTGTTCGTGCTTGAACCGCATTCAGAGGAATCGCTCACGAAGGTCATAAAGCGCACCAAGATAAAAGTGGGGAAGGACGCGTTCGCATGGCTTATGGGGTACGCTAACGGCGACGCGCGTAAGCTCCTCACTATTCTTGAGGGCACGCAGAAGCTATACGGTGCAGTGACGGTAGAGAACCTTAACAAAGCGCTCGAGTCGCCGCACCTGCGCTATGACAAGAAGGGAGACGAGCACTACGATACCGTGAGCGCATTCATCAAGAGCATGCGGGCAAGCCAGCCTGATGCCTCTATGTACTACCT
>Ga0247718_1000260_pt1 | contig 13991 bp, 12 predicted proteins | sample 21E_DmetaG_FD_189045 | JGI IMG/M metagenome (GOLD analysis project Ga0247718, IMG submission 189045) | Soil microbial communities from hillslope of Landscape Evolution Observatory, University of Arizona, Oracle, AZ, United States - 2-1-E_D | ecosystem: Engineered > Artificial ecosystem >...
TTGGCGAGCCGGGGGCGGGGGCCAGCCTGCCTTCGTCAGAGACCTTCGAGGGTGAGCTGCACCGGCGCGAAGGAGCGCCGGTGGTGCGGCGTGGGCCCGAAGCGGGCCAGCGCCTCCAGGTGCTCGGCGGTGGCGTACCCCTTGTTGCGCTCCCACCCGTACTGCGGGTAGCGCGCGGCGAGGCGGGCCATGAGGCGGTCGCGGACCACCTTGGCGACGACGGAAGCGCAGGAGATGCAGTGCACCAGCCGGTCCCCCTTCACCACCGCGGTGTGCGTCTCCAGCCCCAGCTCGGGGACGGGGAGCCCGTCCACGAGAAGGTGGTCGGGCCGGACCGGAAGGTGCGCCACCGCCCGCCGCATGGCGAGCGCGGTGGCACGGCGGATGTTGATGAGATCGATCTCCCGCGCCGAGGCCGCCCCCACCCCCACGAAGCGCGCAACCCGCAGCACCTCGGACACCGATTCCTCGCGCCGCGCCTCGGTGAGGCGCTTGGAGTCGTCCACGCCCGGGAGCACGCACCCCTCCGGCAGCACCACCGCCGCCGCGACGACGGGCCCCGCCAGCGGCCCCCGCCCCACCTCGTCCACCCCGGCCACCACCTCAACGCCACGGCTCCAGAACCCGCGCTCCCAGTGGAGGGGGTCCCGGAGCCGAGTGTCATCGCCGGGCTTCTTCTTCACCACGAACCGATCAGCAGTTCAGCAGTTGTAGTTCCCGCCGAGAGGCCCAAGGCGAAGAGAAATCGCTCAGATCAAGGCACCCGAGGACGGCGACTGAGGCGTAACGTGTTACGCCGCAAGGAGCCGCCCGCAGGGTAACGCCGAGCTGAGCGATTTATCGAGCCGTTCCGACAGACTACCGGCGGCGGCGTTCGCGAATCCTGGCAGCCTTCCCCCTGAGCGCCCGCATGTAGTACAGCTTCGCGCGGCGGACGCGCCCCTCGCGCACCAGCTCGATGGAGGCGAGCATGGGGGAGTGGAGCGGGAAGGTGCGCTCCACGCCGACGCCGCCGGAGACCTTGCGGACCTTGAAGGTCTCGGAGATCCCGCCGTGCTTGCGGGCAATGCAGACGCCCTCGAACGCCTGGATGCGCTCCTTGTCGCCCTCGCGGACGCGGACGTTGACGCGGACGGTGTCGCCCGGGCGGAAATCCGGAACGTCGCTCCGGAGGTACTCCTGCTGGGTCTCGATGAACGGGTGCATGTCTTTACCCCTCGGTCTCAGAAGTGGAGAGGTTGGGCGGGCCCCCCGGATCGGGCGGGCATCACGCGCAACGTCAACTGTGCTCGTGGCGCTCCCACAGGTCGGGGCGCCGCTCACGCGTCAGGCGCTCGGCCTGCTCCCGCCGCCAGGCGGCGATCTTCGCGTGGTCTCCCGAGAGCAGAATCTCGGGAACCCGCATCCCGCGGTACTCCGCGGGGCGGGTGTACGAGGGGGGGCTCAGCAGTCCCTCGTAGAAAGAATCGGTGGCGGCCGCCTCGTGGTCCGAGATGGCCCCCGGAAGGAGCCGCACCACCGCGTCTATGATCGCCAGCGCCGGGATCTCGCCCCCGGTCAGGATGAAGTCCCCCAGGGAGACCTCCTCCGCCTCCAGCCCCTCGGAGACGCGCTGGTCCACGTCCTTGTAGTGCCCGCAGAGGAGGGTGAGCTGAGGCTGGAGCGACAGCCGCACCGCGTCCTCGTGCGTGAACCGCTTCCCCCGCGCCGACATCAGGAGGACCGGTCCGTCCGGCCGTTCCCTCCCCTCCGCGGCGAGCGACCGCACCGCCTCGAAGAAGGGCTCCGGCTTCATCACCATCCCCGACCCGCCCCCGTAGGGGAGGTCGTCCACCGTCTGGTGCCGGTCGTGGGTGAAGTCCCTGAGCTGCACCATGTTGTACTCCACCAGCCCTGCCCGCGCCGCCCGTGCCGGGATGCTCAGTCCCAGCGGCCCCTGGAAGAACTCGGGAAAGAGCGTGACGACGTTGATGCGGATCACAGCTCCAGCAGCCCCGGCGGCGCGTCCAGGTGCACCACCCGCCCCTCCAGGTCCACCTCGCGGACGATCCCGGAGACGAAGGGGATCATGATCTCCTTCTTCCCCTCGCGCTGCACGGCCAGCAGGTAGCCCGAAGGCGCCTCGTACACGTCGCGGACGGTGCCCACCACCTCCTCCCCCGACCGGACCTGCATCCCCATCAGGTCGTGGAGGAAGACCTCCCCCTCGTCCAGCGGGGCGGCCTCGGCGGTGGAGATCAGCAGGGTGTGCCCCCGCAGGTTCTCCACCTCGGGGGTACGGGAGGAGAGCTCCACCGTGTCGAGCAGGAGCCCCCCCTTGAACACCCTCCCCCGCTCCACCGTCAGCGTGCGCCCCGTCGGCTTCCCGCTGGCGTCGCCCAGGTGGAGGACTCGTCCCGGCCGGAAGACTTCCCCCGGCCGGTCCGTCTCCAGCCGCACGAAGAGCTCGCCCTTGATGCCGTGCGGCTTCTGGACCGTCCCGACGATCAGGTGCTCCGGCGCGGGTCCGGACATGCCGGCCGGTTACTTCCGCTTGCCGATCAGCTCTTCGTCCTGCTGGGCGCCCTCGGTGGCGTCGCCCGCAGGAGCCTCCTCGGCGGCAGGAGCCTCGTCGGCGGCAGGAGCGGCGTCGGCCGCCTCTTCGCCGCCGGTCACGCGCTCCACGACCGCGGAGGCGGCGTCAGCCACCGCGCCCGCGGCGGAAGCCGCCGCACCCGCCACGGCCGCAGCCGCACCCGCGACGGCGGACCCCGCCGCCGAGGCCGCACCCTTCACCGCCTCGACCACGGTCTCGGTGGTGGAAGCCGGGGGGGCGTTGTAGACGCCGGCCTTCTTGAAGAGCGACTGCACGGTCTCGGTGGGGACCGCGCCCTTGCCGAGCCAGGCCGTCACCTTGCCCCGATCCACGACCAGGGTGGTGGGGTTAGTCGTCGGGTTGTAGTGCCCGACGGTGGCCACGAAGCGCCCGTCGCGCGGCATGCTGCTCTCGGCGACGACGATGCGGTAGTGCGGGGCCTTCTTACGGCCCATCCGACGTAGACGGATCTTGAGTGCCATCTGTGTCCCTGGTGGTGTTCGGTGGCGTCCAGCACCGGCCGGCCCTCATGGCCGACGAGAAACGGTCGCGGACGATCGATGAAGCTACCGGCGGAAGGGCATGCCTCCCATGCCTCCCATCGGCAGCTTCGGCATTCCCCCCTTGGGCATCATCCCCTGGAGGGCCTTCATCTGCTTCATCAGCTTCTGCATGTCCTTGAACTGCGCCAGCAGGCGGTTGATCTCCGCCACCGGGCGCCCCGAGCCGCGGCTGATGCGGGCGCGGCGCGAGCCGGTCAGCGCCTCGGGGCGCTTCCGCTCCTCGGGCGTCATGGACAGGATGATCGCCTCGATGTGCTTCATCCGCTTGGGGTCCACCTTGACGCTCTTCAGCATCTTGCTGTTGATGCCGGGGATGAGCTTCAGGAAGTTCTCCAGCGGCCCCAGGTTCTGGAGCTGGCGCATGGCGACCAGGAAGTCCTCCAGGTCGAAGCGCCCCGTCCCCATCATCTTCCGCTCCAGGCGGGCGGCCTCGTCCTGGTCGAAGGCGGCCTGCGCCTTCTCCACCAGCGAGACCACGTCGCCCATCTGGAGGATGCGCCCGGCCATCCGCTCCGGGTGGAACTCCTCCAGCCCGTCCAGCTTCTCGCCGACGCCGAGGAACTTGATGGGCTTCCCGGTGACGCCGAAGATGGAAAGCGCCGCGCCGCCGCGGGCGTCGCCGTCCATCTTGGTGAGCACCACGCCGCTCACGTCGAGCGCGTCGTTGAAGCCCTGGGCGATCTTCACCGCCTCCTGGCCGGTCATGCCGTCGGCGACGAAGAGGATCTCGTGCGGGCCGAGCGCCTGCTTCAGGCGCTTCAGCTCGTCCATCATCTCGTCGTCGATCTGGAGCCGGCCGGCGGTGTCCACGATCAGCACGCGGTCGCGCTCGCGCGTGGCGACTTCCAGCGCCCGCTTCGCGATCCCCAGCACGTCCGTGGAGCCGGGCTCGGCGTAGACGGGGACCCCCACCTGCTCGCCCAGCGTCTGGAGCTGGTCCACGGCGGCGGGGCGGTACACGTCGCACGCCACCAGGCGCGTCTGCCGCATCTCGCGCTTCATCTTCCGCGCGAGCTTCCCCGTTGTGGTCGTCTTACCCGAGCCCTGCAGCCCGACCATCATGATGATGGTGGGCGGCGTGGGGGCGATGGTGAGCGCCGAGCGCTTCTCCCCCAGCATGGCGGTCAGCTCCTCGTGGACGATCTTCACGAGCTGCTGCCCCGGCGACACCGACTTGAGGACCCGCTCCCCGAGCGCCTTCTCCTCCACGCGCTTCATGAAGTCGCGCGTGATCTGGTAGTTGACGTCGGCCTCCAGGAGGACGCGGCGGATCTCCCTCAAGCCCTCGCGGATCATGGGCTCGGTGAGCACTCCCCGCTGGCGGAGGCCGGAGAGGATTCCGTCGAGTTTCTCGCTGAGCTGGTCGAACATTCTTCCCCGTGGAGCGCGCGATGGGCCGCGGATGCAAAGCCCACAAATATATCCGCCCGCAGGGCTTCGTACAACCCTGCGGGCGGACGGGGACTGCGGATTCGGAGCCGGCTCAGCGGCAGTCGCGCACCTCGTCCTTCTCGATCCAGGTCACGGTGCCGCTCACGCGCGGCACCCGCACCACGTCCACCGGCTGGGTCATCGCCCCGATGACGCTGCACCCCGCTCCCGGCGAGGTCTTCCGCACCACCACCTGCGTCTCGCCCGGGGCGGCGTAGACGCTGTCCACCAGGATGGAGTACCCGCCGCTGCTCCGCTCCCCGAGCGCCGCGAGGAGCACCGTCTCCCGGCCGAAGTCCACCGGCGGGGCGGCCGACTGCGGAGTCGCGCGCTGGTAGAGGGTGCTCCAGGCGGCGCGCCACTCCGCCTCGCTCGCGATCACCTGGCGCACCGGCTGGGTGAACCCGCTGAAGAACTCGAAGGTCTGCGGGCGGAAGCGGGTCACCTGCACCGGGGTGCCTCGGGGCACGTCGTCGCCGGACCCGGTCGGGTCGGCGCAGGAAGCGCCCAGCACGGTGGCGGCCAGGACGAGCAGGAATCCAGTGTACGAGCGCATGACGGTATGGGGCTGAGGGCGAACGTGTCTCTCCTGCTCTGGACGACCCGCCGCGGCCGGCGTCACGCCGAGGCGGCGCGCGCCTGCTGCACTCCCCACCCGGGAATGGCTTCGAACACCCGGAGCGCGAGCGGCACCTTTCCGAAGGGGGCGCTCACCTGCACCCCGGCCAGCGCGGGAAGCGCCTCGCCGAGCATCTCCTGCGCGATGGAGATCCCCTCCGCCACCGCGTGGTCCTTGCTCACGTCGCTGGCGCGGCGCATCCGCTCGATCACCTCCTGCGGCACCACCACCCCCGGCACCTCGTTGGCCAGGAACTCCGCGTTGCGGGCGCTGACCAGCGGCCAGATCCCCGCCACCACGGGGATGCGGATCCCCTCCTTCTCGATCCGCTCCAGGAAGCGGAAGAGCTGCCGCACGTCGAACACCGGCTGCGTGATGGCGTACTCCGCCCCCGCCTCCACCTTCCAGTAGAAGCGCTTGAGCTCGTGGTCCAGGTCCTCCGCCCCGGGGTTCACCCCCACCCCGATGGTGAAGCTGGTGGCCGCGCCCAGCGCGTTCCCCCCGGGGTCGAGCCCGCGGTTGAGGCGGGAGACCAGGTTGGTGAGGCCGATGGAATCGATGTCGAAGACCGCCGTCGCGTCCGGGTACGGCCCCATCTTGGGCGGGTCGCCCGTGATGAGGAGGAGGTTCCGGAGCCCCAGCGCCTGCGCCCCTAACAGGTCGGAGAGCATCCCCAGGAGGTTGCGGTCGCGGCAGCAGTAGTGGATCACCGCCTCGATCCCCACCCGCTGCTCGATGAGGAGCGCCGTGGGGAGCGCGCCCATCCGGCTCTGCGCGCGGGGGCCGTCGGGGACGTTCACCCCGTCCACCCCTGCCGCCTTGAGGAGGCGGACCCCCTCCAGCATGGGCTCTGGGTTGGTGCCGCGCGGCGGGACGATCTCCACCGTGGTGACGAACTCCCCGTTCGCGATCTTGGCGCCCCACCGGGAGCGCTCCTCCAGCGGGAGGGGCTCCGTCCCCGTGGCGGCCTGCTCCTCGGGGTGCGCGGCCGACACCTGCACGGCCGCCCCCGGGGCGAGCATCCGCACCGCTCCCGCGATGCGCGCCACGTGCTCCGGGGTGGTCCCGCAGCACCCGCCCACGAAGCGCACCCCCTTGCGGATGAGGCGCGCCGCGTAGGTCGCCATGTACTCGGGCGAAGCCATGTAGATGGTGCGGCCGTCCACCTCGCGCGGGAGCCCGGCGTTGGGCTGGATGGCGAGCGGCCGGTCGGTGGCCGGGAGCATCCGCTCCACCGCCTGCAGCATCGCCGCCGGGCCCACGCTGCAGTTGAGCCCCACCACGTCCACCCCCCACTCGGTCAGGCGCTCGGTGAAGCTCGCCGCGTCCGTGCCGTACGGGGTGCGGCCGTCCTCGCGGATCACCATCTGCGCCACGATGGGGAGCCCGCACACCCCGCGGATGGCCTCCACGGCGTGGCGGACCTCGTCTAGGTCGCTGAACGTCTCCAGGACGAAGAGGTCCACCCCGCCTTCCAGGAGCGCCGCCGCCTGCTCGGCGAAGAGGGCCTGCGCCTCCGCGCCCGAAGTGGGGCCGTACGGCTCGATGCGGAGCCCCAGCGGCCCCATGGCCCCCGCCACGCACACGCGGTCCCCCGCGGCGCGCCGGGCGATGCGGGCGGCCTGGACGTTGATGTCGACCAGGCGGTCCTCCAGCCCGTACTTCGCCAGCTTGGGGCGGTTGGCGCCGTAGGAGTTCGTCTCGATCACCTCCGCCCCCGCCTTCACGTAGGCGCGGTGCACGTCGGCCACCAGGTCCGGCTGGACCAGGTTCAGCTCGTCGTAGGAGCGGTTGATGTAGATCCCCCTGGAGTACAGCATCGTCCCCATGGCACCGTCGAACAGGTGCGGACGTCCGTCCTCCAGGAGCTCGCGAAAGTCAGCCATTCGGTCCCTGCGTCATGAAGCGCCCGAGGTCCCCGCGGGCAGGATTCTCTCCGGGGCCACCACCGGCCGCCGGCCCATCGTCGGAACGTACCAGAGCACGCGGCGGTTGCGGTCGAGCCCCACCTCCGTCGCCCCGTTCCCCGGGGTGCACCCCACCTTCTCCCCCTCCTTCACCTTGACGGGGTAGACCCACCGCTCCACCGTTTCCGCCTGCATCCGCGCGAGGGCCTGGTCCACCGTGGCCGGCGGCGTCCCCGTGGGAAAGCGCTCGCGGAGGTGGTCCAGCGACCCCGTGGGGCAGGTGGCCGCGGGGCGGCCCATGAGGGCGATCACCTGCGCAGTGTCGGCGCTCAGCTCCAGCTTGGCGACCGCGCGGTCGCGGTGGCGCCCGGGCGAGAGGAGGATCCAGGCCAGCACGGCGAGGCCCACCAGGAGGATCACCGCCGTCACCCGGCGCGTCCCCTTGGGCCCCACGCCGAAAGCCCGGTCTACCAGTCGGTCTCGAGTAGCGATGGCGTCCTCCCCTGTCTGGGGGTCAGGTGGTGGAGAAGTACTTGGCCGCCGGGTGGTGCACTACCAGTGCCGCGGTGGACTGCTCCGGGTCGAGCTGGAAGCCGCTGGTGAGCCCCACCCCGATGGTCTCCTCCACCGGGAGCACCCGGAAGAGGACTTCGTGCTGCTCGATGTCCGGGCATGCCGGGTACCCCCACGAGTAGCGGAGCCCGCGCGACCCGTCGATCCCCAGCTCCTCGCGCACGCGGCGGTTCACGTACTCCGCCGTCCCCTCGGCGGTCTGCACCGAGAAGCCGTGCAGGTAGTACCCCTCGCTGTAGTCGCCGCCGCGGTTGCGCCCCGCGATGAACTCCTCGGCGCGGTCGCCGCTGGTGACCACCTGGAGCGCGATCACGTCCTCCGGGCCGTTCCCGTTCAGCGGGCGGAAGTAGTCCGCCAGGCAGAGCTCCTCGCGGTCCTCCTGCCGGGGGAAGGTGAAGCGCCCGATCTCCCGGGTGCGTTCCGCGGGGTCGAAGACCACCACGTCGTTCCCCTCGCGCCCCACCGGGAAGTAGCCGTACACCGCGCGCGGGCGCAGCCACCCCTGGGTACGCGCCTCCACCGTGTAGCGGCGCAGGCGGGGCTCGAAGTCCTCGCGCACCAGCCGCTCCCACTCCTCGCCCTTGAGGTTGCGGGCGCCCCACTGCATGCGGTACAGGGTGTTGAGGTCGATGCACGACACCACCTCGTCCACCGGGATGGGGTCGAGCACCTTCCACCCCCAGAAGGGCGGCGCCGGCACCTCGGCCAGCGGCACCACCGGGTTCTGCCGCGAGGCGGGACGCAGCTCTCTGGCCTGCGCCTTCCGCTCCGCGTACTCCGCCGAGCGGCGCAGCATCTCCTCGTTGTGGGCGCGGACGAACGCCTCGCTCGCCTGCGCATCGGTGAGGCGGTCCATCACCGCCAGCCCCTCGAAGGCGTCCTTGCAGTAGAACATCCCCGGCGCGTACGGCGTCTCCTCCTGCACCATGGCGGCGCTGCGGACGAAGCTGGGGTTGATGGCGGCGCCCCCCACCAGGAGCGGATAGGCGAGCCCCCGCCGGTGCAGCTCCTGCGCGCAGAGCGGCATCTGCTTGGAGGTGGAGACCAGGAGCGCGGAGAGCCCGATGGCGTCCGCACCCACCTCCTCGGCCTTCTCGATGATGGTGTTGACCGGGACCTGCTTCCCCAGGTCGTACACCGTGTAGCCGTTGTTGGTCAGGATGGTGTTGACCAGGCTCTTCCCGATGTCGTGCACGTCGCCGTACACGGTGGCGAGCACCACCTTCCCCTTGGTCTGCCCCTCGGCCTTCTCCAGGTAGTTCTCCAGCCGCGCGACCGCCCGCTTCATGACCTCCGCGCTCTGCAGCACGAAGGGAAGGATCAGCTCCCCGGCCCCGAACTTGTCCCCCACCTCCTTCATGGCGGGAAGGAGCACCTCGTTCAGCACCGGGACGGCCCCCAGCTTCTCGACCGCGCGGTCGATCCACTCCTCCACCCCCTCCTTCTTGCGGTGGAGGATCTTCCAGTGGAGCGCCTCCTCGGGGGTCATGTCGGCCGTGGGATCGACCGTGCTCTCCGTCTCGGCGCTCTTCCCCTCGTAGAAGGCGATGAAGGCGGCGAGCGGGTCGTGCGTCTCGGTGCGGCGGTCGAAGATCAGGTCGTCGGCCAGGCGGCGCTCCTCCTCGCCGATCTCGAAGTACGGCTTGACGTGCGCCGGGTTGATGATGGCGGTGTCGAGCCCCGCCTCCACGCAGTGGTGGAGGAAGACGGAGTTGAGCACCGCGCGCGCGTGCGGCGCCAGCCCGAAGGAGACGTTGGAGACCCCCAGCGTGGTGAGCGCCCCCGGGAGCTCGCGCTTGATGGCGCGGATCCCCTCGATGGTCTCCACCGCCGACCGGCGGAACTCCTCGTCGCCGGTGGCCAGGGTGAAGGTGAGGGCGTCGAAGATGAGCGCGTCCGGCTGAAGGCCGAACTCGTTCAGGGCGATGTCGTACATCTTGCGGGCGGCTTCCAGCTTGGTCTCCGCCGTCTTCGTCATCCCGCCCAGGTCGCGGTCAATGGTGAGCGCGATGACGGCGGCCCCGTGGGCGGCCACCTGCGGGAGGACGGCGTCGATCCGCTCGCGCCCGTTCTCCAGGTTGATGGAGTTGACGATGGCGCGCCCCGGCGACTGCTTGAGCGCCGTCTCGATGACGTCCGCCTCGGTGGAGTCGATGCAGAGCGGCGCCTCCACGCCCTGCGAGAGGAGCTTCACCACCGCCTTCATCTGCTGGTCCTCGTCCTGCCGCTCGGTGAGCGCCACGCAGACGTCCAGTACGTGCGCGCCGCTCTCCGTCTGCTCGCGGGCCACGTCGAGCACGCCGTCGTAGTCGTCCTCCAGGAGGAGGCGCTTCACCTTGCGGGAGCCCTGCGAGTTGACGCGCTCCCCGATCATGGTGGGGCGCGGCTCCTGCACCAGGTCGATGGCGCGGATCCCCGACGAGAGGCGCGGCACGTACTCCACCTCGCGCGCCAGGGGCGCAGTGCCGCCGACGCGCGCCACCAGCTCGCGGATGTGGTCCGGGGTGGTGCCGCAGCACCCGCCCACCACGCTCACCCCCAGCTCCTTCACGAACTCCTCGAGCTGCGTGGCGAAGGGCTCGGGCGTCATGGGATAGACGGCGACCCCCCCCTCGTTGTGGGGGATCCCGGCGTTGGGGATGACGGAGATGGGGAGGCGGGAGTTCTCCGCCAGGAAGCGGACGGGCTGGCGCATGTGCTCGGGCCCGGTGGAGCAGTTGAGCCCGATGACGTCCACCCGCAGCGCCTCCAGCGTGACCATCGCGGCGCCGATGTCGGTCCCCAGGAGCATGCGCCCGGAGGTGTCGAGCGTCACCTGTACCTGGAGCGCGACGGGGCGGCCGGCCTCCGCGATGGCCTCCCGGCACCCGAAGACGGCGGCCTTCACCTCCAGGATGTCCTGCGAGGTCTCGATGAGGAGGACGTCGACCCCGCCCTCGATGAGCCCCCGCGCCTGCTCGGCGAAGACGGGGACCAGCTCGTCGAAGCGGACGTTCCCCAGCGTGGGGTCGGACGCGGAGGGGAGGAACCCCGAGGGGCCGATGGAGCCGGCCACGAAGCGCGGGCGCTCCGGGGTGGCGAAGCGGTCGGCGACGCGCCGCGCCAGGCTGGCCGCCGCCACGTTCAGCTCGCGGACCCGGTCGGAGAGGCCGTACTCCCCCAGGGTGATGCGGTTGGAGCGGAAGGTGTCCGTCTCCAGCACGTCGGCGCCGGCCTCCATGTAGGAGGTGTGGATCTCCTCGATGACGTCCGGACGGGAGATCACGAGGTAGTCGTTGCACCCCTCCAGCCTCTCGCCGCCGAAGTCCTCAGCGGTGAGGGCGTAGCGCTGGATGCTGGTGCCCATGGCGCCGTCGAAGACGAGGACGCGCTCACGGAGGGCGGAGACGTAGGGAGAAACGGTCCTGGACATTTGGCGTCGAGAATACGAAAAAGCCCCGCGACTCGGAGTGCGGGGCATTGCGTACCGGATGCGGGCTTAACCGGTTCGGACCCGACACTTTAGCGTTTTTTTAAGGTGGTCGCAAGCGGTCGCGCACAAATCCATCCACCGTGACGTTTTGTCACACCGGGAACCTAAGCGGAGAACACCGTCCGCGCAAGGGGCTTTATGCAAATATCCGGATGAACGGTTGAAGCACAGCTCCCCCGCATGTGTTCACCACGCGGGACCTCCAAGGGGAACGGGCTGTTTCCGTCCTCGTAACCCGATCCAGCCGTCACGCACTTCCGGGGACTCCGGGAATCCTTGACATCTGGCGCAAACGGTTGTCCATTATGCGCTCCATCCGTTTGTAGCCACTCCGCGCGGTTACCCTCCGATGCCGGCCTGCACGCAATCTGCCTTCCGCCGGTACGCCATTGTCGGCGGCCTCGTGGCGCTCAGTTCCCGCGCCGGCCGTGGTTCAGAGCCACTCCGACCGCGTCTGGTCGCCCTGTTCGATAACGGGCAGAAGTTGATGGCGCACGGCGGTTGAACCAGAATGCGCAATACGCGATTCCTCTGGATCGGGGCCCTGGCGGCGCTGCTCGTTCCACTGCTCGTAGTCCGCTTCGCGCCGTCGCTTGGCGGGGTGCTGCAGGTGCTCGTCGCCACCGTAATGGTCGTGAGCGGGGCAGCCATGGGCCGGGTGGCCCTGGTGGAGTGGAGCAGCCGTCCTCCCGCGGTGCGCCTGCTCGCCCTGGGCCTCGCCAGCGGAGCGACGATGGCACTGGGGATACTGGTTGCAACGCGATACGGCACCGCCGACGGAATCTGGATCCCGGTCCGGATTGCCCTGCTAGCCATCGCGGTAGGCGGAGCGTTCGTCGCTGACAGGCACGCCCGGGATCACACACCCGACAGGTAGACCCAAGTCCCGCACGAGGGGAGCGGCGGTGGCATCCTGCTGCGCTGCGCTGCCAGAGGGGGGCTGATCGCCTCGCAGCAGCATCGCTCCCGGGGGCTCCTCGCGCACGATCTGCACGTACTGCTTGCGTGCGTGGGTCGTCGGCCGCGCCGGTAAGCGGAAGAGCCACTGCGCAGCCGCTCGGGCTCGGCCCACCGCCAGCGGATCAAGGGTTGTCGAGCCGCACCGTGATGCGCTCCGCTCCCGAACTCCTTGCAATTTATGACGTTCAGGCGGTGCTCACATTCCCCCCTACATCTGTTCTGCGGGATTCGGGTTCATTGCAATTCACATGAAAACCGCCATATTGGAACCTCCGCACCTCCCTGGTGCGCTCTTCCCCGGTCCCGGGGACTCCCCACCCGATCGAGAGAGGTAGCCCATGACGAAGCGGCTCCCATGGACCCGCACGGCCGCGGCTCTGCTCGCCGTCGCGGCGCTGGCGGCGTGCTCCCGCGACGAACCCCTCGCCCCTCCCGCCGAGGCGCGGGCGGAGGTCTCCGCGGCGGTGGCGCCCGGCACCATCGTCCTGGCGGGAGGCGGGGCGGAGGGTGACGTGGGGGACACCACCTCTTGGTCGTACAAGCTCTACCGCAAGGTGGTGGAGAACGGGGACGTGGACGCGGACGGGGTGGTGCGCGTGGCGGTGCTGACGGCCAGCTCATCCACCTCGTTCATCACCGACTACTTCGAGTGGATCGGCACCACGGTGGGACGGAACGTGGACGCCACCATCTACCTGGTGGCGACGCGCGCCGACGCCAACAGCTCCGCGCTGGTGGGGCCGGTGGCGTCGGCGGACGCCGTCTTCATCAAGGGGGGCGACCAGGGGGTGTACTACGACCAGTGGAACGGCACCCTCCTGGAGACGAACGTGCGCGCGGTGGCGGACCGGGGCGGGGCGCTGAGCGGGACCAGCGCGGGGGCCATGAGCCTCCCGCAGTACTGCTTCTGCGGCGGCTCCGACCTCATCTCCGAGGACATCATGGAGAACTCCCACACCTCGTACCTGAACGACACCAGCGACGGCGGCTCGGCCATCCACACCGACTTCCTGGGCTACCTCTCGCGGATCACGGTGGACACGCACTTCACCGAGCGCGGGCGCTTCGGGCGGCTCCTGGGGATCATGGCGAAGGCGGGCGAGGACAACGCCGACCCCGCCATCCTGGGAATCGGGATCGAGCGGCAGACGGGGCTCTCCATTCGGGGAAGCACCGCCGAGGTGATCGGGATCGGCGAGGTGTCGTTCGTCCAGCAGACCGCCGCCACCACGCGCATCCGCACGGCCGGGAAGCCGCTGGTGTACACCGACCTGAAGGTGGACCGCCTCACCCACGGGTGGACGTACGACCTCTCGACCAAGGCGCCGGTGACCCGTCCCTCCGGCGTGGTCGCGGTGAGCTACGCGGGCGACGGCGCGGCCAACAGCGGGGCGCTCACCATCACCGGTCGCACGGAGAAGGACAACGTCAAGTTCGAGAAGGTGGCCACCTACAACCCCAAGGACTACTCGCTCGCCAACACCACGGCCAGCGTGTTCGTCCGCACGGGGGTGGGCTTCACCGACGCCGGCTACTCCACCAACCGCGGCTACAAGCAGGAAACCCTCTTCCGTGCGCTGTACGACGTGCCGAGCTACACCGGGTACCTGCTCTTCTACGGCGGGACGGCCTCGCGCGCTTCGGGGAGCCCGGACGTCCTCTCGTTCGCCGGGGACGGGACGATCGTGATCGACGGGAAGACCGTCACCTACAAGGGACTCTCGCCGTACAAGTCGTACCAGGCCACCAGCTCCGGGACGCTCCGCGCCGCGGCGCTCACCAACCTCACGGTGCACGTGCTGAGCGAGTCCACCACCACCGGAAAGCGCTGGAACTCGCGGACGCACGCCATCGTGCCGTAGAGGCCACCCCCACCCCCGCAGGCCCTCAC
>Ga0247718_1000261_pt1 | contig 13987 bp, 12 predicted proteins | sample 21E_DmetaG_FD_189045 | JGI IMG/M metagenome (GOLD analysis project Ga0247718, IMG submission 189045) | Soil microbial communities from hillslope of Landscape Evolution Observatory, University of Arizona, Oracle, AZ, United States - 2-1-E_D | ecosystem: Engineered > Artificial ecosystem >...
AAACCTCGGTCTTGAGTACGTCGCCCAGCACCGCGAGCCCGCCGTTTGTGTCGCCGTACAAAGTGCAGTAACCGACCGCCAATTCGCTTTTGTTGCCGGTCGAAAGCAGCAGCCTGCCCTCCGCGTTCGATATCGCCATCAGGATCACGCCGCGCAGACGGCTTTGCAGATTTTCGGCCGCGAGGCTCTCACCGCCTTTGGTCGGTTTGTGCAAATTGAGCTGCCTGGTCAGTACCTCAAACGCGTCGGAGATCGGCTCCATGCGGCTCTCGCAGCCGAGATTTTTTACAAGTTTTTCCGAGTCCTTAATGCTGCCCTCGGACGAGTAAGGCGAAGGCATCATCACGCACAAGACGTTCTCGGGGCCCAGAGCCTCACAAGCCAGAGCGGCGACGAGTGCCGAATCGATGCCGCCCGAAAGCCCGAGCAACGCACGCGAGAAATTGTTCTTCCGGGCGTAGTCCTTAATCCCAAGCACAAGCGCCCGGCGGATTGTCTCGCATTCAGCGCCGGTAATGCCGCGCGAGTCGGGCCTGCGCGAGTCAAGTTCAACGGTCTCGACAAATTCCTCAAACGCCGCCGCCTGCAATATGATGTCGCCCTCTTCGTCGGCTATCACGCTCGCACCGTCGAAGACGATCCCGTCATTCCCGCCGACAAGATTGATAAAGACGATCGGCTTCTTTTGCAGCTTCGCACGATGCGCGACCATATCGGCTCGCAGCTTGATCTTCCCCTTGTTGTAAGGCGAAGCGTTGACCGCAAACACTACATCGGCTCCGAGCATTATGACCTCGTCAGCCGGATCATTCTCGTACAGCCGCTGCTTCCAGAAGGTCTTGTCGTTCCAAAAATCCTCGCACACGACGACGCCGAGCCTGTACCCGTTGATCTCGAATATCCGCCGCTTCGACGCCGGCTTGAAGTACCTCGGGTCATCGAACACGTCGTACTCCGGCAACAAAGTCTTGTCCGCATACCCGACCAGCTTCCCGTCATGCATCACCGCCGCCGAATTGTACAACCGCGGCCCATCCCCGTCAGGATTCGCACGAATCGTCCCCACGATCGCCGTGATCCCAACCGTCTCTGGAATTATCTTCTCCAACGGATCCGCCGCATGCTCCACGATGTCGCCGTCCTGAAACCAATCCTGCGACGTATAACCGTGCGTCACGACCTCGGGAAAAACAACCACGTCCGACCCATCAGCCTTCGCCTTCCCGATCGCCGAGATTATCTTCTGAGTGTTTCCTTCTAAATCGCCGTTGGTGGTATTGATCTGTGCAAGGGTGACTTTCATCCGAATAAAAGTCTATGGCGAATACCCACACCGAGGCAAACAAGCCGCGGACACGAGAAACGACGGCGGCGCACCTTGATCAGATCTCTTATGAAGAATGGGCGGAACACCGAATCGCTGACGCTAGTCTGGGATGTTTTGAATTTACAGATCAGCTCGAATTACCAGAGGCTTAAGAGATAAGCAACGTAAGAAAGACACACTACGACCAACCACGCAAGCAAAAGAATTCCCACAATCCATGTAACAACTTTCGGCCAGTCTTTCGGTTGTTTTAACACGATCTTGGTAATTTAAATTCCCGTCCAAAAAGCCGCCGTAGGCGGCGTCAGCATAAAGCCCCGTGCGTGAGCACGGGGTGAGGTCGGATCACAGCACCCCGAGCTATCGTAGATAGCGGCAGAGCGTAAACAATTCACGTCCACAAAAATCGCTCATCGAACTCAACGCCGTTCTTGCGTAGCAATCCTACAAATTCGTCCTCGAACGACTGCCTACTGTGATGCTCGGCCTGTCTGGAGATGTAATCGCTCACCCTGTCGATCTGCGACGAGCTAACAGTGAACGCCCCGTAGCCTTTCTGCCACGAAAAATCACGAGCGTCGGGAAACACGTCGTGCATCCAGCCCGACGAATTGGCCTTCAGGTCTCGAAGAACGTCGGAGACGGAACGGTCGGGACGAAGCTTCGCGAGCAGATGAACATGATCCGGCATCCCGTTCACCGCGAGCGTGATCCCTCCGAGCCCGCGAATGGTGCCGCCGATGTATTCGTAGAGCCTTTCCGAGCGCTCGGGCGTGATCAAAGGGCGGCGGTCTTTGGTCGCGAAGACGATGTGGTAGATCAGATTGGTGTAGGATTTCGACATTCTGCGGGCTGTCGCTATCTACGATAGCTCGGTGAAATCTATCACACGCTCACCCCGTGCTCACGCACGGGGCTTTATGCTGACGCCGGTTTCACCGGCTGTTGCAACACCGTCCGTCGGCGACGGCTCCTCATCGACTTGCTAGTCTGACCCACCGACACACCGTTTGTACGCAGATTCCAGCAATAAAGCCAAAAAGCAGGGCAATAAATAGGTTACCGAACAAGCCCGTCCAGACAATGCGCTCGGAAAAAGCGTCACCGCCAGCTTCTAGATACGTAAACGGAAATCCGAATACTTGATGGCAATCGAAACAAATCGATCTATTACGCCGATCAAGGAGATGGGTACCCAGAACAAATGCAACGATCGCGAATGCTGCTCCAACGTAAAACGAAATGGTAGGTTGTGGTTTTGTCATTCTCTTAACGCCAGTAACATATCACGGAAGTTCGCGCCACCAAATAAAAATAACTATTGACAACCCGCCCCGCCTTCGACAACAATTCCGCCGTTCACTCAGTACCCGAACAAATCGCAACATAACGGCTTAATAAGCAAATAAAACTACCCTTAGGAGGTTTCCCCTATGGCTGAACTCGGCCATGCGATTTACGTTGAAAATCTGACCGCGGCGATCCAGATCGCCACCGCTTGGGGCTCGAAGTACGACCCGTCTAACCCGCTCCTTTCGATCGCCAGCATGACCAAGACGCGCGACGCCGGTGCCGCGGCAATCGACGCGACGCAGCAGTCCATCGTGCCCTACAGGAACGCAACCAACGCCGCGAAGATCGGCTTCGACCGGATCAACCCGCTCGCCAGGCGGGTCATCCCGGCGATGAAGGGACAGGGGATCATCGACCCGGGCGCGATCGACGACGTCAAGTTCATCATCCGCAAGCTCACCGGCCGCCGCGCCACGCCCGCGATCAAGGACGACCCGAACACCACAAACGTCAACGAGGCCGAAAAGAGCAACTCCGCATCGCAGATGAGCCGCACCCAGCGGATCGAGAACGTCGAGAACCTCAGCCTGCAGCTCGGGTCATACGCCGACTACAAGCCCAATGAATCGGACCTCACGGCCGCCGGGATCACGGCCTTCGCCGGAGAATTGCGGGCACTGGTCGACGGCGTCACAAACTCGTTCGTTCCCTACTCCAACAATCTCTCGGACCGCGACGACAAGCTCTACAACAACCCGGACTCGGTCGTGAAGGTGGGAAATATGTTCAAGGCGTACGTCGAGTCCAAATTCACCCGCGACAGCGACGAATGGCGGCAGGTCGAAAAGCTGGTTTTCAAAAACCAGTCCCGCAACCGCAACTAAGACGACCGATGCCCGCTGCTCGAAACGAGGGTATCTGAAAAGCCCTCTTGCCGTCCCGCCAGGGACGCGTTCGATAATAGCCCAGTGATTTATCGCTGGGATTAGCGTTACATAAACGTGAAGTCCCGTCAGGGACGGCTGAAACATCGAATAGATCAGCCGTCCCTGACGGGACTTATCTCATTTGGCCGTTATTCCCAGCGATTTATCGCTGGGCTATTTTCATTCGTCCGCTTCGCGGACTTTTCAGACGACCTCGTCCGCATTTTGCCGCGCGAAAGTAATCGGGGTCAGAAAGTAATCGGGGTCAGACGTACGCTTTTGCGATTCCTGGAAAGAGAATATTGCAATAATGCAGCTCCAACCATCATTCCTTGTGCCTGTTATCTCGCGTAACCCTTATCTCCCACCCTCAACAGCCGCCAACGGCGGCGACAGAATAAAGCCCCGGGCGTGAGCCCGGGGACACGTCGCCGCAAATCACCCGAGCTGTCGCGAGACAGCGGCAGCGGACCAACGTCTCACGACCACAGCGATTATTGGTCGTGCAGTCGATAAGGTAGATCAGATTGGTGTAGGACTTCGGCATATCGCGGGCCGATGCTGCTGCCGCCGTCTCGCGACGGCTCGCACCATGGGTCACGACCTTCACCCCGTGCTCACGCACGGGGCTTTAACCTGCCGCCGGTTTCACCGGCTGATGCGAACGTCCTCGGCCGGCTTCCACCCGCAAACCGTCCGGAGACCCGAGCGGGACAGCCGCTCGCATTTTGCGACACACCCCATTCCGGCTGCGACACAGGTCATTCCGGTTGCGACACACCCCATTCTCATTGCGACACACCTCATTCCAACTGCGATATACCTCATTCCGAGTGCGACACAGGGCATTCCCACTGCGACATATGCCATTCCCACTGCGACATATGCCATTCCGACTGCGACATAGTCCATTCTGAGTGCGACATAGCCCATTCCAGGTGCGACACACTCCATTCCGAGTTGCAAGGGGCGTATTCCGACTTGCGGAGGCCGTATTCCGGATCGGAATGACTGTCTTCTCGGACGATTGATGACGATTCGGGATCGCGGCGGGACTTTCGGACTGATGAACTGGCTAATCTTGGCGGGTGAGGACTGGAGGTTACGTGGTGACGGGTTCACATTCTGATCGCTTGACCATCGTGAGGCGGTTGCCGCGGTCGTTGTATTGGACTTCGTCCATGATGTTGTAGATGAAGAGGACGCCGCGGCCCGAGGGTTTGAAGAGGTTGGCCGGGTCGAGCGGGTCGGGGATCGCGTTGATGTCGAAGCCCTCGCCCTGGTCCTCGATCGTGAAGCGGGCCTCTTTGGACGAGATGTCGGCGACGACGCGGACGAGTTTGCCCACGTCGAACTTGTTGCCGTGCTTCACAGCGTTGACGAAGGCCTCGTCGAGGGCGACGTAAAGGTTGTTCTGCTCGGGCTTGCAGACGCCGAGTTTCTCGACGCGCTTGATGAGGTATTCGAGAATGATGTGCATCAGCGAAACTGCACTCGGAAACTCGAACTCGATGTTCTCGTGCAGGTCACGCACGTACTCTTCACTGTCTACGAACCGGATTTTGTAATCGAGGATCGTCGCGAAAAAGTTTTTCAGCTCTTCCTCGTCAAAATTATCGCGGCGGAAGTTGGAAGCGCAGATCTTGAATGCCTTAATGTGCTTGTTCGAATGCGTGTTCTGATCTGCAAGGTCGGGCAAGCAATGGTCGCCGTTGGCCGATTGCCCTGCGGCGGGGGAAAAGCTCTCGACATCGAGATCAGTGATGACGATGTCGTAGTCGGCCATGTCCTCGATCGCGAGGGCCGACCTTCGGTCCTCCACGACCCGGACGTCGTGCCCCGTATGAGTAAAGACCTCGTCCAACGCCTCCGCCAGGTCGTTGTGGTCGTCGATTATCAAGATCCGTCTCTGCATCCGGGGAATCCTGCTGGGCTATACGAACGTTTGCCCCACACTGTTGCAAATAATACCCTATATCCCGGCCCGCTGCCTATTTGTGCCCAACGATATCGAACACGTTTACTCGTTCGCCCCGCTCGACAGATACAGCCTGAAACAGCGGTTGCTGATACGCGCGGCAGACCTCGCCTTCTACCTGCTTATACGGGCGATCGGGGGCACGATGCGTTACGAAACTGAAGGCTGGGAAAACTTTGAGAATGTTGTGTCCGGCGGCAGGCAGCCGATACTCGCCGTCTGGCATGATCGCATATTCGCTTCGACCTATTTCCTGCGCGGCCGCGGCATAGTGGTCATCACCTCGCAGAGCTTTGACGGCGAATACATAGCTCGATTTCTCAATCGGTTTGGTTTCGGCACGGTTCGTGGATCGTCGACTCGCGGCGGCGTCAGGGCGCTCGTGGAGATGATCCGCCTTATGCGCCGCGGTCTGCCGATGGCGTTCACGGTCGACGGTCCGAAGGGGCCCCGATATGTCGCCAAAAGCGGAGCCATTGTGTTGGCCGCCAAGACAGGCAATCCGATCCTGCCGTTTTCTGTGGAATGCGCGAAGTACTGGACCGTGAAAAGCTGGGATCGGCTGCAGATACCCAAACCCTTTACGAAGGCGAGATTCATCGTTGGCACCCCGCTCTGGATAAACGGCAGCTCATCAGAAGATGATCTGGCGGCGAAACTGACCGAACTGCAAAACGCGCTTGACGATCTCGTTGCCAAGGGCCAAGAGTGGAGAGGCGGACGGATGAGCGCCACCGGCTGAGCGACGATCGGCTTGCGTCTAAATCGCCGGCCTATTAACATTGCCGACACGCTCCGGCAGACTCAGGTAGCTCGCCGCCAATAGCACAAAGCTGATCCAGATCGCATCGGCCAGGAGCAAGTGCCCAAGCTGCATCAGGATCGGAGACAGCATCAGCAGCGTCGCCCCGCCGAAGACAAGCTGGACGATCGCGAGCAAGGACAGGATATTGCTCCACTTCTCGACGTCAGGGTCGTTCGACGACCACTTCCGCAACAATCCGGCCAGAAACACAAGATAAACAACCGTCCCGATCGAGAGCACCGGATGCAGCGGCCTGAGCCTGAGCAGGAGATTCGATGTCTCCGAAAAATCCTTCATCAACCCGTCGGCCAGCGACTCCGACGGAAAGATCATACTGCTCAGTGCCGCGATCGACCCCGTTAATCCAACGAGGAGAATTCCGGCGAGCCCGATCATCAAAACTGCGGTGTCGCCTGCACTTACATCAAAACGGATCGGTCCCTTACCGCTCGCCGTCCAGGCAGTCAGGCTCAAAAACAGCAGCAGAACGAACGTATTGATCAGATGCCCCGCCATCCAGAACGGTCGCGCGACGGTCAGCGTTTCCGCCGTGTTGCCGGTGAGTACAAGTCCCGCACCGACGAGCGCCTCGGTGATGATGAAAATGAAGGCCCCGATCGAGAACCGCATGACCGAGCGTGACCGAGCCGTCCTTTCCTGACGCCAAATCCGAATCGCCCAACCCAGCAAAATGAGCATGACGAGCCCGTCGAGCGCGCTCATTATTCGATGTGAATATTCGATGACGGTCTTGAGCTCCGGTGCCGACGGAACGACCTCGCCGTGGCAGGTGAGCCAATGCTGCCCGCAGCCGTCACCCGACTTCGAAGCGCGGAGAAAAACACCCCACAAGATCACAAGAAGGTTGTACCCGAGCGCGAACCACGCGTACTTCGCGAAGCCGGTAAGGGGCATACCGATCAATCTCATCTGCGTATACGATACCACCCGATATTTGTCCGCTTGAAATACGTTAAGATTAAGACTGCTAATCGGAAATTCGTTCGTCCCTGATGAAAAAGGAGCGGATCGACAAATTATTACAGCAACGCGGCCTCGCCGAATCGCGCACCAAGGCTCAGGCCCTCGTAATGGCCGGCGTAGTGCTCGTCGATGAGCGCCGAGTGGAGAAGGTGTCGGAAGCTTTCTCGCCCGAAGCCGAAATTCGGATAAAGGGCTCCGCGCCCGAATCCCGATATGTCAGCCGCGGCGGCCTCAAGCTGGAAAAAGCGTTAGTCGAATTCGGCGTCGATCCCACCGATCTGACCTGCCTCGATGTCGGCTCATCTACCGGCGGGTTTACCGACTGCCTGCTGCAGCACGGTGCCGGTCGCGTCGTGTGCGTGGATTCGGGCACCAATCAGCTGGCTTGGCGGCTTCGATCAGATCCGCGCGTGGAGGTTCGCGAGAACACAAATGCGAGATTCCTCGCGCCTGAGGATTTCGACACAAGATTCGATCTGATCGTGATGGATGTTTCGTTCATCTCGGTCACGAAGATCCTCCCGGCTCTGGTCCCACTGCTAAGTGGCGAGCACGCTAAAATTATCTCGCTCATCAAACCGCAATTCGAGGTCGGCAAGGGTGAGGTGGGCAAAGGCGGTGTCGTGCGAGAGCCGGAAAAGCACCAGCAAGTAATATCAGCGGTAAATGAGGCCGCTAGCAGCATCGGTCTGAGAGTCATCGGCGTGACCGAATCACCGATACTCGGGGCCGAAGGCAATAAAGAATTCCTCGCTCTGTATGAAAAGAACCCATGAGAGTTCTCGCCCGCGACCTATCGGACCACTGATCGAGGGCGAGGATTTCTATTTCGAAAACGGCCTCATGGTGCTGACAGCCAAGTTTCTAAGGGCACGAGGTTACTGCTGCGGAAATGGCTGCCGTCATTGCCCCTACCAAGCCGACGCGGGCGACCAACCCGCAGATCAGAGCAAAAATTCATCGAGCTCGTTGTGAGCCACCGTTTGCGTAGGAGGAATTACATCCTCGATCACCACTTCGTAAGCCGTAGCTACACCGCCCGCGGCTGCGACAGCTTCGCCAACTACCAATGGGCCTTGCGGGTGGGCGAGCTTCTGTTCGATAAAAGGCATCCGCGGTTCGTGGGCTCCATCCGACGGTCCGAACGTGGAATAAGATTGGCGAAACCTGTCGACATCAGCCATCATCTCGTCACGGCCGGCCATCCACGTCAATGTGGCCTCCAGAACCTGCCGCTGAAGTTCGTCGCTCGGCCAGCGAATGCTGTAATGGATCCATTTGCCATCGCGACGTGTGTCCACCAGGCCGGCGCCGCGAAGATAGGCCAGATGCCGCGATATCTTCGGTTGACTCTCGGCGAGCACCTCACTAAAGAAACATACGCATGTTTCACCCTGCCGCATTAGATTTAGCAGACGCAATCGCGTCTTGTCCGCCAAGGCCAGGTAAAAACTTTCCACCGACTTCAGGTCATCATGCCCGTTCATGGACGGCAATCTAGCAGATTTCCGGCCATTTGTCTCTCCGACAGATACGCCATAGCAAATATTTTTATCTTCATATCTGTTATGACGTATCTGAGTAATATACACAGCCGCATGGCCGCTGCCTTGCACCCAAGTTCGAAAGGCAACTACTATTGCATCGGCGGCTCGTGCGAGATTTTTGGAACTACCAAGCATTCATGAACGACGAATCATTTTTTACACTTGCGGTTCACGCCGGCGAAGACCGGCAGCGGCACCACGGGGCGCTTTCCGTGCCTATTTATACGGCTTCGGTCTATGCGTTCAGCGATGCGGAAAGCGGTGCTGCGATCCATAACGAATTTATTCCCGGCTATTATTACAGCCGGCTCGGCAATCCCACCACGGACGCGCTCGAGCAGACCATCGCGAAGCTCGAAGGCACCTTCGTGAATGCGGGAGATGCCGAAAATTACCGGGACGCAATACGTCCAAATACCCGCTTATTCTGGATTGAAACCCCGTCGAATCCACTTCTGCAGATTACTGACATACGAGCCGTCGCAGAAATCGCCAAGGCAAACGGCATAGTTACAGTGGCCGACAACACTTTCGCGACACCTTTCAACCAGCAACCCGTACGGCTCGGCGCCGACATAGCGGTCCATAGCGGGACTAAATATCTGGGCGGTCACAGCGATCTTACGGCGGGGCTTCTTGTCGCCGGGAGCGAAATGGTCAAACATATACGCCAAAAGGCAATTAAGCTTTTCGGCGGCACGATCTCACCACAGGTGGCTTGGCTTGTCATGAGGGGGATAAAGACGCTGGGACTCAGAATGGAGCGGCACAACGCAAACGCATCTGCTATCGCGAATATGTTGGCAGCACATCCAAAGGTCGGAAAAGTCTATTATCCGGGCCTGGACGGTCACGAAAATCGGACGGTCGCCCAAAGCCAGATGCGGGGATTCAGCGGAATAGCGTCCTTCGATCTCGGAAGCGCGGAAGCGGGCAAGGCTTTCGTAAACGGCGTCCAACTATGCACGCTTGCGAGCTCGCTCGGCGGCGTCGAGACCCTCGTCCAGCACGCGGCCACGATGACACACGCCACCCTCTCGCCGGAACATCGCCAACGAGCGGGGATCACCGACGGTTTGATCCGGATATCGGTCGGGATCGAGGACCTGGATGATCTGAAGGCCGATATTGATCAAGCCCTCTCGAATATCTGAAAGGGCCCCGTAGCGACAACATATTTGCTTTGGCGTAAATAAAAAGGGGAACGCTCATTTCAGCGTTCCCCTTTTCAGGATTTATCTAAATCCAGAGCTCAGCCCTCCCGCGGATCTTCTCCTTTGGACTTGCTCAGCTGCGGTGCGGCGGAGGCTCTGGGGAGCGGAACCCCGACGGCGTCTGCACTGACCAGAAACTCTTCGCCATGGTTCTCTTCCGGCGTGTCGCTAACGATCATCTTTCCGGACTGCTTTCTGAACGTGAGCGAGCCTTTATCCTTATCGAAATCAACGAGAACAAAGTCGCCGGTCTCGACCTGCTGAGTCGCGACAAGATTTGAAAGCGGGTAAACCAGAAACCTCTCGATGGCCCTCTTCAGGTGCCGGGCTCCGTATTTCAGATCGATCCCCTCGCCCAGCAGGAATTCCTTCGCCGTATCCGTGCATTCGAAGATGAACTTCGTCCCGGCCGATTCGGTGATCCGGTCCTGCACGTTCGTCAGCTCGATGTTGAGGATCTGCCGCAAATGATGCTCTTTCAGGCTGCGGAAGACGACGACCTTGTCGATGCGGTTCATAAATTCGGGAGAGAATTTACGCTTCGCAGCTTCGAGCGCCGTGCGGTAGATCTTCGTGTCGATCTCGGTATCCTGCCTGACGCTGTCGGTCTTGTTCGGGGCAAAGCCTATACCGCCCGAGATCATCTCCGACATCTCGCGGGCTCCGAGATTGGATGTCATGACCACGATGGTCTTCGAAAAATCGACGCGGCGGTTGTCGCCCAGCGTCAAAGTCGCTTTATCGAGGATTCCTAACAATAGCTGCCACAGCGAATCCGAGGCCTTCTCGATCTCGTCGAAAAGAACGAAAGTGAGTTTGGTGTCTTCGGTGTGTGCTTTGTCGAGGTTTTCCTGGGTCAGCATTGGTGAGGTTTCGCGGTGCCCCAGGTAACCGGGCGGTGAGCCGATCAGTTTGGCGATCTCATGGGAATGCTGAAACTCGGCACAGTCGATCTTGACGACTGCGTGCGGGTCACTGAACAGAACTTCGGACGCGGCCTCGACGACGCGCGTTTTGCCCGAACCGGTCGGCCCGAGGAAGAGCATCGTACCGATCGGCCGTGTGGGATTATTCATCCCGGCTAAGTATATCTGGAACAGCCCACTCATCCGGCGGACAGCTCTTTCCTGTCCGACGATGCGGGCCGAGAGTCGCTCTTCGAACTCAGCGGCACGTGGGCTTTTGCGATCCGGATCGAGGAGCACTCCTGCGCTCCGGTCCGGACTGGATTTCTTTTTTGCCGTGTCGGTCTTCATTTACTTCTCTCCTACCGAATGCCCGATCAGATGAAAATCGGCATTCTTTAACCGGAATTAGCCGCTCTCCAAAGACAGCTATCCGTTCTATTTATTGATGATATCAAAAGAATGTTCGTTGGCTGGACTTTAGGTTGCGGTCAGGGTGCGTCCAGTGGAATTGCCGGGCTGAGCCTCAACCCGCCTGTCTATTTTGCATAAAAGCCCTAAAACATCAAGAGCCACAGGCGGCGAACAAAGGCCACGTATTTAGATACGAATTTCGGCGTCCGAGATCGCCGGAACGGGAGAGCCCCGCGATCAGATCAGATGTCTTCAGCGTCCTCGTAATATTCACGTCCGAGGTGCGTGATGAGTTCTTCGCCCATCATATGGCGGAGTGTATTTTTGAGCTTTTTGAGCTGGATAAAGAGGTCGTGCTCGGGATAAAGCCCCGGCGCGGTCTGAGGCGCCTTGAAATAAAATGACAGCCACTCCTGAACCCCCTTCATGCCCGCCCGCTGTGCGAGGTCCAGAAACAGTGCCAGATCAAGGGCCAACGGCGCGGCGAGGATCGAGTCGCGACACAGGAAATCGATCTTGATCTGCATCTTGTAGCCAAGCCAGCCAAAGATGTCGATGTTGTCCCAACCTTCCTTGTTATCGCCGCGCGGCGGGTAATAGTTGATCCTGACCACATGCGAAAAGCCGTCGTATAGCTCGGGATGTGCTTCCGGCTGAAGGATATGTTCGAGGACCGAGAGTTTTGATTCTTCCTTGGTCTTGAAGTTTTCGGGGTCGTCGAGAACCTCTCCGTCGCGATTACCCAGAATATTGGTCGAATACCACCCGTCGAGCCCGAGCATCCTCGCTTTCAGACCGGGCGCGATGATCGTCTTCATCAGGGTCTGGCCGGTCTTGAAGTCCTTGCCGCAAACGGGAACACGCATCTGATCTGCGAGTTCGAGGAGCGCGGGCACGTCACAGGTCAGATTCGGTGCCCCATTCGCAAACGGCACGCCGGCCTTAAGCGCAGCGTACGCGTAGATCATCGACGGGGCGATCGACGGGTCGCTGTCATACAGGCCGCGTTCGAAGGACTGGAGCGACTGGTGCACCGCCGACTCTTCCATGTAGATCTCGGTCGATGCGGCCCACACCATAACGAGACGGTCGCAGCCGTTCTCGCTCTTAAAACGCGCGATGTCTTCGATGAGCTGCTCGGCCAGCTCCATCTTGTTTTTGCCCGATTTTACGTTGTCGCCGTGCAGTCGCTTGACGTAGTTCTGCTCAAAGACGGCCGGCATCGGCTTCAGAGAAGCGAGTTGTTCGGAGACCTGGTTCAAAAGGTCTTTATCAAGAACGCCCGCGTTCGTCGCAGCGTCGAACGCATTTTCTGAAAAGATGTCCCAGGCCCCGAAAACAACATCTTCAAGATCGGCCAGAGGAACAAAATCCTTGATCCTTGGATTCCGCCCTTCGGTACGTTTACCCAGCCTGATCGTTCCCATTTGTGTGAGCGAACCGACGGGCTGCGAAATGCCTCGCCTGATCGCCTCGACACCCGCGACGAGCGTCGTGCTCACCGCGCCCAGACCTACGAGCAAAATGCCCAATTTCCCTTCCGCCGGCCTGACGCCGGCGCCTGTATCTGCCATTGATTCCTCCGAGAAATGTAAAGGGAATGATAGCTATCGAGAATTGCTTAGGCAAATTAGCATCGATACTGCCCGACAGACACGCGGGCCGGCCCGCCGTAACTTGATTTACCAACGAGCATTACCGGAAAGCTAAAAACAAAAAGGCGGGCCCTACCGACCTCATCCACGACATCCCGCGACTACAGATAACGCCGACAAATGAACAAAATACCGATCACTCGCGCTCGATCAATCTGGAAACGACGATCATCAGCTCGGCCGGCTCGACGGGCTTGGGGACGTGCATATTGAAGCCGGCCGCAAGGGCGCGCATGCGGTCCTCCGCGCGGGCGAATGCCGTAAGTGCGACAGCGGGGGTTCGCTTTTGCCCATCTTCGGCGGCTCTCAGCCTTCGGATGAATGAGTACCCGTCTTCGCCCGGCATGCCGATGTCCGAGATGATCACGTCAGGCTCAAACTCCTGGAAGGCGTCCAATCCGGCCGCTGCGGAGTCTCGGCTAACGACGCGGGCGCCGGTTTGCTCCAGCATCGTTTCGAGGAGCAAGCGCGAGTCCTCATCGTCCTCGACGACGAGGACCTTCACATCCCGCAAAGGGGCCGGGAAACTGGCCGAGCCGCCGGCGGCGCTAAGGCGTTCCGTTTCGGGCTGTTTTCCATCGTCTGGTGTAAGAGGACGAACGGCCATGACCGGGAGTCTGACGGTGAAAAAGGCGCCGCCCTGCTCCAGATTCGCCGCTTCGACCGTGCCGCCGTGGAGCTCGACGAGCTGGCGGACGATCGTCAGCCCCAACCCGAGCCCGCCGTGCCTTCTGGTAGTCGTGCTGTCGCCTTGCCGAAACCGTTCGAACACAAAAGGCAAAAACTTCGGGTCGATTCCCGGCCCCGTATCACTGACCGTGATCTCGTAGTGAGAGTTCACCCGCTGCAATGAGACGCGTACGCTGCCTCCTTTGGGTGTGAATTTGATCGCATTCGACAGCAGGTTCCAGACTATCTGCTGCAGCCGCACCGGATCGC
>Ga0247718_1000262_pt1 | contig 13987 bp, 7 predicted proteins | sample 21E_DmetaG_FD_189045 | JGI IMG/M metagenome (GOLD analysis project Ga0247718, IMG submission 189045) | Soil microbial communities from hillslope of Landscape Evolution Observatory, University of Arizona, Oracle, AZ, United States - 2-1-E_D | ecosystem: Engineered > Artificial ecosystem > Mesocosm...
TATCGACAGGGCCGCGAAATCTTTCGTCGACGACGACGTAGCCATCGGTGCGGAATGCTTCCGCCGCCAGCGAGCCGAACCAGTCTCCTCTCCCCGCCGACGTGTACGCCGAAATGAACGGGCTGTCGTGCGTACCGTAAGAAGCCTCCAGATCGAGCATCGGATCGCTCGACGGCCGCCGCGTCGTGATCGATACAACCCCGCCCACAGCAGAGCTGCCATAGAGATCACCCGCCGGCCCGCGAAGAATCTCGACCTGCGAGATAGACTGCGACGGGACACGCCCCCAGTAGATCCATCCGCCGAAAGGATCGTTCAGCGGCACGCCGTCCAGCAGCACAAGCGCGCGGCTTGCACCCGAAGCGCCGACGCCTCGCAAAGAGACGCCCTGCGTAGTCGGATTAGCTGTCCGACTTCCCGCACGCCGGAAAAGAGAAAATCCCGGTACTTGCCGCAGCCTGTCGTCGAGCGTCTGCGCCCCGGTCGTGGTCACGATCTCCTGACGCCCGATCGCGATGACGCTCTCGGGCGTTTCTTCGATCCGCGACGGTGAACGTGTGACCGTCACGGTCTGTTCTATACCGGCCGCACTTAAAACGATCTCAAATTCGCGGCTCGCACCCAGCATTATCGTGATCGTTTTATCTTCGAAGCCCTGAGCCGCTATCGATAGAGATCCAATCGGACCAGCTTGATGGAGGACGAATCGGCCGCTTTCATCTGTCGTCGTACTGATCCGAGCTCCCAATGGCGACGCGAAGACGACCGCCGCGCCCGACACGGCCGCGCCGTTCTGGTCCCTAACCACACCAATAATCGACGATGTCCCGTCTTGAGCTAGTCCCTGACCCGCACAGGCAAGCAGAGTTATCACCAAGAAACGGAGACTAAAATGCTTCAGCAGGCACATTCAATCCAATCATCCTACAAATCCGGCTGCTATACGAAGTGATTCGATCTCGCGGTGTGGTGCCGTAACCGCCCTTTTGCGTCAGAAGTCTAAGCTCGGAGAAGTCGTAGGTTTCGAATTAAAGATTACAAATCTGGTCGTGGTAAGGCCTTGGAAGTAACGGCGTGATCACGCGCTCCGACCAGTAAAAAGGCGCCTCATCGAGACGCCTTATATTCAGTGAGCTAGTTGCCAACCGGTTTACTCGCCGCTCGACATCTGCACCTCGGTCAGCCGTTGTGGGCTTAGATTGACGACGTTCTCGCCCGTAACGATTGAGAGCGGTGCGCTCCAGACGGCAAAACCGTTCGCCCCTTTCGTCATCCCAAACAGGTAATAGCTGTCAGGATCGACGTTGCCGAGCTGTGCCTTCCCGGTGCTGTCGGTCTGGCCCGTGTACTTGACGTGCCGCCTGAGTGCCGCCATCGCACGGCGATTAAAGTCGCCGTAGCGGTCGGGGTACATCAGCGAAAGACCGAGGCTGTTGGTCAGCGTCTGCCCTTCGATCGGGTCGAGATCGGCATCACTGAGGATCGTTTCGATGTCTTTATCGAGCAAATAGAAACGAACATTCCTGACCGGCTGTGGTGAATTGCCGGTTTTTGGAAGAACCTTGGCATCGATCACCACCGTGCCTTTCGTCGGTGGAGGAGGAGGAGGAGCCGAAACGGTTGAGCCCGGAACGGTCGTCGTGTAGCCCGGAGCACTGGGCATCGGCACTGGCGGAGCGCCGTCGCTCGGGACCGTTACCGTCGACGAGCCCGCCGACGGGATCTCTGTCACCGCCGACGGAGCGCTGCTGGTGGTCACCCCGTCACGGTCGGCCACGGAAGCCCGGTCGACGTTCGCGTTCACGCGGATGCGCTGATTGGCCATCTCCTCATCGCCGCCGCGCCTTGACGCGACGAACAGAACGAACAAGAGCAGCAGCCCAAGAGTACCGATCACGAAGTAGCCCCACGTCGGGAACCCTTCGCGCCTGCGAACTACCCCCGTCACGACCTTGCGCTCGACGACCGGCGTGGCGCTTGTGGGCCTCCCGCAGTTGGGACACGCCACCGCGGCGCTGGAGATCTCGTGTCCGCATTCAGGACAATAAATGAGCGACATAAATCCTTTCCTCCCGAAACTTATGATCTATTCGGATAAAAAGGCATTTATGATGCCAGACCGTTGAAATGTGAATGATGGCGAACCGTAAAGAAATGAGCTGCCATACCCGCGGGCAGCTAAACAAAGCGTTGCAGCCGCTGCAGTATGGCCTGCTTGGATTGGGCACCGACCATCCGGTCGACCTCGGTGCCGTTCTTCAGGATAAGCAGGGTCGGGATGCCCTGAACGCCGAATCGTGCCGCTGTCCGAGGATTAGCATCGACGTCTAATTTTCCCACGACGATTTTGCCGGCGAGTTCGGCTGCGAGCGAGTCGATCGTCGGCGCGAGCATCCGGCACGGCCCGCACCACGCCGCCCACAGATCAAGCAGTACAGGCAGCGGTGAGTTCGCGACGACACTCGCGAAATTTGCGTCCGTCACCGTGATCGGGCCCGCCGTTCGAGACGAAGATTGATCCGACGCACCTGTGTCGGGCAACACACCTTTACACCGCCCGCAAACCGCCTGCTTGCCACCCGCCTCTCGTGCTGCGACTCGATTCATGGCCCCGCACGACGGACATCTCACAATCTGCCCCGGAGCTGCTTTAGCCATACGAAAATTAAAGCGCTTCGCGACGCTGCTTTCAACGGATTTAAGATGAGGCGAGGAGTTGCTGTTGGGCGGAGAAGGTTCCTCGCGAATGCGAAAGCCTCACCTTAGAAATTCAACGGCCGGTCGATCGCACGCACGATAGATGGAACTTTGCTTCCTACGGGACGACCAAACTAACCGCATTTGACGGGTTCGAGTCGCCATTGTGCAGGACGATCTGGAATTCGCCCGACGCCAACGTTAGCGGAACGTTCTCAAGTGTTTTGTCGGTTAGTTTCGAATTTTCTCGAAGGGCGGAGTTTGGCACCTTGCAGGGCTGGGTCACCGGGCAGCCCGGCCCGGTGACCTGGAGATAAACGGTCTCGGCCTCGAAGTCCTGCCCCGAAATCCTGACCGTGAACTGCTCCCCGGGCCTCACTTCAGACATCGACTCGATGCCGGAAACCTGCGGCGTCGGCCTGTTGACGCGGGCCGTGTTCGATTTCTCTATCAGCCAGCGGCCGTCTATCTTTCGCAGAATATAGCTGACAAAATACGGGCCGACGTAGCGGTTTCTTTGCAGCGTGCCGTCAGCAAAATAAACGGCAACGAACCACTTTTCAAGAGTCTTCACGATCGCCATGTCGCCGGCCTTGTTGATCTCGACCGACTGGAAATCAAACTGCTCGCATTTGGTCTCGTCGCCGTACCGGCGTCCTTCGTCAACCAGCTTCTTCACCGCCTCGCGTATGCGGCGCCGATCGTAGTTCGAACCGATATCCAGTTCGCTCGTCCAGTATTGATCCAGGTCTTCTTCTCTGAATGCCGAAGGATTCTTGTACAGCACCAGCGATTCGTATAACTGCGAGTCCTTCACTACCCGCCTGATCTCGTCCTCGTCGCTGGTCTGAGGATAAAACTTCCAAAACGTAAACAAGGCAACCGAAAGCATAGCGAGTCCCGCCAGCACGTAACGATAGCCGAGCCAGCCGCGAGAGGGCCCAGGCCTTTCGTCGATTAATGGGTAGTCAGCATCGTCCTTGATACTTGAGGAAAACGCGACGCCCGAAGTGGTAATCTGCTTACTGAACGGTGAAGTCTCAGACAAATGTTCAAGCGCGGTCGCGCCGGACTCAACCTCCGACGTCGTGACGTGGACCTCCGACGTAAAGATATACCCTCGACCTTTCAGGTTCTCGATGAATTTTTGATCCGGCTCGTACTGGCCGAACAGCTTTTGCAGCTTGCTCACATACTGGTTGACCCGGGCCGGCGTCACGCCGTAAGGATTATCACGCCACACGCGCTCAATGATCTCTTCGTGCGGGACAAGCTCGCCGGGACGCCGCAGCAGCGCCGCCAAAACTTCGAGAGATTTTTTCTCGACACCCTTTACAAGCTCACCATGGTGGTAAAGCACCAAACGCTCGGCGTCGAACTGAAATTCACCAAATTTCCAAACGCGGGGCGGGGGAGGAGGAGATATCATAATCAACAATAAACAAGGGAATTCTCAATCGATTAACAGATTTTCTACTCTAAATTCAAAGACAATCCGCTCGTTTCAGCTAGCCTTCCAAAATATCAGACCGGATTCTCGATCAGTTATTACTTGCTGTTCCAGGGTATCTCGGAGCGCCCAAATATTAGCGCGAGTCTGTTACCAGCACAAGACCTACTAACGCAAATCTTATTTCCAAAAGAGTCAATTCGTTCTGTGGTAAGGGCGGACCGATCGGGTTCGACTTCGAGGTTACTGAATCCAATTAATCCGTCAAAAAGCGTGTTCATATCGTGCAAAGTCTCGAATGCACGATCAATTCATAGATATTTCACACCAAATTCATTGACCGGCCGGTTCATTCGTATATTGTTCCACAAGCAAACCCGCAATATATCGGAAAGCCTTGATTAGCTAACAACCCCGAGGGCTCACGATCCCGTCATTGATCGGTTCTCTCCATCAGGATTTTCCATTAGGGATCTAGAAGGCTGAATTTCAGTTGCTCAGTATTTTCGTTACGACCGGCAGTGGTTTGAGAGTCAAACCTGCTCACGGTTGTCCAGCAACAAGTCAGATTGCCGATTTATGCAGAAGTTAATAGGAATTTTGTTTTTGTTTTGCGCCTCGTGCGCTGTCGTAGCAGGTCAGTTCAGCAGCGGATCGACCGGTGTAGATGGCGCACTAGATTTGTCGGCAATGTCCTGCCCAGACAATGTCTGTCAGGTTCAACTGCCCGAATCGGGAATTTTCAACTTCACGACCATTAATGTCCCAGCTGGAAAATACCTTATATTCAAACGCAATTCTCGAAATACCCCCGCCACACTTTTGGCTCAAGGATCAGTCGTGATCGGCGGAGGACTTTATGTATCAGCGCCGTGTGGCATGGAGCTGGGCAGCACGGTCCCCTGCAGCGGCCATACGCCTAGCTCGAGCAGCGTTCAGACACCGGGAGTCGGTGGTTTCTCAGGTGGTGCTGCAAACAGTGATGGATTCGGGCCAGGAAAGGGGCTTGCATCCGGCAACACCAATGGGAGATGGGTCGGCCCGCTTAACTTATCGCCAATCGTGGGTGGGTCAGGTGGAGCAGGCTACACGTGTGGGTTCCCGATCTATTCCTGTCTCGGACCGGGCGGCGGCGGTGCAGTTGTAATCGCATCTTCCTCCAGCATCACTATTACCGGTATCGTCAAGGCGAACGGCGGAAGCCAGGGATCAAGTGGCTCCGGAGGGGCCATCCGGCTCGTAGCGAATTCCCTGAACATTTCAGGCACGCTACAAGCCGTCGGAGGAGCTAATGGTGTTATTCGCTTTGAATCGAGCAACATCTCGTTTACCGGTTCCGCCACACCACTTCCGATACAGGCAACAATCAACCCAACGATCGTTCCAACTGCGATACCGCAACTTTCAATATCTTCGGTCGGAGGTTTTTCAGTACCTGTCAATGCCGGAACACGCTTGGATTGGATCGATGTCTTGCTTCCGAATCAGTTGCCTGATCCGCTCAATGTAGTTGTCAGTGCCGTTAATATCCCGGCGGGCACGCAAGTACAGATTGGATTTGTAAGCGGCTCGCCAAGCGGAACATCGACTCCGTGTAATTTAGCCGGAACGTTTGAGGCGTCGTCATGTACGGCGACAATCTCGAATCTAAATCGCACCGGCGGGACTTACTTGCTCGCAACAGCCTCATTCACGCCGCCCTCATCCGTTGCCCGGTTTAATCCAAAGGGAGCCAATCAGGTTGTCCAGGTACGCGTCGAATCAACCCCCGGGGCCGCGCCGAAATACATTTTCCTGCGCGCAGATGGCAGTCGGGTCGATTCAAGGCTGCTTTCACCAAAGTTTTTACAAGAATTCGGAATGTAAGCTATATGAAAACACGCCTCTTTCGGCATCTTCTATTGGCCTTCACTTTGCTGCTTTTGTTCGATTCGTCCGCCAGTGCTCAGTTCAATAGCGGTTCAACGGGTGCGGATGGAGCGTTGGATTTAAGCAGTTGCTCCGTGTATTCAACATGTCTGATCCAGCTTCCAGAATCAGGGATACTAAACTACACAACGATTAATGTCCCACCTCAAAGAACCGTCGTTTTCAAGCGCAATTCGCGGAATACGCCCGTAACACTACTGGCCCAAGGAAATGTAACGATTCGCGGCAGAATAGAAGTAAGTGCTAACACAACCGGACACGCTACGACGATCGGCGGCCCGGGCGGTTTCAACGGGGGTGGAGCTTTGCAAGCCGGCTTCGGTCCAGGCGGCGGTACCATTACGTCGAATTCTGACAGCCCTCACGGTCGTTGGGTGGGTCCGCTGTCGCTAGTGCCAATTGTTGGTGGTTCCGGCGCGGCGGACCAAGGAGGCGGCGGCGGCGGGGCTATCACAATCGCATCATCAGGAACGATCGTTATTGAATCAGTGGACGGCATAGCTGGAATTTGGGCTGACGGTACTGTTGGGATCGGTCTACCCGGGCGGTGCGGCTCAGGCGGGGCGATAAGGCTTGTAGCAAATGCAATCAACATTCCAAACGGTACCCTGCAGGCCACCTCGTGTGGGCCCTCTCCAACAGGTGTCATTCGTCTTGAAGGTAGTCAAATCGACTTCCGAGGGTTTGGATCGCCTGCCCCGGTACTGGCTCCGGTCAATCCGACTGTGACCCTATCCAACCCACCACTCCTGACAATCGTGTCGATCGGAGGTTTTAGTGTCCCCTCATACGCCGGATCGCGTTTTGATACCGTCGATTTGCTGTTACCTAACCAGTTGGTGGACCCGATCAACGTTGTTATTCAAGCGGCGAACATTCCATCCGGCACGCAGGTTAGGGTCGGATTCGCCAACAGCGGCTCACCGAATGGCATATCGACACCCTGTAATCTTTCGGGAGGTCCCGGCCCACTGCAATGCACCGCTACCATCTCGAACTTGAACAGGACTGCAGTCACTTACCTTCTAGCGACGGCTACCTTCGCTCCTTCAGGATCTCTCGCAAAATTTAATCCGAAAGGACCAGACAATGTAGCTGAGGTCCGCCTGCAGGCAAGGCTGGGTGCTAGGCACACGTACTCGTTCTTTCGCGCAAACGGCAGCATTATCGAGTACTCACGGCTGCCAAAGGAGTTTTTGCAAGAGTTCGGTTTGTAAAGCACAGAATGCAGGCTGAAGCTAGACAACTTCATATCGGGCGTGCAGGTACGGTTGCGAGGCTACACATTTTCGCGGCTTCTCTGGCCATCTGGCTGTTGATACCAGTCGTATCCGTGTATGGCCAACAGGACGGACCCGCATCTGTGCAAAGCAACGGCGTATCGATCTCCTTCCAGAATACGGGAGATGACGCGACTGCAAGCAGGGGTGTCTCAATTTCTTTCAACAACAGCGGCGGTGATGCGAAATCCAGTAATGGCGTTTCCATATCGTTTCAGAATTCCGGCGACGCGGCGTCGGGCGCGAGCCGCGGCGTATCGATAGGCTTTCGCAGCCCGCCGCCGGATCCGTACTTCCGCGGGAGGCACCCCAACTCCGGCACCGTGGCCGATCCGGTAAATACGGCGACCGGTAACTTCACTTTCGACAAGACAGATCTGACCGTTCCCGGTCGCGGGATCAACTTCGAGTTTCAGAGATTTTACAACTCGCAGGACAACAGTCCGACTGGCCCGCTTGGAGCCAACTGGACGCATTCGTACAACATAACGGTCACCGAAAACGCGACCGACAACACGGCCACCGTAAAACTCGATGACGGCCATGAGGAGATGTACGACCGCAACGGTTCTTCCTTCACCGCGAAGCATCCGGGCATTTACAACACGCTGACCAAGAACCCTGATAACACCTACACGCTCAAACGTAAGGACCAGCGCAAACTCAACTTCAGGACGAACGGCAAACTGGCATCGATAGTCGACCGCAACAACAACACGGCGACGATGAACTACGATGCGAGCGACCGCCTGCAGTCGGTCAGCTTGCCCGGAGGCCGGAGCGTGTCGTTCAGCTACGACAGCCAGAACCGCATCACCCAGATCACCGATGGTCTCACGCCCACGCCACGTACTGTTACGTACGAATACGATGCCAGTAACAACCTGACAGCGGTGATTGACCCGAACGGCAACCGGTACGAGTACACATACGATTCGCTCCACCAGATGCTGACGGCCAAAGACCCGCGGCTCAACACTTTTGTTACCAACACCTATGACAATGCCCGGCGCGTCGTCACGTATCAGACCGACGCGAAGGGCAACCCGACAAGCTTCGAATACATTGCGGCCGAAGGCAAAACCAAAATCACCGATGCCGCCGGGAACGTCAGCTACGACCACCACGACGCGTTCAAACGGATGATCAGACGCGAGGACCGCCTCGGAAAGAGCTACTCGTACACGTATGACAACAACAACAACCGCACGAGCGTGACCGACAAGCGAGGTAATCCGACCACGTACGAGTACGACGCAAACGGCAATGTGACGAAGCAGACCGATCCCTTCGGCAAGACCGTCACGATCACCTACAACTCGAACAACGATCCGCTGACCCGCACGGACGAGCTCGGCAACGTCACCACTTTCGAATACAACGCCGGCGGCAATCTGACGAAAATCACCGAACCGCTTGGCAAGATCACTCTTTTCACCTACACGGCTTTCGGGCAGCTGGAGACCGTCACCGACGCCGAGAATCATCTGACCACGAACACTTACGATTCGTTCGGCAATCTTGTTAAGGTCAAAAACCACCTCAACCAGGAAACCACGTACGGTTACGATACCGTCGGCCGCCGAACGTCCGTTACCGACGCGCTCAGCCGGACGACCAGCTTTGTCTTCGATAAAAACAGCAATTTGCTGAGCACTGTCAATCCGCTGGGCCACGCAATCGCGTATGAATACGACGGCAACAACAACCGGACAAAGATCACCGACCCGCGAGGGAAGGTCACCCGATTCGAATACGACGAGAACAATCTGTTAAAGAGGACCATCGACGCTCGCGGCGGCGAGACGGTCAACACCTATAACAATCTGGACCGTCTGATTGCGGTCAAGGATGCTCGCAACAATACGACAAGTTTCGAGTTCGACGTCGAGGGCCGTCTAAAGAAAGTGACCGACGCTCTCGGCAACATCACCCGGTACGAGTACGACGATCAGGGCAATCGGACAAAGACCATCGACCCGAAGGGCAAGGCGACCGTCTTCGCGTACGACTTGCTTAACCGGCTCCTGACATTAACCGACCCGCTCGGGAACAAGACCACAAACACGTACGACGAGCTCGGCCGCATCAAGAAGACCACCGACGCCAACAACAAATCGACGACGTTCTTTTACGACGCCCTCGGCCGACTGACAAAGGTTACCGACGCCGACGGCAAGGACGCCGAATACACTTACGACAAGGTCGGCAATCGCCTGACGGTCAAGATCAACAACAACGTCACGACCTTCACCTACGACGAGCTCAACCGATTGAAGACCCGAAAGAATCCGCTCAATAAACAATACGAATTCGGCTACGACGCGACCGGCAGCCTGATTAGTCGAAAGGATGCGAATCTCCAGACGACCAAATATGAATACTATGCTGACAGCCGGTTGAAGAAGGTCACGTATCCGAACGGCTCGACGATCCAGTTCGAATACGACGCGAGCGGCAACCGCACAAAGATGACCGACGCGGTCGGTGTATCGAATTATGCGTACGATGACCTGAACCGGCTGACCAATTACTCCGACGCCTACGGCAAAACTATCGGTTACGAGTACGACGCCAACGGCAACCGCACCGCACTGATTTATCCTGACGGCAAACGCGTCAATTACGTTTACGATGCCGCGAATCGTCTGACCACAGTGACGGACTGGGGAAGTCGCAACACGCAGTACTCGTACGACGCGGCGAGCCTTTTGAGCGGCATCGCAAACGCGAACGGCACCATAGCAGCCTTTGACTACGACCACGCGCAGCGGCTGGTCTCGATGAACAACAAGAAGTCGGACCAGTCGGTGATCTCTTCGTACAGCTTCACGCTCGACCCGGTCGGCAACCGGACCGCCGTCAACATGACCGAGCCGATCACCGCCGCTGTAAATCAGCCGAACGTCGCGTACACCTACAACGCCGCCAACCAGATCCTGACGGCTGGCGCGACGACATTCACTTCTGACGACAACGGCAACCTGAAGACGCAGACGACAAGCGGCACGACGAACAGTTTTACTTACGATTTCGAAGACCGTCTGATCAGTGCTTCGGACACTGCAACCACAGCCCAGTATATTTACAACGGAGACGGCGCCCGCCTCGCTCGCACACTAAACGGCAGTACGACCCGCTTCGTCCTTGACCCGACCGCCCGTCTGCCCCGCGTGCTCGCCGAAACAGACGCATCGGGCAATATTGTCAACTACTACACCCACGGCCTCGGACTCATCACCAAAGTCCGTGCGAGTGGTCAGGTGTTTCAATATCACTTCGATCAGCGTGGTTCGACTGTCGCGATCACAAATGCATCGCAAACCATTGTCAACCGGTACGCCTACGATGCTTTCGGTTCGACTATCGCGAGATCCGAACAGACGACCAATATTTTCGGCTATACGGGCCAGTTTGGCGTGACAGCTGAGGGGTCTGATTTGTTGTTCGCGGCGCGGCGTTTTTATTCCTCGAAACTAGGCAGATTCATCACAAAGGATGAAGCGGTTCCTGATCCCTCGGCTTTTCAGACATTTAACGAGTACGTGTATTCGCTCAATAACCCGATCATACTGATTGACCCGTCTGGCCTATCTGGTGAAACCGACGGGAGCGCGCGATTTGAACAGCACCGCTCGACGGATAAATCTCATAACCGATTTTTCGAGCGATTCGAGAAGGCTGTGTTCGGTGCCTTCCGCGATACGTACAACTTCTTGGGGTGCGGGTTCAGCTTAGGTCAGGCCACAAACGCCTGTATTCAAGCACTCGATCCACTGAATCGTAACCCTGAAAATGCAGAACTGGGAGCTGCGTGGCTTGAATACGCTGGTCGCGTGGGAAGCAAAGTAGCGCCAGGTGTCAAGGCATATCACGGTTTCGTTGGAGCATTTGTCGAGTACAAGCAAGAAAGGCGGGGTGGGGCTTCCAGAACTGAATCCGTAGCGCGGGTAATCGAGTCAACAATCACCGTAGACGCCCTTACTGAAAAGTTAACCGACTACGTACCTATTGAGCCCATCAATTACTACACAAAGAAATACCTTAACGTTGATATTAAACATCCTTTTTCGGGCTGGTTTAACCGTTGAATTGAAATTGGTGAGATTCCTTCTGCTGATGGCGGGGGGTTGCATGAACTCTAAACACATGACGATGCCTTCATTTAGTTGCCTGTTAACTTCCTTATTATTGATTGCTTCGATCTCGGGGGTGGTAAACGCCCAAGCGATTCAATTCACTTATGACTTAGTTGATCGATTAACGGAAGTGCGCTACAGCACCGAAATCATTCGATACACGTACGATGCATCTGGTAATCGGACGGGCACTACCGTCGAACTTCTCACAACAACTCCGTCGGTCTCCGAAATCATCCCTTCTGTTGGCAGCGTCGGCGGAAGTGGCTTCACACTTTCTGTCAACGGCAGCAACTTTACAAACAGCAGCATCGTTCAGTGGAATGGCTTCAACCGTCCAACGACTTTCGTTAATGCGAATCAATTGACCGCTGTTATCTCTTCGGGTGATATCTCCGCGATTGGAACCGTTCCGGTCACTGTAATAAATCAGACGACAAACGCCGTCTCGAACTCGCAGATCTTCACTGTCCAGGCGGGCGGCTCGTGCATCCCGGTCGCTTTCCCGACCGGTCTGACGGTGCCGATCAACTCCTCAATTTCGATCCCTGTCACTGTTCCGGATATTACCGGGCGCGGGATCGACTCGTTTGATTTTGTCGCCGCGTTCGACCCGGCGGTGCTTCAACTGAATTCCGTCGCGCCCGTAGATACATCCGGTACGCTGAGCGGCGGATTCACGATCACAGCTAACACTTCCGTGCCCGGGCGGATAACCGTCGGCGGTTTTGGGACTTCGTCTCTTGCGGGACAGGGAACCCTTATCAAACTGAACTTCAACGTGATCGGCGCGCATGGGTCAAACTCGGCGCTCTCATGGTCGGTGTTCCGCTTCAACGAAGGGGAGCCGTGCTCCACTCCGGCAAACGGCTCCGTAACGGTGTCGGGAGTAAGCAACACCATCTCGGGAACGATCACCTACGCGAATACGCCCGCCGGGCAGCAGGCGAGATTTGTCCCCGGCGTGCTCCTGTCGGCCGCCGGCACGCCGCAGGGCTCCGCGACGAGCAACTCTTCCGGACTGTACTCGATAATGGGTCTCGGGTCGGGCCCGTATACGGTCACCCCGTCGAAATCCGGCGACGTGAACGGGATCTCGTCGCTCGACGCCGCACGTGTGGCCCAGCACGTCGCTGGGCTGATCGCTCTTACTCCCAACCAGCAGGTCGCCGGGGACGCGACCAACAACGGATCTCTGTCGTCGCTCGACGCCGCGCGAATTGCGCAGACGGCGGCCGGTATCGCGAATCCCGGAATCGCGGGGCAGTGGAAGTTCTCCCCCGCGTCGCGCACCTATGCGAGTCTCCCCGGGTCGACCGCAAACGAGAACTACGGCGCGATCCTGGTCGGCGACGTGACCGGCAACTGGACCGCGCCTACTCAGCCGGTGGCGGAGTTAGATAAAGGTTCCGATCGCAAGTTGGCCGCCTTAGCAGCGGAAACAGAGAGCACCGCCAGCGGTGTTCCGGTGTCCTTGCCGGCCAACGCGTGGGGCGGCCTGTCGGCCACCGTCACGATCCCCGTCACGATCGGCGATACGACGGGCCGCGGGATCGTCGCGTACGATTTCGTGCTCGCGTTCGACCAGAGCGTGCTGGTCCCGGCCGCCACGCCGGTCACAACGACCGGCACGATGAGCAACGGGTGGACTATCACCCCGAACACCGGGACCCCGGGGCAGATCACCGTGAGCGGATTCAACACGACCGCGCTGACCGGTTCCGGAGCACTGCTCAACCTCCACTTCAACGTCGTCGGGGCCGACGGGGCCATCAGCCCCCTGACCTGGAACTCGATGGCCCTCAACGAAGGGGAGGTCCCGGCGAAAACCACCAACGGGTCGTTCGTGGTGATCGGCCCGACCGCCGCTCACGTCTCGGTGAGCGGGCGCGTCACGAGCGTCGACGGATCGGGGATCAACGGCGCGATCGTGACGGTCGCGGGCCCATCCGGCCAGGTGCACACCGCACGCACAAATCCATTCGGCTACTATCGCGTGGAGGGACTCGAGGCGGGACAAACCTACACGATCACCCCCAGATCAAAGCGGTACGCCTTCGACCCGCCGTCCATTGTGCGGACCGTCCTAGAGGAGCTGACGGACGTTAACTTTGTCGGACGCGAACCGTGACCGGAAGTCTTGCTCCGGCAAATGGAAACTGATTCAGAAGTGCTGGACTAACTTCACTCTAATTACGCCGTAGTGACCCGTGAGGCCTTATATAGCGCCCAAATCCCGGCGCCCCTGTTTGCCGAATCAAGTCTCAATAACCAACTTATATGCCCCAACTTTCGCTATCACCTACCCAGTTAAAGGAGCTTCTGATCATGAAAACTTTCGTTGTGACCGGGCATCTCGCCCGGCGAAGACTGGTATGCGGGATCTTAGTCTCGATACTGTTCTTGAGTGCCCCAACTTTTGCAGCGGCCGCCCCAGGTGATCTTGATGCAACTTTTGGGAGCGGTGGCAAAACTATAACAACCCTCGGAAC
>Ga0247718_1000263_pt1 | contig 13979 bp, 17 predicted proteins | sample 21E_DmetaG_FD_189045 | JGI IMG/M metagenome (GOLD analysis project Ga0247718, IMG submission 189045) | Soil microbial communities from hillslope of Landscape Evolution Observatory, University of Arizona, Oracle, AZ, United States - 2-1-E_D | ecosystem: Engineered > Artificial ecosystem >...
GTACCAACCTCTTCAAGGGCCTTTATTCCACCCAGGGTCCGCAGTTCATGCTGCCCGTGAGCGGCAAGCTCGACGTCAACGGCACCGAGCTGGACCTGAAGGACAACATCAACTCCGATTTCAGCCTCGTGGTCGGCCTAGGCCGCCAGTTCGGACGAATCGGCGTCGAGGCGCGTTGGGACTCAGGCTTCAAGCGCATTGAAGACGCGCCGATCGGCAACTTCGTGAAGCGCAACCGCGCCATCACGGTCATCGGCATCGTCGCCTTCTAGCTCACCACTGCACGGCGTAGGCGGCGTTCAGCCGCCTCGCCTGCATCCCGCGCCTGATGTTGATGGTGCTGGCAACTCCGCTCACCACGCTATTCAACACCACGCTGTAGATCACCCGCTCGACGCCTTCTTTCTTCTTTCCGATCTCGTGCATCCCGAATGCGAGGATGGCCGCCTGGCCCGTCTTGAAGGCCATGATCTCCCAGCCCTTCGCGTCCTGTCCGAACAGCTTCTGGTAGAAGCCGTTGCCTTCGCGGATCGTCATCGCCGGACCCGACTGGCGCATCGCCCACCACGTGGTCGCGCCGTCAAACAGCGGGCCCGCTGCCACCGCCACCGCCCACCACTTCGACATCGGCTTGTGTTGCGGCTGCGTGACGTCGGCGCTCTGCTCTTCCATCGTCAGCGTATCGACACTGCTCAAGAGTGTCTGAACGGTCTCGTCGCTTTGAGCGAACGACGGAACAGCGGTGAACACGGCAATAGCAACAGCCAGAACAAACGCACGCATTTCGAAGCCCTCTTGGCTTCGTAATCGGCGTCCTTTTGTGAAGGTTGAGGAAGTGTAAAGGCAAGGTCCGGCTAAAGCCGGACGCTATCCAACCCGATTCTGTCTAGTGGTCTCGTCGGCAACGAGCGTCGCGGATTCGGCGGCAATGCGGACGCAGTTGCGCCCGTCATCCTTCGCGCGATACAGCGCCTGGTCGGCGCGCGCGATCACCGCCTGCACGTTCACTTCTCCGGGCAGCGTCTGCGCCAGGCCAAAGCTCGCGGTCACCGTGAGTCCTTCGCCGGCCCACGGCACGGGCCGCTCGGCAATCTCGCGGCGCAGCGTTTCCGCTACGCGTCGTGCGCCGTGTAGCGGCGTCTCCGGAAGCAGCACAAGAAATTCTTCACCGCCGTAGCGGCACTTCAAGTCTGATCCGCGCAGCACTTCCTTCATGCGCTTGCCGACGGCGCTCAACACCGCATCACCACACAGGTGGCCGTAGCGATCGTTCACGTCCTTGAAGTGATCGAGGTCGAACATGATCATCGACACCGGCGTCTGGCTGCGACGCGCGCGGCGCAACTCCGCGTCGATGACATCAATCGCGTGCCCGCGCGTGAAGCAGCCGGTCAACGCATCCTTCACGCTGTTGTCCTTCACCTCGCGGAACAATTGGGCGTTTTTGACGGACACGGCAAGCAGCGCCGCGGCGGCTTCGATGATGCGCCGGCGATCCGATGCGAGCTGTCCATTCGCCGGGCGAACGCCGAGCACTCCCATCGCGACGCCGCCGGCGATCAACGGGAAGCCGATCGCGCGGCCGGTCAGGCTGTTCGGCGTCTTGTCAGGTCCGGAGGCGAGCAGTTGCTGCGCAAGATCGCCCCACTGCAGCACTTCCTCGGCGCCGCGCGTATCGCCGGCCAGCGCCTGCCATTCCGATCCCTGCTGCACCAGCACCCACACGTCCTCGGTGCCCGCAATCGCCGGCATGTGCTGGCTCACGGCGACGCGAATGCTCTCGAAATCAAGCGAGCGTCCAAGCGCCTGGCCGAACGTCACCAGTCGCTCGAGCTCCTCGGCACGTTGCTCCGCGTCTTTGGTCGCGAGCATCGCCGCTTCGGTCTTCGCCTGTTCTGACTGGCTGCGGCGGTACTGGTGGAAGAAGAATGCGCCGGTCAGCAACACGAGCGCCGGCATCAGCGTCAGCCCGCTCTGCCGCTCGATCTCGCGCGCGTAATCCAGCAGGCGCGAGATAGACGACGAGAACACGATCACCAACGCGGTGGTCAGGGCGCCGATCAGGAGAAGATCCTGGCGACCAAAGAACTTCATTTTCGGAAGCTCGAGTATAGCCCTGTTGCCCAGCTTGCCAGTGGCCTATGGGCCCATTGGCCTATAGGCCTGTTGTTGTAAAGTTGTCTCCCATGAAAGCTCTGAAATACGTCTCACTTTTGCTCGGTTTGGCAGCAGTGGCGCTGGTCGCAACCGTCGTGGTCGCAGCGCAAGGCTCGACTCAGCAGACCGCCGCGGTCCGTCCGTCGGTGAAGGCGCAGGCGCCGGCGGCCAGGTCTCAGGCCCCAAGCCCCAAGTCCACAGTGGTGCGCAAGACCGCGCCGCCGCTCCCGAACGTCGGCTTTCCACCCGTCCGCCCGATGGACATCGTCCGCGCGACCTACGACTTCGCCGCGCAGCATCCCGAGATCCTCGGCTACGTGCCGTGCTACTGCGGTTGCGGCAGCCAGGGTCACAAGGCCAACGATTCGTGCTTCGTCGCGCGTCGTGACGCCAAAGGCAACGTGCTCGAATGGGATACGCACGGATTCGGCTGCACCATCTGCGTCGACGTCGCGCGCGAGGCAATGCAGCTCTACTCATCCGGCGCCGACGTGCGCTCAATCCGCGCCGCGATCGAAAAGAAGTGGACGCCTGGCAACGAAGCCGGCAAGACGCCCACTCCGCCGCCACCCGCCAAGAAGACGTCGTAACGCCGAACGATCGACGAACGATCGTGAGAACGAATGGATGAACGCGAGAGTGATCTGACGCGTCTTTTCCAGACCGTGCGCGAGGGCGTCTATGTAGGCACCCTCGCCGCGAACAGTTCCTCGACGCTCTCCGCGAATCCTCATCTCAAACAGATCTTCGGCTACCAGCCAGACGCCGCTGAAAGCGTCGTCCAGCCGTTCGACCCGTCACGCTTCGTCGATCCCCAAGCGCGCCAGACGTTCATCGAACTCCTCGATCGCGACGGGGGTGTGCAGGATCACTTGATTCGCCTGCGCCGGGTAGACGGCACCCCCATATGGGTCGAGGTTTCCGCCGCTGCCGGCTACGAATCCGACTCGTCTCTTACACCCCTAAGCCCCTACGCCCCTAGGTCCTCAGGACCTGCTGCGCTCTTCGTCTCTGCACTCATTCGCGACGTTAGCGAGCGGAAGAAACGCGAGGACCAAAGTCGCGACGGCCGCTACCAGATGCTGCAGGCGGAGAAGATGGCCGCGCTCGGCCAGACCATCTCCGGCGTCGCGCACGAATTGAACAACCCGCTCGCCACGATTCTCTCGTGGGCGGAACGCCTCGCTGAACGAAACGTTGACGAGAAGACGAAGCAAGGCCTCGAAGTCATCCTCGCTGAATCCGAACGCGCCGCCCGCATCGTCCGCAACCTGTTGACGTTTGCGCGCAAGCGCCAGACGACCAGGGCGATGGTTGATCTCAACCAGGTGGTGCGTGAAACGCTGGCGTTGCGTGCCTACGAACAGAAAGTCTCAAACATTCACGTCGTTGAAGCGCTGACCGCCGGCGTGCCCGAAGTGTTTGCCGACGGACATCAGATCAAGCAGGTGCTGCTCAACCTCCTGATCAACGCGGAGCAGGCGTGCATCGGCGCCAACGGCAAAGGCACGATCGTGGTGCGCACGACGCACGACATCGATCGCGGCTCAGCGGTGCTCGAGGTGAGCGACGATGGTCCGGGAATTCCGGAGGAGCGACAGGGCAAGATCTTCGATCCTTTTTTCACGACGAAGGAAGTTGGAAAGGGCACCGGCCTGGGGCTGACTGTCGCGTACGCCATCGTGCAGGAGCACGGCGGCCGAATCTGGGTCGAATCCCGTCAGGCCCCAAGCCCCAAGTCCCAAGCCCCTGGCGGTTCGGGGGCGTCATTCTTTATTGAGCTGCCGGTGACCGGGCAGCATCTGAACACGCCCATCACGAGAGCGCCGCAGCAGCCGATCTCGCTCGAGGCGTTCAAGGGATTGCGTGTGCTGGTGGTGGAAGACGAACCCGCGCTCGCGGTCGCCGTATCCGAAGCGCTCACTGACGCGGGTTTTACCGTCGATCGGGCCGGTGACGGTGAGGAGGGCCTGACCCGCCTCACCGAGCAGCGTTACGACTTGATCGTGTGCGATCTCAAGATGCCGCGCATTGACGGCATGCAGTTCTACCGCGCCATGGCCGCGGCAACACCCGCTCTCGCGCGTCGCGTCATATTCGTGACCGGCGACGTTGCGGGAACCGACGCGGAGCGCTTCCTGGAAGAGACCGGCTGCCGGTGGCTCTCCAAGCCTTTCAGGTTGGGCGACTTGCTTCGCGCCGCGCGCGACACGCTGTCCTGAGCGGTAACCAGCACCAGGTTTGCGCGATTCTGAGCCGCGTGCGAGACCCTGGTATCCGATTCGGGCCCGCCTACGCTCGCCTTCAATTTCTTTGCGAGCTCCGGCGCGGTCGCGCCGAAGCGGCCGTCGGCCGCGGAGGCGGGTAGCGAAGCCTTGGCCATGCGCTTGTCCGCCGTAGCCTTCGCGAAGGCGGACGGGTTGAACTCCATTGCGGCAATCGCGTCGCGAAGCGCGGCAGACGCTGCGACGGGAGTAATCTCGCCGCCAAGCGCCTCGCGCAGCCGGCGAATCGCTCGCGCGTGCAGTTGCGATACGCGTGACTCGTTCACGCCGAGTTCCGCGCCAATATCTTTCATCGTGACTTCGCTGTAGTAGTAGAGCGCAATCACTTTCTGTTCGCGGACCGGCAGCGTCGCAATCGCGTTACGCACGCGGTTCTTCACTTCGTCGCGCTCGTATTGCATGTCCGGCCGTTCCGGTTCCGCCGGCACCAGCACCGCGGGCAGCTGCGTTTCGTCGACGCTCTCCGCGCTCGAGAACGGTGACGTCGACTCGATGGTGTTGATGCGCACGATCGTCTTGCCCAGGCGCTTCTCGTCGGAGCCGATCGCTTCGGCGAGGTCCGCGAGCGATGGTTCGTGCCCGAGGCTCGCGCGCAGCTTCTCGCGCGCCGCTTCCAGCTCACGCCTCACACGCCGCACACCGCGGGGCCACGCATCCTTGCGCAACGCGTCGATCATCGCGCCGCGAATGCGCCGCTCCGCGAACGTCTCGAACTTGATGCCGCGCGAATCGTCGAAACGATGCGCTGCGTCGATCAAGCCGATGACGCCGTCCTGCACCAGATCGCTCAAGTCGATCGAATGCGGCATCGTCGCGGCCATCCGGCGCGCGAGCGCTTCAACGAACGGCAGTCCGGTTTCGACGCGGTTGGCGTGCTTGTCCACCGTGACTTCGTCGCAGGCGGCGGCGGCGATTGCGTTTTTCATGTTGCCTGCCCTAACGCAACCAGAATGCCAAGCTCGTATAACCGTGGTCAAGACTGTGAAGCCGAGCTAACTGAGCCTCGTAAATGTTTTATTAGTCAGTGACTTATACGATTCTGCGCACCGCGGCATGCCCGAATTTGCGTCTCGATTCAATTCAATGACCAACATTGTTTTGACGCTTTTGAAGGCCAGCCTGTCAATGTCTTGACGGTCAGTTTTTATTTTGGACGCACGATCACAAGACGGTAAGTGACCGCAGAAACTGAGCTTCGGCTGAGATTGGGGAAGAACCTGGAACCTGGAACCTGGAACCGAACTTGGAACCCGGAAGCCGGAACCCGGAACTTACTTATCGCCTACCGTCTCGCGCAGTTCGCGCGACACGGCCATCGCCTGCAATGCGGCGTGAACGACCAGGGACGCGCGTGCTTTCTGCGACGCGTCGGGCGCCTTGGTCTCGAGCAACTCGGCGTGCGCGAGGATCACGCCGAGTTGGTTATTGAGCTTGTGCAGCAGCTCTTTCGAGTCGGTCATTCTGCCAACTGGTGAATTGCCAATTGCCAACTTCAGGTGCAGTTATGCGGCAGTGTGGTTGTTCGGATGCTTGGTGCCATCCGGCTCGCGCCACAGCGTGTCCACGAAAATGCGGATGCTGCCGCCGGCCGTGCGCAGGTACTCGACCTTGTTCGCTGCGATCCAGTTGTAGATCGTGCGGCGGCTGACGCCGACCATTTCGCACGCCTTCATGATGCTGACAGTTTGCCGTTCCACTGGGGTTTGCCTCCAGAGGTTGTATCGGTGCAAGCCTTTTTGAGATTAGGCATGCACCCCTTGACAGTCACGGGCAACAGAGTCAATCTTTTGACACCTCGGTTGCCGTGACTGTCGCGCCGTAGCCCGAAGGGCGCAGGCGGACCTCATAAATGACTGAAAACAAAGGCCATCTGCTACTCATAGACGACGAAGAAGCACTGCGCAGCGTTGTCGCCGAACGGCTGGCGGATGTTGGCTTCCAGGTGACCCAGGCCGCGGATGGCGAGTCCGCGCTAACGGCGCTCGAGGGGTTTGCCTTCGATGTGATCGTGTCGGACCTGCGCCTTCCTGGCGTCGATGGCAGGAAGGTGATCGAATCCGCGCTCCAGCGTTACCCGAGCATCGTCGCGATCGTCGTGACGGGCTACGGCACCGTGAAGGATGCCGTGGACATGATCAAGCTCGGTGCGGCCGACTTCATATCGAAGCCGTTTCAGTTCGACGAGTTGATGCACGTGCTCAGCAAGGCGTTGGAGCAGCGGCGTCTCCAGAGTGAGAACGCGTACCTGCATCAGCAACTCGATGAGCGCTTCGGTCTCGGGTCAATGGTTGGCAAGAGCGCGCCGATGCGGGCGCTCTTTCAACTGATTGAAACCGTCGCACCCGCGCCCGCCACGGTTCTGATCACCGGCGAGACCGGCACCGGCAAGGAGATGGTCGCCCGCGCGATTCATCAAACCAGCCCGCGGCATCGCGGCCGCTTCGTCGCCATCAACGTCAGCGCGATTCCAGAAACGCTGCTCGATGCGGAACTGTTCGGGCACGCCAAGGGCGCGTTCACCGGTGCGGTCGCCACGCGGCAGGGACGGCTTGAACAGGCTGACGGCGGCACGCTCTTTCTCGATGAAGTCGGCACCATGCCGATGGCGCTGCAGATGAAGATGCTGCGCGTGCTCCAGGAGCGCGAGTTCGAGCGCATTGGCGATTCGCGCACGATCAAGGTTGATGTCAGGGTGGTCGCCGCCACGAACGCCGATCTGCTGAAGATGGTGAAGGACGGCTCCTTCCGCGAGGACCTCTATTACCGCTTGAACGTCATTCCCGTTCAGCTGGCACCACTGCGCGAACGCGTCGAAGACATTCCGCTGCTGGTACAGAAGTTCATCGAGAAGTACTACCAGCTCCCGGCTCCCGGCGCTCGCCTGCCGTCGGTATCACAGGACGCCATGCGTCGCCTGATGGCGTTCGCGTGGCCCGGCAATGTCCGTCAGTTGGAGAACGCCATGGAGCGCGCGCTGGCGATGATCGGCAGCAGAACGCAGATTGAAGTAGGCGACTTGCCGGCCGATCTTCAGGCACCAACCGAAGCGAACGCCAAGCCCTCTCTGGATCTGCCGGCCGAAGGCCTCGACCTCCCGGCGCTCATCGCGCAAATCGAGAAAGACCTGATCGACCGGGCGCTCGTTCGCACGGAGCAGAATAAGGGCGCCGCCGCCAGGCTGCTGGGATTGAAACGGACGACGCTCGTTGAGAAGCTGAGACGGCTTCAATAAATTGAAGATTGGGAGATTCCTTGATTGACGATTGTTGGGCGATTGTCGATCTGCAATCCTCAAATCATTTGGCAATTTGAAATCGTCAATCACCCAACAGTCATCAATCAAGGAATCTACAATCGCCGAATTGTCTGGTCCGTAAATATGGTGACATCCTTGGCTTGACGCATCAACAGATCCAGCGGCGTGGTGTTGCTCGACCCGTCGACCGCTGCCTGAAGCACTGGAAGCTTCCTCGGTCCAATCGCAATCACCCACACCTTCCTGGTCTGCAGGATGTAGCGCAGTGTGAGGGACAGCCGCCTCGCCGGCGGCTTTGGTGCGTCTTCGATCGCGACCGCCCGCAGATCGTCCTGCACCAACGCGCGATGGCCGGGAAACAACGAGCAGATGTGGCCGTCTTCGCCAACTCCCAGGATTGCCAGGTCAAGAGCGCCGTTATGCAGGTAGGTCGCGAGCGCATCGTCGTACCACAGCGCGGCCTGGCCGAGCGGCATCTTGTCGGTAGGCATGCGGATCGCGGTGGGCGCCTTGGCGCCGAGCGGTTGCAGCAGCATGCGATCGGCGATGCCGTAGTTGGATTCGGGATCGTCGGGTGACACCGCGCGCTCGTCCACCCAGAACAGCGTGATGCGCCGCCAGTCGACTTGGGCCTGCCGCAGCGCGCCAAGATAGATCAGTGCCGTCGCGCCTCCAGAGAGACCGCACGACATGCGCTTCTCGCTGGAATTCGACCAGTCTTCAAAAGAGGCCGAAATCAGCGATCTGAGCTCTATGACAGGCGCCCCGACAAGCTCCATTATCTGTATTTTACATAATTACGTATAATGGGCTTATGGAAATGGTGATTTCCGCCACCGAGCTGGCGCGAAAGCTCGGCGACTACCTCGCTCGCGTTCGATATCGCCGAGATTCGGTGCTTGTTCAGAAGAATGGCGTTGATGTCGCGCGATTGGTTCCGGTCGGCGATCAACCAGTAGTCACTGTTGCTCAGGCGCTCGCGATGTGGTGCGCGACTGCACCTCGCGATTCGGAATTCGCGGACGATCTCGAGAAGGTGAATGAGTCCGACACTCTCCCGGAGAACCCGTGGGACTCGTAATCGATACGAGCGCTTTGATCGATGTTGAGCGATCAAACACGACCTCTGCGCCACTGGAAGTCTGGCAGACGCTGCTCCAAACTGTGGCCTCCGAGGCGATGGCTCTGCCAATGATCGTGGTTGCCGAACTTTGGGCCGGCGTCGCAATGGCAAACTCTCCGCAGCGAGCCGATCGTCGTCGTCGCCAGATTGAAGCCATGTTGATCAATTTGCCGCTCGCAGATTTCGATGCCCAGACGGCTGAAGTTTCGGGATACCTGTTTGCGGAACTGACCAGGCGAGGAACGATGATTCCGTCGAACGACCTCACCATCGCAGCTACCGCCCGGAGACTGGATTTCGGCGTGCTGGTTGGTGCTGCCGGAGAGCGTCATTTCAGGAAAGTGCCGAACCTCAGGGTGGAAGTGGTGAAACTGCCAACTGCAGACTGAACTGCCAACTGCCAACTGAAACTGTAAACTGTCGACTCTCGACTGTAGACTGCTTCCATGCCTCCGAGATACGCGTATTGGACAATCCTGGTCGACGATCAACCGACCGCGTTCCGTGCGTCAGCGCAGGAAGATCTGCTGCCGACGTTGAAGCGGCTCCAAGCCAAGCACCCGTCAGCGAAGATGATGTGGTGGCAGAACGGCAAGTTGTGGGATCGCCGTGTCGACGCGCAAGACGCCATGTTCACCCGCGGTGAGCTGGGACGTCGCAACGATTCTCGACAGTCGGGAGGCGGGTTCCGCGATCGCGAACGCAAACCGTTCCGAGATCGCGGGGACGGCGGCAAGCGGTCCGCATGGACTCCGCGCGGTGAACCTTCCGCTCTCGCGCCGACGCGCAACGCCGACGACAAGCTCGATTGGAAGCCAAAGGGCACGTTCGTTCCTGCGCCCAAGCGTGCTGAACGCCCCGAGCGCTCCGAAGGTAAACCCAGGAGCCAGGACTCAAGACACTCTGGGAAGCCTGAGTGGCGCCCCAAGTCCCAAGCCCCAGGCCCCAAGTCCTACGGCAAGCCCGAGTGGAAGCCCAAGGGCTCCTTCGATCGTGAAGAGCGCTCGCGCTCGGTCGATCGCGAAGAGCGTCCTTCATCATTCAAGCGCCCCGCTTACAAGCCAAGTGGTGACGACACGCGTTCGGCAAAGCCGGCGTGGAAGCCGAAGGGCACCTTCGATCGCGAAAGGAAACCGTTCCGCGGCGACAGGCCCGATTGGAAGTCCAAGCCCCAAGCCCCACGCCCCAGGTCCGGTGAGAAACTCGAGTGGACCCCCAAGTCCCAAGTCCCAAGCCCCAAGACCCAAGACCCAGGACCCAAGACCCCTGAGAAACGCAAATGGGTCCCGAAAGAGGAATACAAGAAGTCGATGGGCATCGAGGCCAAGCGCGACGCCAAGTGGCGCCCCGGCGGCCTGCACAAGGACCCCAAGCAGAAATACAAGGACGCGAAGAAGGCGAAGTGGACGCGCTTCAAGAAGGCCATTCGCACGCGCGCTGAATCGAAGGGCAAGAAGAGCGAAGAATGACGCCGTCCCGAGCGAGCGAAGCGAGTCGAGGGATTTCGCACATCGTGCTGTTCCGCCCAAAGCCGGATCTACCGGCCGAAGCCAGGGCCGCCTTGATCGAGGCGCTCAAGCACGCTGTCGACGGCATCCCGCAGATCAGGCACGCTGTGATCGGCAAGCGCATTCTTCTCAATCGTCCGGGCTATGAAACACAAATGGCCGAGCACTTTGAGTACTCGGCCATCCTGGATTTCGATTCCGAAGCGGATCTACGCGCCTATCTCGATCACCCCGCGCACGACGAACTGGGTCGCTTGCTCTTCATGTCAGCAGAGGCTGTCCTCGCTTACGACTTCGAACAACTGGCACCCGACCACCTGACCACCTGACTACCTGACTACCTGACTACCTGGCTACCTGACTACCCGCCGAACACTTTCTTAATCGACTTCATGATGCTCGGCTGGTTGCGAATGTCATCCAGCCGCTCCAGCAATCCCATCGCTTCTGAAATCGTCGTCACCGGCTGAACGCCGAGGCGCTTCGCGCCGGCCGGCACGTCGGCAACGTTGCCGTGCCACACGAGGATCACCTTGGCTTTGGATTCCACGGCGATGTCGAGGCAGTTCTCCGGACGATCGTCGACGAACGCATCGAGCCCCAGCGCATCGGCGATCTTGCCGCGCGAGCGCTGCACTACGTAAACGCTCGGATACTGGAAGCCGTGTGCCTCGAGCCACTGCTGTGACTGCAGCTGCACCAGGTCGCCCGCCGTGGAGGGCCTGGTCGTCAGGAAGATCACTTCCCATCGCCGTTCTCTTGCGGTCTTCGCGATGCGCGCGATGATTCCAGGTTCCAGCTCAGGAAGCGTCGTCCAGAAGTTCTCCATCTTCTTGACGTGATCCCACAGCTGCATCTGCTGACGCGCGGTGAGATGCAGTTCCTGCATCGCGAGGTTGGTGGTTGTCTCGTCTTCGGACTTTGCGAGCTTCTCAGCGGCTGCCTGGACGGCGGACTTGGCGGCGTCGGCAGCGCCTTGTTCGTTAGGAAGCGCCTGGGGTTCGGTCGGTTTGTAAGCCGCCTTGCGCAACACCTCTTCGCCGAACAGCTTCAGCGCCTCCCGGTGGAGGGCGAAGTACATGTCGGCGACGGTGCCATCTAAATCGAACCCGACGCGCAAAGGCATTGAATCCCCTGAATCTTACTGTTTAGGCGGAAAACAACAGTTCAGCTGGCGGCCTGCACAGACCTGCCGCCGGTTTCCAAGCGGAACCTTATCCCAGCGTCTAACGTATTGCAAGTCATATATTGACATGACACTATAGGACATATTAGTCTTGTCGAGTCGATCGGGAGCCGATATGAGAACCGCCTCACTTTGGATAATTCGTGCCGCCCTGACCGTGCAGTTTGCGGCGGTCCTGGCCGTTCCGTCTCTTCTTGCCGCCGCCGACTCCCCTCGCGGGATGTGGATGGCTGAGTGGCTGCGGCCGCAGTCAGTCGAACGCACCATCGGCGTGCTCACGCTGCGTGACGTCAAGCTTTCGTTCTCGGAGCAGGTTGGGCATGACGGCTGGGAAGTCGAGTTATCGAAGGTGAAGCGCGTCTCGCAGGCCAACGACGGCCGCGCCTTGCTGGTGGTGACCGTGACCGGCGAGGAATACGTCACCGTGATCATGGATCCGGCCATGGTCCGCCAATCTCCGAAGAAGGTCCTGTCGGTGATCGAGCGTTCGCTGCAACTGCAGACGGTCAACGGCCGTTAGGACGCTGAATGATCTGCGGGCGTTGCGGCTCAATTGACATCGTTCGGCACAAGTCGAGCACTCTCGACAAGATCGTTCGTATGTTCTCGAACCGGAAGCGGGTGATTTGCCGGCGGTGTGGGTGGTCAGCGCGGATCCCGTGGGATCACGACGACCACTATGTGCCGAAGATGGCGGAGCTTCGCGTGGTGGAAGTGCGGGCCGCGAAGTCCAAAAGCGAAGGCAAGTTCGAAGACGAATTCGACATCAACAGATTTCACTAACCGCGTTCCCTGATCCCCGATCCCTGATCCCCGATCCCTGATCCCTGATCCCCCATCCCTGCTGAGGCCAACCCCCGAGCCGAAGCCCTGTGTTCAAGGAACCACTGGTAGGTGTGCTCGATGCCCTCGCCGAGGGACATTCGGTGCCGCCAACCCAGCTTGTGCAGGCGGGTCACATCAAGCAGTTTCCGCGGTGAACCATCCGGCTTGGCCGTGTCGTAGACAATCGTCGCGGCGGGATGCACTACGCGGCGGACCATGTCGGCCAGTTCGGCGATCGACACATCCTCACCGGTCCCCACGTTGATGTGCATCGAGTCCCCGTAGTTGTTCATCAGGAACACGCACGCATCCGCGAGGTCGTCGACGTGGAGGAACTCACGGCGCGGCTTGCCGGTGCCCCACACCGTCACCTCCGTGCGGCCCTCTTCGCGCGCGTCATGGAACTTGCGAATCATCGCCGGCAGCACGTGAGAGCTGGTGAGATCGAAGTTGTCGTGCGGTCCGTACAGGTTGGTCGGCATCGCCGAGATGAAGTCGCACCCGTACTGCGCCCGGTATGCCTGGCACAGCTTGATGCCGGCGATCTTTGCCACCGCGTACGCTTCGTTCGTCGGCTCCAGCGGACCGCTCAGCAGCTCTTCTTCCTTCATGGGCTGCGATGCCATGCGCGGGTAGATGCAGGAGCTGCCCAGGTACAACAGCTTCTTGACGCCAAACAGGTGTGCTGAATGCACCACCGTGGCGTGGATCATCATGTTGTCGTAGATGAACTCGGCTGGACGAGTCGAGTTCGCCATGATGCCGCCGACGGTGCCTGCGACCAGGTAGACGTAGTCCGGACGGTTGGCGCGGAACCAGTAGTTCACCGCGGCCTGGTCGCGCAAGTCGAGTTGATCTCGCGTCGCTGTGAGGACGTTTGTCTGCCCGAGCTGTGACAGTCGCCGCACAACGGCCGACCCGACCAGCCCTCGGTGACCTGCGACGAAAACCCGGTTCGTGCTCATCTCTGTAGTTACAGCCTACGCTATTGTGTCGGCGCTTTCGCTTCTGCGTAGCGCAGGTAAGGAATCAGCGGCGCCACGGCCAGCGTATTCTTTTCCCGCGCGGAGGCCGGGGCCACCGCTGCGGCGCGCAGCAGTTCCACTTCGCTGGTCCAGGGATTCAACATGATGCGCCCGCCCAGTTGCAGGGTGCTCATCTGGTCGGCGCGGCCTGGTTCCTCGTCGGCTTTCTTGCCGAACTCCTCGTTCATCCGGCGAAGCAGGTTCTCGCGGCCGATATAGGTCGCCACGTGTGACTGAATCAGGTTCTTCAGCCTGACTGTATTGTCTGTCACCACTTTCAGGAACACGCCTGCGTCCGCGAGCTTGTCCTTGTAGGGCGAATTCTTCAACAGCTCGATGATGCGCGGATCGGCGACGATCTCTTCGCTGGGGTTCACCAGTATTCTCACCGTCGCGAGCAGGTCATCGTCCGGCACCATCAGCTTGTCGGCGAACGCGAACTGCGAATCGAGGATGCGCTGGCCGAGCGTGATGTGAGCCAGTTCGTGGGCCAGCATCATCGCCAGCGTGGCCTCGTCCGGCAGCACGTCGATCAGGCCGCGGCTCATGACGATGGTCCGGCCGACGGTGAATGACTCGAGCGGAGACGTCAGCAGCACGCGCGCCCTGATCGG
>Ga0247718_1000264_pt1 | contig 13973 bp, 11 predicted proteins | sample 21E_DmetaG_FD_189045 | JGI IMG/M metagenome (GOLD analysis project Ga0247718, IMG submission 189045) | Soil microbial communities from hillslope of Landscape Evolution Observatory, University of Arizona, Oracle, AZ, United States - 2-1-E_D | ecosystem: Engineered > Artificial ecosystem >...
CCACTCCCACCACCCCCACCGGGAGGGGGGCACGGCTCACAGCGTCACCCCCCGCTCGCTCCGCTCGAAGAACTGGAGGAAGCTCTCCACCTCCGGGAGGGCGCGGAGCTCCTCGCGGGCGCGGGCGAGCGCCTGCGTGGTGTTGTGTCCCGAGCCGAAGAAGAGGCGGTAGGCCCGCTTCAGCTCCCGCCTCACCTCGTCCGTGAAGCCGCGGCGCTGGAGCCCGACGCTGTTGAGGCCGTAGAGCTGCAGGGGGATCCCCGCCGCCTTCACGAACGGCGGGACGTCCTTGGCGATCCGCGACTGCCCGCCCACGAAGGCGTGCTGCCCGATGCGCACGAACTGGTGGATGGGCGTCATTCCCCCCACGATGGCCCAGTCCTCGATCACCACGTGCCCTGCCATGTTCACCGCGTTGGCCAGGATCACGTGGTCGCCGAGCTTGCAGTCGTGCGCCACGTGCACGTAGGACATGAGGAGGCAGTCGCTCCCCACCGAGGTGATCCCCGTGGCGATCGTCCCCCGGTTCAGCGTGGCGTACTCGCGGACGGTGGTGCGGTCGCCCACCACCAGCCGGGTGTGCTCCCCCGCGTACTTCAGGTCCTGCGGGTCCGTGCCCAGCACGGCGCCCTTGAAGAGCACGCAGTCCGCTCCGATCGAGGTGTCTCCCTCCACCAGGACGTGCGGGCCGATGCGGGTGCCGGGGCCGATCTTCACCTCGGGCCCGATGATGCTGTACGGGCCGACGGAGACCCCCTCGCCCAGCTCCGCCGTGTCGGCGACGATGGCGGTGGGGTGGATCTCTACGTGGGGACGGCGGGAAGGCAGGAGCATCTCGGAAATCTCAGCGGTCGACGACACGGGCCATCATCTCGGCTTCCGCCACCACGTTCCCGTCCACCCTCCCCACCCCCTTCATGCGGCAGGTAGCGCCACGGATCTGCAGGACCTCCACCTCGAAACGGATCTGGTCGCCCGGGGTCACCGGGCGGCGCCACTTCACGTTGTCCACCGACATGAAGTAGACGATCTTGTCCTCGAGGTTCTCCATCTGCTCCAGCACCAGGAGCCCCCCCACCTGCGCCATCGCCTCGATGATGAGGACGCCGGGCATCACCGGCCGCCCGGGGAAGTGACCGACGAAGAAGGGCTCGTTGATGGTGACGTTCTTGAGCCCGACGATCCGCTTCCGCTCCTCGAACTCCACCACCCGGTCCACCAGGAGGAAGGGGTAGCGGTGCGGGAGGTACTGCATGATCTGCTCGATGCTGAGCACGGGCCGGGAGAGCGCCTTCTTCTCGGCGCGGGCCACCAGCTCCTTCGCCACGGCGACGTTCCCGCGGTGCCCCGGGCGCTCCGCCACCACGTGCGCCGAGAGACGCGCCCCGACGAGCGCCAGGTCGCCCACCACGTCGAGCGTCTTGTGCCGCACGAACTCGTCCGGGAAGCGCAGCTCCACCCCGTCGAGCAGGCCGTCTTCGGTGAGGACCACCGCGTTGTCCACGGAGCCCCCCTGCGCGAGCCCACGCCCGCGGAGCGCCTCCACCTCCTGCAGGAACCCGAAGGTGCGGGCGGAGGCGACCTCCGCGGCGAACGCCTGGGGCTCGACGCGGAAGGAGCCGTACTGCCGCCCGATCAGCCGGTGCGGGAACTCGATGGTCGTGGAGACGCGGTAGTGGTCCGACGGCGCCACCACGTAGCTGGCGCCCCCCTTGTCGGCCACCGAGAAGGCCTCATCCACCTCCAGCACCCGCGCGGGAGCGTCCTGCTGCTCGATTCCCGCACCGGAGAGGAGGTCGTGGAAGAGGCGGGCGCTCCCGTCCCCCGCGGGAGGCTCATGGGCGTCCAGCTCCACCACGAGGTTGTCCACTCCCAGCGCAGCCACCGCGGCCAGCACGTGCTCCACGGTGTGCACCCGCGCCTCGCCCGCCCCGAGCGTGGTGCCGCGGTCGGTCCCCACCACGTTCGAGACCACCGCCTGGATCTCCGGGCTCCCCGGCAGGTCGGTTCGGCGGAACACCACGCCCGTGCCCACGGGAGCCGGGAGCAGTCGCATGCGGACCGCGGTCCCGGTGTGGAGCCCGGTGCCCTCCGCCTCGCGGGAGGCGGCGATCGTATTCTGTCGGGGAGCGCTCATTCCCTCGTGTCGTCGTTGGGTCCGGAGCCTCCGGCGCCACGGCGCCGGGTCCCGAACACGGCCTGTTCGATCTCCTGGATCCGCTTCATCAGAGCCGGGAGGCGGAAGAGCGCCGCCTGCGCCTTCATCGCCTCCCGATGGGGGCGCGCCGGGTAGCCGGAGACGGTCTCTCCCGGCGGCACGTCCGCGGTGACGGCGCCCCGCCCCGCGACCCGGGCGCCGGCACCGATGGTGAGGTGCCCCGAGGTGGCTGCCTGCCCCCCCAGCACCACCCCGTCGCCCACCGTGGTGCTCCCGGAGAGCCCCACCTGCGCCACTACCAGGACGTGCTTGCCGAGCTTCACGTTGTGGCCCACCTGCACCAGGTTGTCCAGTTTGGAGCCGTCGCCGATGACGGTGTCGCCGACGGAGCCGCGGTCGACGGTGGTGTTCGCGCCGATCTCCACGTCGTTGCCGATCCGGCACCCCCCCACCTGCGGCATCTTGCGGTGGCCGCCGTTCATGAAGACGAAGCGGAAGCCGTCCGAACCGAGCCGCACCCCGCTGTGGAGGGTGCAACGCTCCCCCACCTCCACACCCGGATAGAGCGTGACCTGCGGGTGGAGAACGGTGTCCGCCCCCACCGTGCACCCCGCCCCGAGGGTGGTGTGTGCCCCGATCCTCACCCGGTCGCCGATGCGGGTACCGCGGCCGATCACCGCATAGGGCTCGATCCGGACCTCCTCTCCCAGGACCACCCCCTCCTCGATCACCGCGGTGGGGTGGATCCCCGGCGGCTCCTTCCGCTCGGGGTAGAGGAGGGGGAGGATGCCGACCAGCGCGGCGTACGGGTCGTCCACCACGATCCCGCTCACCCCCTCGGGAAGCTCGCAGGGGAGCGAGCGCGGGACCAGGACCGCTCCGGCGCGCGTGGCGCGGAGCTGCCCGAGGTAGCGCGCCGTCGAGAGGAAAGCCACGTCCCCCGGCTCCGCGCCGTCGAGCGGCGCGACCCCGCGGATTACCCGCCCGGGGTCGCCGAGCACCTCACCAGCCGTGCGGCGGGCGATTTCGCCTACGGAAAGCTCCGGCATCACGATCGTCAGGTAGTTATTTCTCCGGCTTCCGGCCGAGCACCGCCCGCTCCAGCGCCTGGAGCCGCTTCACCAGCGCCGGGAGGCGGAAGAGGAGCGCGTCCACCCGGAGCGACTCCCGACGCGGGCGAGCCGGGGTGCCGGCCACGTCGGCGCCCGCAGGCACGTCGTGGGTGATCCCCCCGCGCAGGGCGATCCGGACCCCGTCGCCGACGGTGAGGTGCCCCATCACGGCGACGTGTCCCCCGACCGTCACGTCGTTGCCGATCACCGCGCTTCCCGCCACTCCGGCCAGTCCCTCCAGGGTAACCCTGTCGCCCAGCCGTGCGTTGTGCCCCACGTGCACCAGGTCGGCGATCCCGCACCCGCTCCCCAGCACGGTGTGCCCCACCGAGCCGCGGTCGATGGTAGAGTTCGCGCCGACCTCCAGCTCGTCTCCGGCGCGCACCCCCCCCACCTGGGGGATCTTCCGGTGCGCGCCGTCCACGAAGGCGAAGCCGAAGCCGTCCGGGCCCAGGCAGGCGCCGCTCTGCACGAAGGAGCGCTCCCCCAGCCGGACGTCGGCATAGAGGACGGCCTGCGGGTCGATGACCGAGCGCGCCCCGATCTCGCAGTCGTCGCCGATCACCACCTGCGCCCCGATCCGTACCCCGTCCCCGACGCGCACCCCCCGGCCGATCACCGCGTGGGGGCCGATGCTCACCCCCTCCCCCAGGACGGCCCCCTCGCCGATCAGCGCCGTCGGGTGGACTCCGCCCGCGTGCGGCGGCTCCGGGTAGAGGAGCGGGACGACCACCGCGAGCGCCGCCGCCACGTCGCCGACGCGGATGGCGGCGGCGCCGTCCGGGAGCTGCACCTCCAGCCCTTCCGGGAGGAGCACTGCCCCGGCGGCGGTGGAAGGAACATACGAGCGGTACCGCCCCTTGGCAACGAAGGACAGGTGCTCCGGACCGGCGGTGTCCAGAGGGGCCACCCCGCGGATGGGACGCTCTCCTTCGCCGGAGAGCTCCCCTCCCACCCGGTGGGCGATCTCGCGAACCGACAGCTCGGGCATGGTCAGCGGCGGGAAAAAGAAAGTGCCTGCCGCCCCGGTGGGGCGGCAGGCACCAATATAACGCGGGGAGCGGCTACCTGCCCGCCGCCGGAGCCGCCTTGACGCGGGCAATCACCCGATCGGTGAGGTCCAGCGCGGGGTCCACGGCGATGATCCCCCCCTGCGAGGAGTCCATGACGTAGGAGAAACCGCCCTCGCGCCGCACCGCCTCGATGATGTCGTTGATCCGCTTCATCACCGGCTGGACGAGCTCCTGCTGGCGACGCTGCATCTGCTGCTCCGCCTGGCCGGCGCGCTGCTGGTACGCCTGGAACTGCTGCTGAAGCTGCTGCTGCCGCTGCTCGCGGGCCTGCTGGGAGAGGGTGGCCTGCTGCCCCTGCAGCTCGCGCTGCTGCTGATCCAGGCGCTGCTCCAGCGTGTCCAGCGAGGCGCGGAGCCCCGCCATCTCACGCTCCAGCGTCTGCTGCGCCTGCGCCACCGCGGGCGTCTCGGCAAGCACCCGCTGCGAGTTCACGAAACCGACCTTGAGCTGCTGGGCCTGCGCGGGCGCGACACCGAAGGCGAGCGCGGAGAGCGCCGACATCACCACGAGAAAACGCTTCATGAAAAGAACTCCGTTAGAGGTCAGAAACCCTGTCCGAACTTGAAGTGCACTTCCCAGCCGGGCTTCGGCTTGTCGAAGCCGTACGCCACGTCCAGCCCGATCGGCCCGAAGGGCGTCACCACCGTCCCCCCGATCCCCGCGCCCCGGAAGAGGCGGCTGGGGTAGAACTCCGCCGCGCTCCGCCAGACGCTCCCCGCGTCGCCGAAGATCCCGATGGAGAGCTGGTCGTTGACCCGGGCCGAGTACTCCGCCGTCAGCGTCAGGAACGAGTCGCCGAGACAGGCGGCGAGCAGGCTGCTCGCGCAGGTCTCGCTGTACCCGAGCGCGCTGATCGACGCGTCCTCGTACCCGCGAAGCGGCTGCCCCATTCGCGTGCCGCCCGCGAAGAAGCGCTCGAAGGGGAACATGGCCACGTCGCCGAAGATGGTGCCGGCGCGAGCCTGGAGTCCGAGCGCCAGGCGGACCGGGCGCTGCCCCGGCTGGCTCCCCCCCAGCCTCCCGGCGGGGACCCACCACTCGGTGGTGGTCACCAGCTTCTGGAAGTTCCCGTCGCCGCCCAGGAGACCGCCGGTCTGCTCCATGGAGATGCTCTGCCGCGTCCCCGACACCGGGAACTGCGGGTGGCTCCGGGTGTCGCGGCTCACCGACAGCGACACCGTGCTCGCCGTCGCCGGCGGGAGACAGGCGATCTCCTCCGACTCGGTGGTGCACTGCAGGTCGGCATCCCCGTCGTACGAGGTCTGCGCGAGCGAGTACCCCACGAAGGCGCGCGTCCGGAAGAAGCCGGGCACCGGAATTCCGAGCTGAAGCGCCGCGCCGGTCCGCGTCCGGCGGACGTTGTTGAACTGGTAGAAGCGGTCGCCGGTGTGGAAGAGCGAGACGCTCCCCGAGTTCCGCCCCCCGAAGAGGGCCGGATCGGTGTACGAGGCCTCGAAGTTCCGGCGCCACGGCCCGTACTCGGCGCGGAGGCTGGCCTCCTTCCCCTGCCCGAAGAGGTTCGGCTGGCTGTACCCCAGGAAGCCCGAGACGCCGCCGCCGTACCCCGCGTACCCCCCGCCGAACGAGGTGCCGAAGTTGATGCTCCCCGTCTGCTTCTCCTTGACGTGGAAGGTGATGTCCACCTCGCCCGTCTCGGGGTTGGGGTTGATGTCCGGCGTCGGGAGGGGGGTCTCGAAGTAGCCGAGCGCGCCGACGCTGGTGTAGCTGGCGATCAGCCGCTCCTCGTTGTACACGTCGCCGGGCACCACCATGAGCCGCTCGCGGATCACCGACTCGTGCGTGAAGGTGTTCCCCTCGATCGCCACCCGGCGCACGTAGAACGGCTGCCGCTCGGAAACGGCCCACGTGACGTCCACCCGGGGCGGCTGCCCCGCCTCGGCCGCCACGCGCCTGATCACCGGCTCGATCTGCGCGTAGAGGTACCCCTCGTTGCTGTAGAGCTGCCGGACCTGGCGGATCGCGTCGTCCAGCGCCGAGCGGTCGAAGACCTCCCCCTGCTCCCGCACCCCGCCCTGCCCGAACGGGAGCCCCAGCACGGAGCTCCGCTCCACCGTGAAGTAGCGCTTGAGCTGATCGGTGGGGAAGCGCGAGTTCCCCTCGATGCGGAACTCGCCGAGCCGGTACTGCGGACCCTCCGAGACCTCCACCACCAGGCGGGCCTTCCCCGTCGCGGGGTCGACCACCAGGGTGTCGGAGAGCACGGCGAAGTCGATGTGGCCGCGAGAGGCGTAGAACTCCGGGAGGCGCTCGCGGAGGTCCGTCCGGAACGTCTCACGGTCGAACCGGCCGGTGCGGAACCAGAAGAAGCCCTCCTTGCGGGTCTTCATGGCCCCCTGGAGCGCCTCGTCCGGGAAGGCCTGGTTGCCGCGGAAGTCCACGTCGGCCAGCGCCAGCCGGTTCCCCTCGCGCACCCGGATGGTGAGGCGGAGGGCCCCCGCAGGCTGCGAGACCGGGGTGAGGCTGGTGTCGATGGACGCCACCTGGATCCCCTGCTTGGCCAGGAGGTCGCGGATCATCTGCTGCGTCCGTACCACCAGCGCCGGATCGAGCGGCCGGTTGTCCTCCAGCTTCATCGTGTCACGCACCGTCCCGGCGCTGACGTTCTCCAGCCCCTGGATGTCGATCCGCGCGATCAGCGGGCGCTCCGCGACCTGGATCACCAGCGCGGGCCGCCCCGCCTGCGACTCGCGGGAGAGGACCTCCACCGACTCGAAGTTCCCCGTCGCCATCAGCCGCCGGATGGCGGCCTGCACGTCCGGGGCACGCACCACCTGCCCGGGGCGGAGGGCGGCCGTAGCCTGGATGGCCGCTTCGGTCACGCGGCGGTTGCCGCGCACCATCACGGTGTCCACCCGCACCCCCACCTCCTGCGCTCCCGCGGGCGGAGCGGCCTGCTGCTGGGCGCGCGCGGAAGCGGGCGCCACACCGGCGATCACAAGGGTGAGGAGGGCCGCGATGGTCGCGGCCCTCCCCGGAACGTGCCGAATTGTGGAGGACATCAGGTCGTCTTCGACGAAGAGGGAACCGTGAAGGAGAGCGACTGGCGATCCTCGGCGAGGGTCACCTCGATCTCGTCACCCGGCGAGAACTCCGCCAGGAGGATCTTCTCCGAGAGCGGGTCCTCCAGGTACCGCTGGATCGCCCGCTTGATGGGCCGGGCACCGAACTTCTCGTCGTACCCGTGCTCGATCATGAAGTCGATCGCCTCGCCCGTGAGCTTCAGGGTCAGCTCCTCCTCCTTCAGGCGCGTCTCCACGTCCTTGAGAAGGTTGTGGATGATCTGACCGATCTCCTCACGGGTCAGCGGGTGGAAGATGATCGAGTCGTCCAGCCGGTTGATGAACTCCGGGTTGAACGCCCGCTCGATCTCCTCCTTGATCTTCTCCTCCATCCGGTCGTACTGCGTCTTCGCGTCGGGGTTGTGGAAGCCGAGCCCCTTCCCCTTCCCGATGTCGCGCGCGCCCAGGTTGGAGGTCATGATGATGACCGTGTTCTTGAAGTCGATCACCCGGCCGTAGTTGTCCGTCAGGTGCCCCTCGTCGAGGACCTGCAGGAGGATGTTGAACACGTCCGGGTGCGCCTTCTCGATCTCGTCCAGCAGGACCACCGAGTACGGCTTGCGGCGCACGGCCTTGGTCAGCGTCCCGGAGTCCTCGTACCCCACGTACCCCGGAGGCGCGCCGATGAGCCGCGACACCGAGAACTTCTCCATGTACTCCGACATGTCGACGCGGATCAGCGCGTCGCGGTCGGCGAAGAGGAACTCCGCCAGCGCCCGCGCCAGCTCCGTCTTCCCCACGCCGGTCGGCCCGGCGAAGATGAAGGAGCCGATGGGGCGGCGCGGGTCCTTGAGCCCCGCGCGGGAGCGCCGGATGGCCCGCGAGATCGCCTTGATGGCACGGTCCTGCCCGATCACCCGGTTGTGGAGCTCCTCCTCCATGTTGATGAGGCGGGCCGTCTCCGCCTCGCGGAGGCGGGTCACCGGGATTCCCGTCCAGCGCGAGACGATGAACGCCACGTCGTCCTCGCCCAGCGTCGGACGGTGCGTGCGGCGCTCCTCCTCCCACGCCTTCTCGCGCTCCTGGATGTCGCGCTGGAGCTCGCGCTCGTGGTCGCGCAGCTCCGCCGCGCGCTCGAAGTCCTGGTCGCGGATCGCCTGGTCCTTCTTCTCGGCGATCTCCTCCACCTTCTTCTTCAGGTCGGCCACCTCCGGCGGCGGGACCTGGGTCATCAGGCGGGCCCGCGCCCCGGCCTCGTCGATCACGTCGATCGCCTTGTCCGGGAGGAACCGGTCGGTGATGTAGCGCTCGGAGAGCTTCACCGACGCCTCGATCACCGAGTCGGGGATGTTCACGCGGTGGTGGTCCTCGTAGTGGGTCTTGAGCCCCTTGAGGATCTGCACCGCCTCGTCGATGCTGGGCGGGTCCACCGCGACGGTCTGGAAGCGGCGCTCCAGCGCCCCGTCCTTCTCGATGTACTTGCGGTACTCGTTGAGGGTCGAGGCACCCACGCACTGCAGCTCGCCGCGCGCCAGCGCCGGCTTGAGCATGTTGGAGGCGTCGATGGCCCCCTCGGCCGCACCTGCGCCCACCAGCGTGTGGAGCTCGTCGATGAACAGGATGATGTTCTTGTTCTGCGAGATCTCGTTCATCACCGCCTTGAGGCGCTCCTCGAACTGCCCGCGGTACTTGGTCCCCGCGATCACCGCCGCCATGTCGAGCGAGAGCACGCGGTAGTCGCGGAGGCTGTCGGGGCACTTCCCCTCGGCGATGAGCTGCGCCAGCCCCTCGACGATGGCCGTCTTCCCCACCCCGGGCTCCCCGATGAGGACCGGGTTGTTCTTCTTGCGCCGGGAGAGGATCTCCATCACGCGCTCGATCTCCTCCGCGCGCCCGATGGTGGGGTCCAGCTCCCCCTGCCGCGCCAGCTCGGTGAGGTCGCGGCAGAAGTGGTCGAGCGCCGGCGTCTTGCTCTTCTTCTCCCCCTTGGGGGTGCTCGTCCCGCCCATGGCGGAAGCGGAGCTGGTGGGCGAAGCCTGCGCCGCGTTCGGCTCGGAGCCGAGGAGCTTCAGCGTCTCGCGCCGCGCGTCCTCCAGGCTGATCCCGAGCTGCCCCAGCACCTCGGCCGCGATCCCCTTCTCCTCGCGCAGGAGCCCCAGGAGGAGGTGCTCCGTCCCCACGTACGAGTGGTTCAGCTCGCGCGCCTCGGCCATGGCGAACTCCAGGACCTTCTTGGCGCGCGAGGTATAGGGAAGCTCGCCGAGGGCGATGGTCGCCTTGCCGCGGCGGACCGACTCCTCTACGCGCTCCTGGATCTGCTCCAGGTCGACCGAGAGGTTCTGGAGGACGGCCGCGGCCACGCCCTCGCCCTCGCGGATGAGCCCCAGGAGGATGTGCTCCGTGCCGACGTAGTCGTGCTGCAGCCGGATCGCCTCCTCGCGGGCCATGGCGAGCACCTTCCGGACTCGGTCGGTAAAGTTGTAGTTCATAGCGCCCTTTCGTTACGAAGCATGCCGCGAGCGATGCTACCGGCTACCTGGGAATCTCACCGTCGTCCCCCTCGGTGGAGGGGTCTCCCTCCCGCGCGAGAAGGCGGCGGACGAAGGCAGCCCTGTAGGCGTCCACCTCTCCCTCCGGGAGGGCGCCGCCGGCCATCTGTTCGAGGTGCGCAGCCTGCGTGAAGATCATGATTCTGTTGAGCGAGTATACACTGGGCTTGGGGAGAAGTTTCAGCCCCACGCCGAGCCTTACGCCGCTCAGGAGGTTCATCACCTCCTGGAACGAGATCGACCGCGCGTGCCTCAGAAGGCCGTAGGCCCTCCACACCTTGTCCTCCAGGACCGTGGGCGCGTCCCGCAGCAGAACGCCGCGCGCCTGGGTCTCGTACTGCACCACCTGCTGGACGATCCGCTGCAGGTGGTCGATCAGGTCCTCCTCCGTCTTCCCCAGCGTGGTCTGGTTGGAGATCTGGAAGAAATTCCCCACCACCTCCGACCCTTCGCCGTACAGCCCGCGGAAGGTGAGCCCCACCTGCGCGATCCCCTGGAGCACCTTCCCGATCTCCTGCGTCAGCACCAGCCCCGGGAGGTGGATCAGCACCGAGGCCCTGAGCCCCGTTCCCACGTTGGTCGGGCACGACGTCAGGTACCCGAACTCGTTGTGGTACGCGTAGGGGAGCTGGCTCCCCAGTTCCTCGTCCAGCCGGTCGGCGAGCGCCCAGGCCTCCCGCAGCCGGAAGCCGCTGACCAGCGCCTGGATCCGGAGGTGGTCCTCCTCGTTCACCATTGTGGAGACCGCCTCGCCGCGGGCGATCATCAGCGCCGCATGGCTCGGAGGCTTCCCCCCCGCCCCCTCCACCAGCTCCCGGCTCACCATGTGGCGCTCCAGGAGAAGCTGCCGGGTTGTGTCCGGTAGCCCGGGGACGGAGAGGGTGGAACCCTCCCGCAGCAGCGGGGTCGCCTCCGCCGCCTCCCGCGCCAGGTGGAGGACCGACCGCCGGTCGGCCTCTCCCGCCCTCAGCCCGAAGCGGAAGCCTTGAAGGTTTCGTGCCAGGCGCACCCGGGTGGAGAGGACGATGTCCGAGTTCGGACCGTCCGCGTCCAGCCATTCCAGGCCGCGCTCCGGCGGCGTGAGCACGTCTTCCATGCCGTGCTACCTCCCCTGCGCGGACTCCGCGGCTTCAAGCCGGCGGATCTGGTCCCGGATGGCGGCCGCGCGCTCGAAGTCCTCCGCCTCCACCGCGCGGCCCAGCGAGCGCCGCAGCGACGCCACGCGCGCGGTGCGGTCCGCCTGCCGGGGATCGGGGGGGAGGTACACCTTCCCCACGTGCTGCGTACCCCCGTGGAGCTTCCGCAGCAGGCCGCGCAGGTGGTGGTCGAAGTGCGAGTAGCAGTGCGGGCACCCCAGGCGGCCGGTCCGCTTGAAGTCGTTGAGGGTGAGGCCGCAGAACTCGCAGGCACCCGCGGACGCGGCCGGCCCGGCGGAGAGGCTCTTCCCCATCTGCGCCAGAAAGTCCGTGAGCGGCGCCGTTCCCGCGCCCGCGCCGGTCTCCAACCCCTTCTCCGCCGCGCAGCGCTCGCAGAGGTGGAAGGTGCTCATCTCGTTGTTCTCGATCTGGGTCAGGTGGATGACCGCCGGGCTCTTACCGCACTTGTCGCACTGCATTCTGCGCCTGCTCCCGCGGAGCGCTGAGGTGAACGGGGGGGGGTGGCTACGCCCCCCAGGGGCCGGCGTGGAGCTCCTCCCCGGCGGGGACCAGCCTCCCGGCCAGGAGCCGCAATACTCGGTCCGCCCGCGCCGCCAGGTCCATGTTGTGGGTGACGAGGATCATGGCCGCCCCGCTCTCGCTCCCCACCTCGAAGAGGAGGTCGTGCAGCCGCTCCCCGGTGGGGGGATCGAGGTTCCCGGTGGGCTCGTCCGCCAGGAGGAGGACCGGCCGCGTGACCAGCGCCCTCGCCACCGCCACCCGCTGCTGCTCTCCGCCGGAGAGCTGCGCCGGGGTGTGCTCCAGCCGCCGCTCCAGCCCCACGCGCCCCAGCAGCTCGCGCGCGCGGTCGCGCGCCTCGCGCACCCCCGCGCCCGCGATGCGGAGCGGCATGGCCACGTTCTCCAGCGCGGTGAACTCCCGCAGGAGGTGGTGGAACTGGAAGACGAACCCCACCTTCTCGTTCCGCAGCCTCGCGAGCCGCTCCGCGCTCAGCCCGGCGAGGCTCACGCCCGCGAGCCGCACCTCTCCCTCGGAGGGAACGTCGAGCCCGCCGACCAGGTGCAGGAGGGTGCTCTTCCCCGCCCCGCTCTGGCCGATCACCGCGATCGACTCGCCCGCGCCCACCTCCAGGTCCACCCCGTCGAGCACCTGGATGGCCGAGCCGTCCCCGCCGACGTACCGCTTCGAGAGCCCCACCGCGAAAACCGGCGGCGTGCCGCTCTCCGGAGCCCCCGGCTCACTCATGGCGGATCGCCTCCAGCGGCATGAGCCCCGCCGCCTGCCGGGCGGGGTAGATGGTCGCCACGAAGGAGATCAGGATGCTCGCCAGGAGGATCACCGCCACGTCCACGGGGTCGAAGTCCACCGGGAGGTGGTCCACGAAGTAGACATCGCCGGGGATGCGGATCAGCTTGTAGCGGTCGATCACCCAGGTCAGCAGGAACCCGCCCGCCCCGCCGAGGAGCGATCCGACCGTCCCGATCACCACCCCCTGGAGCATGAAGACCTTCAGGATGCGCCGCGGCGTCATCCCCATGGCCTTGAGGATCCCGATCTCCCGCGTCTTGTCGGTGACGGTCATCACCAGGGTGGAGATGATGTTGAAGGCCGCCACCACCACGATGAGGAGGAGGATGATCATCATCGCCAGCTTCTCCAGCTTGAGCGCGGAGAAGAGCGAGGAGTTCATCGACTTCCAGTCCTCCGCCCGATAGGGGAAGCCGAGCGCCGCCTCCACCCGCCTTCCCACGAGGTCGGCCTCCATGGGCTCGGGGACGCGGATCTCCAGCCCCGTGACCCCCCCCTCCATCCGGGTGAGGTCCTGCGCCGCCGCCAGCGTCGTGTACATGAACTTCTGGTCGTACTCGTACATCCCCGTCTTGAAGCGCCCCACCACCTCGAACTTCCGGATGGGCGGGACGAGCCCGCCCACCGGGGACATCCGTGCCCCTACCAGAGAGATCACGTCCACCACGTCGCCCGGGAAGAGCTGGAAGCGGTTGGCGAGCGCATCGCCGACCAGGAGCGGGGGGTGCCCCGAGCGGGTGGCACCCAGGCGGTGCTCCCCGCGCCGGATCTGCGCCACGATGTCCGTGACGGCCGGCCCGGGAGTCGAGGGCTCGATCCCGCGCAGGATGGCGAACTCCGCGTGCCCGGCGGGGTTGCGGAGCCCCACCTCGGTGTGGATGAAGGGCGCGGCGGCCTCCACCCCCTCCACCTTCCGCGCCCGCTCCGCCACGCGCGGCCAGTCGTCCAGCCGCATGGTCTCCCCGAAGGTGGTGAGCCAGATGTGCGGGTTTGTACCGAGGATCTTGTCGCGCAGGTCGTTCTGGAGCCCGGTCATCACCGAGGTCACCACGATCAGCGCCATCACCCCCACCGCCACTCCGCCGATGGAGATGGCGGTGATGAGCGAGAGGAAGCGCGTGCCACGCCGCGACGACAGGTAGCGCCTGCCGATGTACCACTCCAGGCTCACCGTTCCTCCGGCCGCAGGGCGGGGAAGAGGATCACGTCGCGAATGGAAGGCTGGTCGGCCAGGATCATCGCCAGCCGGTCCACGCCCATCCCGAACCCTCCCGTGGGCGGCATACCGTACTCCAGCGCGCGGATGAAGTCCTCGTCGATGGGCTGCGTCTCCTCGTCGCCCGCGAGCTTGAGGCGGTTCTGCGCCTCGAAGCGCTCCCGCTGGTCGATGGGATCGTTCAGCTCGCTGTACGCGTTGCACAGCTCCTTCCCCGCGACGATCAGCTCGAAGCGCTCCGTCAGCTCCGGGGTGCCGCGCTTGGGCTTGGCCAGCGGCGACATCTCGCGCGGGTAGTCGGTGATGAAGGTGGGCTGCACCAGCTTGGGCTCCACCAGCGCGCCGAACAGCTCGTCGATCAGCTTCCCCCGCCCCAGCTC
>Ga0247718_1000265_pt1 | contig 13973 bp, 12 predicted proteins | sample 21E_DmetaG_FD_189045 | JGI IMG/M metagenome (GOLD analysis project Ga0247718, IMG submission 189045) | Soil microbial communities from hillslope of Landscape Evolution Observatory, University of Arizona, Oracle, AZ, United States - 2-1-E_D | ecosystem: Engineered > Artificial ecosystem >...
CGATATTGGCGAATTTGAGGTCGAGTTCTCGCAGGTCGACCGTTCAGGGATCAGTGCTCTCCATGTTGAAGTGAAAGTCCCGCACGAACATACACATCGCCATCTTTCTGATATTGAACGGATAATCCGGCATTCGCGTTTGCCCGGGACAGTTAAGGGGCGTGCCATCGAGATTTTTACGCGCTTGGCGCACGCCGAGGCGAAGGTCCACGGAATTGACGTCGCGAGGGTGCATTTCCATGAGGTCGGGGCAAAAGACGCGATCGTCGACATCGTCGGCTGCTGCATCGGTTTTGAGTTGCTCGGCGTGGATCGGTTCGTGTGCTCGAAAGTTCACGTGGGCAGCGGTTTTGTGAAGATGGCACACGGGCTATTTCCAGTTCCTCCGCCCGCCGTTGCGGAGCTGCTACGAGACGTGCCCGCTTACTCGACGGAGATTGAAGGCGAGTTGATAACGCCGACGGGAGCGGCAATTATATCCACAGTTTCTGAGAGTTACGGCCGGTTACCAGATGTAAAGGTTGAGGCAGTCGGCTATGGAGCTGGGACGCGCAGCTACCCCGATTTTCCGAATGTCCTACGGCTAATGCTGGGCGAATCCGCTGCAACCCAAGGTTGGTCGGTGCACAAAGATGAGCTTGTGATGCTGGAGACAAATCTGGACGATCTTGCTCCTCAGGTCCTGGGGTTCGTGATGGATCGCGCTTTCGAACTCGGCGCCTTCGACTGCTGGTTCACGCCGATCCAGATGAAAAAGAACAGGCCGGCAACGTTGGTCTCTATCCTCTGTGCGGCTTCAAACGAGCGGGAACTCAAAGAGCTTTTATTTAGAGAAACGACCACTCTTGGTATTCGGCGTCGGGTCGTCGAGCGCCATTGCCTGCCGCGCGAGATGGTGCAAGTAGAAACCGTACTTGGTAGCGTTGATGTCAAACTTGCTCGACTGGGAGGCGAAATTGTTAATGCAATGCCTGAATATGATCAAGTCAAATCTTTGGCCGAGCGGAACGGCGTGCCTTTCGCTAGCGTCCGGGAGATGGTGCTTGAGGAGATCAGGAGGCGGGGCATCTTGGCAAAGGCCGCTTCATGAGTTCAATGGATAAATCGTCGAGGAAGGTTGATCTCGAAAAGATAGCCCAAGGCGTCCGGCTGGTACTCGAAGGGATTGGCGAGGATCCTGAACGAGACGGGTTGCTGAGAACGCCTGAGCGTGTGGCAGATTTTTATGCTGAACTCACTGAAGGAATGTGGGAGGATCCGAGCGAGCATATTATCGCTTTGCCCGGAGACTCGCACGACGAGATGGTTCTCGTAAAGGACATCTCAATAGCATCAGTTTGTGAGCATCACCTCGCACCATTCGTAGGAAAGTGCCATATCGCGTACATCCCGAAGGGCGGCCGTATCGTCGGACTGTCAAAGCTCGCTCGTATTGCCGAGATCTTCGCGAGAAGGTTGCAGGTTCAGGAGCGACTAACGCAGCAAATTGCACAGACTCTTTACGACCGACTCGCGCCTCTGGGAGTGATGGTGGTCGTTGAGGCCGAGCACACCTGCATGACGCTGCGCGGCGTCAAAAAGCCGGGGGCGATGACGGTCACTTCGGCCGTACTTGGCGGCTTCCGCCGAGATCCGAGAACGAGGGCGGAGGCGATGGCGCTTATAAAAGGATAGATTCGGGACTTTTCCCGAAGTATTACATGAGCTGTCCGTAGCTCGACTGGTGGGGTAATACGTTAACTATGAAAAAGATTGTTTCGATAATTGTTCTGTGTGCGGTCACGAGCTCGACCGTACTGGCTCAGGGCTGGACCGAGAGGTTTAGTTCCGAAACCATGCGTGAACGGGTGAAGCGCCTGTCGGCGGATGATTTTGAAGGTCGCGGGCCGGGCACCGAAGGCGGAAAGCGTGCGGCTCAGTATATCGCCGACCAGATGAAGGCGAGCGGCGTCGCGCCTGCGAGCGGAGGGAGCTACTTCCAGAATGTTAAGCTTGTCGGCGTCAAGGCCGACCCAAAAACCTCGCTCGTCGTCTCCGGCAGGTCGAAAACTGAAAATTACAAGTTCGGCGACCAGTTCGTGGCCACCACCGGCGCCCAGACGGGCTCCGTCTCACTCAATGCTGAGCTCGTTTTCGTCGGGTACGGAATCGACGCGCCGCTTTATAACTGGAACGACTACAAAGGCGAGCCGGCAGATTTTCGCGGCAAAGTCTTGATGATCATGGTCAATGACCCGCCCGCGACCGCTGCTGAGCCCAATCTTTTTGGTGGAAAAGCGCTTACCTACTTTGGGCGCTGGACATACAAGTACGAGGAGGCGGCCCGGAGGGGAGCGGCTGGCGTGATACTTGTGCACACGGACGAATCGGCCGGCTATGGCTGGAATGTCGTCCGCACTTCCAACGGCAATTGGCGATATGAGATCGCGCGCACCGCGGCCGACAAAACGCCTTTCCTTCAGGTCAAGTCGTGGGCGACAAACAGCGCGGCCAAAGCAATGATGGGACAGGCCGGGCTCGACCTTGACGACCTGCGTGAAAAGGCAAAAAGCCGCGACTTCAGGCCCGTTAAGACCGGCCTGACCGTAAAGCTCGACCTGCGGAGCGAGACCAGGACGTTCGATTCGCCGAATGTTGTCGGTATCGTGAAAGGAAGCGACCCGAAGTTGAGCCAAGAATATGTCGTTTATACCGCGCACTGGGACCATTTGGGGATAGGCGAGCCGAATGACCGCGGTGACCGCGTTTACAACGGCGCATACGATAATGCCTCCGGCGTCGCCACTGTTCTCGGGATCGCGGATGTGCTGGCGAAAATGCCGCGGGCCGAGAGGCCGAAACGTTCGTTTCTCTTTCTGTTCCCGACAGCGGAGGAGCAGGGATTGCTCGGTGCGGAGTATTATGCCCGCAACCCGCTGATCCCGCTCTCGCGAACGGTCGCTAACATCAACATCGACGGCGTGAATTTCTTCGGGAAGGTCAACGACATGATGCCGCTCGGCGCCGATCGGTCCACCCTGATGTCCGCGATCAGACCGGTGGCCGATGAGCGCAAGATCACGCTCGAGAGCGACGCCCGGCCCGAGCAGGGATTCTTCTTCCGTTCGGACCATTTTCCTTTTGCGAAGGCGGGGGTGCCGGCGGTGTCGCTTCAGCATGGAGACAGTTTTATCGAGCCGTTGAGCGGCGAGGCGGGGTCGTTTTTCAAGGACTATAACGCTAAGTACTATCACCAGGTGACCGACGAGTATCGTGACTGGTGGGATATGTCCGCGATGATACAGGAAGCCGAGTTTGCTCTTGCGATCGGCGTTAGGGTTGCAAACGCCAGCGTCAGGCCCAGGTATAACGATACCGACGAATTCGCCGCGGCCGACAGAGCGAGGTTCCGGAAGTAAACAACGGCTCGTAGGCAAAAGGGTGTAGCGTGGATAAAATTCAGCGTCCACGCTACACTTTTATTTTTTGAAATGAAGACGTTCTACGTTACAACTCCGATCTATTACGCCAACAGCCTGCCTCACCTCGGACATTTGTACTCGACGATAGTGGCCGACGCGGTCCAGCGTTATAAAAAACAGCGCGGACACGAGACGCTGTTTCTGACCGGAACTGATGAGCACGGGATAAATATCCAACGGGCCGCCGAGAAAAGCGGCCGAACCCCGCAGGAACAGGTTGATTACATCTCGGGTGAGCTGAAACGAATGTTTGGCGACTTCGGGCTCGATGCCAACCAGGGCGGCTACGACATCTTTATGCGAACGACGGAGCCGTTTCACTATGAAGGCGTGCAGCATTTGTGGCGTGAGATCGCGAAGAACAAAACTCCCAAAGGCAACGACACTATATACAAAGGATATTACGAGGGCTGGTTCTGCGCGCCCTGCGCTGCATACAAGACGGAGGATGAGTACTTCACAACAGACGGGTCCGACGCGCCCCTATGCAAGATTCACGAACGGGCGCTCGACCGCGTAAATGAAGAGAGTTATTTCTTCCGGCTCTCGGATTATGAAGAATTTCTGATCAATACGCTGGAGGCGAGCCCGGATCTGGTCAGACCCGAAGCTCGTAGAAACGAGGTATTGGCTTTCATTCGGGGCGGTTTACAGGACCTCTCAATCAGTCGGCAGCGTTCCTCCGTCTCTTGGGGCGTCCCCGTTCCAGGCGACGATGAGCATGTCATGTATGTTTGGCTCGACGCTCTGTCCAACTACATCACCGCCCTTGGGTATGGGAACGGTGAGCGGGCCCACGTGGGATTCGAGAAATTCTGGCAAAATGCCGTCCACATCGTCGGCAAGGACATTCTTCGATTTCACACCATCTACTGGTTCTCGTTTCTCAACGCAGCCGGGCTCGACCTTCCGAGGATGGTATTTGCGCACGGGATGTGGCTCGATGTCGAGGGTCGCAAGATGGGCAAGACGATCGGGAATATCGTGGAAGTTGATGTACTGCATAAGCATTTCCAGGTCGACGCGGTGCGCTATTTTGTGCTTCGTGAAATGGTGTTCGGCCAGGATGGGAAATTCGGTTACGAAACGCTCATCGACCGGGCCAATTCCGATCTTGCGAACGGCCTCGGCAATCTGGCTGCACGCACGCTTTCAATGATCGCGAAGTATCGAGACGGCAGGATCCCGTCGGGCAAGATCGCCGAGGAGAACTACATCCACGCCCGCCGTGCAAGTGTGGATCCGGACGGCCAGGAGATTGTGTCGGTGATCGAGCACGCGAGGGATGCCTTCGTGAGGCATTTCGACGGTTTCGAGTTCAGCCAGGCGATAGAGACTGCATGGGGCGTGATCGCGCGCGTTGACAAATTGATCACGGACTCCCGGCCTTGGGTAATGGTCAAAGACGAAAACCAAGCCGAAACGCTCAATGCGGTTTTGTATCGAGCGGCCGAAACCCTGCGCTGGCTCGCTGTGCTACTGAATCCGGTGATGCCCGAATCGGCGCAGAAGATATACGCGCAGCTAGGTCTGCATGGAAGTGTTGCGGGAGTTGATCCGTCCGCGCTCAGGTGGGGCGACCTTGCGGCCGGAACTCAGATAGGCGATGCGCAGCCCATTTTTCCGAGGATAGATAAGAGTAAAGTCATGAGCGAGATCAAAGAACAATCATCAGCTACCAGCGAGACTGCACCAGCTGTTATCACCCAACCGATCCCCGAGTCGCAACCGGCGTCTTCTAACGGAGCGGAGGAAACCTCCGGCACGAGCGAAGACCAGTTCATCACCATCGACGATTTTCTAAAAGTCGAGCTTAGGGTTGGTGAGATCAAGGTAGCCGAGAGGATCCCGAAGGCGGATAAGCTGCTCAGATTTGAGATCGACCTGGGCGAAGAAAAGCCTCGCCAAATTCTCGCGGGGCTGGCTGAGTACTACGAACCCGAAAAACTTATCGGCCGAAAAGTCGTTGTCGTGGCCAATTTGAAGCCCCGAAAGATGCGCGGGCTTGAATCACAGGGAATGATCTGCGCGGCGTCGCTAGGCGATGATGACACGCCCGCGATCGCAACCTTTCTTGAGGACGTGAAGATTGGAGCGAGGCTCAAGTGACCGTACGACTGGTAATTTTGTTAATTTTATCGGTCTCGTTTGGCCCTGCCGCTCTCAGCGCGCAAACCCGACGACCAAAACCTCCGAGACCAAAGCCCATTCGCGTGACTGTGCAGGTCAAGGCCGACCCTTTGAAGCTGCCAGTTTATCCGAGTGAAAGCGACAATAAAATCTGGACGGAATTCCGATTGAGCGATCCGGAGCTGAGCATTGTCTTTCCATCTGCGGGAAAAGATCTTTTTGTTGACGACGATGGGCGCGTCGCCACCTACGAGGCCACAACCCAAAACGGAGAATATCGATTGATCGCAGGCAGGCTCGCCTTTTTACCGTCAAGGCAGCAGGCTCAGCAAATGCTGGAGGCGGTGGTGGCTCCGGAGTCGTTTTCGAGTGGAACCGTGAAAACGCGACGAAAAGTTCAGTACAAGGGCCACGTTGGCAGGGAGGTTATATACGAAAAGCACGGACTGCTCAACTTCTCACGTTTTTATATCTTCGCGGATCGCGCTATCTCGATCACCGTTGCGTTCGACAAAAAGAAGTTTAAACCGGAATTCGAAGCTTGGGCCTGGAGATTTCTCGACTCTCTGAACATCAAGGTCGCAGCCGTAGATGAGACGTAGCAAAATAAATGCTTTTGATTGATTCCCACTGCCATATCGACGGTGAGCAGTTCGACGCAGATCGGGATGAATTGATCGGTCGTGCTAACGAAGCCGGTGTGGCAGCGATGTTGAATGTTGGGACAGGCGACCCGCGCAGTGAGGATTTTCGCCGAGCAGTGGCGGTCGCCGACCGTTACACGAGTGTGTTCGCCTCGGTCGGTGTCCATCCGCACGACGCGAAGCTTTACGACGACGCGGCGGAGAATCATCTTGTCGAACTCGTCCGATCTTCGAAAAAGGTGATTGCTTGGGGCGAAATCGGGCTCGATTTTTATTACGATCATAGTCCGCGCGACGTCCAGATCGAAGTGTTTCGGCGGCAGATACGCATGGCTCGTGAACTTGATCTGCCGATCGTAATTCACAGCCGCGACGCGGACGAGGAGACGCTTGGAGTGTTGACCGAAGAATGCTCGAGTGAAAGTTTTCGCGGCGGCATAATGCACTGTTTCGGCGGCTCGGCCGCAATGGCGAAGGATGTTCTGAAGCTGAATTTCCTTATCTCTTTCGCCGGTAATGTCACGTTCAAAAATGCCGATAATCTGAGAGAGGCGGCGAAGGTCGTGCCGCTCGACAGGATGCTTGTCGAGACCGACTGTCCATTTCTCACGCCGGTACCCTTACGCGGTAGGCGCAATGAGCCAGCATATGTGGCTCACACGGCACGGTTTCTCGCCGACTTTCTGGGCGTCGAACCTGAAGAGTTCGCACGGGCGACGACTGATAATTTTGTTCGGTTCTTTAGACTCGAAAGCGAACTCGCCGTGTGACGTGCGGTCACGCCTGCTGTGTTAACATTTACGACGCGATGGCAAAAGAAAATTCATTCGATATCGTTTCAAAGACCGATTACGCCGAAGTAACCAACGCTATCAATCAAACGACGAAAGAGGTTTCGCAGCGTTTCGATTTCAAAGGAAGCAACGCGACAGTTGAGCTTCAGGGCAAGGACCTGGTCCTCTCAGCCGAGGACGAAACGAAGCTGCGTAATGTCAACGATATCCTGCAGAGCAAATTGGTAAAAAGGGGCGTTTCGCTCAAGGCTCTCGACTATCAGAAGATTGAGCCGGCCGCCGGCGGTACAGTAAGGCAGACGGTAAAAATCCAGCAGGGAATTCCGGGTGAAAAGGCCAAGGAGATCGTTAAGACTATTAAGGACTCGAAGCTGAAAGTTCAGGCGTCGATTCAGGGCGAGACCGTGCGCGTCTCCGGCAAGGACCGTGACACTCTTCAAGAAGTAATTTCGATGCTAAAGGCGAGAGATTTTGGTATCGATATGACGTTCGATAATTATCGTTCTAGTTAACGATCTTTGAATGCATCCCGGAACCCGAACAGTCTATTGATACGGGTGACGGGCCGCTACGGCCCTAAAACCGTCTTTCTGATTGAGGATTAGCCGCAATACGCCCCTTCCGCCGACAACGTTGGTAGCTGAATTTGCGATGCAAAAGTTTGTCCCCGTGAAAGAAAGTATCTTCCCGGAAGCTGTTGCCCGCCGCGTCTTCCGCCTAGTTCGGGACGAGATGTCGGCCGTCGAGGAAGAGTACGCTCGCCAAGTTCAGTCAAACATCCAGGTAGTCAACTACCTCGGCGATTATCTTCGGGCGTCCGGCGGAAAGCGTGTCCGTCCCGCGCTCTTGATATTGTCGAATTATGCGGCCGGCGGCGACGGCTCAAATGACAGTGTGATACGGCTCGCTACCGTGATGGAGATGCTCCACACCGCGACACTGGTCCACGATGACATCATCGATAACGCGAACTTGCGGCGGAGCCGCCCTTCGGTCAACGCCAAATTCGGTAATCACGCGGCAGTTTTGATGGGCGACTGGCTTTATATGTCAGCGTTCGAGACATCGCTGCGCGAACGATCGCTCCAAATCCTTGACATTCTCACGACTCTGACGCGAAAGATGACCGAAGGCGAGCTGCTGCAGCTGAGCATGCTCGGGAGATCTGACATCTCAGAGGCGGAGTACTTTGACATACTGCGAAGAAAAACAGCTTACTTGTTCTCTGCCTGCGGGGAGATCGGTGCGATCCTTGGGCGCTCCGATGAACTGCGGCAAAAGGCGTTGCGCGATTATGGAATGAATCTTGGGATCTCGTTTCAGCTCGCGGATGATCTGCTTGATTTCACTTCCGATGCTCGGGCCCTTGGCAAGGCCGCGGGGGCTGATCTGACAGAGGGCAAACTGACGCTGCCGCTAATAATCCTTCGCGAGAGAGTGCCGTCGATAAGAATTGAGATAGAGCAAGTGATGGAATCGGGCGAGTATGGCGGTCCCGCGAGAGCGAACATCGACGAGGCTCTGAAATCTCATGGGATCGTCGACGAGGTTCGTGATCTCGCGTATGACTTTGCGGCGAAGGCTGGAAAAAATCTTGATGTTTTACCCGAATCGGAGTATCGTACTGCACTGGGAGATATTCCTTACTTCGTTATTGAGCGTAACCGCTGATATTTCAATAACTACATTCTCCCTTTTCATCGACGAGCCCGCTCTTTCGAGATGTTAGACGAAAACCTTATAGCAACACTTGAACAAAGCCTCCGCCAAACGCGGAATGCCCAGAACCGCTTGATGGCGCGGCTACATGAGGTGGAGAACGAGGCGGAGCACCTTCGCCAGGAGATCGAGGCACTCGAAAATAGCGCAGCACAGACCGAGCAGGCGATCGACAGTTTGCTCGTTACGATGCGGGCGGGAAGCAGAAGTCTTAATTTCGGTCGAACACTCAGGATCGAGGACGAACTCGACGTTCCGATCAAGAATCCGAGGCCAGCCAGTACCTCTTCGGTCCGTCGCACTTCGAACTCTAACGGGTCTGGCTACGCTGGCGGCGGTTCCATAACTTATTTCAGTCAGAACCGTAGCGTCCCGTCCATATCCTCGCGCATTGAGCCGATTAGCCACCGCTTCAGCGATCGCACGATTACGCAAGCCTGCACACTCCTCCTCCGCGAGGCCGGCCGGCCTATGCACGTTAACGAGCTCTACAATCTGCTCGTCGCTGGCGGCATGAAGTTCAAAGGGAATAATCCCACGATCTCGATCGCCGTATCGCTCAACCGTAACCGTCGGTTCCGAAAAGTAGACCCGGGAACTTTCGATCTCGTGATGCGCGAGGCATCACAGGCCGCCTCCTGATAAATCCCTCATACTGATTGCCGAGCATCTTACCTTGTCTAATTGTTGAAAATAGGTAAGAATGCCGTAACTATATTTATCTGCGGTCCCCAGCCGCAGGCTTTTGATATTTTCGAAACTGTCTATGTCTATTCGGCGTTCCTTTAGTATTTTCGTGCTGATCGGGTTACTGATTCTGGCAGCAGGGAAGGCAGACGCGCAACGTGTCACTTTGCGGTCTCAGATCACACCCAGCTGCACATCGTCCGCCTCGCCCAGCCGGTGGCGTTTTGCTGATATTTACGGTGACGGAAATATTGCCGTACAAGGCTCGTTCGGGTGCCGCGGTGTGTTTATCTATGACATCAGCAATCCTAACGCCCCGGTTTTGGCCAATTGGTACAATCCAGGGAACAACATTCAGTTCCTCGAAGCGATCGTCATCGGCAACCGCGGATATTTCGGAGCAGGAAACAGCAACGCCGGCGTCCATATCGTGGATCTCACAAATCCCTACAGTCCCCAGCTCTTGGGTGTCGTGAATTCCACCAGTGGAAACGGGCATAACGTCATTCACGAAATGGTGGTGATAGAGCAAAATGGCGCGACCTATCTGATCGAGAATTACAATTTACTCAGCAGCACACAAAAGATAATTAAGATCATCAACGTTTCGAACCCGAGCGCTCCGGTTTTCAAGCATGACCTTAATCCTATCGACACAACGTGGGTCCACGCGATGCACGTCCGCGGCAATCGTATGTACCTATCGGGATGGGGCGGTAGAATCGAGATTTACGACATCAATAATCTCGCCACACAGGCGCCAACACTACTAGGAGCTATCGTCGGAAACTCGACGAATCACAGTTCGTGGACAAGTGAAGACGGACGTTATCTCTACTCAGCCCGAGAAACGAACGACGGTGACCTTCGCGTCTATGATGTACAGAATCCGCAACAGCCGTTGCTCATTAAGAGCATCAAAGCTGGTGACCTAAATCTCAACGCAATCACCCCGCACAATCCGGTAGTGATGGGCAACAAGCTATACGTCTCGTGGTACCAGGCGGGCGTTCAGATCTTCGATATCAGTAATCCATCAAACCCTGTCCGCATCGGCCAGTATGATACGTATTCTCCGACCTTCACCCAGTCAGAAGAGGAGCGGCAACTTCTAGAGAACGCCGGGCCCTGGGACATCACTTGCGGCAACTCAGATCTCCGTTCGAGCCTGCCGACCAGCTATGACGGTAACTGGGCTGTCTACCCCTTCCTTGGCGAGAATAAGATACTGCTTGGTGATCTCACTAACGGTTTACTGATTGTTGATGCATCGCGTATCGCAACTCCGAAGAACGTCGTGTCGGATTTCGATGGCGATCGGAAGACAGACTTCGCGGTCTTCTCGCCGTCGAGCGGGAACTGGAACGTCGAGAACAGCGAAAACGGATCAACCTGGCACCCGGTCTGGGGCGTGACGAACGACGTGATCGTTCCCGGGGACTATGACGGGGACGGCAAATCGGACGTGGCCGTGTGGCGGCCTGGCAATGGCACATGGTACGTACTCAGAAGTTCGGGAGGCGTGACGATCGCGCAGTTTGGTATGAGCGGCGACGTCCCGGTTCAGGGGGACTACGATGCCGACGGACGAGCCGATCTCGCCGTCTGGCGACCGTCGAACGGCGTTTGGTATCTGATGCAGAGCACGCTCGGATTCCGTGCCCTGCAATGGGGCGCATCGACCGACAAACCAGTCGTTGGTGATTTTGAGGGAGATGGAAAGACGGATTTTGCTGTTTGGAGGCCATCGAACGGCGTTTGGTACGTGATGCAGAGTTCGTCGAGCATCCCGCTTTACGCGAGCTGGGGAATGAGCGGGGACCGGCCTTTGTCCGGCGATTTCGACGGCGACGGAAAATCGGACTTTTCCGTTTATCGTCCCTCGACAGGTGTTTGGTACACGCTGCGTTCGTCCAACAATTCCTTCTCTGGAGCCGCATTCGGTATCGAGGAGGATGCGCCTGTTCCTGCGGACTACGACGGCGACGGGAAGGCAGATATTGCGGTCTTCCGTCCATCAGGTAACGTGTGGTATCGCCTAAACAGCAGCAATGGTGGAGTCGTAATCAGGACGTTCGGTCAGACGGGAGATCGGCCAACTCCTTCAGCCGCGCAGCCGCAGTAGGCTCAGAAAAGGAATTGAATTATCGACACCCGGAGCCACGACTTAGGGCTCCGGGTTTTCTATTGCCCGTAGATGGTCGAGCCATAGTAGCAATAAAAAAGCCGCCTCAATACGGCGGCTTTGAACTTCTGGTAGGCCGAGCAGGGCTCGAACCTGCGACCCGCGGATTAAGAGTCCGCTGCCATGCGGCCCGGGGCCGCGCCAACTGAGCTGCCGGGGCCGATTTTGTTGGGTTTCCGTTTGGTCCACGTTTCTCTATCAAATCCCATTTGCAAATCCAAAGTGTCCAAGGTGTCCAAAATAAGGAGAAAGGACACAATGAATGAGCGAACAGGTTACGTATTCGAATCAAACGGGAAGTGGTACGCGCGGATCACAGTAGCCGACTCAGGCGGGCGGCGCCGCAACGTGAAGCGGACGGCGGGCACCAAGGCGGAGGCGAAGCAGATTCTCAGCCGACTCCGAAAGGAACTAAAAAACGGAAATGCAAAAGCCGTTGACATCCTGAAGATCACGTTCGGCGATCTCTGCGACTATTACGAAGCGCATTACGCGAAGGCCGCGAAGTTTGAAAACGGCCAGAAAGTTGAGGGGCTGCGCGATCTCAGGCGTGTGCGGGGTTTTCTCGGTCTGTACCGCCGCCACTTCGGGCGCCGCAAGCTGGCCGAAATCACCTACGATGACCTGCGGGCTTACCGGGAGCGGAGGCTGAAGGTGCCGACCCCGGGCGGCGGGCGCCGTGCGATGGCCAGTATGAACCGGGAAATGGCCTACCTCCGGCGCATCTTCAACATCGCCGTTCGCCAAGGCTGGATAGAGCGCAACCCGTTCAACTGCGGCGAACCGCTCATTTTGGTTTCGTGTGAGAGAAAGCGCGAGAAGATTCTAACAATCGAGGAGGAGCAAAGATTGCTTGCCGCGTGCGACGAACCAAGGCGGCGGCATTTGAGACCGCTTCTCATCGCGTTGCTCGACACCGGCGCACGGAAGGGCGAAATGCTCAAACTCACGTGGGGCGACGTGGATTTCCAGAACGGCGTAATTAGTATTCAGGCGATGAACACCAAGACACTGAGGACCCGGCAACTGCCGATCACGGAACGGCTGCGGCGGGAGCTTGAGGGATTATGGGAGCGCTCTGACAAACGTTCCGATTCGCTTGTGTTCGGCGTCAGGGGCGACGTTAAGCGATCCTTCGCGACGGCCTGCGAGGAGGCCGGAATCACCAAGGGCGGAGTTGACGGGTTGAACATCCACAGCATGCGCCACACGGCGGCGACAAGACTTGTCCAAGGGCAGATGCCAATCGAGTTGGTGGGACGCATTCTCGGGCATTCGCAGCCTCAGACTACGTACCGCTACATATCCGCCAATCGCGGTGTCTTGGAAGCTGCGCGTTCGATTTTCGAGGCCACTTCTCGCTAGTGGTTGCTGTTCTGCGGCGGCATCAGTAACCGCGGGATAGATCACCCCGATTGCAGTGCATTGGAGGCCCTGTAAGCCGTTTTCTCCGCGAATGAATGGGTAGGCTAACCCCGCGGCAGGAAACGGCTTTAAATCGCCTTTAAACGCCGAGTCAACAGTCGGGGACTCCAAGAATCTCATCAAGTCGCCCGCCAATCCCATCGTCGCCCATACCGTCCACGATCTCGGCAACCACGGGGTATAACCTTCGAATAGTCTCCGGTGAGCGAAGGTCCGCAATTTCGATCAGGCGCTCAAAGTGCATTCTGACCTTTGCGACCTCATTAGGTGTCCCGCATTCGACCTTCCGGGCAAGTCCCTCGGCAACTGCTTCGTAGAACTCCGCCTGAGAGATCATTCCGTCGCCGCCGCCCATAAGAATTGAGAGTCCGTCCATTTTCGCCATTACTCCATTTTGGTGTTACGGGAGGCCGTAACTCATTGCATCGCAATAGGTTAGCAGTAAAGGAGGGCGCGGCGCAACCGCCGGGCGGGCCGTCAGATAAGGCCAAAAGGCGATAATAGTCTTATTGTTTGCACACCGTTTTCACTTTCACCCAAAGGAGTAAAAAAAAATGGAGAATTTCCTAAGTCAGAATCAGGCCGCCGAGTTTCTAGGTGTGGCCGTCACCACCCTGATGCGATACCGCAAAAAGGGTTTCATCGAGCCGATTGTCCTGCGGCAGTTAGTCCTCTACAGCAAGAACGAACTGGAGGACTTCCGGCAGACGTTTTCAGCGTCGGGCCGCCCGCGCCGGAAAACCGCAAGGTAAAAGAGAAAAGGCGAATCCCGCGCCCTTACGCGAAACCCGCCAATTAATCCCTTCATCGAATGCCGACTGCAATCGGCACCCCAAAACTCAGAGGAGAAAACAAAATCAGTATGACCTCATTCCCATCCGCTGAAAAGCATAGCACGACCGCAGACACACCGCGGCACCTTCAAATC
>Ga0247718_1000266_pt1 | contig 13968 bp, 8 predicted proteins | sample 21E_DmetaG_FD_189045 | JGI IMG/M metagenome (GOLD analysis project Ga0247718, IMG submission 189045) | Soil microbial communities from hillslope of Landscape Evolution Observatory, University of Arizona, Oracle, AZ, United States - 2-1-E_D | ecosystem: Engineered > Artificial ecosystem > Mesocosm...
CCCTCGGGCGCGACATCGTGGACCTCCTCCTCAACGGCTACCAGGACGGACGCACGGACTACTCGGTGGGGAACACGGCGGGGTGGCGCGCCAGCTACCTGGACTTCGCGGCGGCCTACGGCCGCAGGGTGGGCCCGGTGAGCCTCGGGGCGACCGGCCACTACTTCCACGGGCGGAGCGTGGCGCACTCGCGCATGTTCGAGCCACGCTTCGACCTGGAGGCGCAGGACTTCAGCGTGGACTACGTGGGCGTGCTGGCGGAGGGAGGCCGCGGCTGGGGCGTGGACCTGGGGGCGGCCGTGCAGCCCCACCGCACCCTCACCCTGAGCGCGGCGGTGGCGAACGCCTTCACCCGCATGCGCTGGTCGGACGAGCTCCACGTCCGCAGCGTGACGCTCCGCGGCGAGGACCTCCGCCAGCTCGACGAGCCCTTCTGGATCCGCGAGGAGTACGAGCGGAGCGACACGCGCCTGGACCCCGCCGCGGTGCCGGTGCGGGTCTACCAGACGGCGCTCCCCCTCTACCGCGAGGCGTACTTCCCCACCACGGTGCGCGCCGGGGCGGCGTGGGCGCCGCTGAAGGGGATGGAGATCGGCGCGGCGTACCAGGGGAACGTCACCACCGGCCGCATGGGCGGGTGGTGGGACCGCTCGGTGTCGGTGGGGGTGCAGCAGAAGCTCCCCCTGGTCCGGGTGAGGGCCGGGGCGGCCACCAACCTGGAGGAGGGAACGCTCCTGAGCGGCGGGGTGTCGCTGGGGCCCATCCAGCTCGGGGCGGCGCGGCTGCGCGACGGCACCCTCCGCGAGGGGTGGATCGCCACCTTCGGGATCAGCACCCGCACGCGCGCCGAGCTGCCGTAGGGAGAGGCCCGGCGGAGCACCGGAAGACCCGCGGGGGCGCCACCCCCGCGGGTCTTTTCCTTTCCCCCGCCGGGGCGTAGCTTGTCGCCCCGGTGTCGCACCCCGCCCGGGGTGCGCTCTCCTCCACCCGTCACGAGAGGCTCCGTCGCATGATGCGGATTCCTTCGTTCGTCCTGGGCGCCGCGCTGTCCGGCGTCCTTTTCGCCTCGCACGCTGCGGCGCAGGTCCCCCTCACCCCCCGCGCCGTGGGGATGGGCGGGGCCTACCTGGGGCTCGCCCGCGGGCACGAGGCGGTCTTCCTGAACCCCGCCAACCTGGGGCTCCCCGGCACGCCCCGCTGGTCCATCGGGCTCGCCGGGATCTCGGCCGGGGGGACCACCATCGGCCCCACCCTCCAGGAGGCGCGCGACGTCTTCAACGCCGACGACATCGAGCAGGCGCGCAAGGACGAGATCCTGGCCTCCATCCCCGCGGCGGGGACGGAGCTGGCCTTCGACGTGCGCGCGCCGCTGGTGACCCTCCAGACGGGCGGGCTCGGCCTGGGCGTGGCCTACGGGGTGGTCGGCGAGCACACCTTCGACCGGGACCTGGTGGACCTGGTCCTCAACGGCTTCCAGCAGAGCCGCTACCTGAACACCAATCCGGCCGACGACTACCGGATCCGGAACACCGCCGGAATGCGGATGAGCTACCTGGACTTCGCCGCCGGGTACGGACGGAGCGTGGGGCCGCTGAGCGTGGGCGCCACGGCGCACTACTACCACGGCCGCACCGTGGTCCGCTCGCGCGCCTCGGAGCCCCGCGTCCTCATCGCGGGGGCGGACATCCAGGTGGACTACACCGGCGTCCTCTCCGAGGGCGGGAACGGCTGGGGAGTGGACGTGGGCGCGGCGCTGGAGCCGGTCCGGGGGCTCTCGCTGAGCGCCTCGCTGACGAACGCGCTCTCCTCCATGAGCTGGAGCGAGGACCTGCGCTACCGCCGCGTGACCTTCAACCGCGAGGACTTCAACCAGGAGGACCCGGTGGCCCTCCGCCGCGAGTACGAGGAGAGCGAGCGGGCGCTCGACGCCTCGGCCCCGGCCGACGTGCGGACGCTGGCGCAGGGGCTCACGGACGAGGCGGAGTTCCCGGCGACGCTCCGGCTCGGCGCGGCGTACAGCGTCCCGGGGATCGGGACGGCGGTCAGCGCCGCGTACCACGGCCAGATCGGCGACGGGCGGCTCGGCGGGCGCTGGGAGCAGCTCGTGGGGATCGGCCTGCAGCAGAGGCTCCCGCTCATCACCGCCCGCGTCGGCTTCTCCACCGACATGGACGAGGGGACCATGCTGGGCGGCGGGCTCTCGCTGGGGCCCATCAACGTGGCGGTCGCCCAGCTCCGGAACGGCGACCTGAACGGCGAGGGGCGCGAGGGATGGGTGGGGAGCTTCGGGCTGAGCGTGAAGACGCAGAGCGTGCGAGGGCAGCGGTACGCCACGCAGTAGGCACGGGCCTCGTGCCCGCGTGAGACGAAGGGGCGCCCCGCGTTGCCGGGAGCGCCCCTTTTCACGGCCATCGACGGGCGGGGGTCAGTCCCCGGACCACGCCGCCATCGGACGGAGAGCCGCCGCGGCGGGCGCATGCCCGGTCGCCCCCGCCCGGTGACGCTCCACCGCGCGCGCCCAACCGATCCCCAGCAGCCACGCCGACACCGCGCGCGGCGCGGCGGGGCGCCGCGGAGCCTCCCGCCACGCCTGCCAGAACGTCTCCTCCACCACCTCCTCGGCGGCGGCGCGCCCGAGGAGCCGCGCCGCCACCGCGAACACCCGCGGGGCCCAGCGGTCGTAGAGTGCTCCCAGGGCACCCTCGTCGCCCCGCGCCATCCGGGCGACGAGCTCCTCGTCCCCGGGCGGGGTCGCGGAATCCGTGCGGGCGGTTACCAGTAGCTCCATGGTGGCTCCCACAGGCAAGCGCCGAACCATGCTACTCGCCCGGCGCACACAGATGCACGGGCCAGCCTGATCTGTTAAGTTCCGCTGTTGCCAGGGCGCGGCGCGGGCGGTACGCTCCAGGGCAGCCATCCTCCGCCCGGCCCTCGTACCCGTTTCACGGAATGCCCCTCACGCGCGCGCAGAGATTGAGCGACCCCGGCCGGGTGGCCGCGCTGAGGCGCCTGGAGCTGCTGGACACACCGGCCGAGGAGGCGTTCGACCGGCTCACGCGCCTCGTCGCGCGCCTCCTGCGGGCTCCCATCGCGCTGGTCAACCTGATCGACGAGGAGAGGCAGTTCTTCAAGAGCGCCGTCGGGATGGGGGCGCTGCGCGAGCTGCCGGTGGGTACGGGCGTCTGCTCCTACGCGCTGGCGTCGGGAGAGCCGCTGGTGATCGGGGACGCGCGCGTGGACCCGGAGCTCTCGGCCAACCGGATCGTCTGCGACTACGGGCTGGTCGCCTACCTGGGGATCCCGCTGGTGACGTCCGAGGGGTACGCCCTGGGCACCTTCTGCGTGGTGGACACCGAGCCGCGGACGTGGACGCTGGCGGACGTGGAGACCGTGGGCGACCTGGCCGCCGCGGCCATGGCGGAGATCGAGCTCCGCGCGTCGGCACGCCGAGAGGAGCGCCGCGCGCAGGAGCTCCGCGAGGCGCTGGAGGAGCTGCGGCGGGCGGGCGAGGAGACCCGGGCCAGCGAGGAGCGGTTCCAGCTGGTGGCCCGCGCCACCAACGACGTTCTCTGGGAGCAGGACTGGACCACGGGCCGCCTCTGGTGGAGCGAGCGGTTCACCGCCTGCTTCGGCTATCCGCCCGCGGAGGTGGGGAGCGACTTCGCCTCGTGGGAGAGCCGGGTCCACCCGGACGACCGGGAGCGGGTGGTCGAGGGCATCGCCTCCACGCTGGAGCGCGGGGACGAAACCTGGTCCGCGGAGTACCGCTTCCGCCACGCCGATGGCTCGTACCTCCACGTCCTCGACCGCGGCTGCTTCGTCTACGACGCGGAGCACCGCCCGCTCCGCGTGGTAGGCTCCATCATGGACATCACGCCGCGGCGGCGCGCGGAGGACGCGCAGCGCCTGCTCGCCCGGGCCGGAGCGGTCCTCGCTTCCCCCGCCGACCACGGAGACCGGCTGCGGCTCATCGCGGAACTCGTCGTTCCGGTCCTCGCCGACCGCTGCCTTCTGGAGGTGGTGGAGGAGGACGGACGGATCGAGCGGACGGGAGCGGACGCGCGGACGCCGCCGGGAGCCCCGGCCGGCGAAGACGCCCCGCACCTCGCCGACGCGCTGGAGCTGGAGCTCGCGGAGCGGGTGCGCCGGACGGGGGAGCCGCTCCTCCTCCCCGTCGCCGCGGGGGAGCCCGCGGACGGCGAGCCGCGCGGGGACCGCTCCGCGGTGGCGGTTCCCCTCGTGGCCCGCGGCCGGTGCATGGGCGCGCTCGTCCTCCTCTCCGCCCACCCGGGGCGCACGTACGACGAGCACGACCTGGCGCTCGCCGGGGACGTCGCGGACCGAGCGGCGCTCGCGCTGGACAACGCCCGGCTCTTCCGCGCGGCCTCGCGGGCCACCGCCGCGCGGGAGGAGATCCTCGCCGTGGTGTCGCACGAGCTGCGGAACCCGCTGAACGCGGTGCTGCTGGTGGTCGACACTCTCCTGGAGTACCACGCCGAGCCCGTCTCGCCCCGTCTCCGGAAGCAGCTCGAGACGGTCCGTGGCTCCGCCGACCAGATGCGCAGGCTGGTCCAGGACCTCCTCGACGTCACCCGGATCAAGACGGGGCACCTGGGGGTCCACCCGCTCGTCCAGGGGAGCGCCGACCTGGTGGACGAAGCCGTCCGGATGCTGCGTCCGCTGGCGGACGCCCGCTCCGTGCAGGTGGAGAGCCGGGTGCCGAGGAGCCTCCCCCCCGTCCTCGCCGACCGGCAGCGCGTCCTCCAGGTCCTCTCCAACCTGGTGGGCAACGCCATCGGGCACGCGCCGAGGGGGAGCACGGTCTTCCTGGACGCGGTGGCGGCCGAGGGGGAGGTCCGCTTCTCCGTCACCGACACGGGGCCCGGCATCGCGAAGGAGCACCTCCCGCACATCTTCAATCCCTTCTGGCGCGCCCGGGAGGAGGAAGGCGGGCTGGGGCTGGGGCTCGCCATCGCGCGCGGGATCGTGGAGGCGCACGGGGGGAAGGTCTGGGCGGGGAGCGCACAGGGAGGCGGAACGGTGTTCCACTTCTCCCTCCCCACCTGCGGACCCGCCGCGGGGAGCGCCGCTCCCGGCGCAGAGGAGGACCCGGCGGAGGCAGAGGCCGCATCGCCCCGCTTCGTGGACCTCCACCCGCGGGACACGGGGCTCGCGCCGGAGCGGGCGGTCGGCGAGGACGGGAGGGGGAGCTGGCGAGCGCAGCCGTTCGCGCCGGGGGCCGCCGACGGGGCGCGGCAGCCGACGCCAGCCGAGGTGGCCGGGCACCTCCGCTCCGAGATCGTGGGAGCGCTGCACCTGGGGTACCTGCGCCCGGGGGACCGCCTCCCCAGCATCCGGCAGATGTCGCGCGAGCTCCAGGTTCCCTTCCACGCGGTCGTGCGGGCGTACGAGGAGCTGGCGGGGGAAGGGCTGGTGGAGAAGCGGGAGCGGTCGGGGGTGTTCGTGGCGCGCCAGGACCGCCCCGGCGGCGAGCTGATGGGGGAGACCGCCCGCTGGGTGCAGGAGGTGCTCGTGGGGGCCCTGCAGCACCGGATCAAGGTCCCCCGCCTCCCCGAGCTGATCCGGCGCCTGACGGCGGCCGTGCCGGTGCGCTGCGTCTGCATCGAGTCCACGGACGACCACCGGGTGGCGCTCTGCGCCGAGATGGGGCAGCTCCTGGGTTTCTCCGCGCAGCCGCTGGCCGTGGCGGACCTCCCGGCGCCGGGCGCGGCGGGTGCGGAGTGGCCCGAGGAGATCCTCCGCGCGGACCTCCTGGTGACGACGGCCTACCACGGCTCCGACGTGCGCAGGGTGGCCGAGGCGGCGGGGAAGCCGCTCGTGGTCTCGGCGTTGTGCCCGGAGGTGGTGGCCGCGGTGGAGCAGCACCTGGCGGAGGGAGAGCTGACGGTGGTGTGCGCCGACCCGGCCTTCGGCGACCGCGTGCGCGCGCTCTTCGGGGGATCGCGCCCGGACCGGGTCCGCGTGGTCCGCGCGGACGATGCGCCGGCCGTGGAGGCGCTGGACCGCTCGCGCCCGGTCCTCCTCACCCGCGCCGCCTCCGAGCGCCTCTCCCGGACCGACCTTCGCCTCCTGGTCCCCCTCTCCCCCACCCTCTCGCCGGAGTGCCTGCGGACCCTGGCGGAGTTCCTCGTCCGCTTCAACATGGAGGACGGGCGGGCGTAGGGCGCGGGTCCGCGTGAGCATAGAGCGAGCCTGGCGAGGCCATGGAGCGTGCCCGGCGCGGTACGCCCCCACTCCGGCTCGCTGAGGCTCGCCACCTCTCCCCCAATTCTGGGGGAGAGGGAAGCAGAGGGGGTGCACCCCTCCCCCAGCATTGGGGGAAGGGCCGGGGGTGGGGGCGTCAGGCCAGGAGGACGTCCGCCACGGCTCTCCCCATCGCCGACGTTCCCACCGCCGTCTCCCCCGGTCGGGCCAGGTCCGGCGTGCGCAGGCCGGCGGCGAGGACCCGCTCCACCGCCCGCTCCACCTCCCGCGCCTCCTCCTCCAGCCCCAGCGAGTGGCGGAGGAGCATCGCCACGCTCAGGATGGTGCCGAGCGGGTTGGCGACGCCCCGCCCCGCGATGTCCGGCGCGGAGCCGTGGATGGGCTCGTAGAGCCCGAGCTGCCCCCCGCCCTCCCCACGCGCCGTGCCCAGCGAAGCAGAGGGGAGGACGCCCAGGGAGCCCGCCAGCATGGAGGCCTCGTCCGTGAGAATGTCGCCGAACATGTTCTCGGTGACGATCACGTCGAAGTCCGCCGGTCGGCGGATGAGGTGCATGGCGCAGGCGTCCACCAGGACGTGCTCCACCTCCACGTCGGGGAACTCGTCCCGCATCACCCGCGTCGCCACCGAGCGCCAGAGCCGCGACGTCTCCAGCACGTTCGCCTTGTCCACCGAGGTGACCTTTCCGCGGCGCCCCCGCGCCAGGGTGCCGGCCGCGCGAACCACCCGCTCCACCTCTTCGGTGGTGTAGGTGCAGACGTCCAGCGCGCGCACCCCGCCCCCCGGGAGCGCCTCACGCCCCTTCTCGCCGAAGTAGATCCCGCCCGTCAGCTCCCGCACCACCAGCAGGTCCACCCCCCGCAGGAGCTCGGGACGGAGCGGAGAGCTCTCCACCAGCTCCGGGAGCACGGTGACGGGGCGCAGGTTGGCGAAGAGGCCCAGCGCCTTCCGGATGCCCAGGAGCCCCTGCTCGGGGCGCACCCTCGCGTCGGGGTCGTCCCACTTCGGCCCGCCGACGGCGCCCAGGAGCACCGCGTCGCCCTCGCGGCAGAGGCGCACCGTCTCGTCCGGGAGGGGATTCCCCGTGGCGTCGATGGCCGCCCCGCCGATCCGCGCCTCGCGCGCCTCGAAGCCGTGCCCCCACGCCTCGCCTACGGCGCGGAGCACCCGCACCCCCTCCGCGGCGACCTCCGGCCCGATCCCGTCGCCGGGGAGCACCGTGACGACGGCGTTCATCGGGCTCCGGGGGCGACGGTCCGGACGCGCGCCGGGTGGGTGGATTCGTACTCCGCGATGCGCTCCTCCTCGGCCAGGAGGAAGCCCAGCTCGTCCAGCCCGTTCAGGAGGCAGTGCTTCGCGAACGGCTCGATGGGGAAGCGCGCCTCCGTGCCGTCGGGGAGGGTGAGCGTCTGGCTCTCCAGGTCCACCGTCACGCGCGCTCCCGGCTCGGCGGCCAGGCGGAGGAGCCGCGCGTGCGCCTCCCCGTCCACCCTAACCGGGAGGAGGCCGTTCTTGAGGGCGTTGTTGCGGAAGATGTCCGCGAAGTAGGTGCTCACCACCGCGCGGAAGCCGTACCCGCGGAGCGCCCAGGGAGCGTGCTCGCGCGAGGAGCCGCACCCGAAGTTGTGCCCCGCCACCAGCACCTCGGCGCCGCGCGCCTCGGGGCGGTTCAGGACGAACTCCGGGTCGGGGGTGCCGTCGGGGCCGTAGCGCCAGTCGGCGAAGAGGCTCTCCCCCAGCCCGGCCTTGTCGGTGACCTTGAGGAAGCGGGCGGGGATGATCTGGTCGGTGTCCACGTTCTCGGCGGGGAGCACCACCAGCGACGAGGTGAAGCGGATGATCGGTTCCATGGTCTCTCAGCCCAGCAGGGTGCGCGGGTCGGTGATGGCGCCGCGGACCGCCGTCGCCGCCGCGGTGAGCGGGCTCGCCAGAAAGGTGCGCCCTCCCTTCCCCTGCCGCCCCTCGAAGTTGCGGTTGCTGGTGCTCACGGCGTACTCCCCGGCGGAGATCTGGTCGCCGTTCATGGCGATGCACATGGAGCAGCCGGCCTCGCGCCACTCCGCCCCCGCCTCGCGGAAGACGCGGTCCAGCCCCTCGGCCTCGGCCTGCCGCTTCACCTCCTGCGAGCCGGGGACCACCAGCATCCGCACCCCCTCCGCCACCCGTCGCCCGCGCATGACCTCGGCCGCGGCGCGCAGGTCGGAGACACGCGAGTTGGTGCAGCTCCCGATGAACACCACGTCCACCGGCTTGCCGATGAGCGGCTGTCCGGGCTGGAGGTCCATGTAGCGGAGCGCCTTCTCCAGCGCGGCCCGCTGGCTGGCGTCCGCCGCCGCCGCCGGCTCGGGGACCGCCCCGTCGATGGGGATCCCCATCCCCGGGTTGGTGCCGTAGGTGATCATGGGGGTGAGCGCGGAGGCGTCCAGCGCCACCGAGGCGTCGTACTCCGCCGCCTCGTCGCCGGGGAGGCGGCGCCACTCCGCCACCGCCGCGTCCCACGCCGCTCCCGTCGGCGCGAACTCCCGCCCCGCCAGGTACTCGAAGGTGGCGTCGTCCGGCGCGACCAGCCCCGCCCGGGCGCCCCCCTCGATGGACATGTTGCAGATGGTCATCCGCTCCTCCATCCCCAGCGCGCGGATGGCCTCCCCCGTGTACTCGAAGACGTGCCCCGTCCCCCCGCCGATCCCGATCTTCGCGATGATGGCGAGGATCACGTCCTTGGCGGTCACCCCCGGGCGCAGGCGGCCGTCCACCCGGACCTCCATGGTCCGGGGCCGGCTCTGCAGGAGGCACTGCGTGGCGAGCACGTGCCCCACCTCCGAGGTGCCGATCCCGAAGGCGAGGGCGCCGAACGCCCCGTGCGTGCTGGTGTGGCTGTCGCCGCAGACGATGGTCATCCCCGGCTGGGTGAGCCCCCGCTCCGGGCCGATCACGTGCACGATCCCCTGCTTCTCGCTCCCCAGCGCGAAGAGGGGGATGCCGAACTCACGGCAGTTGGCCTCCAGCTGCGCGAGCTGCGCCGCGGCCTGCGCGTCGCTCACGGGGAAGCCTCCCCCCGGCATGCGCGGCAGGGTGGGGGTGGAGTGGTCCATGGTGGCCACCGTCCGGTCCGGGCGCCGGACGCGGAGCCCCCGCTCGCGGAGCTGGGTGAAGGCCTGCGGGGAGGTGACCTCGTGCACCAGGTGCAGGTCCACGTAGAGCACCGCCGGGGCCTCGGCCGTCTCGGCGCGGACCAGGTGGGCGTCCCAGATCTTCCGGAAGAGCGTGCGCGGCTCGGTCATCCTCACACCCCCCACAGGTAGCTGGACTCCAGGAGCGCCTTCTCCTCCAGCGCGCGGGCGTGCTCCGCCTTGTCGAGCGCGTGCAGGTACGCGCGGACCCCCGCGTCCACCACGTCGGTGGAGGCGGCGCGCCCGGTGAAGGTCTTCCCGTCCACGCGCAGCCGGAGCGACACCTCGCCCACGGCGTCGCGCCCCGGGGTGGCGGAGTGGATGGACAGCTCCTCCAGCTCCACCCGGTGCTCCACCAGCGCGTCCACCGCCGCGAAGGCTGCCGCCAGCGGCCCGTCGCCGTCCGCGGTGGCCTCCACCTCCGCGCCGCTCCCGGTGGTGATGCGCACCCGCGCCTCGGCGCGGCGCTTCCCGCACGCCACGTCGAGCACCCGCAGGCGGTGCACGTGGGGGGCGTCCTCCATGGTGCCGTAGTGGAGGATGGTGATGAGGTCCTCGTCCAGGATGGTCTTCTTCTGGTCCGCCAGCATCTTGAAGAGCTTGTAGGCGCGGTCCAGGTCGTCCGTGCCCAGCTCGTAGCCCAGCTCGCGGTAGCGGCGGTCGAGCGCGTTGCGGCCGGAGTGCTTGCCGAGCACGAGCTGCGTGTCGGGGACGCCCACCATGGCCGGCGTCATGATCTCGTAGGTGGAGCGGTCCTTGATCATCCCGTCCTGGTGGATCCCCGCCTCGTGCGCGAAGGCGTTCTTCCCGACAACGGCCTTGTTGGGCTGCGGGTGGATTCCGGTGATGTAGGAGAGGAGCTGGCTGGTGCGGTAGATCTCGGAGCTCTCGACCGCCGTCTGGTACGGGAAGCAGTCGCCGCGGACGCGGAGTGCCATGACGATCTCCTCCAGCGCCGCGTTCCCCGCCCTCTCGCCGATGCCGTTGACGGTGCACTCCACCTGCCGCGCCCCCGCCTCGATGGCCGCCAGCGTGTTGGCGACGGCGAGGCCCAGGTCGTCGTGGCAGTGGACGCTCAGCACCACCTTGTCGATCCCCGCCACCGTCTCCAGGAGGGTGCGGACGGTGCGCTGGATCTCCGCGGGGTGCGCGTAGCCCACCGTGTCGGGGATGTTGATGGTGCGCGCCCCGGCATCCACCGCCGCCTGCACCACCCGGCAGAGGAAGGCGATGTCGGTCCGCGTGGCGTCCTCGGCGCTGAACTCCACGTCGTCGGTGTGGCGGAGCGCGTGCTCCACCGCCGCCGCCGCCCGCTCCAGGCACTCCTCGCGCGAGATGCGCAGCTTGTGCCGGAGGTGGATGTCGGAGGTGGCGATGAAGGTGTGGATGCGCGGGCGCTCGGCGCCCTTCAGCGCGGCGGCGGCGCGGTCGATGTCGGCGGGGTTGGCGCGCGCCAGCCCGGCGATGACGGGGCGCCGCACCTCGCGGGCGATGGTCTGCACCGCCAGGAAGTCGTCCGGGGAGCTGATGGGGAAGCCCGCCTCGATGACGTCCACCCCCAGCGCGTCGAGCTGGTGCGCCATCCGCAGCTTCTCCGCGGGGGTCATGGTGGCGCCGGGCGACTGCTCGCCGTCGCGCAGCGTGGTGTCGAACACGAGGATGCGGGCCATGGGAGGACTCCTGGGAGGGGCGAAAAAATAGCGGGCCTTCTCGGAGGAGAAGGCCCGCGCGGGTCTGCGGGTCGCGGCTCTTACCGCGGGTCGATCTCCCGTATTCGCGCGCCTTCTCCCGACGACCCGGCGAGGAGGCCGCCGAGTCGCAGGGTAAGTCGCAGCAGAGCGGGAGCGCAGCGCTTCATGGAGTGCGGAGAGTCCGCGGAAGAGGTTGCAGCGCAACTACGTAGGCGCAGCGGAGCAGCACCGTGCCGCTCCGAACGTAACCCGGCCCCCGGCGGGCGTCAAGGGGCCCCTGCGGCCGGGCACGTCAGCGCAGGTAGGGTGCGACGTTCCCGGCGATCACCCTCAGCTCCTCGTCGGTGAGCGGCAGCCGGTGGCGGAGCCGGGCCCAGCGGAGCGCGGGCGGCATCCCCTCGGGCGTGGCGGCCGCGTCGGAGCCGTAGAGGACGCGCTCCACCCCGATCTGGCGGATGCGCCGGGCGATCTCCTGCATCGCCTCGTCGGAGTGTCCCGCGGCGGCCTCGATCTCCGTCAGGTCGAAGTACAGGTTCCGCGTCCGCGGGTCGCCCGCCGCGACCGCGTCCGCGAACACGGCCAGCGCGGAGGGGGCGAACGCGTTCCCGCCCCAGAGGTGGGCGATCTGCACGGGGACGTCCGGCGCGGCCGGGAGGAGCTGGCTCAGCAGCACCTCCGCGTGCTCGCGGCCGTATCCCCTCCCGATCTCTGAGTGGACGACGATCGCCAGCCCCAGCTCGTTCGCGGTCCGGAAGACCCTCTTCACCTGCTCCAGGTGCTCCGGGCTCAGCACGTCGACGCGCGAGCTGCGGAAGTGCAGCTTCACCCCTTTCATCCGCAGCTCGCTCGCGCAGCGCCGGATCTCCTGCACCGCGTAGTCGCGGATGGGGCTCACGCCGCAGAAGGCCACCAGGCGGTCGGGGTAGCGCGCCACCTGCGCGGCGGTCCAGTCGTTCTCCGCCCGCACGTTGGCGTACTCGTCCCCCGGCCAGCGCCGGTTGGGGCTCCCGAACCAGTAGGCCACCGAGAGCACCACCGCGCGCTCGATCCCCGCGACGTCCAGGTCGCGGATGAGCCGGTCCGCGGTGACCGGCTCCTCGAAGGGGAGCGGCGGGATCACGCCGGCCTGCTCGGTGGCGATCCTCCAGGCGCCGCGGCGGTCCTTCTTCAGGCCGAGGGAGAAGTTCATTCTTGCCCGGGGAGGATCTCCCGACTGGATCACCCCGACCACGTGCGCGACCGAGTCGCCCGCCGTGAACGCGTTGGGGACGAAGCGGCTCCCAGGGGCGTACGCGCCGACCACGCGGCGGACGGCGTCCCCGCCTCGCACCCACGGCTGCCCCTCGCCGTGCACGTCCAGCACCCGGGCGTCCTCCGCGTAGAGCTCTCCCGGGTCCCTCGTCTCCGCGGCCCGGTTGCGCGCCCGCACGACCCCGTCGAGCTCCGCCGGCAGCTCGACCGCGGGGAGCGGCGCGGGAGGCCGGATGGCCGCGGTGGGGCCGACGATGTGCTGGTGGTGGTCGACCCGCGGCACGATGGCCGTACGCGCGGCGGCGGACGGGGCGGCGGTCCGATGCGCGCAGCCGGCGAGGAGCACCGGGGCGCAGAGAAGGAGGGGCAGGTGCTTCCCGAGGGGTATCATGGAGCCATGCGAAGGAAGTGGACGTACCGGGAAACGAATCGCTTCGTGACTTCACCCCTCGCGGAGCAGCCCGGCCGGCTCGATGCCCGACACGCGCCGCGCCGGCACGTAGCAGGCGGCCAGGGCGACGAGCGCCAGGCCGGCGGCGACGGCGCCAAGGGTGGCCGGATCGAAGGAAGGCACACCGACGATCACCCCACCGGCGGCGCGCGCCGCCAGGTAGACTCCCGGTGCGCCCACGAAGAGGCCGGCGAGGACCAGCAGCATCCCCTCGACGACGACCAGGCGGAGCGCCTGGTCCCCCCGCGCGCCGAGCGCCATGCGCACCGCGAGCTCGTGCCGGCGGCGGGTCACCGACCCGGCGACCACCCCGTAGAGCCCCATGGCGGCGAGGAGGAGCGCGCCCAGGGAGAAGCCCGAGACGAGCACGGCGCTCACCCGCTGCTGGTGCAGCGACTCGGAGACGATCTGGTCCATGGTGCGCACGTCCGCGACCGCGAGCCCGGGATCGATCTGCCGGATGGCGGCGTGCGCTTCGGCGACCAGTTCGAGCGGGGGAAGGTCGGTGCGCAGCGCCCAGGAGAGGCTGGGACGGAGGTACTGGTCGGTGCGCAGGTAGACCTGCGAGCGGTCGTCGCGGTGGACGTCGTACAGGCGCGCGTGCTCCACCACGCCCACCACCGTCAGCGAGTCGCCGTCGTACAGCAGCGTCGCGCCGACGGGGCTCCCGGTCGGGAAGAAGGTGGCGGCCAGCGTACGGTCGATCACCGCCTCGCTGACCCCCCCGGGAGTGTCCCGGGAGAACCCACGGCCGGCGAGGACCGGGATCCCCAGCGTCTCGAAGTACCCGGGGCGGGCCTCGACGCGGTCGACGAGGGGCTGGTCGTGCTCCTCGACGCCGGTGTTGCCGGGGGCTCCCGGGAAGCGCATCGCGTCCTGGGACGGGTCAGCCGTCAGCGGGAGGTCGGAGGCGGCGCTGACCGCCCGGACGCCGGGGATCGCGGCCAGCGCGGCGTGGATCCGGTCCTGCACCGCGAGAACGCTCGTCGAGTCCGTGTAGCGGTCGCCGGTGACCGGGACCCGGAACGTCAGCACGCCCGACGGCTCGAACCCGGGGTCGGTGCGCAGCAGCTGGCCCAGGCTGCGCACCAGCAGCCCGCCGGTGCTCAGCAGCACCAGGGCGAGCGCCACCTGCACGACCACCATCCCCCGCCGCATCCGTCCGTGCCCGCGGTCTGGGCG
>Ga0247718_1000268_pt1 | contig 13954 bp, 8 predicted proteins | sample 21E_DmetaG_FD_189045 | JGI IMG/M metagenome (GOLD analysis project Ga0247718, IMG submission 189045) | Soil microbial communities from hillslope of Landscape Evolution Observatory, University of Arizona, Oracle, AZ, United States - 2-1-E_D | ecosystem: Engineered > Artificial ecosystem > Mesocosm...
TGGCGCTCGCCGGCGCGAAGCTCCCGCCGCCGGTCGCCACGCTCCAGGTCACCGTGACGCCGGGAATGGCGTTCCCGCCCGCGTCCACCACCTTCGCGCGGAGCGGCGTCGGCAGCGGGGCGCCGCCGGTGCCGCTCTGCCCGTCGCCGCCGTCCTTCAGCACGGCCGCCGGGACCTGGGTCACCGTGATGGTCCGGGTGGCGGTCATCCCGCCGCCTGTCACCGTGATGGTGGTGGTCCCCGGCGTCAGAGCGGTCACCAGCCCCGTGCTGTCGACCCCCGCCACCGTGGAGGGCGCGGAGCTCCAGGCGAAGCTCAGCCCGCGGACCTCGTTCCCGTTGCCGTCGAAGGCCACGGCGCGGAGCTGCCGGGTGGCCCCCAGCGAGGTGAGGGGCCCGTCCTCGCCGCGGATCTCGATCCGCGCGATGCTCTGCGACACGGTCAACACCGCCGACCCCGAGATCCCGTCGATGCTCGCGGTGATGGTGGTGGTGCCGTTCCCCGCCGCCGTCGCGACGCCCGTACCTGACACCCCGGCCACCGCCGCCGCCGAGCTGGTCCAGGTGAAGGGCCTCCCCTCCACCACGTGCCCGTTGGCGTCCCTGGCCACGGCGGTGAACGCCTGGGTGGCGCCGACGGCTCCCAGCGTGGCGGTCGCCGGCGAGAGCGTGATGGTCGCGACTTCCTGCGCCACCGAGTACTCCGCGGTCCCGGAGATCCCGTCCACCGTGGCGGTGATCTGGGTCGAGCCGTTCGCGGTGGCGGTGGCCATGCCGGTGCTGTCCACCGGGGCCACGCCGGGGCGCGACGAGCTCCACGTGACGGGGCGGCCCATGACCGCGCGCCCGCTGCCGTCGGTGACGATGACCCCGAACTGCTGCTTCACCCCCAGCGCCCGCGCCGCCGCGGTGGCGGGGAGCACCTCCACCCGCGCCACCCGCTGCCGGACCACGAACACCGCCCGTCCCTCGGCGCCCGGCGCCTGCTCGGAGGTGGCGATCACCTCGGTGCGGCCGTTGCGGGCGGCACGGAAGCGCCCACCGCCCAGCGACTCGGCCACCGTGGGGTCCCCCGCGCGCCACGCCATCGTGACGCCGTCCACCCCCACGCCCCGCGCGTCGAAGGCGCGCGCCGTGTAGGTGACCTCGTCCCCCAGCGCGGCAGCCTGGGCGCTGTCCGGGGTGACCACGATCCTCGCCACGCGCGGGAGAACGGTGACGACGGCGGTGTCCGCCTTCGGACCCGCCGTCACCGCCACACGCACGTTCCCCGGGGTCCGTCCGCGGACGAGCCCCGAGGCATCCACCACCGCGATCGTGGTGTCGAGCGAGCTCCAGAAGAGGCGGGGACTCCCGGTGGCCCCTTCCACCGTCACGCCCAGGCGGAGGGTGTCGCCCTCCAGCACCGGCGGGATGGGCTGGTTGATCTTGAGGCGGGTGATGGTGAGGTTGGTCGGCGGGCCGCGGTGGAACACGAACTCCACCATCTTGATGTCGCCGGGGTTCAGGCGGAGGAGGTCGGAGCGTCCGGACCACTCCACCACCTCCACGGTGCCGTTGCGGTTGATGAGCTCGGCCGTGACGCGCGCCGAGACCGTCTGCCCGCGCGGGACCTGCATGGTGAAGGAGAGTCTCCACTCCGGGGCGTTCGGATCGACGTCCTGCGCCGAGGCGGAGAGGAGCGCTCCGGTAGCCTCGTCCACCGCGCGGATCCGCACGTGGTTCACGGGGAGGGTCTGCGTCCCCGCGAGCGTGGAGAAGGTGGGGCGGAGTGCCAGCGAAACCGGCTCCGTCCCCGTCTCGGGGCCCAGCGGCTCCGGCTTCGAGTGGTCCGTACACGACAGGATGCCTGTCCCCAGTACGATGGCCAGGATGGCGAGGGGCCAGCGGCGGGCGGCGAAGCCGGCGAGAACAGCTCTCATCGAGCACTCCGAGAGTGATGCCTGAGCGGCCCGGCCCACCGCCGGCAGAAGGCGGAGAGCCAGGTACGAGGACAGCCCCGGACGCCAGGGTCCGGAGCGGTGTGTGCGGAACGGATGGGCGGCGCGGATACAGCCCGGCTTAGGCCCTACGGGAGCTTCCCCGCGGGGGGAGCTCCGTTCGAAGAGTTCCGATTTAGGGAGGTGTCTCGGGCGGGAACGCCCACGGGCGGGAGGGACTCACGAGCCGCGGCCCTGGAGAGGGCGAGAACCAGGGGAGAAACTTATGCCGGAAAACCGTTTACACAAGCTTATTATAAATACATAAAGGACAAGAATTTGCATCGTATTGTCCTCAATTATTTCAATGCAGGCGTTCCCAATGCGGAACATCGCCACACATTTTCGGACAGACGCAAGTCCCACCGACGCTCCGTAAGCGGGAGGTGGCGGCGCGCTCCGCCGCCACCTCCCTGCGCTCATGCGTCTTCCACCTCCCGCAGCACCGTCATGGAGCGCCCCGGCAGCTCCACCGTGTTCCCGGGGTCCAGCACCCTTCCGTCGTGCTCGGAGGCGGGGCGGCTGGTCTCCACTTCCACCTGCCAGCGGCCCGGGCCGGCGGGATCGGGGAGGGTGAAGGAGACGGCCTCCGGCGCGCCGTTGAAGAGGAGGAGGAAGGTGTCGTCGAAGACCCGCTCCCCCTCTTCGTCCCACTCCAGCAGGGCGTCGCCCGCCAGCATCATCCCGAAGCTCCGGACCAGCGGAGTGCTCCACTCGTGGTCCTGCATCTCCTCTCCGTCCGGGCGGAGCCAGGTGACGTCCTTCTCCTCCGAGCCGCGGATGGGACGCCCTTGGAAGAAGTGCCGCCGCCGGAAAGTGGGGTGCTCGCGGCGGAGCCGGGCGACCATGCGGGTGAACTCCAGGAGGTCCTGATCCTCCTCCGAGAGGTCCCAGTCCAGCCAGGAGATCTCGTTGTCCTGGCAGTAGGCGTTGTTGTTCCCTCCCTGCGTGCGTCCCATCTCGTCGCCGCCGCAGATCATGGGCACCCCCACCGAGAGGAGGAGCGTCGCCAGGAAGTTGCGCTTCTGCTTCTCGCGCTGGCTCACCACCTGGGGGTCGTCGGTGGGGCCCTCCACGCCGAAGTTGTAGCTGATGTTGTGGTCGTGCCCGTCGCGGTTCCCCTCTCCGTTCTCCTCGTTGTGCTTATGATCGTACGCGACTAAATCGTGTAATGTAAAGCCGTCGTGCGCGGTGATGAAGTTGATGCTCGCGTGCGGCTTGCGTCCGTCGTCGGCGTAGAGGTCGCTGGAGCCGGTGAGCCGGTACGCCAGCTCCTGGATGGTCCCCGGGTCGCTCCGCCAGTAGGCGCGCACGTCGTCGCGGTACTTCCCGTTCCACTCCGTCCAGAGCACGGGGAAGTTCCCCACCTGGTACCCGCCCTCGCCGATGTCCCACGGCTCCGCGATGAGCTTGACCTCCGAGAGGACCGGGTCCTGGTGGATGACGTCGAAGAACGACGAGAGCCGGTCCACCCCGTGCTCCTCGCGGGCCAGGGTGGAGGCCAGGTCGAAGCGGAAGCCGTCCACGTGCATCTCCTGCACCCAGTAGCGCAGGGAGTCGTTGACCAGCTTGATGACCTGCGGGTGCTGGGCGTTGATGCTGTTCCCCGTCCCCGTGTAGTCCATGTAGTAGCGGGGATCGTCTCCCACCAGGCGGTAGTAGGTGGGGTTGTCGATCCCCTTGAAGGAGAGGGTGGGGCCCAGGTGGTTCCCCTCGGCGGTGTGGTTGTAGACCACGTCCAGGATCACCTCGATCCCGGCGCGGTGCAGCGCCTTCACCATCTCCTTGAACTCGCGCACCTGCCCCCCGCGGTCGCCGCTCCCGGAGTAGCGCGCGTCCGGCGAGAAGAAGTTGAGGGTGTTGTATCCCCAGTAGTTCTTGAGCCCCTTGTCGAGGAGGTAGCCGTCGTCCACGAAGTCGTGCACCGGAAGGAGCTCCAGCGCGGTGACGCCGATGGACTTCAGGTGCTCGACCACCGCCGGGTGCGCCACCCCCGCGTAGGTGCCGCGCAGCTTCTTGGGGACGTCGGAGTGGAGCTGGGTGAGCCCCTTGACGTGCGCCTCGTAGATGACGGTGCGGTGCCAGGGAGTACGCGGGGGGCGGTCCCCTTCCCAGTCGAACGCGGGGTCGACCACCACCCCCTTGGGCATGGCCGCGGCGCTGTCGCGCTCGTCGCGTGCCAGGTCCTCGGCGGGGTCGCCCAGCGGGTAGCCGAAGATCTCCGGCGTCCAGTCCACCTTGCCCGCCACCGCGCGGGCATACGGGTCCAGGACCACCTTCACGGGGTTGAAGCGGAGCCCGCGCCGGGGCTCGTACGGGCCGTCCACGCGGAAGCCGTAGAGCTGCCCCGGCCCCAGCCCCGGGATGTAGCCGTGCCAGACGTGCGCGGTGACCTCGCGGAGGCGGACCCGCGCCGTCTCGCGCGAGGGGTCGTCCTCGTCGAAGAGGCAGACCTCCACCCCCGTGGCGTTCTCCGAGAAGAGGGCGAAGTTGACGCCCTCGCCGTCCCACGTCGCTCCGAGCGGGGAGCGCCTCCCCGGCAGCACCTTGATCTCCACGTCGGCCCTCTCCTGTCCGTTGCGTTCTCCGGCCCGTCCCCCGGGCGGGCGGTCGCCATGCAAAACGGGAGCCGCCTGGGATCAGGGCGGCTCCCGTCCGGTGGTCCGGCGAGCCGGACGCGCGTTAGAATTGCAGCCGGACTCCCGCAGCAACGGGCAGGGCCCACGTGGTACCGAATCTCTCCGCCCGATCAGAGAGAAGCTCCAGGATCTTCGTGTCCTCCTTGTCCGCGAAGACTCCGTACCCCCGTGCTGCCACGAAAACGCCGAGGAACCGGCTCAGGGGATATCCCGCCCGGAAGCCCGCACCCGCGGTGAAGTAGTTCTCGGAGAGAATGAAGACCTGCCCTCCCTGAGGGCGGTCATGGGGTATGGCGAATGCCTCGATCTCCAGGGTGGTAGCCCCTGCGAACACCGACATGGACGTTTCCAGCGGGGAGATGGGGGAGCGGGCCCCGCCGAGGGGTGTTTCGATCCCGGCGACGTAGTGGATGAGGTTGATCCCCGGCGCTTCCCCCCCTCTCTCCAGCCTCTCACCCTCCATGAAGCTGGCATCGAAGTCGGCGCGCAGCGTCAGACGGCGGCTCAGCCGGAGCCCGAGCCCGGCCCCGAAGCTCGGACCGGCGTTCACCCAGCGCGCCATCTCTCCCGTGGGGGCGGAGATCCCACCCCGCCCCTCCAGGAAGGCGGTCTGCGCGCGAGCGCCGGACGGGACTGCCCACGGCGCCACGACGCCCAGCACCACGATGACCGGCTTCAGGTAGCGAAGCATCTTCCAATCTCCGGATGCGAGGTTCCCCGGCCCCTGCGGTCGTTCTAGAGGACGACCCGCGCGAACGTGACAGCCCCGAAGACTCCGAACCCCGCATCGATGCCGCTACGCGCGGTGTTCTTTTCGGAGACGTACCTGTACAGGTTCGGATCGAGCGCCTGGATGAGGACCGAGCCACCCCCGGCAATGTCGCGCGGCACGGCCAGCGTGGTATCCGTCTGCAGCAGGGTGGCTCCACTGCTCAGGGAGATCTGGTATCCTCCCGCGCCCTGCACGCGTGGCCAGACCACGCTGCGATGATCTCCGCTCTCCCGCAGCGACGCGGTGAACTCGGCCGGGATCGTCGTCCTGCCCCGGATCACCTCGTTCTCCAGAGTGACCACGATCTCGTACGTCTGCCCGGGACGCAGATCGCGCGCCCCCAGCAGCCCCTCCGGCCCGGCGGAATCGGGAAGGAAGTAGTTGGCGTACAGGAGCGTAAGCTGCGAGCTCGTACCCGGCTCGGACACCAGTTGCGGGTAGCGGCGCCAGCCGAAGCGAGCCCCGTCCGACGCCCGCCACATCGTGAACTCCCGGGCGGTGCGGTACCGTGGCGGCTCCACCGGGGAGCCCGTCGTCGTCAGCAGCGCCTGCTGCCCCGTCCAGTGAATGCCCTGGTACGTGGAGGCGGAGCGCTGGTTCAGCACGAGGTAAAAGAACGGCTCTTGTGTGTCGGGAACGAGGACGCCCTGCTCGCCGCACCCGCCGGACAGCACACCGACGAGGAGCGCGACGACGAGCTTCCACCGGGAGCGGGGGAATCCCGCTCCGGGATGCACCGTCACCATTTCACCTCCAGCCCCACGCTCGGCACGACCGGCAGACCCGTGCGCCCCGGCGTGGGATCCGACGAGCCCGTGAGTCGGCCGAAGTACTGCTGCCAGTCATAGTCGATGGCATTCTCCCGCACGAGCGCGTTGAGCACCTGCAGGGCCAGGGTCCACTCCGCCCCCCTGGCGCGCCAGCTCCGCCGCGCCCCCAGGTCGAGGCGGTGGTACGCGGGTACCCGGACGCTGTTGCGCCTTCCGCGAATGTAGCGGGCCCCCAGCGTGGTGAGAGTACCGGGCACGGGTTCGAAAGTGCGGGCCACCACCGGGGTCGTCGCCCGCCCGCTGTGCCCCTGGTACACCGCGCTCCCTGTCCACCCGCGCGCCAGGGGAGCGCTCCCGAAGAGGGACACCGTGTGCGGTGCATCCCAGGCCGTGGGGAAGAGCTCCCCCGCGATCCGCTCCCTCACCCGTTGAAACGTGTAGCTCCCCTGGACCAGCGCTTCCGAAGCCAGGGAGAGCGTTCCGCTCAGCAGCAGGCCCGCGCTGTACCCGGAGGTGCGATCGAACTCGGGAAACGCCGCTCCATTCTCCTCCACCCCCACTCCGGGGGCGGCGAGGAGCGTGCGGTCCCGGTACTCCTTCCAGAACGCCTGCGCCTGGATGGTTCCGGACTGCTCGGTCGCGGGCCGGCCCACGTGCCAGCGGGCGGAGAGCGCGGCGACGTCCGCCACCCGGGGCTGGTCTACGAGGAAGAGCGGCGCGGTGATGCTCCCCTCGATGGGTTCTTCGAGCTGCGCATCGAGCTGGTAGCGCCGGCCGAGGGCCCCTTCCAGGTGAAGGCCGTCCGCGGCCCGGAAGCCCAGGCTGAGCCGGGGGGCGAAGAGGAGCCGCCCGGCGCCCCAGAGCCGCCCTCCGGCGCTCGCCGTCCACCGGTTTCCCATCTCCACCCCTCCCTCGCCGTACACGCCCAGCGCCGTCTGCGTCTGCTCACCCGAATATTCCGGCGGGGTGCTGGGCGAGAAGATCTCGTCAATGAGCCCACGGGCGGTCCACACCTGCCGGTTGTGGCGCCGGTCCAGGGAGGCGCCCGCCCTGGCCCGCCACCACCCCGCGGTCCGCGAGACCTCCATGGCGCCCGACCACCAGTCGCGCCGGCTGTCCACGTAGTTGCCTCGCGATCCCGGGGCCGGGTCGCTCCCCCGCTCGTCCAGGTGCACCCCCGCCCGGTTGAACGATGCGCGGAAGTTCATGCTCCATGCCGTGCCGCTCCGTGCGGCGCGTACGCCCAGGAGCGACTCGCCCCAGGTGAGCGGCCGGGGCACCCGCAAAGGATCGGGGTGGTTTTCCCGGTAGACGTCGCGCGTGGTGAACCCCAGCAGCTCGGCGCGCCAGTCGCCGCCCCAGGAGCGGCCAACACGGAGGAGCCCCTCGTGGAATCCCATGCGTGGCGCATCGGGAGCCAGGTGGGGGAGTACCCGGTCCAGGTACGTGGTGCGGGCGGAGACGAGGAGGTCGACCCCCGCCAGGCCGGTGGGGGACACCACCGTGGCTCCACCGGTCAGAATGCTCACCACCGCCTCACCGGCGGGGTCGGCCTCGGGGCGGCGGCTCTCCAGGTCGATGATCCCGCTCAGCCGGCCATCCATGGACGCCGGCAGGTGGTGGATGAGCACGTCGGCGCGCTCCAGTGCCGCGACGTTGAACGCACCGAAGAGCCCCAGCAGGTGGAACGGGTCCTGGAGAGGGTGGTGGTCGAGACGCACCCCGGTCTCGTCACTCGCCCCGCCCGCGAGGTGGATCCGGCCCTTGAGGTCGTTGGGCTGCGAGACACCCGGCAGCAGGACCACGGCGCGGAACACGTCCGGCTCCGCCAGGGGCGGGACCTGGCGCACCGTCTCCGTCGTGACGGTCTGCGCCAGGGGCGGAGTGCGCGGGGCCGCGACGGAAAGTCCCTGGAGGGTGATGGGGATTGGCTCCAGTCGCAGCAGAATGGGCTCCGGAGAAGCCCCGTCCACCCGAAGGGAGACGGTGGCCGGCGCATGGCCTGCCCGGCTGGCACGAAGCTGCACCGCCCCCGAAGGAACGTGCAGCTCGAACCGGCCGCCCGGTTGAGCCTGGGTGCTCCAGTACGTGCCCGGGACCTCGACGGTTGCCCCGGCGAGCGGACGCCCCTCGGAATCCGTCACCTGCCCGGTGACGAGGATGCGCTCCTGGCCGGTGAGGGGAGCGGCCGCCAGGAGCAGCCAGACGACGGCGATATGCCGCGCCCGAAGGCGCGGCATATCGCTCCTGAATCTCGACAGAGCCATTACAGCCGCTTGATCCCGTAGCCGTACCACTGCAGGTCCGTGGTGCCGTTCCAATAGGGAGGCGCGGGGTTGGTCGCGTCGTCGTTCTTCCCATCCGGGATGTAGTACCACTGTCCCAGGGTGTTCCGGAGGTCGATGAACGTCGAGGCGCAGTTGTCGTCACCCGCACCGATCTTGAACTTGATCTCGAAGGAGAGCTCGGTATTCAGCTCTGGGAACTTGGTGCTCCCCTTCACCGTGAAATCGGCGCTCCAGTCGAAGTCGTCCTCGAAGCACTGCACCGCAACGCGGGTGCCGAGGTCCGTGTCCCACGTCATCAGCGAGATGGCGGGGCTCCAGCTCCGCCACTGCTTGTTGGCGTCGGAGTTCGACCCGTCCCACGGCGACTCCGGGATGTTGAGCCGCTTGCTGAAGTCGCCTCCACCGGAGTACTTGCCGGCCAGGAGGAGGTAGAACTCCGGGTGGCCGTTGGGCCAGCTCTCGTGGTCGTTGAGCGCCCGCATGTGGGTGATGAACTCCTCGACGCTGACCCCCCGCTGCTGGACCGTGGAGGTGGTGCTGGTGCTGGTGCTGCCGCCACCTCCGCCGCCGCTCCCATCATCGATCTGGAACTCCTGGTTGAACCGGACGCTGGGATGGTTCCGGCGATGATGGGGACGCGGCCTTCCAAGAGGCTCGAAGCTCTCAGCCGGCACGATGGACAGAGCCGGGATGGCCGGTGGCGCGGCGAGCGTGAGCGGGACCGGCCGCCCCCGCAGGTCGACCCCGAGCGGCTCCGTGCCCTCCACCATCTGCGCGGCGACGATCAGGTCCGTCCCGCCGTTCCACTTCGCCCGATGTGCGGGCACCGGAAGGTAGATCTCGAGCGAGCCGGTCTCCTGAATCAAGGTGAAGATCTCCTCCTCCGAGGCACCGGTCGCCCGGGTCATTGCCTTCAGGAGAGGCTCCCCCTCGCCGCGGAGAAAGGTGTTCAGGTGGAGCTTGCCCTCCTTGACAGGAGAGCCAGTCATGGAGCGGTGGAGCAGGGCGCGTACGGACGCGTCCTGGAGCCCGAGCGCGACGAGGCGCGCCAGCCGCTGGTAGGCGGGAGCACCGGCCTCCTGGATCGAGTACTCCGGATTATCTGTCGGAAGCCTGCTGTCGCTGCACGCGGCGGCTCCCAGAACGGCGGCCGCAACCAGAGCGCGGCCGATTCCACGGGCATGGAACTTCTGCATCGTACAACCCTTCATGGAGGTAAACACCGTAAGACGCGCGATCTGCGGTCACAGGAGTATACCTAATCAATACATACGTTTATCGATATCCAACAGCAAAATGCCTGGTTTACTTACAGAATGTCCAACGGCCTCTTCGTGAGGAGGAACTCCAGCACTTGCGCCCGGAACCGATGTGTGAGTTCCAGTTGCCCCTTCGCGGCGAGTTCAGGTAGCGTACACCCGGTGAGGGACTTCGCAAATCTCCAGAGGGTATGCGCGTGCACTCCCACGTCTTCGGCCACGTCTGCCCACGTCCGGTCGGGTGTCTTTTTCGCGATGGCACGGAGGAGAAGGGTCCAGTGCAGGAAATCCTGGAGGCGGAACGGAGAGGACACTCCCACAACCCGGGTCCAGTGGTACCAGAGGGTGCGGCGGTTGCTCCCGACTGCCTCTGCCAGGTGCTTCACCGAGCGTACGGGCACCTCGCTCTGGCAGGCGAACGCGAGGGCCTTTCGCAGCGTCTGTGGAAGGTGCGCGGCCTGCTCGAAGGGAACGGAGAGGCAGCGTAGGGATTGGTACGTCTGCGTGCAGGTGCGCCGCACCGCTTCCAGGAGGTCGCTCTCCACCTCCCGTAGCCAGACCACCTCCTCGACCATGATGTCCTTCAGGCTCCGGGCATTGCCGGGATCCCAGCGGGTGACGAGGATCACGGGGTGGTTGGGATAACGCTGCTTGAGGCCGGTAAGTCTCGACAGAACGGGGCTGGCGCAGAGGGTTTCGATCAGGAATACCGAACATTTCGCTTCAGGTATCCGGCACTCCACGTCCGTCCAGTCTCCCGCCAGCACGACCTGTCGCTCGGGGGGAAGCGCAGAGCGGACCCGGGAAATCTGCTTCTGTCCGTCGGCGTACAGCACGAGCATAGGGGGATCCGCCTGCGAGTGGCCGCCTCCAGTGGCCCAGGTTCAGGAACGGGGCGAGGAGGAGAAGCAGACGCCCAGCAACTTCCGTGCTTAGATTACGGCGCAAACGGTCCCCGCATAATTGGACGAATACCCAGAACAGGGGGATATTCCCCGCCTCCGCGCCGGTTCTCGCGCGGCATCGCCCCCAGCCCTGAAGCCCGCGCCCGGCGAAGCTGCCTCTCCGAGACGGAGCCGGCGGATAAGCCCGGGAGACAGTCCCCGCAGCAAGAAGGCCCCGACGCCACGTCCGGCGTCGGGGCCTTCTCGCTCCTGGGGCAGGGAGGCCGGTCAGGCCATCGCCTTCTTCCCCTTCCTCTCCTCGCGGCGGGCCTTGAGGACCACGGTGTCGGCGTCCAGGTGGTCGTCGCCGCAGGCGTGCACGTACTCCTCGTAGGTGCCGTGGTAGTCGCGGATGCCGTTCCGGCCGATCTCCACCACGCGGGTGGCGAGCTGGCTCACGAACCAGCGGTCGTGCGAGACCAGGATCAGCGTCCCCTCGTAGCTCTGCAGCCCCGCCACCAGCGCCTCGATGGACTCCAGGTCCAGGTGGTTGGTGGGCTCGTCCAGCACCAGGACGTTGGGCTGCTCCAGCGCCAGCCGGCTGAACACCAGCCGGGCCGCCTCGCCCCCGGAGAGCGCCGCGAGCCGCTTCTCGCCGTCGCTCCCGGAGAAGAGCATCATCCCCAGGTGCCCGCGCACGAAGCCGCGGTCCTTCCCCGGGCAGAAGTCCCACAGCCACTGCTCGGCCGTGCGGTCGGTGTCGGTGAGCTGCTCGTGGTGGTCCTGCGCGAAGTAGCCGGGCTGCGCCTCGTACCCCCAGGCCACCGTCCCCTGGTCGGCCGGGAGGTCGCCCATGATGATCTTGAGCAGCGTGGACTTCCCGATCCCGTTGGGCCCCATGATCACCAGGCGGTCGCCCCGGTTCACCTGCAGGCTCACCCCGGGGAGGACCTCCTTCTCGCCGAAGGACTTCCGGATCCCGGTGACCTTCAGCACCTCCTTGCCGCTCTGCCGGCGCTGCGCGAAGCGGAATTTGGGATAGCGGCGCGAGCTGCCGGGGAGCTCTTCCATCTCCTCCACCTTGCGCTCGATCATCTTGACCTTGCTCTGCGCCTGGCGGGCCTTGCTGGCCTTGGCCTTGAACTTGTCCACGAACTTCTGGTGGTGGGCGATCTCCTTCTGGCGCCCCTCGATCTCCTTCTCCTTCCGCTTCCGGTCCTCCACCTTCTGCACCAGAAAGTCGCTGTAGTTGCCGTAGTACAGCGTGACCGTCTGATAGTCCACGTCCAGGATTCCCGTGGCGATGTTGTCCAGGAAGCGGTGGTCGTGCGAGACCACGGCGACGGGGCCGGGGAAATCCTGGAGGAACTTCTCCAGCCAGCGGATGGAGAGGATGTCCAGGTGGTTGGTGGGCTCGTCCAGCAGGAGGACGTCGGGCGCGCCCGCCAGCACCTGCGCCAGCAGGACGCGCAGCTTGAACCCGCCCGAGAGGGTGGAGAGCGGCTGGCGGTGCACCTCCGCAGGGAGCCCCAGCCCCTCCAGGATGGTGGCTGCGCGCGCCTCGGCGGTGTAGCCGTCCAGCCGCTGCACCGTCTCCTCCAGCGCGCTGAACCGGTCGAGGTCGAACTCGACGTGCGCGTTGGCGAGCAGCGCCTCCTTCTTCACCATGGCGTCCCACAGCTCGGGGTGCCCCATGAGGGCCACCTCCAGGACCTGCTGGTCCTCGTAGAGGAACTGGTCCTGGCGCAGCACTCCCAGCCGGGCGGACTTCGGGATGGAGACGACCCCCCGGGTAGCCGGCGTGTCACCGCTCAGGATGCTGAGGAGCGTGGTCTTCCCCGAGCCGTTGGCGCCGACGATGCCGTAGCGCTCGCCCGGGTTGAGCTGGAACGAGGCGTCGGCGAACAGGACACGGTCGCCGAACTCCTTCGCGAGGTTGGACGTGGAGATCATGCTTAAATATAATGGATTCGCCCTCTTTTTTCCTCCCCCGCGCCGGCACGCTCCGCGAGTTGGTGGCGTCTTAATAGCATCCTACAATATAGCGCATTAATTAATAGGAAGTAAAACCGCCCACTGAACAGGTGTCAGGGGCTGTCCAGGAGCCGGGCCCGGAGGCGGACGAGCCGCTGCCGTAGCTCCGACATCTCCTCGGTCGACACGGACGCCGCCGCGACCTGCGCGGGCACCTCCGCCACCCGCTCGCGGAGTGCGCGCCCCGCGGCGGTCAGGGTGATCACCACGGTCCGCTCGTCGTCCGTTGCCCGGGTGCGGCTCACCATCCCCATCGCTTCCAGCCGCTTCAGCAGCGGCGTGAGGGTGGCCGAGTTCAGGAAGAGCTGGTCGCCGATGTCCGATACCCGCAGCCCGTCCTGCCTCCACAGGACGAGCATCACGAGGTACTGCGGATACGTCAGCCCCACCTCCTGGAGGAGCCCGCGATAGAGCCGGGTCATCGCCAGGGAGGTCGAGTACAGAGCGAAGCCGAAGAGGTCGGTGAGCCCCCCTGGCCTCTCGCCCGCCGCCGCGGCCGGGTCTTGTGGAGTGATGTTCATACCACACAGTACATCGCACGCGATTTCATAGCAAGGGCGACGTCTGCTCTCCCCGTTGTCCCGGATGGCGTCCCTGCGTACCATTGGCGGATGCTCTCACACCCCCTGCCCGTGTAACGACTTGGATCCACTGACTCAGGGCCTGCTGGGCGCCGCCGCGGCGCAGGCGCTCTTCGGAAGGCATCTCCGCCACGCCTGGCTTGTCGGGGCGGTGGGAGGGGTGCTCCCCGACGTGGACGTCTTCTTCGGCAGCCGGACGGACCCGCTGGCCGCCATCGAGTACCACCGGCAGTTCACCCACTCGCTCGCCTTCATCCCGGTGGGGGGGACCCTCGCCGCGCTCCCGTGGCTGGCCTCCCGGCGCGGGCGCGAGCGGTGGAAGCCGGTCCTGGGCGCGGCCGTCGCAGGGTACGCCACGCACGGCCTCCTGGACGCCTTCACCACCTACGGCACCCAGCTCCTCTGGCCCTTCTCCTCGTACCGCGTGGCGTGGAACGCGGTGGCCATCGTGGACCCGGTCTTCACGCTGGCGCTCCTGGTGGGGGTGGCGTGGGGCGCGCGTGCGCGCACGTGCGCCCCCGCCGCTCTCGCCCTGGCCTTCTGCGCGGTGTACCTGGCGCTGGGCACGGTGCAGCGGGAGCGCGCGCTCGCCGTGCAGGAGCGCGTGGCCGCCGCCCGGGGACACGCCCGCGTGCGCGGGGCGGTCTTCCCCACGCTGGGAAACAACGTGGTGTGGAGATCACTCTACCAGGCGGGAGACACCCTGTACGCCGACCGGGTGCGGGTGCCGTGGCTGGGCGGGGCCGGGT
>Ga0247718_1000269_pt1 | contig 13946 bp, 19 predicted proteins | sample 21E_DmetaG_FD_189045 | JGI IMG/M metagenome (GOLD analysis project Ga0247718, IMG submission 189045) | Soil microbial communities from hillslope of Landscape Evolution Observatory, University of Arizona, Oracle, AZ, United States - 2-1-E_D | ecosystem: Engineered > Artificial ecosystem >...
GGAGCATGAGCGTGCGGGGATGGGGGTGGGACGGCCCGGGACGGCAGTGCCTCCATGATCGGCTCTGGGCTACATTGTAGCACGGAGCCGCGCATTCTGTCAGCGCCGCGGTCGCCGGGCGCGTCAGTCCGCCCGGTGCACGGCGTCCGTGGGCTGGAGCGGAGGAGCCGGAGCGCCTGCACCGGCTCCCGGCGGCACGGACGAGTCGAGCGGGGCGTACTCGTCGGTGAACATCTGCCACACCACCAGAAAGAGCGCGCCGATCACGGGTCCCGCCACGAAGCCGGCCATCCCGAAGATGGTGAGGCCGCCCAGCGTGGCCAGGAGGACCAGGTAGTCGGGCATCTTCGTCTCCCGCCCGACGAGAATGGGGCGGAGCACGTTGTCCACGAGCCCGATCACCAGCGTGCCGCCGATGATCAGCGCCACGCCCTTCCAGAACGCTCCCGTGGCGAGCAGGACGATGGCGGCCGGGACCCACACCAGCGCGGCCCCCACCGCCGGCAGCAGCGAGAGGACACCCATCGCCACGCCCCAGAACGCGGCGGCCGGTATGCCCAGGAGGGCGAACAACACCCCGCCGATGGCGCCCTGCACCGCTGCCACGATGATCGTCCCCTTCACCGTGGCCCGGGAGACCTCCGCGATCTTCCGGAACAGCTGCCGCTCCCGCTCATCTCCCATTGGAATCGCCCGGACGAGCGCCGCGACGATCCGCTCCCCGTCGCGAAAGAAGAAGAAGAGGAGGTAGAGCATCAGGCCGAAGAGGACGGCGAGGACGAGGGCGTTCTGCCCCACCGCGAGGGCCTGCCCGGCGATGTACTGCGTGGCCGATCCCGCCGCGCTCCGGAAGGAGTCCCGCACCTGGTCGATCTCGATCCCGTAGCGCGTCAGCACGCGGGTGACCCCCGGAAGGGAGCGCTCGACGAGGTGGACGATGGCGTCGGCGTTGACCTCCCCCGATGCGATGCGCTGGTAGAGCCAGAATCCCTGCTGGGCCAGAGCCGCCACGAGCAGCCCGGACGGGACCAGGACGACGAGGACGACGATCAGCGTGCTGAAGAGGGCAGCGAGGCTCGTCCGCCCCCGAAGGAGCCCCACGAGGCGCAGGAAGAGCGGCTGGAAGAGCATGGCGAAGACCGCCGCCCAGAACACCGGCAGCAGAAAGCCGCGCACCATCCAGAGGAAGACCGCCGTCGTGACGAGCACGAGGGAGAGGAAGACGCGGCTCTCGAGGGTTCGCAGGCGCATGGGGAGAGAGGCGGGTGGATTCTCGCGGCCGGGAGCCGCTACCGGGCGGCGAGGCTCCGCAGACTGCGCATCAGGTCGGCCGAGAGCGCGTACACTCCCGCGTCGAGAAGGGTGACGAGCCCGGCGTAGTCTCCGACCCGCCAGCCGCCCTTCCGGTAGTCGGTGGTCCCGCGGGCCAGGACCTCTCCGTCGCGCGGCCGGACGATGGCCCAGGTGGCGAGCACGTGGGCCTCTCCGTCCGTCGCCGCGGTATCCTGCGGCGCCACGCCCTCGAAGCGGAGCACGTGGAGCTCGATCAGGTAGTCGTGCTTCGCCCGCGGCGGCCATGGGGCCACGTCCACGACGCGGAAGCTCCCCCCGGCGGTCAGGTAGCCGGCGACTGCCCGGTTGATCCCCTCGCCGAGCGGCTCGCCCCAGCGGTGGAACTCGGAAAGGCTGAGCTCCTGGGCCCGGGCGCCCCGGCGGACCACGACCGAGGGCGATGCCAGGTACGCGGCGAGCTGCAGCCGCCGCACCCCGATGGCGAGGCCCTGGAGATCCCGGGGCGGCGCCGCGCTCTCCTGCGGCCGCCCGCCTCCTAAGACGTACTGCTGCTCGGGCGGTGCGCCCCTGCTCAGGCTGCACCCCGCCAGGAGGACCACGGCGCAGAGGCCGGTCAGGCGCATGACGTTCATCTTGTGCCGCATCCTAGTTTCGGGTCGGTTGCTTGCCGCGGATGAACATGTCGGGATTCCGCTCCAGCGAGACGATCAGGTCGCGGAGGGCGTCCGAGGCGCTCTTCAGGCTTGCCAGCGTCCCTTCCATCTCGTAGCCGATCCCAGAGTCGGCCGCCAGGACCCCCCGGGTGTCCTCGAGGACCTGCCGCATGGTCCGCAGCGTCAGGACCATCTCCGCGTTGGTTCCCTCGATCTGCTGCTGGAGCGGATCGATCTTCCCGCCGAGCCGCTTCGCCAGGAGCTGCATTTCGGCGAGGGTACTGTTGAACTGCGCGCTCATCTGCGGCACCTCGCGGAGGGCCACGCGGATCTCGGGAGACTCGGCCATGCGCTCCACCGCCTGGGCCGACGCCACCACCGACCGGTTGAGCTCCTGCATGTTCACCTCCTCCAGCATCTCGTTGACCTGGAAGAGGATCTTGAGCACGTCGCCCACCAGGCTGCCCGCCTGCGTTCCGAAGGCCGCCAGGAGCGAAGGACTCGTCGGGATCTCCGGGAACCGGGTGGCCCTGGCCTCGAGCTTCGCCGGCGGCGGATCGGTGCGGTACGCGAGCTCGATGTAGAGCTGCCCGGTCACGATGCTCTCCATCTGCAGCTGGGCGCGGAGGCCGTCGGTGATCTGCTGCCGCAGGACGCGCGGGTTCTCCAGGTCTACGAAGGTGCCGGCCCGCGCCGTCAGGCGGGTGAGGTCGATGTCGTACTGCACCGGCACCTGGAAGGTCTTGTCCTTCAGGTCGATCTGGATGTGGAGGTTCGTCACGCGGCCGACGGGTACGCCCTGGAACTTCACCGGCGCGCCGACCTCCAGCCCGTTCACCGACTCCTCGAAGTAGCTGGTGAAGGTGGACGGCCTGTCGAACCAGGAGGTGGAGGCCAGCGTCGCGACGCCGACCACCGCCAGCGCGATGCCGCCGAGCAGGAACAGCCCGATGGCGGTGGGGTTGGCGCGAATGCTCATGATGCGGGCGTCCTCTCTCGGGTACGGTCGGGAACGGAGCGGTCGGCCGCGTCGCCGCTGCGGGTCAGGAACCGGTGCACTTCCTCGCTGGGCGGGTTCTCCCGCAGGTCGGCGGGAGGGCCCAGCGCCGTCATCGTCTTCTGCTCGATGTCCAGGAACACCGCCCGGTCGGCGATCTTGAAGATGCTGTCGAGGTCGTGGCTCACCACCACGATGGTGGTGCCGAAGCTGTCCCGCAGCTGCAGGATCAGGTCGTCCAGGCGGCTCGCGGTGATCGGGTCCAGCCCCGACGAGGGCTCGTCGAAGAAGAGCACCTCCGGGTCCAGCGCCACCGCGCGCGCGAGGGCCGCGCGCTTGCGCATCCCCCCGCTGATCTCGACGGGATAGTACGACTCGAAGCCGCGCAGCCCGACCAGCGCGAGCTTCAGCGAGACCACCTCGGCAATCGCCTCGGGGGGGAGCTCCGTGTACTCCTCAATGGGGAGCGCCACGTTCTCGGCCAGCGTCAGCCCGCTCCAGAGCGCCCCGTTCTGGTACAGCACGCCCATGCGGCGGAGCATCCCCTTCCGGGCCGCCTCGCCGGCCTCTCCGAAATCCTCGCCGTCGAAGAGGATCGCTCCCCCGGCGGGCTTCTTCAGCCCGATCAGGTGCTTCAGCAGGGTGCTCTTGCCGCCGCCGCTCCCGCCCATGATGACGAAGATCTCCCCCCGCCGGACCTGGAAGCTCAGGTCCTGCATGACGATGCGTCCACCGTACGCCATCGTCAGCTCTCTCACTTCAATCGCGGCTGTCTCTCTCATGGGGACCCTACACTCCGACGAGGGCGGAAAGCCAGTCGACGATGGCGTTGGCCACGATGATCAGGGTGATCCCCGTGACCACCGCGGAGGTCGCGGACCTCCCCACCGCCCCCGCGTCGCTCCCGGTCTGCATTCCCCGCATGCAGCCGGCGATGCCGATGATCAGGCCGAAGACCGTCCCCTTGAAGACCCCCAGCAGCCCGTCTGCGAGCGTCACCGGCGTCAGCAGCCCGCCGATGAACTGGGTGGCCGTGAGGTCCAGCAGGGTGACGGAGACGAGCAGCCCGCCGATGATGCCGACGAACATCGCGTAGATGGTCAGCAGGGGCATCATCACGAAGAGCCCCAGCACGCGCGGCAGCACGAGGTGATCTACGGCCGAGAGCCCGAGCGTCTCGTAGGCGTCGATCTCCTCCGTGATCTTCATGCTTCCGAGCTCGGCCGCGAAGGCGGCGCCGGTCCGCCCGGACATGATGATCCCCGTCATCAGCGCGCCCATCTCCCGCAGCATGCCGTAGCCCACCAGGTAGGACACGTAGTAGCCGGCGCCGAAGCGCCGCAGCACGACCGCTCCCAGGAAGGCGATGATCAGCCCGACCAGGAAGCTGATCAGCGTGACGATGGGGAGGGCACCCGAGCCGTTCGATTGCACCACCACCCAGAAGTCACGCCAGCGCAGGCGCACGCGGCGCAGAAGCAACCGGGTGAGGCTGGCGGCTACCTCGCCCACGAACGCCACGGAGACGAGGAAGGCGTCGAAGGAGGAGAGCCCCTTCGTCCCGAGCCGGGCGAGGAGCGACGCCGCGGGCTCCTGGCGCTCGGCGGCCTTCTCCGGCACCGCCCGGGCGAGTGCCAGGAGGTGCGCGATGTTCTCCGGCAGGCCCTCTTCCCGGAACTCGAGGCCGTGGGCCTCGCAGTAGTTCATGCCCTGGAGCAGGAAGGTGAGCAGGCTGCTGTCCCACCGGCCCAGCTCCGCGGTCTCGAACGCGACCGCCCGCAGCGGCTGCCCGGGCGCCCGGGCCTCCACGAGACGATCGAAGCGCGGGGTCGGGTTCTCCAGCTCCCAATCGCCGGCCAGCCCGGCGATGAGCGTATGATCGTCCTGACGGATCTCTGCCCGCATCGGGCTCCCTATTGACCAGGTGGTAGATACAAGCTACTCTATATTTACCAGTTGGTCAATGACGTCTCTCGGCTCCGAGCAGCGCGAGTGGCGGTTGAGCAGGGAACCAGGAGCCGAGGGAGAGAGCAGAGTGGCGCGCAGACGAGCTTCGGAGGAGGTGAGGCGGGAGCAGATCCTGGGGGCGGCCTTCGAGGTGGCGGCACGCGAGGGGCTCGCCGGGCTGACGGTCCGATCCGTCGCGGCCGAAGCGGGCGTCAGCCACGCCCTCGTCCTCTTCCACTTCGGCCGGAAGGAGCGGCTCCTGGAGGAGCTGCTCGAGTGGCTGCTCTCCACCACCTCGGTGTTCGACGTCTCGGAGGAAGTCGCCCGGCTGCCGCGGGCGCTCGACCGGTTGCACGCGCTCCTCCAGCAGGAGATGCTCCGCCTCTCGCGCGAGCCGAGGCGTACCCGTCTGTTCTTCGAGTACTGGGCCCTCGGCGCGCGGCAGGAATCGGTCCGGGCGCGGATCAGCGCGGAGCTGGAGCGCTACCGGGCCGCGTTCCGCGGGAACATGGAAGAGCTCCTGCTCGCCGAGCCGGCCACCTTCGCCGGGGTCACGGCCGAGGCACTGGCCGCCGTGGCGGTGAGCTGGATACAGGGGTGCGCGGTGCAGGCGATGAACGACCCGCAGAACTTCGACACCGGCGCCTATCTTGCCGCGGTGCGCGGGATCGTCGCCCAGCTCTCCCAGGCGGGGAGTGAGGGCGCGTGAGACCGGATGGATGCCGGACCCACGACAGGGAGCATCAAGCCCATACGCCCGGGGTCGGCTCCTCAGCCCCCGGGTTCCACCGGCTCCGCCGCAGCCGCCAGCGCGGCCCGTGCACGCTCGTCTTCCAGGTCGTGTCGCTTCCACCGCTTGCGTGGGGCTCTGCTCAGCCACCCGTACGTCATGTCCGTGGCCGCAAGGGGCACCACCAGGAGCGCCGCACCCAGCAGCAGCACCCACGAGCTGTTCGTGCGCCTCGCCATCTCCAGTACCACCAGCTCCAGCGCGGCCGCACCGAGCCAGACGGCCGCAAGGTACCGCCACGTCCGCTTCCCGAACCTCGCCATGTGACCTCTCAGCGCCGTGAGTGGGAAGAGTGCCGGGAGAAGCGCGCCACGTCGCGCGGCCATGATCGACCCCCTGCACACTCCAGCTTAGCGTATTCTTACCATTTGGTCAATAAGATCGACCTCGGTGGGGGAAGGATATAGGATATTGCGGTGCAACACGTTAGCTTCCACTCTGACGCCTGCTCACCGGCGCGGAGCGGCATCCCCCTGGCGAAGGACCCTTATGACTGTGCCCGCGACGGACACGCCTCCGCCGGATCCCCGCACGCGCGTCGCCTTCCTGGCGGAGGCCAGCCGCTGCCTGGCGGCCTCGCTCGACCACGAGACTACCCTCGCGACCAGCGCCGGCCTGGCCCTGCCGCACTTCGGCACCTGGTGCATGGTGGACGTCGTGGAGCCGGACGACACCATCCGGCGGGTCGCCATCATCCATCCGGATGCGCAGAAGCAGCAACTGGCCCGCGAGTTCTACGGGAGCCACCCGCCGGGCCGCGACGATCCGCTCGGTGCGCCGCGGGTGATCCGCACGGGGGAGTCGGAGTTCGTGCTGGCCTACGACGACGTGCTGGAGGGGATCGCCGAGGAGGAGCATCGCTCGCTCCTCCTCGGGCTGGGCGCGGAGTCGTTCCTCACGGTTCCGATGTGCGCGCGCGGACGAACGGTGGGCGCGATCACCTTCGTCTCCGAGAGCCGCCGCCGGTACGACCCGGCGGACCTGCTGCTGGCCGAGGACCTGGGACGCAGGTGCGCGATGGCGGTCGACAACGCGCGGCTGTACGCGGCCTCGCAGGAGGCGCATCGGGTGGCCGAGGCGGCGCGCGAGGCCGCGACGCTCACCGCCCTGCGCGCGGAGGAGGTGCTGCGCGAGGCGAACCTCGCCCGCCACGAGGCGGCGGCGGCGGAGCACGCGAAGGCGACCTTCCTGGGCACGATCTCGCACGAGTTCCGCACGCCCCTCACGGCCGTTCAGGGGTTCACCGACCTGCTGGCGGACGAGAGCTCGGGTCCGCTCACCGAGCCCCAGCGGCACCAGGTGGCGCGGATCCGCGCTGCGAGCGATCACCTGCTCGCGCTGATCGAGGAGATCCTCAGCTTCGCGCGGCAGCAGTCCGGCCACTCCGAGCTCCGGCTGCGCGAGGTAGATCTCGCCCGCGTGATGAGGGACGCCGCGACGATCGTGGAGCCGCTCGCGCTCGCCCAGGGGCTGCGGCTCGTGCTGAGCGTTCCCGAGGGGCTGATCCCCTTCGTGACGGATGCGGGGAAGCTCCGCCAGATCATCCTGAACGTGGCGGCGAACGCGGTGAAGTTCACCGATGCGGGCGAGGTCCGGCTGGAGCTGGAGCTTGTGGACGGCTCGGCGCTGCTGCGCTTCAGCGACACGGGGATCGGGATCGCCCCGGAGCACGCGGAGCAGGTCTTCGAACCCTTCTGGCAGGCGGACCAGACGGATGGGCGGCTGGGAGGAACCGGGCTCGGCCTGGCCGTCACGCGCCAGCTCGCCCGACTGCTGGACGGGGAGGTGACTCTGGAGGCCGGCCCGGAAGGCGGGAGCGTGTTCACGGTACGCCTTCCGCTCCGCTCCGCCGGACCCGCGGAGGGGGTCCCGGAGGAGCCGGTGGAGGACTCGCCCACGGAGCAGCGGGTGCGCGGGCGCCGGAGCACCACGCGCCGCGTGTCCCAGGCGCCGCCGGTCACGCGGTAGAGCCGCCCGGGGCCCGCGCCCATGCGATCAGGTGGAGACGCATCGGGGCGGAACTACCTCCAGAAGTAGAGGAGGACGAGCCCCGTCACCCCCACGAGGATGATCCCCGTCCGCAGCGTGACCTGCGCCGGATTGGGACTCGGTTGGATCAGGAACAGCACGATGCCGTAGATCACCAGGAAGGCGAAGACGACCTTGAGCTTGTCGCGGGTCGCCGACGCACCAGGCTTCACGAGATGAACGCCTCCAGCTCGGGGTGCCGCTCCCGGAGCTCGCGCGCGGCCGCGGGATCGCCGTCGACCAGGGTGAAGTCCGCGAAGTCGAACCCCGGCCCTACGCTGCACCCCACCAGCGTATACGCGCCGGTGGAGCGGGCGGCCTGCCACCCTCCCGCGGGAACGACAGCGACCGGCGCCGAGTCCGGGCCCACCGGCCCCAGCCACGCGCGCCGCAGCCCCGGCTCCCCCGGCTCGGTCCAGAGCAGCTCCAGAGGGTCGCCCTCGTAGAAGTGCCACACCTCGTCCGAGGTGACGCGGTGCAGCCGGCTCCGCTCCCCCGCCCGCAGGAGGAAGTAGATGGTGGTGAGGGCGCTCCGCTCGCCGCGGCCGTCCCGCGGCTCCACGGTCTCGCGCGAGCGGAAGACTTCGCGGTAGTGGCCGCCCTCGGGGTGCGGCCGGAGGTCCAGGGCGGAGACCAGCTCCGCGGCGCGGTCGTGCATGGGGTCGGTCCGGGAGTTCAGGGCGCAACGACGAGGAGGAGCGAGAGCGGCTCGCCGGTCTCCGGGTGCACGGGCTCGCGCAGGTCGCGCACCGCCAGGCCGGCCGCGCGGAGCACCTCCACCCAGGAGGCCAGCGTGCGATAGTACCAGGGCATGGGCTCCGGGAACTCCGCCCCGAACGCCGCGAAGCGCTCCGTGCGCCAGCCGTCCGCGTAGGGCCCCTCGCCGCGCGCGCTCCACGGGTGCACCGTCTGCACCACCAGCACTCCCTCCGGGCCGAGCAGGGTGCCGAGTGCCCGGAGCAGCGGGGCCACGTCCTCGTGCAGGAGGGCGAAGTTGCACACCACCGCGTCGAAGGGGCCGCCCACGCGCTCCGGGTGCGCGGCCAGCTCCGCGTACGACGCCACCTCGAAGCGCCCCCCGCCCGCCGCGCGCGCCTCCTCCACCAGCAGCGCCGAGCCGTCCACCCCCACCGCCTCTATGCCCCGGGCCGAGAGGGCGCGGCAGAGCCACCCCTCTCCGCACCCCACGTCCAGCACGCGCCGGGGCGAGCGCTCCAGCACGGCCTCCAGCACGGCCGCATCGGTGGCCAGGCGGCGGCTCTCGATCTTCCGCTCGCGCACCACCCGGGTCCAGGCGTCCGCGTTCGCCTCCCAGCTCCGCGCGAGCCGGCGGTCCGGGTCAGACACGGCTGCGCGTCCCGGCCGCGCGGCGCACCCGGAAGGCGAGCCACGCCAGCGTCGCCAGCAGGGCCGCCGTGAAGAAGAGGGCCAGCAGCGGGAGGAAGAAGGAGACGGCCACGGCGAAGATGGCCGCCACGTCCTCCAGCAGGCTCAGCACCGGGTTGGCGATCCCGCCGGTGGTGGCGGTGCTCCCCAGCCGCACGGAGGCCTTGGTGGCGTGGACGCCCAGCGCGAGCGGCGCCCCCACCATGATCCCGATGGCCGCCGCGTACTCGGGCGAGAGCTGATAGAGGAGCGGGGTCGCCGCCAGGAAGGCGAGCGCCGGCTTGACGAACACCTGCACGGAATCGAGCAGGTGGTCGACGACGGGGACCTTGTCGCCCAGCAGCTCGAAGAGGGTGGCCACCCCGAAGAGGAGGAGCGTCTCGGGGCGGTCCAGCCACTCCAGGTACTGCGGGAGCGCCAGGTCCATGGTCCGCGCGGCGAGGCTCGCGCCGAAGACGGGGAGGAAGGCGCGCAGCCCGGCGCAGGCGGCCAGCACCAGGCCGAAGGCGGCGGCGGAGAGAGCGTCCATCTCTGGGATCCGGGAGGTTTCCAGCGCGGCTACGGACGGTCCGTGTGCCGCCCGAGCAACTGCCGCGCCAGCGCCCGGTTCGCCTCCGCCGCCTCTTCCCCACCCGCGTTGGCGAACACCGCGACGGCCAGGTCGCGCTCCGGCTGCACGACGGCGATGGCGTGGAAGGTCCCGGCGCTCCCCTCGTGCGCGCTGGAGCGAACGCCGGCCAGGGGCTGCACCCGCCAGCCCAGCGCGTAGTCGCCCGTGGGCGCGTGCAGCCGCCGGACGGTCGCCGCGCGGAGCAGGCCGTCCCGCCCCCGGAGCCCGCGCAGGTGCTCCTGCAGGAAGCGGGCATAGTCGGTGACGGAGAGGTGCACGTCGCCCGCGGGCGCCAGGAAGGCCTCCAGCCGGTAGTCGTCGGCGGGGTCGTGCGGGCGCAGCCCGCGGAGCCACTTCCGCCAGTGGCCCCACGGCTGGGCGGGATCGGCCGCGGCGGGCCAACCGTACCCCGCGGAGATCCCGAGCGGGCGGAGCACCCGCGCCCGGAGCAGGTCTTCCCACGGCTCCCCGGTGACGGCCTCGGCCATCGCCGCCGCCACGGAATACCCGGCGTTGGAGTACAGGAACCGCGTCCCGGGGGCGGCCTCGGGCTCGCTCCGGAGCACGTGGAGCGCGAAGGTCCGCCGCCACTGCGCGGGGGTGCGGCCGCCCCGCTCGTACACCGAGTCGGGGAGGAACGCCGTGGCGAAGCCGCTGGTGAACGCCGGCACCCCGGCGCGGTGCGCGAGGAGCTGCTCCAGGGTGACGTTCCGGTACGCGGGGTGGATGGAGTCGCCGAGCTCGGGGAGCACGTCCGCCGGGCGGGTGGTCCACGCCAGCCGGCCCTCCTCCACCAGGATGGCGAGTAGGGTCGCCGTCATGGCCTTAGCGTTCGACCCGACGTGGAAGCGGTCGTCCACCGTCACCCGGTCGGGGGCCCCCAGGCGGCGCACGCCGGCCGCCGCCAGCTCCAGCACCGTGTCGGAGCGCACCACCGCCGCGGCCACCGCGGGGAGCCCGTGCTCGCGGCGCACCCGGTCCAGCAGCGACGTCAGCCCGGTGTCGGCCGGTGCGCTCACCGGGGAGCCGGCCGAGGCATCGGCCTCACCGCCCGCGCGGCAGCCGCCCCCGAGCAGGAGCAGCGCGGCGAGGAGCAGGCGGGCGCGTCCGGGGAGCATCGGTTCGGTGGGAGGGTGTAGGTACGGGGCTCTTTCGTACGCAGCGCTATCCCTGACCGGACGGGACGTGGAGCACCTGTCCCGGCTGGAGGCGGACTCGCCTCACGCCACGCGCGACAGGAGGGCCTGGGTGGCCTGTTCGAGAAAGGCGTTGATCTGCTCGCGGCGCACGCTCGGGAAGTTGTCCAGGAACTCGTCCACGCTGTACCCGCCCTCCAGGTACTCCACCAGCGTCTGCACGGGGACACGTGTGCCGACGAAAACGGGTGTGCCTGAGAGGATCTCGGGGTCGCTGTGGACTACACTGCCGTCGGGGAGTGCGGTGGGGCGCAGGTCGGGCATGCTACACCTCGCATTCGGGCAGATCCGTGGGACGAAGCGAATCTACGCCTGCCACGGAACCGGGCCAAGCCCGCTGAAGCGTGCCGCCGGTGCTCTCGCCGGGGACCTTGACCCGGATAGTCCAGTGAGCGCGCACGGAGAGAGCCGGCGTCTCGGCCGGGGACAGCAGCACCGAGGTCGTGTGCATCAGAGGTGGAGAGCCGGCCGCGGTCATGGAGCGAACAGCTCGGCAAGCGCGGACAGCACCTCCTCCTGCGTCCGGTCGCCAATGCTCCCGAGCCGTTTCACCAGTCGTGTTTTGTCCACGGTGCGGAGCTGGTCGAGCACCACCTGGCCCTCCTTCCCTTCGAAGGAGCACGCGACACGCGTGGGGTAGGGGCGCCCCTTCGTGGTCATGGGAGCGACGATCACCGTCCGGACGTACCGGTTCATCTCGTCCGGGGAGACGATCAGACAGGGACGCGTCTTCTGGATCTCGCTGCCGACGGTCGGGTCCAGGTTGGCCAGGTACACGTCGAAGCGGCGCACTACCACTCCCACTCCTCCTCGTCCCACGAACTGGAGCCGAGTGCGTCCGGGTCCAGGAGAGCATCGTCTCCCCGTGCGGCCATGGACCGGAAGGCAGCCTCCCAGTTCTGCCGGGGCCGTTCCGCCGCACGGATGATGATCTGGTGGTGCTGGACCTCCAGCTCCACCTCTTCTCCGAGGCCGCTCTGCTCCAGGAGCTGTTTGGGGATGCGGATTCCCTGGGAGTTGCCGATGCGGACGATCCGTGCCTTCATGGTGCCTCCTCTGCAAGTAATTACAAAGTGGGCACAAACAGGATCGCGAGCAAGGGGTGGGGCCCACCCGCCCTCATACGGTCGGCTACGTCAGGTGGACCCGGTAGCGCTCCACCAGGTCGAGCAGGCTCGCCAGGTCGAACTCCAGCCCATAGCGCGCCGAGAGGGAGTGGATGGCCTCCATGTCCGGCCGCCCGCCGCCGGGGATGAGGGTGACCACCTCCTGGTAGTACAGCTCCAGCCCTGCGGGCGCCACGGTCTCCGTGAAGCGCACCCGCTCCGGGCCCGGGTTGAGGAAGGTGAACGCCGCCCCCGGCGGCACCGCCACGCAACTCCCGGCGGGAGCGGAGACCGTCCGGCCGTCCCCCGGGACGGTGAGCTTCCCTTCCAGCACCTGGATGAGCGTCGTCTCGCGGCGGCGCCGGTGCAGGGGAAGGGCGACGTAGCCGGGCTCCAGCGCGTGCTCCAGCACCGCGAGCGCGCCGCCGGTGCTCTCTCCCGGGACCCGCACCCCGATGGTCCAGTGGCCGCGCACGGAGAGGGCTGGCGTCTCGGCCGGGGGGAGCAGCACGGGGGTCGTTTCGACGGGTGGATGCACGATGGTGGTGTGAGTCGGAAGTGAACGGAGGTGCGGGGGCGGGGCTCCATCCGCTCCCTCGTGCTCGCCGCGCTCCACGGCGTAGCGCACGGCGGGCCGCTCGCCCGCGTACAGGAACTGCTCCCGGAGGCGGAGTCCCGCCTTCTCCATCACCCGGATGGAGGCCGCGTTCTCCGCCAGCGCCACCGCCTCGACGCGGTCCGCGCCCAGGTGGCGGAAGGCGCGCTCCACGAGCGCGCGGGCGCCCTCGCTCCCGTACCCCCGGCCCCAGCGGTCCCGGCGCAGGCGGTAGCCCAGCTCCAGCACGCCGGGCTCCGCGGCGGGGCGCAGGTGGAACCAGCCGACGAAGGCGCCCGTGCTCCGCTCCTCCGCCGCCCAGAACGCCGGCTCCACCGGGGGCTCTCCGAAGCGAGCCAGCATGCAGGGGAGCGCCGCCTCCAGTTCCGCGCGCGTGGGAGGGGCACCGAGGTGGACGTAACGGCGCACCTCGGGGTCGGCATCCAGCTCCGCGAGGCGGTCGGCGTCGGCCGCGGCGAGCGGGCGGAGCCGCAGGCGCGCGGTTTCGACCCCCGGCGCGTCGGGACGCTGCACGGGCGTCAGCGGGCGACCGGCTCCAGCCGCAGCCCGCCCCCCCGGAGCTCCAGGCGCATCCGCTCCTTCACCACCTCCGCCCGGGGCGGAACGACAGAGTGGCGGGTGAACTCCAGCACGTCCGGGCCGCGCCACACCGGCTCCGACGCGCCCCAGCTCTCTCCTCCTTCCAGGCCCCACTCCAGGCGCGGGCCGGTCTCGCCGAAGCGCCACACCTCGATTCCGTTGGGATCGTGCCCCGCCTCCAGGTCCAGCGACGTGGTGGCGAACCGCTTCCCGTCGGGGGAGGGGACCGGCGGCGAGAGCAGGTGCGTCTGCTCCCCCGTCTCCCGGTCCACCAGGAGGTAGCCACCCCCCTCGTAGAAGCCCACCGACACCAGGTGCGACCGCAGTGCCTCCACCGGGCCGTGGTAGCGGTAGCGGACGTACCCATCCCCCTCCTCCGAGCGGTTCTCCAGGGGAACGACGCCGCCCCCGCCGGTGCGGATCAGGAGGCGGTCTCCCCGGCGCTGCACCTCCCCGCCGGTGCGCGCAATGAGCGCCTGTTCCGTCCGCGCGGCGCACGCGTCGGCATCGCCGCCGCCGGTCCAGCACGCGGCGTACGGGTCCGCCGCGGAGGCGGCGGGCTCCTCCGCCGCGCGGGGTGTACCCGTACCGCAGCCGGCGAGGAGCAGCAGGAGAAGAAGCGGGCGCATGGTCACTCCGCCATCGCCAGCAGCTCGGCGGTGTGGATGGCCTTCCGCCCGTCGCAGAAGTCCGCGATCTGGTGCCGGCAGCTGAACCCCGGCGCCACCACCAGGTCCTCCTCCCC